>Ga0209455_1000591_pt1 | contig 23409 bp, 22 predicted proteins | sample AraplaCol_mCL_r2_FD_184275 | JGI IMG/M metagenome (GOLD analysis project Ga0209455, IMG submission 184275) | Arabidopsis root microbial communities from North Carolina, USA - plate scrape CL_Col_mCL_r2 (SPAdes) (version 2) | ecosystem: Host-associated > Plants > Roots > Endosphere | place: USA... | reverse complement strand
CTGATCATGAAGGCTCTTGTGGCGTGTGTCGTTGCGGCAATGCTGTTGTCCGGATGCATCGTGTATGACGATGGCGGCGACTGGCATCATCATCACTACGATCATGACCGGGGGTACCGCGGGTACAACCATTAATCCCGGCGCAGGGCATCGGGCCAGGACGTCCATTGCAAGCCCAGTTCGCGCTGGGCCTTGGCCGACGTCAAGCGTATGTCCTGTTGCCAAAGCCGCAGCAGCGAAGGCGGAATGGGCGGCGGCAGATGCCGCGCCAGGCCGATCTTGCGGCCGGCGATTTCGGCGACCTTCAAGGCCGGCGCAAGCGCCTTGGTTTCCAGCCTGAGCTGCCGCGCGCCGATGCGGGACACGGGCGTTGCGCCCAGCGCCCTGGCGTAGGCGATGAAGTATTCGTTCCAGGTCGGCGCCTGGGCCATCGACAGGTTGTAGGCCTGCCCGCCGGCCTGGGGCCGCAGCAGGGCGGCCAGCACGGCCTGCGCCACGTCGTCCACATGCACCAGGTTGCTGCAGCCGTCGCCCGCCGCGCCGAGGTCGCCGATGCGGTGCGCCCGCAAAAGGCGCGCGATGCGCGTCGACCATTGCGGGCTGCCTCTGCCATAGATGCAGCCGGGCCGCAGCATCACGGCCTGGGCGCAGTCCCGCAGTATGTGTTCGGCCTGGGCCTTGGCGGCGGAATAGGGGCCCAGGTCGCCCAGCAGGGGCTGGTCCTCGTCGATCGGCCCTTCGACGTTGCCGTAGGCCGCCATCGAGCTCAAGTGCACCAGGCGCATGGGCGTGCCCGCCAAGGCCGCGCGCAGCGCCTGGGCGTTGGCGATCATGTCCTGCGGCGATGACGCCATGGCGTTGACGATGGCGTCGGCTTGCCGCAAGGCCGGGACCAGCGCGGTCGTGTCGGTCGCATCCAGCGCCACGGCGCCGCGGCGGGACGCGGCGATGGGCTCGGCCCAGTCCGTCGCGGCCAGGGCCTGCACGATGTGCCGGCCGACATAGCCGGTGGCGCCCAGCACCAGCACGCGCATCTTGTTCGTCATCGCGCTTCGCTCCCGATTTCGCTCTCGATAGGCGCGCGCGGCGCGGCGTAGGTCTTGCGCAGATGATCGGCCAGGCGCAAGGCCAGGGCCACTACGGTGAGCGTGGGGTTGGCCTGGCTGGACGTGGGAAAGACGGCGGAGCTGGCGATATAGACGTTGTCGGCCTCGTGCAGCCGGCATTGCGCGTCGACCACGCTGTCGGCCGGGTCCGTGCCCATGCGGGCCGTGCCCAGATGGTGGCCGCCATAGGCGCCGTAGCGCGTCATCTCGGCCTCGACCTGGTCCGGCGCGTAGTCCAAGCGGCCGACGCCGGTCTGCCCGAAGGCTTGCGCCAGCGCGGCCAGGGCGGATTGCACCGTCTGCACGTCGCGCCCGGTATAGCGCCAGTCGATCTCGATGCGCGGCATGCCCAGGGCGTCCACCGCCTGGCCCAGCTTCACGCGGCTCGACGGATTGGGTTCCTGCTCGGCGTGAAAGTCCAGGCTGAAGCGCAGGTTCTTCGGCCGCATGATGATGGACGGAAACTTGCGCTCGGCCAGGGTGCGGCGGCGCAGCCAGTTCCACAGAAAGGCCGCCGTGCCCGGCGCGTCCAGCGCCACGTTGCGCAGGTGCGCCAGCGTGGCGCCGCGGCCCGGCGCGTCGCCGTAGAGCCGCTTGGCGTATTCGTAGGGCACGATGGGGCGCGCCAGATACAGCGCCGACAGGATGCCGCTGCCGTGGCCCGGATCGGGGATGCGCGGATGATGCAGGCGCGCGACGAAGTTGCCGGCCTGCAAGGCGCGTTGAGCCTGCGGGCGCAAGGCCAGCCGGCGCCGGCAGTAGATGCCCTCGTCGGAGATTTCGTAGCCGTGCCATACCGAGCCGGCGTGCGACAGATCGGCCGTGCCCAGGGTGCCAGCGATGTGGCTCATGTAGTAGCGGCCCACCATGTCGCGCGCATTGCCCAGGCCGCGGCCGCTCGCGCCGGGGCTGGCCAGCAGCAGCCGGGCGACTTCCAGCCCGCCCGCGGCAAGCACGTAGCCCTGCGCCTGCACGATGAAATGGTTGCCGGCCAGCGTGCGCACCTGCGCCGAGTCGACCGGTTGTGGCTGCGTCGACGCGTCGGATTGCGTGGCGGGCCGGCTCGACAGGCTGGTCAGGTTGGCATTGAGCAGCACGCGCGCCGGCCCGCGTTCCAGGCGCCGTCGATAGCGCGCGCCGAAATCGGTCGGGCAGCTGAAGCGCTCCAGCGTGTCGGTGGAGAAGGTCTCGCTGTCGAAGCCGCCTATCATCGAGCGCACAGGCCGCGTGAACGCGGTTTCGACGGTGTAGGCGAAGTCGCCCGCCTCGCACAGCTGATTGGCGCGCGGATAATAGGGCAGCAGGTCGTCCAGGCCGATGGGCCAGCCGCTATGGGCGATGTAGTCGCGGCGTTCGAAGTCGATGGCGTCCATCGGCATGCAGCGTCCGCCCCACAGCGTGGTCGAGCCGCCGAAGCGGCGCACGCGATAGTGGTCGGGTGGGGGATGCAGGTGCGCGTCGGCGACCGTGCCTTCGTAGAGGGCCTGGGCCGCGGCATCGGGCCGGTCGGAGCCGCTTTCCAGCAGGATCACGTCCAGGCCGCTGTCCTGCAAGGCCAACGCCAGGGCGATACCCGCAGCGCCGGCGCCGACGATGCAAAGGTCGGCATGGAGCGTGGAGCCTGCGGGAATCCGATTGGCGTCCTCGATCATGTGATGCGCGGCCGGATGTCGTGGAGATGCCGCGATCATAACTGATGCCCCCGCGCATCGATGCCCTTGCGTGCCCCGGGCGGCGGGCGCATAAAATGCGCCACAAGCATATCGAGTGAGCCGGCAACCATGCACCCCAAAGTCGAACTGTTCGGACTGGACATCGCCGCGCTGACGTTCGACGAGGCCACGCAGGCCCTGGCGCAGGCCGCGGCCAGGCGCGACGGCGCGGCGCAGATCGTCGTGACGCCCAACGTCGATCACGTCGTCCGGCTCGAATCCAATCCCGATTTCAAGGCGCGCTACGCCCAGGCCGATTTCATCTTCGCCGACGGCATGCCGGTGGTCTGGACCAGCCGGCTGGTGGGCAGGCCCTTGCCCGAGCGGGTGACGGGCGCGGATCTCTTCGTCGCTTTGTGCAAGCAGGCGCAGGCCGAGAACTGGCAGGTGGCGGTGCTCGGCGGCGACGCGCGGATCGAAGAGGAAATCCGCCAGGGCTTCGCGCGCAGCTTTCCGGGCTTGCGCGTCGAGATCCTCAGCCCTTCCATGCAATACGATCCCGATGGCTTGGAGGCGCAGGAGCACGCGCGCCGCATACGCGAACTCGCGCCGCGCATCGTGTTCGTCTGCCTGGGCATGCCCAAGCAGGAAAAATGGGCTTTTCGCTACGCGCCGACGCTGCCCGGCGGAATTATTTTGTGCGCGGGCATGGCGATGATGTTCGCCATCGGCATGCAGAGCCGCGCGCCGCTCTGGATGCAGCGCAGCGGTTTGGAATGGCTGTGGCGCATGTGCAGCGAGCCGCGCCGCATGGTGCGCCGCTATCTGGTCGAGGACGCCAAGTTCCTCGGCCTTTTCTGGCGCGAGTGGCGCGGCCGCCAGAACAGGCACTAATAGGCGTTGTCGCCGCGGACCACCGTCCAGACGGTGAGGAACAGGATCCGGATGTCCAGGGTCAGCGACCAGTGCGTGATGTAGTAGCGGTCGTATTCGAGCCGGCGCTGCATCTTGTCCAGCGTATCGGTTTCGCCGCGCAGGCCGTTGACCTGGGCCCAGCCCGTGATGCCCGGCTTGATGCTATGGCGCAGCATGTAGCCGTTGATCTGCTGCCGGTAGAGCTCGTTGTGGGCCACGGCGTGCGGGCGCGGCCCGACCAGGCTCATCGAGCCGGCCAGCACGTTGAGCAGCTGCGGCAGTTCGTCGAGCGACGTGCGGCGCAGGAACTTGCCCACGCGCGTGACGCGCGGATCGCTGCGGCTGACCTGGCGCAGCGGGCCGCCGTCGTCGACGTACATCGAACGGAACTTGTAGACGTGGATGGACTGGCCGCGTTCGCCATAGCGGGTCTGGCGAAAGAGGATGGGCCCGCGCGAATCGAGCCGCACCGCCGCGGCGGTGATCAGCATGACCGGAGACAGCAGCAGGAGCGCCAGGCCGCCCAGCACCAGGTCCATCAGCCGCTTGAGCAGCTTGGCGACGCCGATGATGGGCGTGTCGTGGATGGACAGGAGCGGAATACCGGCGATCTCGATGCTCGACAGGGTGACGTCTTCGGCCCAGCGGGTCTCGGGCACCATGTAGATGCTCGCGGTCGAGTCGTAGAGCCGGTCGAACACCCGGGGGCCCAGTTCCTGGCCGTAATAGCCATAGGGCTGGATGAACACCATGTCGAATTCGTTGGCCTTGATGCGGGGCCAGGCGTTCTCCTGGGGGCCCAGGTAGGTCGGCATGCAGGCCGTGCCCTTGGCGTCGGCGGGCATGGGGGTGGCTGCGTAGTAGCCCACGACTTCGATGCCCAGGATGGGCGAGCGCTGCAGCCGCAGGTATAGCGTGCGCGCCTGCGGCCCCATGCCGAAGAACACCACTTTGCGCCGGTTCACGGCCGTGTTGTTGACCCGGTATATGACCCCGCGCCCCACGATCAGGCACAGCAGCTGCAAGGGCAGGGCGATGGCTATCCATGCGGTGATCAGCCGGCCCGTATCCGGCGAGACCACGGAGTCGTGCACGATGTAGATCAGGCTCAGCAGGGCGGTCAGCAGCACCCAGATCCAGCGGGCGATGCCGCGGCCCAGCAGCCACCAGACATTGCGCGCGGTGATGAGCTGGCGGAAGTTGGCGAAGGCCAGGAAGGACGCCGCGATGATCAGGTAGCGGACCCAGTGAATGTCGGACAGCGGCTCGAGGCCGAGATGGCTTGCCAGGAAATAGAAAGGCAGCGCATTGCACGCCGCGCAGGCGAGCCCCGTCAAGACCATCAGGACGCTGTAGTGCAGGTTCAACTGGCCGGCCCGAAGCATGGCGTCAGGCCGCGAGAAAGAATAAGGGCAGGGCGTCGGGGCCGACGCTGGGCAATGCGATCATGGAGTCGGTTCGAGTCGCGATGGGTGTCGATTTGTGGGCCCCATTCTAGTTGAGTTGCCCGGCCGCGGGCTCCTTCAGTGCGTCAGTACTTTCGAGAGGAACAGGCGCGCCCGCTCGGTGGCCGGCTCCTTGAAGAACTGCTCTTTCTTCGTGTCCTCGAGGATCTGGCCGGCGTCCATGAAGAGCACACGGTCGGCGACGCGGCGGGCAAAGCCCATCTCATGCGTCACCACCACCATGGTCATGCCTTCCTGGGCCAGCGCCTGCATCACGTCCAGCACTTCGTTGACCATTTCCGGGTCCAGCGCCGAAGTCGGCTCGTCGAAGAGCATGGCTTTGGGGTTCATTGCCAGGGCGCGAGCGATCGAGACGCGCTGCTGCTGCCCGCCGGACAGTTGGCCCGGGCGGGATTGAAGCTTGTCCGCCAGGCCGACCCGGCTGAGCAGGCGCGTCGAGACTTCGAACGCCTGCGCGCGGCTGCGCTTGAGCACGTGGATCTGCGCCAGGTTGACGTTTTCCAGCGCGCTCATGTGCGGGTAGAGCTCGAAGTGCTGGAACACCATGCCGATCTGCGCGCGCAGCGCCGGCAGGTTGGTGCGCGGGCCGCCCACGGAAATGCCGTCGACGGCGATGTTGCCCGAGTCGAACGGCACCAGGCCGTTGATGCATTTGATGAGGGTGCTCTTGCCGGACCCGGAGGGGCCGCAGACGACGACCACCTCGCCGCGCGCGACCGACAGGGAGCAGTTCTTCAGTATCTGCGAGTGCCCGTAGGACTTGGAGACGTTCTCGACGGCGATCATCGGCGCGCCGGCGTCGGGCTTGGAATCTTGATTGGGCATGGAACTCATCGGAGAGCGGCCTTTTTGCTGCGGCCTACCAGCAGGGAAACGCCGTAGCAGATCGCCAGGTAGACGACGGCGACGAAAGTGTAGACCTCGATCGGGCGCTCGTTGAGCCCGACCACGACATTGGCTGCCGTCAGGAAGTCGCGCAGCGCGACGACGTAGACCAGGGACGTGTCCTGGAAGAGGATGATGGCCTGGTTGAGCAGCAGCGGCACCATGGCCGCCACGGCCTGGGGCAGGACGACCAGGCGCAGCGTCTGCCAGTTGCCCAGGCCGGTGGCCGCCGCCGCGAGGCTCTGGCCCTGCGGCACGGCCAGGATGCCGGCGCGGAAGATCTCGCAGTAGAAGGCGGCCTCGAACAGCACGAAGGTGGTGAGCGCCGAAGTTATCGCGCCCAGCGGCTGGCCCGTGATCAGCGGCAGCATGAAGTAGAACCAGAACAGCACCAGGATCAGCGGCACCGAGCGGATCACTGTCACATAGCCGCCGACCACGAACGCCAGCGTGCGAAAGCGCGACAGCCGCGCCAGGGCCAGCAGGGCGCCCACGATCATGCCGCCGATCATGCCGGCGCCCACGAGCATGGCGCTGACCACCATGCCGTGGGCCAGCAGTTCGCGGTATTTCCAGATGACGCTCCAATCCACGATCGGCTCCCAGGACCTAGCGATTGCCGGCGAGCGAACCCGTCAGGCGTCGATTGACGATGTGCATGAAGCCGGTGGCGATGAGGCCGATGCTCAGGTAGACCGCCGTGGCGCAGGCATAGGACTCGAATCCGTGGAAGGTGTAGTTCTCGATCTGGCGGCTTTGCGCGGTGAGCTCCATGAGGCCGATGGTCAGGCCGATGGAGGACATCTTGATCGTGATCAGGAGTTCCGACGTGAGCGGCGCGACGATCCGGCGCAGCGCGATCGGGAACAGCACGAGACGGTAGGCCTGCAGCGGCGTCAGGCCCGTGGCCAGGGCGGCGGGCAGCAGGCGCACGCGCACGGTGTCCACGCCCGCGCGCACCTGCTCGGCCACGCGCGAACCGGCGAACAGCCCGATCGCCACGATGGTCGTGGTCAATTCCGGCATGGGCATCTGCCCCTTGATCCAGTCGCCCAGCGACGCGGGCACGATTTCCGGAAAGACGAAGAACCAGAGAAAGAGCTGGACCAGGGGCGGGATGTTGCGGAACACCTCGACATAGACGCTCGCCGCCGCGCTGGTCCACCGATAGGGCAGGCTGCGCAGGGCGCCGATGAGAAAGCCGACCGCCATCGCGAGGATCCAGCTGCCGGCGCTGGCGGCAAGCGTTTGTCCCGCGCCCGACAGCAGCCACCCCAGATAGGGCGACTGCGTCAGGACGCTCCAGTCCCACGTGTAGTTCATCGAAGGCCGTTATTCGGGGAAGGAATAGGTGTCCCAGGCAGCGCGCAGCTTGGGGCTGACGCCGACGCCCAGGGGCCCGAACCACTTGGTCACGAGCTTCTCGGCTTCGCCCGACTTGAACATGCCCGACATGGTGTGGCCGACGATCCAGGCGAAAGTCGGGTTGTTCTTGGCGATGATGAAGGCTTCGGGCTGGTAGCTCAGCTCCGGCCCGACGACGGCCAGGTTCTCGGGATGCTTGGAGGCCTTGATCATGCCGTAGAAGGCGCCGTTGTCGCTGAGGTAGGCGGCGCCGCGGTGGCTTTCCAGCGCCAGCAGGGCGGCCGAGTGCGAGTCCACGTGCATGACCTTCACGTTGAGGTGGTCCTGCTGGATCAGGCGGTTCAGGGTCGGCTCGCTGGTGCCCGCCGTCGCGATGATGACGGTCTTGCCGTTCAGGTCGCCGAGGCCCTTGATGCCCGAGTCTTTCAAGACGAGCAGCTGCTCGGCCGAGACCCAGCTCACCGGCGAGAACGACACCTGCTTTTGCCGCGTCCAGGTATTGACCGCGCCTTCGCAGGAGATGTCGACCGTGCCGTTGGCCACCAGCGCCTGGCGCGTCTGGATGTTGACCGGGACGTACTTGATCGTCAGCTCGGACAGCTTGAGATAGTCCTTGACCGCGTCGGCGATCTTCCAGCAGAACTCGGTGGAGTAGCCCGTCGGCTTGCCGTCGGGGCCGATGTAGGACAGCGGGACCGAGGATTCGCGATAGCCGATCGTGAAGGTATGCGTGGATTTGATCCGGTTGATGGTGGAGTCGACCTGTTGGGCGTGGCCCGCGGCGGGCAGCAGTCCGAAGCCGGCGCAGCTCAGCGCGACGGCCGCGATGCGCTTCACGATGTGTTTGCTCATGCTCATTCCCCTTTTGTGCTGGTCGCGGCGCATCGACCTGAATCGTGCGCCTTGAACCGTTTGGATGATGGATGCTGCTGCTTTCTTCAGGCGTACCCGTTGCGAGACAATTCTTTTAACTCGGCCAGCGACAAAGCGTCGAGGTCGAGCGCCTGCAGAAGATCGTTTTCATCGTCGAAGTCGCGCCCGTACATCGCCGAGAAGACCGCCACGCCGGCTTCGTGCAGCTTCGCCGGCCGCTGCGTCAGCGCGCCCAGCCTGGCCGTGGCCACCAGGCCGTAGGGCACGTCTTCCGTCACGTAGCGGCTGTCGGCCGTTGTCGGCCCCGTGCCGCCGCGGCCCAGCCTGGACATTTCCTGGTTCATGTCCGAGACGCTGCCCAGGGGCACGTGAAACGAGAGATGAAAGTGTTCGAAAATGGTGCGCACCTGCAGGCCGAGCGCCTGCGCGATCGCCAGCCGCTCCGCGTCCAGCGCTTCCAGCAGGCGCCCCACATTGGGCGTGACGTGCCTGCCCTGGTCCCAGGCTTCGCCCAGTTCCATGCGCGTCATGTTGCACAGCGCGATGCCCATGTGGTTCTGCGGATTCAGGTTGCTCAGCGCGATCGCGAGCAGGCCGTCGCGTTCGACGAAGCGGTCGCCGAACAGCCGGCGGCAGACGTCCAGGCCACGCTGTTTATCGCTGGCCGGGATGGTGCACAGGTCGATCTTGCCGCGCACGGTATTGACCTGGACGCTGCAGGGCGCCGCCAGCCGGCCGGACACGACGGTCGTGCCCCAGGCAACGATGGGCAGGCCCACGCCCCGGCCCTTGAGCAGGCGCGCGAGATAGAGCGCGCCCAGCGAAGCATGGGAGCTGATGACGACGACGTGCTCGCGCGTGAGATGCGGGGCGATGGCGTCCATCATCTTGCGATGGGCGTAGGCCGGCAGGGCCAGGACAATGACTTGCGCGTGAGCGGCCAGGTCGGCGGCGGACGACGCGGCCTGGACGGCGAACTCGCCTTCGACGGCGCCCCGCGCCTTGAGCGGCTGGCCGCCCGCTAGCGCGGCCGTGCCCTTGCCGGACGGCGACCACAACTGCACGCGATGGCCGGATTGGGCCAGCAGCGCCGCCGTGCCGCAGGCGATGGCGCCCGCGCCGACGATGCCGACTGCGATGGAAGATGACATTTAGGCCTGGCCCTTGGGTTGCGGATCGCCCAGCGTATGCATCAGCCGGTTGGCCCAGCCGAACAGCGAAGCGGAGAGAACCAGGTCGAGGATTTCGGCCTGGTCGAGCCCGGCCTCGGCCAGCGCGGCCATGTCTTGCGCCGTGGCCTGGCTCGGGGTCTGCGACAGCTTGGTCGCGAAGGCGAGGATGGCCGACAGGCGCGGATCGAGCTGCGCGCCGGCGCCGTCGGCGAAGATCTTCGCCATGACGGTCTCGTCCTTGGTCAGCTGGTTGTAGCGGCTGGAATGGACGGCGGCGCAATAGATGCAGCGGTTGACCACCGACGCGGCGGTGGCGCCGACCTCGCGCTCGGCGCGCGACAGGCCGCCGTGGTTGTACATGATGGCGTTAAAGAGCGGCGTGCGCACCTTCAGGGTTTCGACGTCGTTGGCCAGCACCAGGACGTACTCGGACACCTTGGTGTTGGACGGCGTGACCTTGAGCGCGTCCAGCTGCTCGGCCGACGCCTGGGCCAGGTCGATGGGCCTGACCCGCGGCTGCCAGTGCGGCACGACGGTGGTGAATTCGTGCAGGGTCGCGCTCATTGTGCGAACTCCTTCATCAGTCGCAGGCCGGCGATCAGCCGGATCTGATAAGCCAGGAAAGCGTTCAGCTCGGCCAGGCGCACGATGTCGGCATCGCTCACGCCGGCCTGCTGCAATTGCGCGATGTCGTTCGCGGTCACGTCCTTGGGCGTTCGCGTGGCGAGGTCCGTGTACGCGAGGACCGCCGTCAGCCTGGCGTCGCCGTCGCCATGGAAGGCGGGGTCGGCCAGGCGCGAGATCGCGGCCGAGGCGCGGGCCTGCCGCATCAGGCCTTCGTAGTGCGCGGCGAGGCCGGCGTCCTCGTGCAGCCTGGCGATGCGCGTGGCCAGCGCCGCGCGCACCACGTGCGGTATGCCGCCGGGGTCCTCGGGCCGCAGGGCCGCGTCGTGCGTGGCCTGCGTCATCTCCAGCACGTCCGCGCGGGTGTCGAGCACCGCGTTCAGAGGCGATTCGGCGCTGATGCCCGCCTGGGTTCTCACGACATCGTGATTCATCGTTCCGTTCATCCCGTCAGCAATTCGCTCGGCTTCCATTCGTCGCCCAGCAGTTCCGGCTTCTCGTAGTCGACCATCTCTTGATAATGCGCGGCCACGTCCTCGGCGTACAGGCGCGAAGCCAGTCCGCGCGCCAGCCAGGCCGCGCCTTCGCTGATGCCGGGAATGTCGCCGCTGACCTTGCCCAGGCTGACCGCCGCGCCGTAGTTGAAGCAGTAGATGTTCTTGAGCCAGGGAGCCTTGCCGGGCGTGCGCTCGAGAAAGGAAAAGTCGTGCGCCAGGTATGGGAAGTTGCCCAGCTCGCGATGCTGCTCTTGGTCGGGCGGCGAGTATCGGTCCTTCCAGAGCAGGATCTCGTCGGCGTAGCCGGGGAACTCGGCGCGCGCCATCGGGTCGACGGTAAAGCCCGTGCCCAGGATGAGGTAGTCGCTTTCGAGCCGGCTGCCGTCGGCGGTTTCGACGACGATGCCCGAGCCCGACGGGAGCACGCGCTCGACGGCCTTGCCGAAATGGAAGTAGGCATTGGGATGACGGCTCACGCGCAGGGTGGAGCCGCGCGGCGCGGGCGTCTGCATGACGGTCGAGTAGTACATGAAGCGCCAGCGCCAGGCATCGGGCAGGTCGGGAAAGCCGTTTCTCAAGCCGGGCGAGCCGATGCCCATCATCTTGTTGACGGTGGGCATTTCCTTGCGGCGGATGAGGTGCCGCACTTCGGCCGCGCCGGCCTCCAGCGCCTCGGCCGAGTTGTCGACGGCCGAAGCGCCGACGCCGACCACCACCACGCGCTTGCCGCGCAGGGCAGCGAAATCGATGTCGTCGGAAGAGTGCGCCCAGAGCGAGCGGTCCAGCCCTTGCACGAAGCCGGGGATGCTGGGGCGGCCGGTGCCGTCGCGGCCGGTGGCCATGACCACTTTGCGCGTCAGCACCGAAGCCGCCGTCGCGCCGGAGCCCGAGAGATGCAGGCGCAGCAAATCGCCTTCGGCCACGATGCCGTCGACGTTGACGTCGTTCTCGATGGGCACGGACAAGGCCTTGCGGTACCAGCGCAGGTATTCCATCCACATGGGGCGCGGAATCTTGTCCAGCTGCTCCCATGCCTGGTCGCCGAACTGCACGGTGAACCAGGCGCGGAAGGTCAGGCTGCTCATGCCGTAGGCCGGGCCCACGAGCTGCTTGGGCGAGCGCAGGGTTTCCATGCGGGCGTAGTTGAGCCAAGGCCCTTCGAGACCCGCGGGATTGCGGTCGAGGATCCGGGTCTCGAGCATGCCTTCGCATTGCAGCGCGAACCACGCGACCATGCCGCACATGCCGCCGCCGATGATGATGAGGTCGTGCACCTTTTCGCCGCCGGCCTGGCGCGGGGTCACCCAGTTCGCGGCCGGGCGGCACAGGTATTCGAGGTCGCGGGCCAGGTCTCGCTCCAGGCGGGCCAAGGCCGCATTCGAGCCGGGTTTCGACGTCATTGCAGGTTCTCCGGCGGGACGACGAGCAAAGTCATGGCAAGGTTTCCGTGGAATGGGAGGCATGGTCGTAGACGGACTGCAGCAAGGCGCCGTGCTCGGAAGCCGCATGCTTGACGAAGCCGGGCAGCAGCGCGGCCGCCGCGTCGGCCAGGGCATCGGCCAGGTCGCCGGCCAGGGTGGTGAGCGGCTTGGCCTGCGGCGAGATGACGCCGAAGTAGAAGGGGATGTCGATGTCCAGCGCGCGGATGGCCACGCCCTCCATGGGCGCGCCGTAGGCGGTCACGGGTTCGAGCACCGCGACGCCCAGGCCGGCCCGCACGGCGGCCAGGGCATAGGACGACGAGTTGGTTTCGATGAGGTTGGCGTCCGTGCCGCCCGCCTGGGCCAGGGCCTGGTCCAGGCGATGGCGCAGGCGGTAGGGGTTGGCCATGGTGATCAGGCGCCGCTGCGCCAATTCGCGCAGCGCGACCACGGGCCGGGCCGCGGCCGGGTCGTCGGCCGGCAAGGCCACGGCGCAGGGAGCCTGGCCTATCCAATGCACGTCCAGGCCGCGGTGTTCCAGCGGCAGGCTGGCCGCGCCCAGCTGCACCGCGCCCGTCAGCACGGCGTGCACCACGCGCTCGGGCGTCATGCCGAGGATCTGCATGGTGCCCGGGCCGGTCCGCGCTTCGACGCGGCGCACCGCATCGGGGATCAGGCCGACCGCGAGGGCCGAGGTGGCGGCCACGCGCAAGGGCCGGCCGGCGTCGCGGGCGATGTCCTTGGCGCGGCTGCGGATCTCGCGCAGGCTGGCCAGCGCGCGCTCGACGTCCTCGTACAGCAGGAAGCCCTGGTCGGTGGGCGTGACGCGCGGCCCGCTGCGCTTGAAGAGGGCATAGCCGATCTCGTCTTCCAGCTCTTGCAGCAGGCGGCTGATGGCCGGCTGGGAGCGGCCCAGCAACCGGCCGGCGCCGGTGACGCTGCCGGTGGACATGACTGCCGCGAAGGCTTCGAGCTGGCGCAGTTCCATGGACGAGGTGAGCTATGGGTTATCCGGAATTAGCATTCTGATTACTTCATCATGCGTATTGCAAATAATTAAAGAGGATATGCATAGATCAGGCAATCGGGTTTTCCCTGGTTGGGCTTCAAGGGTTTTTCCTAGCTGGAGCGGTATAGTTCAGTATCATTTTTGATACTAATATCAAAATTTGAACAAAATACCACCACCAAAGGAGAAACCAACGTGGATGCGAAAGTAACGAGCTACGGATGGAAAACCCTGGCGGGGTCGGCCATCGGCTACGCGATGGACGGCTTCGACCTGCTGATTCTGGGCTTCATGCTGCACCTCATCTCCGTCGACCTGCACCTGTCCAGCGGGCAGGCGGGCGCGCTGGTGACGTGGACGCTGGTCGGCGCCGTCGCCGGCGGCATCCTCTTCGGCGCCTTGAGCGACTACTTCGGCCGCGTCCGCGTGCTGACCTGGACCATCGTGATGTTCGCCGTGTTCACCGGCCTGTGCGCCTTCGCGCGCGGCTACGAGGACCTGCTCATCTACCGCACGCTCGCGGGCGTCGGCCTGGGCGGCGAGTTCGGCATCGGCATGGCGCTGGCCGCCGAAGCCTGGCCCGCCAAGCTGCGCGCGCGGGTGTCTTCCCACGTCGCGCTGGGCTGGCAGATCGGCGTGCTCCTGGCGGCCCTGCTGACCCCCTTGCTGCTGCCCCACATCGGCTGGCGCGGCATGTTCCTGGTGGGCGTGATTCCCGCGCTGATCGCCTGGGTCATCCGCAGCAAGCTGCACGAGCCCGAAGTGTTCGTGCGCCACGCCAAGGAACGAGGCTCGCGCGGCAACGCCTTCAAGCTGCTGGTCAAGGACGGCCGCACGACCCGGACCAGCCTGGGCCTGGTGATCCTGTGCGGCGTGCAGAACTTCGGCTACTACGGGATCATGATCTGGATGCCCAGCTTCCTGTCGCACAAGCTCGGCTTCACGCTGACCAAATCCGCGTTCTGGACCTCGGTGACCATCGTCGGCATGATGATCGGCATCTGGGTCTTCGGCCAGCTGGCCGACCGCATCGGCCGCAAGCCCTCGTTCCTCCTGTTCCAGGCCGGCGCGGTGGTCATGGTGCTGGTGTATTCGCAGCTCTCCGATCCCCTCATGATGCTCTGGGTCGGGGCCGTCATGGGCATGTTCGTCAACGGCATGCTGGGCGGCTACGGCGCGCTGATGTCCGAGGCCTATCCCACCGAGGCCCGCGCAACGGCGCAGAACGTGCTGTTCAACATCGGCCGCGCCATCGGCGGCTTCGGACCGTTGGTCGTGGGCACGCTGGCCGCGGCCTATTCGTTCCACGTCGCCATCGCGCTGCTGGCCGTCATCTACGTCATCGACATGCTGGCCACGCTGTTCCTGATTCCCGAATTGAAGGGCGTCGAGCTCGACTGACGGGCCCTTATCGAGATTGTGGAGAACGCCATGGAGCGCACTGTTCAGCCCGCCGGCTGCTTTCAAAGAAACGCCGACGCGGTTGCCTCGCACCGTTGCAAGGTCGAGGAACATCGTTGGGTCAATGACCGCTACAAATACCTGCGCCTGAGCGCCGACGCGGACCTGGCCGGCGCCACCCGGCCCGGCCAGTTCTACCAGCTCAGGTGCCCGGCCACCAACGATCTGCAGCCCTTCCTGCTGCGGCCCATGAGCGTCTACGGCGTGGGCCCGCAGGCCGGCGCCATCGAGTTTCTCTACAACGTGGCCGGGGTCGGCACGCGCGCCCTGTCCGATCTGCCGGTGGGCGGGCAGATGGACATCGTGGGGCCGCTGGGCAACACGTTCGTGTTCGAGCCCGGCTTCACCCGCATCATGGTGGTGGCGCGCGGCGTGGGCCTGGCCACCATGGCGCCGCTGCTGCAGCACGCCGCCAAGGCAGGCGTGCGGATCACGGCCGTCATGTCGGCGCGCGCGCCCAAGGACCTCATGCGCGACGAGTTCCTGCGCGGCGCCGACGCCGACGTGCATTGCGTCTACGACAGCGACGGCACTTCCGCCGTTCCCGCCGTGGATGCGCTGGTCCGCAGCCTGCTCGACGCGCAATATCACGATGCGGTGTATACCTGTGGTTCGCATCGCATCCTGATGCTGCTGCAGAATCTGCTGCGCGATTATCCCGGCACGCGCGGCGAAGTCGCCATGGAGCAGCGCATGGCCTGCGGCATGGGCGTGTGTCTCTCGTGCGTGCGCCTGTTCGACCAGGACGGCGACAAGCGTTTCCTTCGCGTCTGCCGCGAGGGCCCTGTGTTTCCCATACGCGACGTCGTCGGGGAGGTGGAGTTTGGCTAATCTTTCCGTCAGCGTCGGCGACACCCGCCTGCGCAATCCCGTCATGCCCGCCTCGGGCTGCTTCGCGATCGAATACAGCGAGGCGCTGGACTTCAATCATCTCGGCGCGCTCGTCATCAAGAGCGTCTCGCCCAAGAGCCGCGCGGGCAACCCCACGCCGCGCGTGGCCGAAACGCACGGCGGCATGCTCAATTCCATCGGCATCCCGAGCAAGGGCCTGGACTACTACCGCCGCGAAGTGCTGCCCGCCTACACGCGGTACGACACGCCCGTGGTGGTGTCGATCTCGGCGGACACGGTCGACGAGTTCGCCGACGCCGTGGCCGAGATGTCGCTGCCCGAGGTGGCGGTGATCGAGGCCAATATTTCCTGCCCCAACCTGGAAGCGGACGGCATGGCCTTCGCCATGACGCCCGAGACCACGTACAAGGTGGTCAGCGCCATACGCCGCAAGACGCGGCATCCGTTCTGGGCCAAGCTGACGCCGAACGCCTCGCAGATCGCCGCGGTCGCCCGGGCCGCGGAAGAAGCGGGCGCCGACGCGCTGGTGATGGGCAACACCGTGCTGGGCATGTCCATCGACGTGCGCACGCGCAAGCCCAGGCTGGGCAACGTGATGGGCGGCCTGTCCGGCCCCGCGATCAAGCCCATCGCCGTGCGCATGGTGCATCAGTGCTATCGCAGCGTGCGCATTCCCATCATCGGCTGCGGCGGCATCGCCAATGCCGAGGACGTGGTCGAGTTCATGCTGGCCGGCGCCAGCGCGGTCCAGGTGGGCACGGCATCCTTTATCGACCCGGGCGCGATGCAGAAAATCATCGACGGGCTCGAAGCCTATTGCCGGGAAATGGGCGTGGAAGACATCCACAGCCTGACCGGCAAAATGAAGATCGACCGGCAGCTTTCGGATCGCTGGCTGCGCTTTGCCCAGCAGTCGGGCTAAGGTCTGGATTGGAGGTTTTATCTTATGGACTTGATCAAGCTGCGGCCGGTGGCGCAGAAGATCTTCGACGACATCCGCGAACTGACCTTCGATGGCGTCGGCGTCACGCGTGAAAGCTATGGCCGGGGCGAATCCGCCGCCGCCGATTACCTCAAGGCCTACGCGCAGTCCGAAGGCCTGCTCGCGCAGGCCGACAAGGCGGCCAACCTGGTGTTCAGCCAGCCGGGCGCGGCGCCGGACGCGCCGGTCATCTGGACGGGCAGCCATATCGATTCCGTGCCCCAAGGCGGCAATTTCGACGGCCTGGCCGGCGTGCTCGCCGGCCTGCTGTGCCTGACGGCGCGGCAAAGAGAAAAGCACCAGGCGCGGTTGCCGCTCGAGGTCATCGCCTTCCGGGGCGAAGAGAGCGCCTGGTTCGGCAAGGCCTATATGGGCTCGGGGGCGCTGTTCGGCAAGCTGAGCGAGGCCGACCTGGAACTGACGCAGCGCGCGACCGGCCAGACCATGGCCGAATGCATGCGCGACGCCGGCGCCGACGTCGAGGCCATCCGCAACGGGCAGATGCTGATCGACAAGTCCCGCGTCAAGGCCTATCTCGAACTGCACATCGAGCAGGGGCCTGTGATGGTCGCGCGCCATCTGCCCCTTGCCGTGGTGTCCGGCATACGCGGCAACGTGCGGCACAACCGCATCGTGTGCCACGGCGACGCCCAGCACTCCGGCGTGGTGCCGCGCTGGCTGCGCCACGACGCCATGTTCGCGGTCGCCGACCTGATCATGCGCCTGGACGAGCACTGGCGCGTGTTGCTGGAACGCGGCACCGACCTGGTGGTCACCGCCGGCATTGTCGGCACGGATCCCGACGAGCATTCCATCTCGCGCATTCCGGGCAAGGTGCACTTCAGCTTCGAGGCCCGCAGCAAGAGCGAGGACACGATCGAGGCCTTCTACCAGCTCATGCGCGCCGAGTGCAAGGCCATCGGGCGCGAGCGCGGCGTGCGCTTCGAATTCGACCGGCGCCTCTTGAGCGAGGCCGCCACGATGGATACGCAGATCTGCGACGTGCTGGCCCAGGCCTGCAAGGACGTCGGCGCCGCGTTCGAGGTGATCCCCAGCGGCGCCGGGCACGATGCCTCGCTGTTCGCCAACGCGGGCATTCCGTCCGGCATGCTGTTCGTGCGCAATCAGAACGGCTCGCACAACCCGCACGAGGCCATGGAGATAGACGACTTCATGCTCGGGGTGCAGGCCATGAGCGATGCTTTCGACAAATTGGATACGCTGTGAAGAAACCGGCCGGAGAGTTCCAGTCCTCGATCGACTACGCCTCGCTGGGCGACAGGCTGCGCGCCTATCGCATCGGCGCGTCGCTGCTCGCCGAAGACGTCGCCGAACAGCTGGGGATCTCGCGCGCGGCGGTCTACCGCATGGAAAAGGGCGAGATCGTCAAGATCGAAACCCTGGAGCGGCTGGCGCACCTGCTCGGCACCTCGGTCGCGTCGCTGCTGGGGGTCGAGGTCGAATACTACGGCTCGGCGCTGGCCCTGTTCGAACGCATGCGGCAGCTCGAGGCGTCGTCGGACCGCATCCTCGCGCACTTCGAGCCCATCTCGGTGCTGCTGACCTCCGACGACTATCTGCATTTTTTGCGCGAGATGCTGGTGGAGGCATCGCCGCGCGAGCCCGGCAAGCGGCCCAAGGCGGCCGAGATCGACAAGATCGTGCAGATCATGATCGAGCGCAAGGCGCTCTTCGAGAAACGCAAGCCGCACATCGTCAGCCTGATCGGGCTGCGGGAGATCGAGCGGTTCGTCCACATCGGTCTGGTCGGGCGCGTCGATCTTCCGGAGAAGATCCGCAAAGAGCGCGTCCAGGCGGCCAAGCGGGAGGTGAGCCGGATCGCCGACCTCCTGGAAAGCGAGCCGATGCACGTGCAGGTCGGCCTCATCGACGACGCCATGCCCGCGTCCACCTTCCAGGTTTTTTCGGGCGGCGAGCGCTCGGCCCTGGTCGTCAGCCCCTTCCGGCTGGGCGAATTGCCCAATGTGCACAACGGCATCGCGACCGTGACCGCGTCCGCCGAGGCGGTGCGCATGCACGAGGACATGGCCACCCATCTGTGGAAAGGGGCTTATAAAGGCGCCAAAGGGGCGCAAATCATACGCAAGCTTCTGGCGCGCATACACTGATCATCGAGGCAATATGAAGACGCATACCCCCGAATCCAAGGAACGCCGCCTGGCGGCCCAGGCGTTGATCGACAGCGGCTGCGTCTCGGTGCGCACCGACGAGCCGTTCCGCCTGCCCTCGGGCTGGGCCAGCCCGGTCTACATGGACTGCCGGCGGCTGATCTCCTACCCCGCGGCCCGCAAGGCGCTGCTGGCGCAGGGGCAGGCGCTGCTGCGCCAGGCCGGCGCGCTCGACGGGGTGGACAGCGTCGCGGGCGGCGAGTCCAGCGGCATCGCGCTGGCCGCGTGGCTTTCCGATGCCCTGGACGTTCCGATGCAATACGTGCGCAAGCGGGCCGCCGGTCACCGGGTCATCGAAGGCGTTGTTCCCGAAAACGGCCAAGTCCTTCTGGTTGACGATATGATGGCGGTGGGCCAGTCGAAAGTGCGTTTTCGCCATGCCTTGTCCGATGTCGGGGCGCGGGTGGAGAACATCTTCGTCTTTTTCGCCTACGACACCTTTCCCGTCGCGGCGGAGCTCGAAGCGTCGGACGTGAACGTGTATGCGCTCGCGACATGGCGGGACGTGCTCGAGGTGGCGCGCGAGCTCGGCGAATTCCCCGACCGGGCGATCGCCGAGCTGGAGGGATTTTTGCAGGATCCCGTCGGATGGTCCCAGATTCACGGGGGGCTGAACCCCGGGCATGCCGCCCGCTCCCTCACATAGGAACGAACATGAGCTTCACAGACATTGCAAAACGCTTTGGCGATGCCAGCCCCGGAACCGACACGTTCAAGGCTTTCTACAAAGACGCATTCCAGCTGATGAAGACCGACGTGGACAACGCCGGCCTGTATTTCATCGTGGGCATCGTCGCGCAGTCCTTCGTGCGCAACTACGAAGACCAGGGCCTCACGCCCGAGTTCGTCAACGCCGCCAAGGCGATCCTGGTGGGCTACAACGCCAAAGTGTGCCAGGCGCTCGTGGCCGAGCCGGCCGAGCGCCTGCGCCTGATCGGGGAAGTCGCCTGCGATTACGAGTGGAACGTGCACGACTTCTGATCGCGCATCGTCGCGCCGCGATGAAAAAGAGGCCGCTTGCGAAAGCGGCCTCTTTGCTTTTATTGCTGCTGCTTGGCCTGGCTCAAGCCTTGAGCAGCAAGGCGTTCATGCGCTTGACGAAGGCCGCCGGATCGGCGATCTGCGCGCCTTCGGCCAGCATGGCCTGGTCCAGGAGCAGCTTGGCCCAATCGCCGAACTCATCATCGGACGCCTTGCCGATGCGGCCGATCAGCGCGTGCTCCGGGTTGATCTCGAGCACGGGCTTCACGTCGGGCGCGTCCTGGCCGGCGGCCTTGAGCATGCGCAGCAGATGCGGGCTGAGCTCGTTCTGGCCGACCACCACGCAGGCCGGCGAATCCACCAGGCGCAGGGTGACGCGCACTTCCTTGACCTGGTCTTTCAGCGCTTCCTGCAGGCGCTCGACCAGCGGCTTGAATTCCTCGGCCACTTCGGTCTGGCGCTTCTTTTCTTCGTCGTCGGCCAGGTCGGCCAGGTCCAGGCCGCCCTTGGCCACGGACACCAGCGACTTGCCCTCGAATTCGCGCAGGTACGACAGCATCCACTCGTCCACGCGGTCCGAGAGCAGCAGCACCTCGATGCCCTTCTTGCGGAAGATCTCCAGGTGCGGGCTGCTGCCGGCGGCGGCATGGGTGTCGGCCGTGACGTAGTAGATCTTGTCCTGGCCTTCCTTCGCGCGCGACAGATAGTCGGCCAGCGACACGGTCTGCGCCGCGTCGTCCGAATGCGTCGAGGCAAAGCGCAGCAGCTTGGCGACGCGTTCGCGGTTGGCCGGGTCTTCGCCCGTGCCTTCCTTGAGCACCTGGCCGAACTCGGCCCAGAAGGTTGCGTAGTCGTCCTTGTTGTTCTCGGCCAGGTCTTCCAGCAGCGACAGGATGCGCTTGGCCGAACCCTCGCGGATGGCGCGCACGTCGCGGCTTTCCTGCAGGATCTCGCGCGAGACGTTCAGCGGCAGGTCGGCCGAATCGATCACCCCGCGCACGAAGCGCAGGTACGAAGGCAGCAGCTGCTCGGCGTCGTCCATGATGAACACGCGCTTCACATACAGCTTGACACCGCGGCGCGCGTCGCGGTCCCACAGGTCGAAGGGCGCGTGCTTGGGCAGGTAGAGCAGCTGGGTGTATTCGCTGCGGCCTTCCACGCGGTTGTGCGTCCAGGCCAGCGGGTCGTCGAAATCGTGCGAGATGGTCTTGTAGAACTCGCGGTACTGCTCGTCGGTGATGTCGGACTTGCCGCGCGTCCACAGCGCGCTGGCCTGGTTCACCGCTTCCCATTCGTCTTTTTTCACCTGCTCGTTCTTCTCGGCGTCCCATTCTTCCTTGGCCATGAGGATGGGCAGCGAGATGTGGTCGGAATAGCGGCGCAGGATCTCGCGCAGCTTCCAGCCGTTGAGCAGTTCGTCCTCGTCGGCGCGCAGATGCAGCGTCACGTCCGTGCCGCGGCCGGCACGCTCGGCTTGGCCGATGGTGAACTCGCCCTGGCCGTCGGACACCCATTGGATGGCGCTGTCTTCGCCGGCGCGGCGGCTGACCACCGTGACCTTGTCGGCCACGATGAACGAGGAATAGAAACCCACGCCGAACTGGCCGATGAGCTGGGCGTCCTTCTGTTTGTCGCCGGTGAGCTGCGAGAAGAACTCGCGCGTGCCCGAGCGGGCGATGGTGCCCAGGTTGGCGATGGCCTCGTCGCGCGACAGGCCGATGCCGTTGTCGGAAATGGTGATGGTGCGAGCCGCCTTGTCGTAGGACACGCGGATGGCCAGTTCGCTGTCGCCGGCCAGCAGCTCGGGATGATCGATGGCCTCGAAACGCAGCTTGTCGCAGGCATCGGACGCATTGGAGACCAGCTCGCGCAGGAAGATTTCCTTGTTGCTGTAGAGCGAGTGGATCATCAAGTGCAGCAATTGCTTCACTTCGGCCTGGAAACCCAGGGTTTCGGAGGAGGATGCGGTCTGGCTCATGGGGCGAAAAGTCGGATAGACGTGAAAAGACAGGGGGGATCAAGCTTGCCTGCCCAGATAAGGGCGGTCGGCCCGATTTCAAGGGCCATATACTGGAACAACCCCTCTATTTTGCACAAACCGCCGGTCCGAATCCTTCATGCCCGCCATACCCCTGCCCGCCGAAGCCCCGCGCCCGTTCATGAAATCCCTGCTGGCCATGCTGGGCATCTCCTGCATCATGATGCTGGTCGGCCTGGACCAGACCGTGGTGGGCACGGCGCTGCCCACCATCGTCGCCGAGCTGCACGGCTTCGACCTGTATGCCTGGGTCGCCACGTCGTACCTGCTGACCTCGGTCATCACCGTGCCGGTATTCGGCCGGCTGGGCGACTATTACGGGCGCAAATCCTTCGTCGTGGCGGCCATCATCGTGTTCACGCTGGCCTCGGTGCTGTGCGGCCTGTCCACCAGCATGACGTTCCTGGTGCTGGCCCGCGCATTGCAGGGCGTCGGCGGCGGCATGCTGGTGGGCACGGCCTTCGCCAGCGTGCCCGATCTGTTCCCGGACCCGCGCGTGCGCTTGCGCTGGCAGATACTGATCACCTCGGCATTCGGCCTGGCCAGCGCGATCGGCCCCACGCTGGGCGGCGTCCTTACCGAGCAATACGGCTGGCGGTCGGTGTTCTTCGTGAATGCGCCGGTGGGCCTGCTGGGGGTGTACTTCGTGGCCTGGCACATGCCCGCCATCCGCCATCACAAGGACGCCAAGATCCAGCTCGACTGGCTGGGCGCGCTCCTGATCGCGCTGGCGCTGGGCAGCCTGCAGCTGCTGGTGGAGCTGCTGCCCAGCCATCGATCGGGCGCGATGCTTGCATGGCTGGGCGCGGGCAGCGCGCTGGCTTTCGCCGCGCTCTATTTCTGGGAACGCCGCTGCACGTATTCGCTCCTGCCCTTCGATATGTTCCGCAACCGCACCATCTCGGTGTTGTTCCTGCTGGCTTTCCTGATGGGCACGGCCTCGTTCTCGGTCATGTTCTATGTGCCGCTGATGCTGCAGGGCGGCTTCGGCCTGTCGCCGCAGGACGCCGGCCTGCTGGTCACGCCCATGATGGTCGGCATCCCCATCGCCAGCCTGATCAACGGCCGCCTCATCCCGCGCCTGAAGCGCCCCCTGATCATGCTGTACATAGGCTTCGCCGCGCTGGCGCTGTCGTCGCTGGGCGTGATCATCACGCAAGCCGACACGCCGCACTGGCTGTTCGGCATCTATATGGTCCTGAGCGGCATGGGGGTGGGCTTCGTCATGCCCAACCTGACGATCTTCGGGCAGCTGGCCGCGCCGCCGCATCACCTGGGCATCGCCACCGCGACCACGCAGTCGCTGCGCATGGTGGGCGGCATGATCGGCACGGCGCTGGTGGGCACCGTGGTGGACCATGCCTATCAATCCCAGGTGACCTTCGTGCTTCGGACCATGGACGCCACGACCTGGCTGGATCGCCTGCGCAATCCGCAAGTGCTGCTCGACCAGGAAGGGCAGCGGCAGGTCATGGCGCAGCTCGCGGCACAGGGGCACAACCCCGAGACCCTTTTCGAAGGCATTCACTCGGTACTGGTGAACGCCATCCACGTCAGCCAGTACGTCGGCCTGGGCGTCTCGCTGCTGGGCCTGCTGCTGGTGCGGCGCGTGCCGCCGCTCATGCTCAAGCAGCGCCGCGAGCACGAGCCGGCCGAGTCGGCGGCGTAGCGGGGCGGCATGCCAGAGAGGGTTTCAAGAGCATATATAATGGCGGTCCACACATGCCCGAGTGGTGAAATTGGTAGACGCAGGGGACTCAAAATCCCCCGCCGCAAGGCGTGCCGGTTCGATTCCGGCCTCGGGCACCATCAAGAATCTTCTAATAATTCAAACAGATAGAAGATTTCCCAACCCCGACCTCTCTCCGGGGAATTTCCCAAAAGTTGTAGCTCGGTGCCGTTTCGGTACAGTGATGGATTG
>Ga0209455_1000589_pt1 | contig 23557 bp, 26 predicted proteins | sample AraplaCol_mCL_r2_FD_184275 | JGI IMG/M metagenome (GOLD analysis project Ga0209455, IMG submission 184275) | Arabidopsis root microbial communities from North Carolina, USA - plate scrape CL_Col_mCL_r2 (SPAdes) (version 2) | ecosystem: Host-associated > Plants > Roots > Endosphere | place: USA... | reverse complement strand
GACGGCCTGGGCGCGCAGCCCCTGCCGCCTTCGCTGACGTCCAACGATTACGTGCTGCGCTGATCCCGCCGCTGCATCGTCACGATCCGGGCCGGCGGCAGGTTCGCCCAGACGATCCGGCTCGACAGCACGGAAAAATCGCCGCCGGCGTCCGCCACGCCCAGGTTCTGCCGGATGTCGTAGGAGAACTGGATGACGACGCCGCCCGGCCGCAGGACATGCCGCCATTGGCGGACGATCGTCTCGACCTCCCGGCGCGGCAGCGAGCGCAAGGGCAGGCACGACACGATCGCGTCGACGCGCAGATCCAGCGGCAAACTGTGCGCCAGGTGGGCGGCGTCGGCATGCATCACCGGCACGTTCGAAAAGCGCGCGCGCAGGTGCCGGACGAAGGCCGCGGAGCGCTCGACCACGATCAGGCGATCGGGCGACACGCCGTTTGCGAGCAGCGCATGCGTGACCGAGCCGGTCCCGCCGCCCAGCTCGATGACCGCGCCGTCGCCCGCCGGCACCTCGCGCGCAAGCCGCGCGGCAAGCCGCCGCGAGCTCGGGCAGATGGCGCCGACGGACCTGGGGGCTATGGCCCATTCCCGCGCGAACAGGCGGGATGTGTGCATGAAAGTTTCCATTATTGGGCCACCTTCAAGCCGTGGATCTCGATTTGCTTGCTCATGGGTTCTCCTTCCGGAAGCGAACGGCGCGACGGCCGCGGTGCCAAGAAGTCTACGAACCCGAAACTAAAGCCAGGATGAAGGCTGCAATGCCTCGTAACCGGCCGCCCGCCTTAACCGTGCGTTAATGATCCGGCGGATAATCTTTCGCAGCGGGACGCAAGCACGAATTGCGCTGCAACCCATGGGAGCAATTTCCGTGAGCGATCTGAAAAAACTACTCGACCATAAAAATATTCACCTGGTGTTCGAATGGAGCCTGTGGCTCAAGGCGATTTTCGCGCTGTCGGAAATCGCCGCCGGCTTGGCCACCCACTTCGTTCCGCAGCAATTCTTCCTGACCTTGGTGCTTTGGGTCACAAAAAAGGAGTTCGTCGAAGATCCGCACGATCTGGTCGCCAACTTTCTGCTTCATACCGTGCAGAATATTTCCGTCGGCACGCAGAAATTCGCGGCCGTCTATCTGCTCGCGCACGGCGTGGTCAAGCTGTGGCTCATCGTCGGCCTGCTCCGTGAGCGGCTTTGGTATTTCCCCGTGTCGATCGCGGTCTTCGGCCTGTTCATCGTGTACCAGGTCTACCGCTATACCTTCACGCATTCCGTCTGGCTGCTGCTGATCACGGTTTTGGACATCGTCATCATCGTCATCACCTGGCACGAATACCGTTATCTTCGGAAACGGCGACAGACACCCCTGCTGTCCTCCTGAACGCACCGAAGGAAACGAACAATGCCATCCAACGCCCTGGGCACCGACCGGATGCGCGTCCCTCGCACTGTCTGGACGCTCGGGTTCGTCAGCCTCTTCATGGATCTCTCGTCCGAGCTGATCCATGCGCTGCTGCCCATCTTTCTCGTCACCACGATGGGCATGAGCGTGAGCGCGCTGGGCGTGCTCGAGGGCGCGGCTGAAGCGACCGCGATGATCGTCAAGATTTTTTCCGGCGGCCTCAGCGACTGGCTGGGCAAGCGCAAGGTGCTATTGCTGTCGGGCTACGGGCTGGCCGCGCTTTCCAAGCCGCTCTTCCCGATGGCGGGCACGCCTGTGATGGTGGTCGCGGCAAGGCTCATCGACCGTTTGGGTAAAGGCATCCGCGGCGCGCCGCGCGACGCCCTCGTCGCGGACGTGGCTCCGCCGGAAATCCGGGGCGCATGCTTTGGCCTGAGGCAGTCGATGGATACGGTCGGCGCATTCGCCGGGCCGCTCGCGGCGATTCTTCTGATGCTCTGGTTTCACGACGACATCCGCGCCGTGCTGTGGTTCGCGGTCGTGCCTGCGTTCATCGCCGTGGGCTTGATCGCATTCGGCGTCAAGGAGCCGGCCGGCACGGGTGCGCCCGGCCGCTTCCGCTCGCCGCTGTCCTGGCGGACGCTGAGCGAGTTTCCCGCGCGCTACTGGTTCGTGGTCGCGCTCGGCGCCGTTTTCACGCTGACCCGGTTCAGCGAGGCGTTTCTCGTCCTGCGCGCGCAGCAGACCGGGATGAATATCGCGTGGATCCCCGGCGTGATGGCGATCATGAGCCTTGCCTATTCGCTTTCCGCCTACCCCGTCGGGGCATTGTCCGACCGCCTCGACCGCCGGGTGCTTCTCGCCTTGGGGCTTGCCCTCCTGATCGCTGCGGACCTGATGCTGGGCACGAGCGCATCGATCGCCGCGGTGCTTGCCGGCGTCGCCCTGTGGGGCCTGCACATGGGTTTCACGCAAGGCATTCTCGCCGCGATGGTCGCCGAAACGGCGCCGAAGGCGCTGCGCGGCAACGCCTTCGGCCTCTTCAATCTTTTCAGCGGCATCTGCACGCTGCTCGCCAGCGTGATCGCCGGCTGGCTGTGGGATAGCCATGGCGCGCCGGCCACCTTTTTCGCCGGAGCCGCCCTGGCCGCCATCCCGCTCGCCATGTGCCGCTTCGCCCCTCGCCTGGCGAAACAGGATCATTAAGACATACCTTCTCACGGAAAGCGTTTCATGCAAGCAATCGAAGCCATCAATCGAGCCATTTTTCTCGCCCTCAACGGCACGCCCGCCACACCGCATGGGCTCGTCGCCCTGGGCATCTTCATCGCCAACGATGCGATCCTGCTGGCTCCGATCGTGCTGGTCTGCCTGTGGCTGATGGGCGGCGACGAGCGGCGCGAGCTGGCCCTGCGGGCATGCGCCGCGGGCTTTCTGGCCCTGGGCATCAACCAGTTGATCGGGCTGGCCTGGTATCACCCGCGGCCTTTTGCAATCGGGCTGGGCCATACCTTTCTTCCGCACGCGCCCGACTCGTCGTTCCCGAGCGATCACGCCACCCTGCTTTCCGCGCTCGCATTCACGTTCCTCTACGGCGGCAAGCGGCAATTGGGCCTGCTCATGCTGATCGTGGACCTTGCCGTCGCCTGGGCCCGCGTCTTCATCGGCGTGCACTTTCCCTTCGACATGCTCGGCGCGGCGGTCGTCGCCTGGTTCGCCTGCCTGCTGGCAAAGCCGCTCTGGATGATCAGCGGCCCCTTCGCCACCCAGGCATTGATCGCGCTGTATCGCAAGCTGCTGGCTCTGCCGATCAAATGGGGGTGGCTGCGGCCATGATCGCGCCCGCGTTTCAGGATGCAGGCATAAGCGTCAACGCGGCCAGCGCGACGAGCAAAGCCGGCAGCATGGTCGCAACGCCCAATTTGAGAAACGCCACCGCCTTCACCTCGACCCCTTCCCGCCTCAAGGCCGCCAGCCAGAGAATAGTGGCCAGCGATCCGGTCACCGACAAGTTGGGCCCCAGGTCGATGCCCACCAGCACCGCGTTCAGTACCTGGGCCGGCGCATGCGCCGCGGCAACGGTGTTGCCCGCGATCAAGCCGGCCGGAAGGTTGTTGATCAGATTGCTGGCCAGCGCGACCGACACGCCCGACAGCAAGCCCGCATGCGACACCGAGTGCGCCGACAGCGCGCTCACGGCATGGGCGAGCCGGTCTATGACTCCCGTGCGCGCGAGGCCCTCGACCAGCACGAAGAGGCCGGCGACCAGCGGCAGCACGGACCACGAAATCTCCGCGAGATAGTGCCAGAGGACCTGCCGCTTCTGCACGCAGATGCCCAGGAAGACGGCGATGCCCGCCGCGAAGGTCGGCCATCCCAGGGAGACGCCCAGCGCCGAGGCAGTCAGCATCACGACGGCCATCAGGGCGATGCCCCATCCCGTCGCCTTGCCCGCGGCGGAAAGCGCGGGGACTTCCGTCTCCTTGTCGATGGCTTGAGCCAGTGCTTCCCGCTGCAGAACGCGCAAGATGAGATAGGTGAGGACGATGGCCAGCGCCGAGGGCAGCAAGAAGCGCGCAAGCCACTGGCTCAAGGTCGGCATGTGCTCGCCGAAGATGACCAGGTTCGCGGGGTTGGAAATCGGCAGCACGAAGCTTGCCGCGTTCGCCACGAACGCGCAGGCATAAAGGTACGGCAGGGGCTGCCTGGCCTTGACCGTGCGCACCACGGCCAGCACGGCCGGCGTGAGCACCACGGCGGTCGCGTCGTTGGACATCGTGATGGTCACGATGGCGCCGACGCAGTACAGAAGAAAGAACAGGCGGGTCGCCGAGCCGTCCGCCCTGCGCGCCGCGAGCACGGCCAGGTAGTCGAACAGCCCTTCCTTGCGCGCGAGTTCCGAGGCCAGCATCATGCCGGCAAGAAACAGATAGACGTCCGTGCCCTTGCCGACGGCGTGCAGCGCCTGCGGCCACGGCAGCATGCCCAGGACGCAAAGCAGCAGCGCGCCGAGCACGGCCCAGACGGCTTCCGGCAAACGGAATGGCCGCGCGATGACACCCAGGGCAGCCAGGGCCGCGATGATCCAGACCGGAAATGCAGAGTTGAAAACAGCGTTCATTCGTCGATGTCGCGGGCCTGCCCGCTTGAAGGCACTTCGGCGAGCGGCATCCGGATCTCGACTCGCAATCCGGTTTGCTTCGCCTCGTCGGAGAATCCGAGCTGGACGCTCGCGCCGACGCGCTCGACTATAGCCTTGACGATCGCCAGGCCCAGCCCCGAGCCGAGCTGCTCGCTGCCGAGCGCGCGGTAGAACGAGTCGAACACGCGCTCCCGCTCGGCGGGCGCAATGCCCGGCCCCGTATCCTGGATGCGCAGCACGGCGCATTCTTGCGACGCGCGCACCGAAAGATCCACCCGGCCGCCTTCGGGCGTGTAGCGGATGGCGTTGTCCACCAGATTCCTGACCAGGGCGATCATATCCAATTCGCTGCTCGGCACCAGGACGTCCTGCGTGCCCTCGACGCCGACGTCGATGCCTTTGGCTTGCGCCAGGGGCATGAGGTCTTCCAGCACGCGGCGATAGATGCCCTGGACGGAGATCGGCGATGCCGGCGCCGTAGCCGACTGCGCCCTGGCCAGGCTCAATAGCTGATCCAGCAGCTTTCTGCCGCGCTCTATCCCCAGACGCAGCGCCGCCAGCCGCTCATGCGCCAGGTCGGGCATTTGGACGTCCGCCAGCCGTTCGGCCTGCAGCGACAAGGCCGTCAGCGGCGAGCGCAGTTCGTGCGCCGCATCCGCGACGAAACGGCGCTGGGCCTCCATCGATCGGGACACGCGGGCGAGCAGGCGGTTGATCGCCACCACGAAAGGACGTATTTCGCCGGGCACCCGGCCGTCTTCGATGGGATGGAGCTCTTGCTCGGAGCGCTGGTCGATTTCCAGGGATAGCGCGACGACGGGCCTGAACATCTTGCGCACCAGATCGGCGACGATCCACAGCAGCACCGGCACCAGGATCAAAAACGGCGTCACGGTGCGCAGCGCGCTGACGCGGGCGATCTCGTCGCGAAATCCCGATTCCTGGGCAACCGCGATGCGCTCGCCCGTCGAGGTGGTCGTGATCAATACGCGGAACGTCTCGTCGCCCACGCGCAAGGATTGCAAGCCGTCGGGCAGCGTGGGCGGCAAGGCGAGCGGCCCGCCGGCATCCACGCCCAGGGCCGAGTGCTGGCCCGCCCCCAGGCGCTGCACGATCACGCGCGATTCTTCGTCGCCGTTCTGAAGATGGACGAAGGGCGACAGGAGCCGGCCGTCCGCGAGCTGCGCCACCTGGCGCAGGACGTCGTCCTGCAGTTCGTGCGCTTCGTCGAAGGCCGACAGGAACGAAAAAAGGCCTGCCACGACGGCCACCACGAGAATGGCCAGGAACAGGGCGAAAGAGAGCTTGCGCTGGATCGATGCGTTCAGGCGCTTGGCGTAACCATCCATCCCACCCCCCTGACGTTCTTGATGACGTCGCTGCCCAGTTTGCGCCGCAGCGCATGGATCAAATATTCGACGGCATTGCTCTCGACCTCTTCGCCCCAGCCGTAGATGCGGTCTTCCAATTCGCCGCGGGACAGAATGGCGCCGGGCCGCACCAGCAAGGCATGCAGCAGCGCAAACTCGCGGCCACTCAATTGCATGGGGGCGCCGCCCTGCACGCTGGCCTCTTTCGTGGCCGGGTCGAGCGACACCACGCCGTTGCCGAGCACGGGCGCGGCATTGCCGCCCTTGCGGCGCAGCACGGCCCGCATCCGGGCCAGCAATTCCGCCATCTCGAAGGGCTTGAGCACATAGTCGTCCGCGCCGCCATCCAGGCCCCGCAGGCGGTCATCCAGTCCGTCGCGCGCCGTGATGATGAGCAGAGGCACCGGATTGTCCCGGGCGCGAATGCTGGCCAGCACGTCAAGGCCGTCCTTGCCGGGCAGGCCCAGGTCGAGCAGCATCAGGTCGTAGTGCTGGCCGCCCAGCGCGTTAAGCGCGGCTTGCCCGTCCTTCACCCAATCGGCCGCATGGGACGCGTCTCTCAATGCGCCCTGGATCGCGGCGCCGATCATCGGATCGTCTTCGACCAGCAATACCCGCATTCGCCCTCTTCTCCGATCGTGCCGCTCGATATATGCCGCTCAGTGCACCTGCCTGGCCGCCTGCTGCTTGAACATCAGGGCCGCGACCACCATGAAAACCAGCAGCGCGGCGGAGGCCGCATAGCGGCTCAACGCCAGGCCGCCCGCGTCCAGCGGCTTGTCCATAAAATCGCCCACCACGGCGCCCAGCGGACGGGTCAGGATGAACGCCGCCCAGAACAGCGCCGTGCGCGAGACGCGGGTCCAGTAATAGGCCGCCACGATCAAGGCCAGCAATCCGCCGAACACGACAGCCGCGCCGGCGTAGCCCAGGCCCGCCGTATCGGCGGTCCAGTCGCCCAGCGCCGTGCCCAGGGTCTGGGAGAACATGATGGTCACCCAGTAGAAGGCTTCCACCTTGGGCAAGCTGACGGTGTCTACCGATACCGACCCCAGGGTGCGGTGCCAGACCAGGAGTGAACCCAGCAACAAGGCCAGCAGCAGGCTCGAACCGCCAGCGTACCCGATTCCGAGCGAGCGGTCGGCAAAGTCCGCCATCGTCGTGCCCACCGTGGTGGTGGCGATGATGGTGACCCAGTACAGGAAAGGATGGAATGCCTTGGCCTTGATCTGCGCGACGACGGCAACCAGGAAGACGGCCGCGAAAATGCCCGTGCCGACCAGGTAGCCCAGGTTCATGGACATCGTGACGGCATCGCCGCCGGTTTCGCCCAGCGTGGTGGCGGCAATCTTGATGAGCCAGAAACCCAGGGTGATCTCGGGAACTTTGGCCAATGCTTTTTCTGCGGAGTTTGTCATGATGAGAGTGGGAAAACAGGTTATTCGGAAATTTGACCGCGCTTGCTCGACTCCATGCCGATCTGCGCCGCGGCCACCAGCAGGACGATCACCGCGAGAAACAAGGCGCTGGTCCACAGGGTCCCCATGCCCAAACCGCCATCGGCCCTGGCCTGCGTGAGCAGATCGCCCAGCGAGGCGCCGAACGGGCGGGTCAGAATGTAGCCGACCCAAAAAGTCAGCACGGCGTCGCCGCCCATGCGCCAGGCGGCATAGGTGACGGCGATCAGCGTGCCGAACGCGACGACGCCCCAGCCGAAACCCATGCCCAGGGCTTCGGTCGCCAGGTCGCCGGCGGCGGTTCCCAGGGCAAACGTGCACAGGATGGCGGCCCAGTAGAACAGTTCGCGCCGCGGCGTCACGATGTCGTGGATGGACAAGGTGCGCTCGGTCCGATGCCAGACGTAGAAGATCGCGATGAGCGCCACCGAAAATACCGAAGTGCTGAGGTACAGGCTGACGCCCAGGCCGTCGGTCAGGAGATCGGTGACCTGGGTTCCGACCACGCTGACCAGCACCACGGTGAGCCAGTAGATCCAAGGGGTGTAGCGGCGAGTGCGCAGCTGCAGGAACAAGGCTGCGGCCAGCAGCACGGCCATGACGGCGCTGGTCATGACCAGGCCCCAGCCCAGGCGAACCGCCAGGAAGTCGGCGCCGGTTTCGCCCACGGTCGTGGACATGATTTTGATGACCCAGAATGACAGCGCGATTTCCGGAACCTTGCTGAGCCAGCCGCCTGGCTTGGCCGTGAGCCATGCGCTCATGATGTTCTCCTGCCGAAATAAGAAGATGGCAGGCAGTTTGGCCGGGGCGACTTAGCCCAGGCATAGGGCCCGGGAATCCATGCCGCTTCGCTCGCCATGGCATTGGACGAGGCGAATTTGAAAAAACATGCGCCGGGCAGGAAATGTGATATACTGCTGCGCATAGATTCGCACTAGACCGCTTTTCCCAAGGTCTTTCTGCAGCCCCGCTGGCCTATCCTGGCCTTACCGCGCGAGCGGCTCGCTACAGTATCCCCATTGATTGCGCTTGAGTGTTTCTGTCCCCGTCGGTCTTTCGCCTTCGGGGTAGGCGCGTTTTTTCAATTTCATTCCAAAAAAGGAAACACCATGGCTACTCAAACCGGCACCGTCAAATGGTTCAACGACGAAAAGGGCTTCGGCTTCATCGCTCCGGCCGATGGCTCCAAGGACCTGTTCGCCCATTACAGCGAAATTCGCAGCGAAGGCGGCTTCCGCTCGCTGGCTGAAGGCTCGACCGTCGAATTCGAAGTCAAGCAAGGCCCCAAGGGCCCGCAGGCCACCAATATCCGGGTGTGCTGAGCCAGGCTCCAAGCCGTAAGCACGAAGGGAATGACCCATTCCCTTCTTTCACAAACCGCGCCAAGACGGTTTTCTCCGGTCAAGGCGCACACCTCAAGAAAAACTATATGCAACAAAACATTGAGGTCGGGCGTTACCTTGTTTCCCCCATGACCTCCTCCCACATCGACGGCGGCTTCAGTGCCTCCGTTTCCATCCGATCGGGTCGCGGCACGGGCACCACGGATCGCATCATGCGCTTCGTGCCCCGCTTCCCCAATCGCCAGGCGGCGCTGCGCTACGCAACCGCTGAAGGCTTGAGCTGGGTAAGCAGCCACTGATCGCAATACGTCTTGAATCCGGCGCGGCGCCCCCTGCGCTTGCACCGGATTCCCACCCTTCAAACACAGGAGCATCCGGATGGCCAAAGAAGAACTCATCGAAATGCAGGGCCTTGTCGACGAAGTGCTGCCCGATTCCCGATTCCGCGTCACGCTCGAAAATGGGCATAAAGTCATCGCCTACACCGGCGGCAAGATGCGCAAGCATCACATCCGCATCCTGGCCGGCGACAAAGTATCGCTGGAGATGTCTCCCTACGACCTGACGAAGGGCCGCATCACCTTCCGGCATCTCGAACGCCGCCCCGATGGGCAGCCGCCGCGTCCCCGCGCAGGGACCTATCGGCGTTAAAGATTCATCCGGGCTCGCGCATGTGCTGCGCCAGTTCGGCATGCCCGCGTTCCGCCAACGCCTCGACGGCGCCCAGGCGGTCGCGCGCTTCCTTGTTTTGACTGAGCTTGCGCTTGCCGACCAATGAGGTCACGGCGATCTCGATGCCCACGATGGCCTTGAGCATCTCGTCGATGAACTCGGGCGCGGAATCTCCCATCTTCCAGGGCTTGGGTTCGCGGGCCTCGTGCGTGCGCGTCAGGCGGGCGACGATGCCGCGCACGAACCTCTCGTCATCGCGCACGGTAAGACGACCGTGCGCATGCACCACTTCGTAGTTCCAGGTCGGCACCTGACGGTGCGTCTCGTGCTTGCTGGGATACCAGCTCGGCGAGATATAGCCTTGCGCGCCGCGAAAGACGACCATGACGTCGGCCCCTTCGGCGCATTGCCGCCAGATCGGATTCGCACGCGCGACGTGGGCCGTGAGCAGGCCATGCGTGCCGGCATCGGGGTCGAACTCGAAGGGAATGTGATTGGCATCCAGCCCCTGGGCATCGTGCGTGACCAGCATGCCCAGCGGGTGCGCGCGGATGATGCGGGTCAGTTCTTCGGGGCGGGTTTCGGCAAAGTGGGCGGGGATGTACATCGCGGGGTCGGCTCGTCAGGAAAATAGTTTCATTACTATGGCTCCAATCTGGCATTATTAAAAGAACCAGTTTTAGCTATTTTCAATGGTCCAGTTGCATTCATCCGCGCAACGCCGCCTCGGCGCGGGACGCCGCATCTACGACCTGCTGCGCGGCCAGATGGCCGACGGCACGCTGCCTTCCGGCGCCCGGGTCATGTCCACCCGCACCCTGGCGGCGGAACTGGGCGTCTCGCGCACCACGGTCACGGCCGTCTATGAGCAGCTGGCCGCCGAGGGCTTTCTCGCGACCGCGCCCGGCCGGGCGGCCCGCGTCGCCGGCACGCTGGCCGCGCCCGCCCCAGGCAAAACGGCGGCGAAACGACTGCCGTCCTCCGCGCCAACCTTGTCCGCCTTCGGCCGCCGGGTCGCGGACATGCCGATGCGGGCGCTGCCCGGCGCCGAGCCCGCCCGCTACGATTTTCTGTACGGCGCGCTGGCGGCGCGGGACTTTCCGACCCTGGCCTGGCGGCGCGCCTACCAGGCCGCGCTGCTGCGTCAACGGCACAACCTCGCCTACATCGCACCCGAAGGAGACCTGCCGCTGCGGCGCGCGCTGCAAGGCTACCTGCGCCGCACGCGAGGCATCGTCTGCGATGCAGAGCAAATCCTCGTGGTGCACGGCTCGCAGCAGGCCATCGATCTGTGCGCGCGGCTGCTGCTGGACAGCGGCGACGCGTTCGTCTTCGAGAATCCCGGCTACCTGATGGCAAGACACTGCTTCGAGGCCGCCGGCGCAAGCCTGCTGCCGGTGGCTGTCGACGAACACGGCATCGATACGGACCGCCTGCCCGAAGACGAGCGGGTCCGGCTGGCTTACGTGACGCCCTCGCACCAGTTCCCGCTCGGCGGCGTGCTGCCGATCGGCCGCCGCCAGGAACTGCTGCGCTGGGCGCAGCGCCGGCGCGCCTGGATCGTCGAAGACGACTACGACGGCGAATTCCGCTACGGGCAGCGCCCCATCGATGCCTTGCAGTCCATCGACACGGAAGGCCGCGTGATCTACGTCGGCACTTTCTCCAAGGCCTTGTCGCCCCAGCTGCGGCTCGGCTATCTGGTGCTGCCGCACCCCCTGGTGCCGGTCTTCCGGCAGGCCAAGCGGCTGGCGGACCGGCACGCGCCGGCCCTCGAACAGCAGGTGCTGGCCGCCTTGATCGGCGATGGCGCATACGAACGCCACGTGCGCCGGATGCGCCGCGAAAACGAACGCCGCCGAAGCACGCTGCTGCAAGCCATCGAACGATATCTGCCCGGGAACGCCCGGGTGGACGGCACGGCGGCGGGGCTGCACGTGGTGTTGTGGCTGCCTTCCCTCAAAGCGCATGACGAACCCGCGCTGGCGGCAGCGGCCCGCGGCAATGGCGTGGGCATCTATCCGGTGTCGCCCTTGTTCGCGCCTACCGCGTCGCGCGGCAGGGTCCGGCCCGCGGGATTCATTCTGGGATATGCCAGCCTGACGATCGCGCAGATCCAGGAAGGAATGCGGCTGCTGGGCAAGGCGATCGCCCAATAGCAAACGGCAGGCCTACTCGTCCCTGCGCGCCCAGGGCTGGTTGGCGAAGACCTCCACCAGATAGTCGATGAAGCTTTGCACGCGCGCAGGCCGCCTGCGTCCGGGCGGGGTCAGGATGTGCAGCACGATGGGCTCGACTTGCCAGTCGTCCATGACGGTCTCCAGCCTGCCCGCCTGGATGTCCTCCCAAACCAGGAACTCGGGCTGCAGCGCCAGCCCCAGCCCGGCCAGCAGGGCGGGCTCCAGCGCCTCGGCATTGTTGACGCGCAGCGCCGCCTCCATCGACTGGGCGAACTCTCCGTGCCGCTTGTGCCGGAAGCGCCAGCTCGGGCCGTTCAGCGCATAGGCATATTGCAGGGCGCGATGCTCCACGAGTTGGCGCGGGTGGCGCGGCCGCCCGTGGCGCTCGAAATAAGCCGGCGAACCGACCAGCAGGATGCGCACGCTGCACAGGCGCCGGGTCAGCAGGCTCGAATCGGCCAGGCGGGAGACGCGCAGCGCCAGGTCGAACCGGTTCGCCACCAAGTCGACCAGCTCGTCGCTGAACTCGATGTCCAGGCTCACCTCGGGATGCTTTTCCATGAACGGCGGCAGCGCGGGCGCCAGGTGCGACAGCCCGAACGACATCGGCGCGGCGATCCTGACCGGGCCGCGCAGGCTGAGCGATTGCTCGGCCAGCACCGCCTCCACCGTCTCGCCTTCCTCCAGGATGCGCGTGGCGTGTTCCAGCGCGGCCAGCCCGCTCTCGGTCAAAGTCATGCGGCGCGACGTGCGGTGAAACAGCGTGGTCTTCATGCGCGCTTCCAGGCGCGTGACGGCCTTGGACACCGTGGCCTGCGACAGGGCGAGCCCGGCGGCGGCGCGGGCAAAGCTTCCCGTTTCGGCGATCTTGGCGAAGATGGCCCATGCCTCGAGGTCGGGGAGTTTTGTCATGCTCGATTCCTATCATGCCAAGAATGGAAAGGATGTTATTCCATTCTGGCCATTTCTTTCATGCCGAGCTATCCCTAAACTGAGCGCATCCAAACATTTTTCATAAGGAGATCGCAATGATCGAACGTCGCTCCTTCAGCAGCCTCGGCGGCGCCAACCATGGCTGGCTCGATGCGAAACATCACTTTTCTTTTGCCGAATATCACGATCCGGCTCGCCTGCATTGGGGCGCGCTGCGGGTCTGGAACGACGACACCATCCAGCCCGGCACCGGCTTTCCGCCCCACGCGCACGCGGACATGGAAATCATCACCTATGTGCGCGAAGGCGCGATCACGCATCAGGACAGCCTGGGCAACAAGGGCCGCACCGAGGCCGGCGACGTGCAGGTGATGAGCGCCGGCAGCGGCATCCGCCACGCCGAATACAACGAGGAACCCGGCGTCACCCGCATCTTCCAGATCTGGATCTTTCCGGACAGCAAGGGCCAGCCGCCGTCCTGGGGCACCAAGCCGTTTCCCAAGGGCGAGCGCTCGGGCCAGTTCGTCGCCCTGGCCAGCGGCTTCGACGGAGATGACGACGCGCTGCCGATCCGCACGAGCGCTCGTGTGCTGGGCGCGACCCTCAAGGCGGGGGAAACCGCCGAGTATCGCTTCGCCGACAAGGAGCGCTACGGCTATCTGGTGCCGGCCAAGGGCAAGATCGAAGTCAACGGCGTGGCCCTGGAGGCTCGCGACGGCGCGGCCATCCATGGCGAAGACGCCATCCGCGTGACCGCCAGCGAAGACGCCGAGCTGATCCTGGTCGACGCCGACGCTTGAATCTTTTGTTGTCCCCCTGAGCATTCGCAAAAGGAGCTTTCCATGTCCAAGTATCTCGAAGTCCTGACCCCGCAGAACAGCCAGATCATCTTCATCGACCAGCAGCCCCAGATGGCCTTCGGCGTGCAGTCCATGGACCGCCAGGCCTTGAAGAACAATGTCGTCGGCCTGGCCAAGGCGGCCAAGGCGTTCAACATTCCCACCACCATCACCACGGTGGAAACCGAGGGTTTCTCGGGCCCCACCTATCCCGAACTGCTGGCCGTGTTCCCGGAACACAAGATCCTCGAACGCTCTTCGATGAACTCCTGGGACGACCAGAACGTGCGCGATTCGCTCGCCGCCAACGGCCGCAAGAAAGTCGTGGTGGCCGGCCTGTGGACCGAAGTCTGCAACACCACGTTCGCCCTGAGCGCCATGCTCGAAGGCGGCTACGAGATCTACATGGTGGCCGATGCGTCGGGCGGCACCTCGCTCGATGCGCACAACTACGCCATGGACCGCATGGTGCAAGCCGGCGCCGTGCCCATGACCTGGCAGCAGGTGCTGCTCGAATGGCAGCGCGACTGGGCGCGCAAGCAGACCTACGACGCGGTCATGAACATCGTCAGGGAACACTCCGGCGCCTATGGCATGGGAGTGGACTACGCCTATACGATGGTCCACAAGGCGCCCGAGCGCGTGCGGCACGGCGAACGCATCGGCCCCAATCCTGCCGTCAGGTAGCTCGCCCACCCACCGGCGCGGCACCATTCGAAACGGAGGTAACCCATGAAGCTCTACATCCTGTCGCTTGGGGCCGGCCTGCTGGTCGGCATCATCTATAGCCTGCTGCATGTGCGCTCCCCGGCGCCACCCCTGGTGGCGCTGGTGGGATTGCTCGGCATCCTGGTCGGCGAGCAAGTCATCCCGGTAGGCAAGCAACTGCTCCATGGCAGTGCCTTCGGCACGGCATGCGACAAGACGCAGGCCACTGAACACGTGTTCGGCCAATTGCCCGGGCGGCATATGGCGGCGAAGACATCCGAGCGCGAGAACACCTAGGCGCCGACGGCAACGTTACGGCCCTTACCCGCAGACAGCAAAGGAGCACGCATCATGTCCGACTCCCGTCCCGACATCATTTTCCATAACGGCCGGATCACGACGCTCGATCGCGCCAAGCCGGTCGCCAGCGCAGTCGCGGTCAAGGACGGCAAGTTCGTCGCCGTCGGCGGCGACGAAGAGATCATGCCGCTGGCGAGCAAGAACACACGGGTCGTCGACCTGAAACGACGTCCCGTCCTGCCCGGCCTGTTCGACAACCACACGCACGTGGTGCGCGGCGGCCTGAACTACAACATGGAGCTGCGCTGGGACGGCGTGCGGTCCCTGGCCGACGCGTTGGACATGCTCCGGCGCCAGGTCGCCATCACGCCGGCGCCGCAGTGGGTGCGCGTGATCGGCGGCTTCACCGAACACCAGTTCGCCGAGAAGCGCCTGCCCACCATGGCCGAGATCAACGCCATCGCGCCCGACACGCCGGTGTTCCTCCTGCATCTGTACGACCGCGCGCTGCTCAACGCGGCGGCGCTGCGCGCCGTGGGCTACACCAAGGACACGCCCGAACCGCCGGGAGGCCAGATCGTGCGCGATGCCGACGGCACTCCCACGGGGCTGCTGCTGGCCCGGCCCAACGCCACGATTCTCTACGCCACGCTGGCCAAAGGGCCGAAGCTGCCGCTGGAGTATCAGCTCAATTCCACCCGGCACTTCATGCGCGAGCTGAACCGCCTGGGCGTGACCGGAGTCATCGACGCCGGCGGCGGCTACCAGAACTACCCCGAAGACTACGAAGTCATCCAGAAACTGGCCGACGCGGGCCAGATCACCGTGCGCCTGGCCTACAACCTGTTCACGCAAAAGCCCAGGCAGGAAAAAGACGACTTCCTCAACTGGACCTCGTCGGTCAAGTACAAGCAGGGCGACGATTACTTCCGCCACAACGGCGCGGGCGAAATGCTGGTCTATTCCGCCGCCGACTTCGAGGACTTCCGCGTCGAACGTCCCGAGATGCCGCCGCAAATGGAAAACGAACTCGAAGACGTGGTGCGCATCCTGGCGCAGAACCGCTGGCCCTGGCGCCTGCACGCCACCTACGACGAGACCATTTCGCGCGCGCTCGACGTGTACGAGAAGGTCAACCGGGACACGCCGCTGGCCGGCATCAACTGGTTCTTCGACCATGCCGAGACGATCTCCGACAAATCCATCGACCGCATCGCGGCCCTGGGCGGCGGCATCGCCGTGCAGCACCGCATGGCTTACCAGGGCGAGTATTTCGTCGAGCGCTATGGCGCCAAGGCCGCCGAGGCGTCTCCGCCCTTCAAGCGCATCCTGGAGCGTGGCGTCAAGGTTTCGGCGGGCACCGACGCCACGCGCGTCGCCTCGTACAACCCCTGGGTGTCGCTGTCGTGGATGGTCACCGGCAAGACCGTGGGCGGCCTGCAGCTCTATCCGCAGCGCAACCTGCTGGACCGCGAAACGGCGCTGCGCATGTGGACGGAAAACGTGGCCTGGTTCTCGAACGAGGAAGGCCGGCGCGGGCGCATCCAGGCAGGCCAGCTCGCGGACTTCATCGTGCCGAGCAAGGACTACTTCGGCGTGCCCGAGGACGAGATTTCGTTCCTCACCTCGCACCTGACCGTGGTCGGCGGCCGCGTCGTCTACGGCGAAGGCGACTTCGCCGCGCTGGACGACAAGCCCCTGCCGCCCGCCATGCCCGACTGGTCGCCCACGCGCCTCTTCAAGGGCTACGGCGCATGGGGCGAACCGGAAGGCGCCGGCAAGAACTCGCTCTATCCGCGCTACCAGGCCATGGCCTCGTGCGCCTGCGCGACCGCTTGCGGCCTGCATGGCCACGACCATGCCCGCGCCTGGGCATCGACGACGCCGGTCTCGGACCTCCAGGGCTTCTTCGGCGCCCTGGGCTGTTCCTGCTGGGCCGTATAGCCACGAACGGAGCGCACCATGTCACGAACCTCATCGTCCGGCCGCGGCAAGCTGGCCGAACTGGCGCGTCCCATCCTGGGCAGCAGCGCGGTGCGCTTCATCGCCTATCTCGGGCTGTGCGCCGCCTATATCCAGGGCGGGCTGGTCAAGCTCGCCGATTTCCCCGGGGCGATCGGCGAGATGAGCCATTTCGGGATATCGCCGGCGCCGCTGTTCGCGGTGCTGGTGATCGCTCTCGAACTGGGAGCCTCGATAATGCTTCTCGCGGGATGGCGGCGCTGGCTCGGCGCATTGGGGCTGGCCGGCTTCACCCTGCTGGCCACCTTCGTCGCGCTGCGCTTCTGGGAAATGCCCGCGGGCCAGGAACGCTTCATGGCGGCCAATTCGTTCTTCGAGCATCTCGGGCTGGCGGGCGGCTTCCTGCTGGTCGCTTGGCTCGACCTGCAAGAAGAGCCAAACTTCTGACGCAGCACCTTCGCAACCTCGCTCTGGACGGGAGCCCGCATGAAACAGCTCAACGCTTCTCCTCGACTGATCGGCTTGCTCGGATTCAACGGCGGCTACGTCGACACCGCCGGCTTTCTGGCCTTGCACGGCTTGTTCACCGCCCACGTGACCGGCAACTTCGTCACGCTGGCCGCATCGCTGGTGTACGGCACGAGCGGCGCGATGGCGAAACTGTGCGCCCTGCCGGTGTTCTGCGTGCTGGTGGTGCTGTCGCGGGTGATCCGCTCGGTGGATTTTCTTCTGGCAACCAAAATCGTCTTCCTCGCGGCGGCGGCGCTCATCTTGATCGCGTACGGACCATTTGAAAGCGGCGACTCCGGGCTGGCTTTCTCGGCCGGCATGCTGCTGGTGGCCGCCATGGCTATACAAAATGCCGTCCAGCGCCTGCACCTGACCAGCGTTCCGCCGTCTACGCTGATGACCGGCACGACCACGCAGGTCATGCTCGATCTGGCCGATCTGTTGCGCAAGGTGGATGCTCCCGAGCGCGCAACCGCGCTGGCCAGGTTGCGCAAATTGGTGCCGGCCGTGCTGGTTTTTGCGCTCGGCTGCGCCATCGCCGCGGCGGCTTACATCGAAATCGGGATGTGGTGCTTCGCGCTGCCGCCGGTCGTGGCGGCGGCGGTGGCGATCGAGAGCGGCCGGCAGACGGCGCAGCAACCCGCGCAGTGAGCTTGCATCCGCCTGCTATCTAATCCGCTTTCTTGAGCGTTTTAGCGAAGAAATCGCGCACCTGGATCTCGGCATCTGCCCGGGCGGCCGGATCCCCTCCAATCGTGGCTCCCCGGCCACCCTCCGAATAGGGGTTGGCGAATTGCGGGTTGTACGAAACGGGATGCGTACCGTCGAATGCGTGACGCGCCCCGGGATAGACCTTGATGCGGATCGGATACTTCGAGCCTGCGGATGCCTTGGCCAGTTCTTGACAGAAGCCGGCAGGCGTCCAGTCGTCCAATTCGCCGGCGAGAATCAGCATCGGGGCGCCCGGATTGAACGGCTTGGCGTGGGAATAGGCGTATGGGCCCTTGCCGGTGCGGGGCGTGCGCTTGACGTCGACGCCTTGCCACCAGCCGCCCTCGCATCCCGGATACAGCGCGACGGCGGAAGCAAAGCCATTTCCAGGCCCGACCAGCTTGTCTTGTATGGCGATGGCGGCAACGGTCGAGATGCCGCCGCTGGATCCGCCCATGATGCCGACATGCTTGCCGTCGACATACGGCAGGGTGCGCAGGTAGGCCAAGGCGCCGAGCGCGTCCTGGGACCTGACCAACGACAATTTTTTCAGGGCGCCGCGATCTTCCGGCTGGACCTTGCAAATGCCCTGGGGGAATCCGCGCTTTGAAAAGCTGTCGGGCATCAGGGTCACATACCCTTGCCCGACGAGCTCCTGCGTCCATCTCTCTTCGATCCCGCTGCCATACCTTGCGCTCATGCCGGAGCAATCATGCATGACGACGATCGCGGGGAATGGGCCGCTTCCAGCCGGCTTTCGAAGAACATACGGAATGTCGTCGCCGTTGAGGGAATGCATCGCAGGTTGACCGGCGCAGCCCGCAAGCGCCGCAACGGCAAGAAAAACGACCGCGGCACGGAAAAGATCGTTCTTCATGGCAGGAACCTCATCGGGCACGCCCGGCCGCGGCAGCCCTGCGCTCTTTCTTGACCGCGTACATCAAGGCATCGGCCTGCTTGAGCGCCTGCGCGGCGTCGTGCGTGCTGGGCCTCACATCCAGCACGCCGACGCTGGCGCCCGCGTAATCGAGCCGCACGTCTCCAAGCTGGTATTCGCCCGCCGTAGCCTGAAATATTCGCTCCTGAAAGGTCTGTCGGGCGGCGGCCAGCCGATCGGCATCCAACTGGTCAGGGCAGGCTCCGACCACCACGAATTCGTCGCCGCCGATGCGGGCGGCCATGTCGCCGGCGCGCAGGATGGAGCGCAGGCGAGCGGCCAGCTCCACGAGAAACCGGTCGCCGAGGTCATGGCCATGCATATCGTTGATGGCCTTGAAACCGTCCAGGTCCACGAACGCGATCAGCACCGGCGCATCGCGCGCTTCGCGGCCTTCGAGCAGGTGCGTCATTTTCTGCCGCAAGGCACGCCGGTTGGCCAAGGCAAGACAATCCAGCTGAAGGTCCATGAACAACGCCTTTTATCCAAGACGAGATCTTTTGGCCAATCAAGCAGCGATTCGAGGGAAATATTTGCTGCGGGGATAATCCGCCGCAACCTTGTAAAGGATTCGTCGGGTCAGGGGGGGGGATTCGCATGCCGCGAAAGCCGCCCCCTGTAATCTTAGTCAAAAACCGACTTACTTTGGCAACAAAACCTTGTCCACGACGTCGATGACGCCGTTTTTCTGGATGACGTCATAGGTGCTGATATCGGCCACGCCGCCCGAGCTGTCCTTGATCTGGATATTTTGCGGGCCGTTCATCATGAGAGTGAGAATCCCGCCCTCGGCCGTCTTGAGCTGAGCCGTTCCGCCGTGTTTGCGGATCAGATTTTCGAGATCATGCTTGGTATAGCGGCCGGGGACGACATGGTACGTCAGGACCTTGACGAGTTGCGGCTTGTTTTCCGGCTTGAGCAGGTTCTGAACGGTGCCCGCGGGCAGCGCATCAAAAGCTGTATTGGTCGGGGCAAAAACCGTAAACGGCCCCTTGCTTTCCAGGGTGGGCACAAGACCGGCGGCCTTGACCGCGGCCACCAATGTCGTGTGGTCTTTCGAATTCACGGCATTTTGCACAATATTTTTTTCGGGGAACATGGCGGCCCCGCCGACATCGACCGACGCGGCGACGGCCGTGCCGGCCGACAGGGTTGCTGCAAGAGCGACTGACCAAAGAGTGGCTTTCATGGCATTTCCTTTTCATTAAGGTGTTTTACGAGTGCTGCCATCACACATACGCGTGAGGATCGGGTTTGGATGCACCGTCATGAAAAGAATTCAGGCAAAGGAGAAATTCATCCCAAACCGGCCGGCGCGGTTGCGGCCTTGTCCGTACCCGCAGCCATGGCCATGTCTGGCGCCGACTGCAGCAATGCCTCCAACCGCTCGATGCGATGCCGATGCGGCGTGGTGATGGCATAGAAGTGCTCATGCAATTGCGGACACTGCCCGACGATGCAAAGCAGCCCGTTGCTCAACTCATCCTGCACCACCACTTCGGGCAATACCGCAAGCCAGCCGCTGTCGCGGGCAATAAGGCGAAGCATGGCCATGTCGTCCACTTCGGCGCGCACCTTGGGTTTGATCTGCGCCGTGATGCACAACGCGTCGAACTGGGAGCGCACGGCATGATGCCGCCCCGGCAATGCGATTTCCAACCCGTCCAGATCCTGCGGCACGCGCAGATGCTTTCCGCGCCAATGCCGCGACGGGCCGATCAAGGACAGCGGCTGCCCCCCAAGAAACCGGCTGTGCAGCGGACGCTGGGGATCGGCGGTGACCGGCTCGTTGGCCAGCACCAGATCCAGTTGATGCTCGGCCAGGCGTTCCAAGAGATGCTCCAACGGGCCTGACTCCAACGTCAAAACAACCGAGGCGTCGCCCAGCAGGGGGCGGAACAGGTTTTCCTGGTAATTGCGCGACATGGTAGCCACGCTCCCGATGCGAAGGCGCATGACGCCTTCACTATGACCCTGCAGCCGTCCCAGCAGCTCCTGCCCCAGGCCAAAGATGTTCTCGGCGTAGGCCTGCACCAGGTGACCCGTTTCGGTGAGCACCAGACGCCGGCCTTCGCGTATGAACAACGCATCGCCCAGGCGCTCTTCCAGTTGCCGGATTTGCGCGGAAAGGGATGACTGCGAGGTGTGCAGCTCCTTCGCTGCGCGCGTCAGATGCCCGACCCGGGCGACACGCCAGAAATACAGCAGGTGATGGAAGTTGAGTTGCTCAAGTTTCATCGTTCTATTTTGTATATGTTTTTGTTCTTATCAATATATTTTACAGAATAAATAATGCATCGCAACATGACGCCTGTCGATCCTTTTAAGAAAAAATCATGTTTGCTACGCCTGCATTTATTTCATTGCTCCCGGCCGTATCGATGGGGATGGGAGCGCTGTTCCTGAGCCGATTTTCGTCGATAACTCGGCTATGGCGCGTCTTCATGCTGCTTTCTGCGCTTGCCTTTGCCGCCAGCCTGCCCGGCGCATGGGTGGGCGCGCAATTGCCGGCGGGGTCGCCGTGGCTGGCGCTGACGCCCTTGGGCGGCCTGCTGGCCGCCCTGGTGCAATTGCTGGGAACGGTGATCGGCGCGTTTTCCGCGCGTTACCTCGAAGGAGAAGACGGCCAAGGCCGCTACGCCGCGGCCCTGGCGGGCGTGCTGGCTTCGGTGCATCTATTGTTGCTGGCAAACCACTGGCTCGTCCTGATCGCGGCCTGGTCTCTGATCGGCGTCGCCTTGCAGCACTTGCTGTGCTTTTATGGCGACCGCCCGTTCGCACGCCTGGCGGCACACAAAAAGCGTTTGGCCGATCGCCTGGCCGACATGCTGCTGGTGGCCGCAGCGCTGCTGGCATGGCACGAGACGGGCAACGGATCGCTCAGTGATCTTGCCAGCCGCATCTCTGCGCACGGCGCCAGCCCCGCACTACAGTGCAGCGCTGTCTGCCTCGCGCTGGCGGTCGTTCTGCGCACGGCCCTGCTGCCGGTGCATGGCTGGCTGATCCAGGTCATGGAAGCGCCTACGCCCGTTTCCGCGCTGCTGCACGCCGGCGTCGTGAACCTGGGCGGGTTCGTGCTGATCCGCTTTGCCACCTTGCTGGACCACGCGCCGGCCGCTCGCTGGCTGCTGGCGGCAACGGGGTTGGCCACGGCGGTATTGGCAGGCCTGGTCATGCTCACCCGCATCACCATCAAAGTGCGGCTGGCCTGGTCTACCGTCGCGCAAATGGGTTTCATGGTGCTGGAGTGCGGCCTGGGGTTGTATACCTTTGCCGCGTTGCACCTGGTGGGACATTCGCTCTACAAGGCGCACCATTTTCTCTCGGCCTCCAGCGCGGTGCGGCAGACTCGCCTGCAGATGATGCAGGATCCGGCGCCCGTTCATCCCGCCAGCCTGCTGTTGGCGCCGATGGCCGCGGCCGGGGTGCTGCACATATTGCACGAGGCAGGCGCCGCGGCTTGGCCATGGTGGTGGACCGTCTCGCTGGCCCTGGCCTGGGCACCGCTGCTGTGGCTGCCTCGAAAGCGCGCGACAGGCGCGACCCTGCGCCGGGCCCTCGCCGGGCTGATCATGATCGCCGGCCTGGGATGCGCCGCCTCGCTGGCGCACATCCTGTCCCTCGGCCTGCACGACGCCCCCGAGACCGCGTCCGGCATGCTGGCATTGTCCGGGCTGGCGGCGCTGTACGGGTGCCTGGCCTTGCTGCAGTGGCGTCCGCAGGCCTTGGCAACATGGCGATGCTGGAGCTATGCCGGCTTCTACATCGATGAGCACTACACACGGTTGACCCTGCTGTTGTGGCCCACCCCCTGGACGGCAGCGACCCCGTCCACCGCTCCCAGCCCTACCACCTGGACTGCCAGCGCCAGCTCGGCGAACGTCTACTGACCCGGGAACTCGAAAAACATGAATTCCATTGACCTCGCCCCCGAAGCGAGCGAAGCCTCGAGCGTCCAGAACGAGACTGTCGCAAGCGGGCATGCAAGCGTCGAGGCGGCCTGCGAGCAGGCTTGCGCAGCCATCGCTCCCGCCTGGCCGCTGGATCGCTCCATCGCCGTGAATCCGCACTGGGCCCGCATCAGCATGCCTGTTCGATCGGTGGCCGCGCGCATGGCGGTGTTCGGCCGCATCCAGGTGTTTGCCCCCCGCGCCTTGCAACGCCAGGCATGGCAGGAGGGTCGCATTCACGCCGCCGACCTGGCCTACGCCCTGGCCATGCTGCCCGCGGGAGACGCCGCGGCGTGGACCGTGGATCGCCTGGCAGCGGTCTTGCACACGGAGCTGCGCACGCCTCAGCTGCCCTTGCTCATCGACATCCTGGACAACGATGCCCGCCGCAATACACGGCTGTCATGGCGACAAGCCATCACGCACCAGATCAGCCAGACCTGCGCTGCTTATTTCGACACGCAGCAGGCCGAGTGGCAGCCCGAGAAAAGCCGGGGCCTCTATGCGTTCTGGCGCGCCACGCTGAGCCAGGACCACGGCATCGGCACGCTGATGGGGCTGCCGAACCTGGGCAAGGCGCTAGACGCGCTGCCGGCAACGCGGGAGGCAGCCGAACGCTGGGCGATGGAGCGCCTGCAGCTTCCCCCGTCCTTGTGGGCGGACTACCTGGAAGCCGTGCTGCTCACCATAAACGGCTGGGCCTCATGGTGTGCGTACCTGCGCTGGCAAGCAGGCCAGGAGGAGCGCCTCGACCTGCATTTGCGCGATCTGCTCGCCATTCGCCTGGCCTGGGGCGCCATTTTGCTGGACGGCAAGGACGACGCCGACACTCGCCGGGCTTTCGGCGACCTGCAGCGCGCCTGGCGCCAGGCCCCGGCCCTGCTGGCGCAATGCGAACAGGAACTGCTGGCCGACGAGGTCTGGCAATCGGCTCTCGAGATCGGCTACCAGCGGCGCTTATCCGAACGGCTAGCCACGGCCGGCCCGTCGCCGGCTTTCGAGCAAGAGATCGAAGCGCAGGTTGTCTTTTGCATCGACGTGCGCAGCGAACCCTTGCGCCGCGCACTGGAAACCGCCTGGTCCGCCGTGCAGACGATCGGCTTCGCCGGATTCTTCGGCTTACCGATCGCATACACGCC
>Ga0209455_1000588_pt1 | contig 23578 bp, 25 predicted proteins | sample AraplaCol_mCL_r2_FD_184275 | JGI IMG/M metagenome (GOLD analysis project Ga0209455, IMG submission 184275) | Arabidopsis root microbial communities from North Carolina, USA - plate scrape CL_Col_mCL_r2 (SPAdes) (version 2) | ecosystem: Host-associated > Plants > Roots > Endosphere | place: USA... | reverse complement strand
GATCATGCGGCCGCGGCCGATCTTGCCATGGCCTTCTATAACCCGATCTCCAAGGCGCGGCCGCATCAGCTCGCGGAGGCGCTCGACATCATCCGCCGCCACCGCACGCTGGAAACCCAGGTGGTGCTCGGCCGCGATATCGGCCGCCCGGCGGAAAAGCTGCGCGTCGTCACGCTGGGTGAGTTGACGCCGGAGATGGTCGATATGCGCACCGTCGTCATCATCGGCTCCAGCCTGACCCGCAGCTTCCCGAAAGTCGGCGGCGGCAACTGGACCTATACGCCGCGCTGGTACGGCAAAAAGCCGGAAGGCGCGGGGAAGGCTTAACGCTCGCCTTACAGATCGGTTCTGTCGATGAGAATCGTTAGGCGATCTTCGCTTTTGCCCTCGCTCCACCGTCGGCGTAGGCTGACATCCGTCGGCAGGGGCGAGGAGGCTATAATGTTCAAAGGCCCTGTTGCAAAGCACTGATATTGTGTTTCCACGCATCGAAATGTGGCGACTGCTTCCAAAGAGCGAGAAGTTCAGAGGGTTCTGTCTGAACGCGCTCAAGGGCCCGTCGGGCGTTTAAAATAAGATTTTCGTCGGGCTTTACCGGGCACTCTTCTAGCCACGCGTCGAGTTTGTTGGTTTTCTTGTTTTTGACGGCATATCGGCCCAGCAGGCGCGCGACAATGCTGGTCGCGACGATAGCCTCTTCTGCCAGGGGAGCTTCAAGATAGCGCTCGCCCACGCTGAGAACGAGCGAGATTGGCTGCTCAACGGCTGATAAATCATTCGTTTTTACGACAATGTCGATAAAATCGAGCGCACTGTCGTTCTGCAAAATCCCTGGTCCCCAGGTGCCCATCTTCTTTCTCTTCTAATCTCAATTGAGGGTGGAGTAGAAAACCTCAGGGGCGTCTCTTCTTTTCCCGTTTGTTCACGTTCCTCGTAGTGGATCCTTGAGGGCCGGGCGCATTTGCCCTGCGGAAAAGGTCCCGGACTTACCGGACTTCATCGCATCATAGGCCGGCGCAACCTCTTCGCGCAGCCAGTGCTCCGTGGCGCGATCGCGCGTCAGCAGAACGCGCAATCCATCGCGAATGACTTCGCTCTCACTGGCATATTGGCCTGATTCGACTTTGTCCCTGACCATGTCGGCCATATCTGTTGGCTAGGTGATATTGAGTTGCCGCGTCGATCGCATGAACCGGCCTAAGTTTGGAGTAGGATTAAATCATATTTCAAATCGGTCCAGGCGCATAATTGCTGCGTTTCCGTCTCGCTTTCTCGCTAGGCGCTCAAAGACTCTGCTGCAGCGCGCGGACATTGCGCTCCCAGGTTCCGTAATCGTCGGATTCCTGCCATTGCTCGAGTAGTTCCGAGGGCTCGGTCAGCACACGCTCCAATGCCTTGCGGGCCTCCTCGACCAGGACATCGTCGGGTTCGACCTCGCAGCGTGAGATCCATTCATCGACCTCGTCGCCATCCTCGGGTTCTTCCGGGTCTCGGCCGAGGATGCGGGCGATGATATTGACGGCGGCGATCGCCTCTTCCGCTTCGGGCGCTTCGAGATAGTCAGTCCCGGAACGCAGCACGCGGGCGATGGCCTCCTCGATGGTTGACAGATCGTTCTCATCCACCACCGCGGCAATGAAATCCTGCGCGGTGTCGTTGTCCAATATTCCGGAACCCCAGGCACCCATTTTCCCTCCCAAGACGCATGTGATGCAGTCGCACCGGGTCGATCAATCGAACTGGAAATGTGTGGAACGATCTTAGCCGTTGCGGCGACTTTTTGCACGCTCTGCAAGCCCCTCATGGCGCTCGCGTGAAAGCGCGGCCATCATCGTTACAGCTGCGTGACGGGATTGGTTTGGCGGAGTGATGGCACCAGGCAGGCATATCGCGCTGGAGAAGCGTGATGGCGCCAGAAGACGCTTCCATGGAAACCGCGTTCGTCTCCCATCTCCATGACACCATCAACGTTTCCCGGGGCCTGGGCGATACCCCGGGCGGTCGCCGGATTGCGGCGGATGTCCGGAGGGTCGCCAGGACCGCAAGTCAAAGTCTACGCCGGCACCCAATGTCGACGTTGATCTGCATCAACTGGCGATGTTCGGCGCAATCGTTCTGGACGTGGCACCTCTTCAGCGACTAGGAATGCCGGCTTGTGAAAGCTGGTCCCGCAGCCAGACAAGCGCTGCCGGCACGTCCGGCGCGCTGGGCAGGTCGGGGCGACGCGGGCGGTCCAGCATGACGACGCGCAGCCCAAGATCGCGGGCGGCCATCAGCTTGCCGTCAGTCGCCGTGCCGCCGCTGTTCTTGCAGACGATGGTGTCGATCCGCTGCTGCTTCAGGAGCGCCAGCTCGTCTTCGTAACGGAAGGGACCGCGCGCCAGCAGCAACTCCGACTGCGCGAAGCGGATTGCCGCATCCGGCGCTTCTACCGAGCGGATCAGGAACCAGGGATCGTCGAGCCCGGTGAAATGGCTGAGCTCCTGGCGGCCGAGGGCGAGGAAGACGCGGCGCGCCGCCGGCATGGTTGCATTGCCGCGCAAGGCTTCTGCGGCAGCCGGCCAGCTCTCGACCTGCGTCCAGCGGTCGCCGGCGACCGGTTGCCAAGCCGGGCGCTCGAGGCGCAGCAGTGCAATGCCGGTCGTGGCAGCGGCTTCGGCGGCGTTCCAGCCCATGCGCGAGGCGAAGGGATGGGTGGCGTCGATCACCGCGTCGACCTTCTCCTGCCGCAGATAGTCGGCGAGGCCCGCGGGACCACCATAGCCGCCGATCCGCACCTCGCCCGCCGGCAGGCGCGGATTGCCGACCCGGCCGGCGAGCGAGGAGATCACCCGCAGACCCGGAAGTGTCACCGCCGCTTCCGCCAGCTTGTAGCCCTCGGTAGTACCGCCGAGAATGAGCAGGGTCCTGGTCGTCATTGTGTTGCCGGTCGGTTTCGCCAGTAGGATTGTTGCGTGAACTATGCTTGGTTGTGAACTTGACTGTGACTAGCGCGAATCCCGCGCGAAGACAATTGCGCGACGGATAGTCATGACCGAGGCGGTGATAGCGGGTAAAGACCGGGGCGGCGGGACAGGCGCAAGGCTGGAGATCCGGCCGGCGGGTCTTGCCGATATAGGTCCCCTGGCCGTCCTCTATGCGACGGCCCATGCCGAGACCTATGCGCCCATTTTCGGTGCTGCTTATGTGCCGCTCGCATTGGCTGCGACCGAGACTGTCTGCGCGGGATTTTTTCGCGACGGCAATGTGGTGCTGCTGGCACGGTTCGATGATGCCGATGCCGGCTTCCTGTATCTCGCCGCCGGCCATCTCGAGCTTCTCTATCTCCTCCAGCCATATCAGGGCCGGGGCATCGGCCGCGCGCTGATGCGCCAGGCTTTGGCAGCGGCAGCGGAGCATGGACGCGCGGACATCACCTTCAACGTGCTGCCGGCCAATACCGGCGCCATCCGCTTTTATGAATCGCTGGGTGCGGAGCGGATCGGCAGCGTGATCTGCCAGCATGAAACCGGCCCCTTCGAGGATTGGGTGTTTCGTCTCGCCGTCGCCGGGTGATCGGCGCGCCGTAAGCGGAAACTTCGCAGGCGATGTCAATCGCCCTCCATCTTTATCGAGGAGAGACGGATTCACCTTTTGGAAAAAACCGCAACGCGATTTCGTCTAAAACGCCTCGGCTTTGAATGGAAACTGGCTTAACGGGCGAGCGGCCGCCACAAAAAGACGCGCTGCTCGTCCGAGAGACCAAGCCCGCGATGGCGTTCGCGGATGGCGGCGAGGCCGGGGCCGAGATGGCCCATGTCGCGGAAGCCGAGCCGCCGATAGTATGGCGCGTTCCAGGGGATGGCGCTGAAGGTGCTGAGGGTCAGGATCGGCAGTCGCTGCGCTCTCGCCCAAGGCTCGACGGCATTGATCAGTTGGGCGGCGAGGCGATGGCCGGCATGATCCGGCAGCACGTCGATCTCCTCGATATAGGCGCCGCCATCGACCGCGGCGAAGGCACAGAAGGCAACCGGCTGTCCGCTATCGACGCCTGCCAGGGGCTCCATCACCAGGGTCTGGCCGGCGGCGATCGAGGCGGCGAAGGTCTCCATCGATCCTGGCGGCGCATCGGCCACCCAGGCAAAGTCCGTCTGCCGGAAACGCTGCGCCGCCGTCTGCTCAATCGCCCTGAGCCGGCCGATCTCATCAGCGCGCGCGAGGCGCAGGCGGTAGCGCTCCCCGTTCATCCAAGCGTTACTCCGCGGATATCGAACCAGTAGCTGGCGACCGCGAAAACGATCTGCAGCGCGACCCAGCTAGCGAGGACCGGACGCAGGCTGGTGGTCCGGAATTTCACGCAGGCCCAGGCGATGCAGGGCAGGATACCTGGAAAGATGAAGAGGCCGATCGCCTTGCCGATCACCGCCAGCACGAAGGTCTCGCTCGCCGCATCGCCAGCCGGCTGGCCGGCGGCGAAAGCGAGCGCAAGGCCCAGCAGGACGGCGACGGCAAGGACGATCAGCAGCCCCTGTTTACGCGACATCGATCTGCTGCCGCTCAGTGATGATGGGCTTCGTGCAGGATCTGGTCCTTGAGGCCGGTCTCATATTCGGCACCTGCCGGCGTCAGCACACAGCCGAGCGGGAAATGCGACTGGATCAGGCCCTTGCGCTGCAACGCCGCCCAGGCGGATTCATTGGCAAGGCCCGAGGCGTCCTGCGAACGCACGATATAGGCGCCGAGATGGAAATGGTCGCCATGGGGATGCGGCAGGCGGCTGATCATCACATGGCCTTCCTGTTCCGCCGGGGTGCCATAGCCTTCCATCTTTGCCAGTTCCTGGAAAAGCGTCAGGGTCTTCAGTTGCAGCGGGTTCAGCTTCAGCGGGTTGATCTTCGGCGGCATCTGGTCTTGGCTCCTTGCAGTCTCGGCCGGTGCAACCTGCTGCGTGCCGGCCAAAAATTGGGTGAGAAAGTCATCCTGCGGCGGATCGTCGTCCCGGTTCATCATGCTACGATCCGTCCTGGTTTTGTCAGTCGCGGAAATTCACATATTGCAGCGGCTGCTCGATCTTCATCGCCTTGACGAAGGCGATCGCCTCCTGCAGGTCGTCGCGCTTCTTGCCAGTGACGCGCAACTCATCGCCCTGGATCGAGACCTGCACCTTGAGCTTGCTGTCCTTCAGCTCCTTGACGATCTTCTTGGCGAGGGTCTGCTCGATGCCCTGCTTGACCACCACTTCCTGGCGCTCGGAGCCATGGGTGGCCTTCTGCGGGTCCTTGAATTCCAGCGCGCCGGCATCGAGCTTGCGGCGGGTGATATAGACCTTCAGCAGTTCCTGCATCTGCTTCAGCTTCAATTCGTCATCGGCATGGATGGTGATGACTTCTTCCTTGCGCTCGATGGTGCAGTGCTTGGCGCCCTTGAAGTCGAAGCGGGTGCCGATTTCGCGCACGGCGCCCTGGACGGCATTCTCGACCTCGGCGAGATCGGTCTTCGAAACGATATCGAAGCTCGGCATGGCGGTCTCCTCAATCTGGTGCCGACATCTGGCATGAAGGGCGGTGAAACACCCGGTCGGCAGAATCGGCGGCAATCTGCCATATTTGTCCGATCAGGGCCAGATCGGCGGTACCGCCATTGCCAGCCGCCGCCGGGCCGGGGAATTTTCGGAGAATTCCTGGTATCTATCTGAAATCTCCCTATTTCCGGCAGGGTGGACGGCTGCGGCACCGGGCCGATCAAGCGTGTAGAAAAGGATGCGATCATGGGGGCGGACCAAACGCTTTCCCGGCCGAAACCAACAGCCCAGGCGCTGGCCGCGATGGTCACCCTGGCGATGATCGCCTTTGCCGCCAATTCGCTGCTGGGCCGGGCCGCCCTGAAGACAACGACCATTGACCCGGCTAGCTTCATGGCGATCCGGCTGATCTCGGGGGCGGTTGCCCTCTGCCTCATCGCCGCCTTGCGGGGCGGGTTCGACTGGCGCATGGGCAGTTGGATATCGGCAGCGGCCCTCTTTGCTTATGCCGCGGCCTTTTCCTTCGCCTATCTCGGCCTGCCAGCAGCGGTCGGTGCCCTGGTCCTGTTCTGTGCCGTTCAGGCGACCATGATCGGCTGGGGCCTGTGGCGGGGCGAGCGGATGCGGCCGTTGCAGATCGCCGGTTTCTGCCTGGCGATCGCCGGCCTGGTCGCGCTGCTCATGCCGGGATTGTCGGCGCCGCCGCTCTGGGCGGCACTGCTGATGGTCATCGCCGGCATCGCCTGGGGCGTCTATTCGCTGCTCGGCCGAGGGACGCGGCAGCCGACCCAGGCCACAGCCGGCAATTTCCTGCGGGCGGCACCCATGGGCCTGCTGCTCTGCCTGCTGGTGCGACATGGCAGCGATCTCGGCACCCATCTCGATCCGGCCGGCGTGATCTATGCCGTGCTGTCGGGGGCAATCACCTCGGGTGTCGGCTATGCGATCTGGTATGCCGCCTTGCCAGGCCTCACCGCCACGGTTGCGGCAGCCATCCAGCTCAGCGTCCCCGTCATCACCGCCCTGGGCGGCGTCGCTTTCCTGAACGAGCCGGTCAGCCTGCGCCTGCTGCTGAGTTCGATCGCCATTCTCGGCGGCATCGGTCTGGTAATCGCCGACAAGCGACGCCGCTGACCTGCCGTTACGCGGCCCGGCTTTGTTCCGGCGCGACGGCCGGGGCCTCTTGCTTCGGTGTGGCGATCAGGCGCGGGATGCGGTGATACCAGATAGCGAGCGGCACCGCCCGCAGCACGAAGAAGCTCATCAGGGCGAACCACAGCCCGCCATTGCCGAACAGGGGAGCTGCGATGAGCTCGATCACCGTCGCTATCAAGGTCGCGATCAGCATGCCGTTGCGCATGTCGCGGCCGCGTGTGGCGCCGATATAGATGCCATCGAGCTGATAACAGGCAACGGCGATGACCGGAGTGGCGGCGACCCAGGGGAAGAAGCGCTGCGCCAGCGCCAGCACATCCGGTGTCGTCGTGAACAGGCCCAGGAGATGCGGGCCGAGCGGCATCAGGACGAGGGTCATGACGACAGCCAGTCCAACCGCCCAATAGGCCGAGAGGCGGGTGGCGCGGCGTAACCCGGCAGTATCACGGGCGCCGATCGCCTGGCCGGTCAGGGTTTCCGCGGCCTGGGCGAAACCGTCGAGGCCCTGGGCGATCATGGCGACCAGGCCGAACAGGATGTGATTGGCGGCCAGCGTGACATCGCCGAAATGGGCACCCAGCCGTACGAAGCAGATAAAGACGAACATCAGCGCGAAGGTGCGGATGAAGATGTCGCGATTGACCGCCATCATCTCCACCAGCCGCCGCGGCTCCAGCACCAGGGTCCAGCTCGGCCGGCGTGCCGGCAGCTGCGCCTGCAGGCGGATGATGACAACGAGACCGATCAGCGCCGTCACCGTCTGGGCAATCGCCGTGGCGCTGGCGGCACCGTCGACACCCATCCGCAGATGCAGGACGAAGAGCATGCAAAGGAGGACATTGAGAAGATTGAGCCAGATCTGCAGCGCCATCGCGATGACGGTACGCTGGGTGCCGAGCAGCCAGCCCAGCACGACATAGAGCAGCAGGTCGAAGGGCGCGCTGAACAGGCGGAAGGTGACATAGCGGCCGGCATAGTCGCCGACCAGCGGGCTCGGTCCGTAGAACATGACGCCGAAATGATTGACCGGCACCATCAGCATCCACAGCAGGATGCCAAAGAAGGCCGCCAGCACCAGGCTGCGGCGGAACACCGCCTGCAACTCGCTTTCATCGCCGGCGCCGAAGGCCTGGGCGGTGAAGCCGGCCGTGCCCATGCGCAGGAAGCTGAAGGCCCAGAGCACGAAGCCGCAGAGATTGGCGCCGATGGCAACACCGCCCAGTGACCCGGCATCGGCGGTATGGCCGATGAAGGCGGTATCGACCAGGCCCGGCAGCACTGCCGTCAGATTGGCGCAGATGGCGGGCAAAGCGATCGCCAGGATACGGCGATGCATTTCCGGCGGCGGGGCAAGGGGATGGGCGGCGGTCATGGCTTCGGTTCGGTCGCGTCAGGTGATCACGGTTCCGTGATCGCTGGGCCGGATCATAGGCGGGAGCCGGCGGATTCCACAAGCCGCCTGGCATAGCCCGAAACTGGCAGGCCCCGGCCGGTTCTCGCAGACCGGGCCAACGCCAAGCGCCTCAATTTATTGTCCAGAATTCGTCGTCCAGAATTCATCGACCGGTTCCCGCGGGGCGTAACCGGTTAGCGGATGCGCGCGAATACGAGAAGGCGGGTTGGGATCGCAGGCCGCTGCTCGCCCAAAGGGTGGCTGACCGGACTGCGCCAAGCCGCGCGGTATCCTTGGAGGGCATGCAAGCTGGCCTGGGGATACGAAACAAAGATACGGGCGGAGCAGGGAGAACAGCATCATGAAACGGGCGAAATATGTGAATTTTGGCTGGATAGCTGTGGGTTTCCTGTTCGGTCTTGCGCCCAGCCTGTTGGATCGCCTCCCGGCAGGTGTTTGGATGCCGGCGACCGGCAGCCTGCTGATCCGCTCCGCCCAGGCGGCGGAGCCGAGCACTTTCACCGATGCGGCCTTCCAGGCGGCGCAACAGGCAGGCAAGCCGATCCTGGTCCATGTGAATGCCAGCTGGTGCCCGACCTGCGCCCAGCAGCGGCCGATCCTCGACAAGCTCGAACATTCCGCCGAGCTCGGCAATCTCACCGTCTTCACCGTCGATTTCGATAACCAGAAGGACGCGCTGCATGAATTCAACGTGCAGCAGCAGAGCACGCTGATCGTCTTCAACGGCAAGACCGAGAAGGGCCGCGCCACCGGCATCACCGATCCGGCGGCGATCCGCAGCCTGCTCCTGCAGGCGGAGCAGCCGTGATCTTATCGCCCTCCTGCTGATGTCTTTGCCTGCGTCGGGCGCCCCTCACCTCACGTCGTGGGGCGATGGTTGGGGTGATGGGATCTTTGCTGTGATCAAGCCGCTTGCCACTTTTAACATCGCATTCCATCAGAACTGTCGAGATGAGCGATCGCGCGTGGGTTTCACAATCTGATGCCCGCACCTGATTTCACCTTTGCCGCTTACGGCTTCGGTTTCCTAGCCGGCATCCTCTCGATTCTGTCGCCTTGCGTGCTGCCCTTGCTGCCGATCGTGCTCGGCAGCGCGCTCGGGGCGCATCGCCTTGGTGCTGTCGCTCTGTCGCTTGGCCTGGCGCTCTCCTTTGTCATCGTCGGCCTCTTCATCGCCACCATCGGCTTTTCCCTCGGCCTCGATGGCGATCTCTTCCGCCGTATCGGTGCCGTGCTGCTGCTGGTCTTCGGCTGCCTGATGCTGTTCCCCGGCTTACAGGCGCGCGCGACCGCGCTGCTCGGTCGGCTGCCGGGCATTGGCCTTGGTGCACGGCTGCAGGACGGGGTGCAGGCCTATCGGCCTGCCGGCATCGGCGGGCAACTGGCACTCGGCCTGCTGCTCGGTCTGGTCTGGAGCCCTTGCGTCGGCCCGACCCTGGGTGCGGCGGCCACTCTGGCGGCGCAGCGCCAGGATCTCGCCAGTGTCGCGGCGATGATGCTGGTCTTCGGCATCGGCGCCAGCCTGCCGCTGCTGGTGATCGGGCTCGGCCTCGGCTATTGGCGTGAGCATGCCGGCACGCGCGCCAAGAGCGGGCAGCGCACGAACTGGCGGCGTGCCGGATTGGTTGCCGGCCGGTTCGGCAAGAGCCTGCTCGGCATCCTCCTGCTGCTGCTCGGCCTGCTCATCCTCAGCGGCCATGACCGCCAGATCGAAGCCCAGCTGGTCAATTGGTCACCAGCCTGGCTTGCGGCCCTGACGACACGCTTCTAAATCCCTGTTGCATAACTGAAAAAGTACCCCGCCGCGCGGTCAGGTCGGGGTCAGCCAAGGCGAGACAAGCCCGGACTGATCGGCTAACATCCGGCCGATTTCCCCGGCCGGCGGTTCTTGCCGGCCCTTTATTTCACGATCAAACGGGGGTTGTTGTGCAAATCGCCGCACCGTATCTCATGTTCCTCGGCAATGCGCCGGACCAGCTGGCGGCCAAGACCGCCCAGGGCATCGTCCATTGGCGCCCCGACTGGTGCGTCGGCCAGCTGCGCCTCGAGGGCTGCCAGGCCGATCTCAAGCTGCCGGACATGGATCTCGATGCGGCGGTGAAGGCCGGCGTGAAGACGGTGATCGTCGGCGTCGCTAATCGCGGCGGCATTCTCTCGCCGGATTGGATCGCCCTGCTTGCCCGTGCCCTCGAGCTCGGCCTCGATCTCGCTTCCGGCCTGCATCAGCGCCTGGTCGATTACCCGCAATTGCGCGAGACGGCGCAGCGCCTCGGCCGGCAGCTCTTCGACGTGCGACATCCGACCCAGCATTTCTCGGTGGCGAGTGGTGTGAAGCGCAGCGGCAAGCGGCTGCTCGCCGTCGGCACCGATTGCTCGGTCGGCAAGATGTATACGACCCTCGCCCTCGAGAAGGAGATGAAGGCGCGCGGCCTCAAGGCCGATTTCCGGGCGACCGGGCAGACCGGCATCTTCATCGCCGGCTCCGGCGTTTCGATCGATGCGGTGGTCGCCGATTTCATTTCCGGCGCCGTCGAATGGCTGAGCCCCGCCAATGAGGAAGACCATTGGGACCTGATCGAAGGCCAGGGCTCGCTGTTTCACGCCTCTTATGCCGGCGTCAGTCTCGGCCTGCTGCATGGTGCGCAGCCCGATGCGCTGATCCTGTGCCATGAACCAACGCGCACGCATATGCGCGGTCTGCCGACTTTCCCGCTGCCGGATCTCCGCCTCTGCATGGAAACTAATATCAAGGCGGCGAAGCTCACCAATCCCAACGTGCAATGCTGCGGCATCGCCATCAACACGGCGGCGCTGGACGAGGCGACGGCGCTCGATCTCCTGCGCCGCACCGAGGCCGAATTCGGCCTGCCCACCGTCGACCCGGTGCGGAGCGGCGTCGCCGCCATTGTCGACAAGCTCTGCGGGTGCGACACGGAGGCCACGGCATGAGCCGCAAGCTCACCATCCGCCATGAGAGCTGGCCGATTGCCGGTACCTTCACCATCTCGCGCGGCAGCAAGACCTCGGCGGAAGTGGTGGTGGTCGAGATCAGTGACGGAAAGGCTAATGGTCATGGAGAGTGCGTGCCCTATGCCCGTTACGGCGAGAGCATCGAGGGCGTCATCGCTGCGATCGAGCAACATCGGGTGGCGCTGGAAGACGGTGCCGATCGTGCTGCCGTGCAGAAGCTGCTGGCGCCGGGTGCCGCGCGCAATGCCGTCGATTGTGCGCTCTGGGATCTCGAAGCGAAGCTCGCCGGCAAGCCGGTCTGGAAACTGGCCGGCCTGAAGCAGCCGCGCGACCTGATGACGGCCTATACGCTGAGCCTAGCCGCACCCGACGAGATGGCGCTGGCGGCGGCGAAGAATCTGCACCGGCCCTTGCTCAAGCTGAAACTGAGCGGCGCCGATGATCTCGACCGCGTGCGCGCTGTCAGCCGCGCGGCGCCGCAATCGAAGCTTATCATCGATGCCAATGAGGGCTGGTCGATCGACGATTACCGCAAGCTCGCACCGAAACTGCGCGAGCTCAATGTCATCCTGATCGAGCAGCCTCTGCCGGCCGGCAATGACGAGGCCCTGCGCGAGGTCGAGAAGCCGATCCCGATCTGCGCCGACGAAGCCTGCCATGACAGCGAGACGCTGGCGGCGCTCGCCGGCAAGTACCAGGCGGTCAATATCAAGCTCGACAAGACCGGTGGTTTGACGGAAGCGTTGAAGATGGCCCGGGAAGCGGAGAAACTCGGCTTCCAGATCATGGTCGGCTGCATGGTCGGCTCTTCGCTTGGCATGGCGCCGGCTTTCCTGATCGGCCAGCAGGCGAGCTATGTCGATCTCGACGGCCCGCTGCTGCTCGCCAAGGACCGGGACCACGGCTTCCGTTACGACGGCAGCCTCATGCATCCCTGCGACGCAGCGCTGTGGGGGTGAGTTTTTCATCGAACTGCTGAGCTCCGGGGTGAACATCCCCCTCACCCTGTCCCTCTCCCGCGAGGGGAGAGGGAACGCTGTTGCCAGCGCCGAGGGCCAAGAGATGATTGGGGGTTTGCAGTGGCGCTTAGATCGGAGCTCGCTGAGCTCCCTCGCCCCCCGCGGGAGAGGGGCGGGGTGAGGGGGCAACGGCCGAACGGCTATAAGATAAAACAAAATTCGGGCGGAAGATCATGACGGTGGGTGAGGGGACAGCGACGGCGAGCAATGGGACAACGGCACCGATCGGCATCTGGCCAGCGGTGATGGCGGGATTGCTGACGGCTTTCGTCGGCTATGCCAGTTCCTTCACCGTGGTGCTGCAGGGATTGAAGGGTGTCGGCGCCACACCGGGCCAGGCGACATCGGGCCTGATCGCCGTCGGCACTGCTATGGGGCTTTGCGCCGTGGTGCTGGCCTTGCGCAAGCGCATGCCGATCAGCATCGCCTGGTCGACGCCGGGCGCCGCTTTGCTGGCCTCGACCGGCGCCGTTGCCGGCGGCTTCGAAGCGGCCTGCGGTGCCTTCATCGTCTCCAGCCTGCTCATCATCATCGCCGGCCTGTGGAAGCCTTTCGGCCGGATGGTCGCCAGCATCCCGGCGGTGCTCGCCAATGCCATGCTGGCCGGCATCCTCTTCACGCTTTGTGTCGCCCCCTTCCATGCCATCGCGCAGATGCCCAATCTCGCTTTGCCGGTGGTACTGGCCTGGGCTCTGGTCGCGCGCTGGAAGCGCCTGTTCGCGGTGCCGGCTGCCGTCGTCGTCGCGGTGATTGCCCTCGTCATCAATGGCATTCCCGATGTCTCTGCCGGTGGCTCGCTCTGGCCGCATCTGGAACTGGTCAAGCCGGCTTTCACCTGGAACGCGATCATCAGCATCGGCCTGCCGCTTTTCGTCGTCACCATGGCCTCGCAGAACATTCCCGGCCTCGCTGTGTTGCGGGCTTTCGATTATCACCCGGAGCCGGGACCGCTTTTCACCGCGACCGGCATCGCCTCGTTGCTCTCAGTGCCGTTCGGCGGCTATGCGGTCAACCTGGCGGCGATCACAGCGGCCTTGTGCGCGGCGCCGGAAGCTCATCCGGATCCGCGGAAGCGCTATATCGCGGCGGTCGTTGCCGGTCTCGTCTATGTCGCTTTCGGCATCTTCGCCGGCTTCGCGGCAAGCTTTATCAGTGTGTCGCCGCCGTTGCTGATCGAGGCGGTGGCGGGGCTCGCGCTGTTCGGTGCCTTCGGCTCGGCACTGAGCGGTGCCTTGCAGAATCCGGCGGACCGGGAGGCGGCGGTGATCACCTTTATCGCCACCGCATCGGGCATGTCGATCGGCGGTATCGGTGCGGCCTTCTGGGGCCTGGTCGCCGGCGGCTTCGTCATGGCGCTGCATCGCTGGGGCAAGAAGAAGGTGTAGAGACGAGCTGGCGACATGGTCGTCATAATTGGTAAGGATTTGCCAGCTAAGCTGGCGCCGTGTCGGCGGATGATTCGCAACTGGGCGAGTCGCGATGCGGAACGGAATAGGAAGCAGGAGTAAATGGTGGACAATCAGATCATCGACGGCCGCAAGGTCGCGAACGGCATCCTGACCGAACTGGCTGAGCAGGTCGAGGACCTGAAGCAGGTCGGCTGGCAGCCGAAGCTGAACTCCATCACCATCGGTGACGTCGACGCGGTCGGCCTCTATGTCCGCAACCAGAAGCGTTCCGCCGAGAAGGCTGGGCTCCTGTTCGAGGAACATCACTTTCCGGCCGAGATCACCCAGGACCAGATGCTGGCGGCGATCGGTGCCATGAATGCCGATCCGCGCGTCACCGGCATCATCCTGCAGCGCCCCGCACCCCATCATCTCTCGATCAAGCAATTGCAGGCTGCCATCCATCCGCTGAAGGATGTCGAGGGCATGCATCCCGCCTCGATCGGCAACATCGTCTATAACGAGGTCGAGCTCGGGCCGTGTACGGCGATGGCCTCGGTCGAGCTCCTCAAGCGCACCGGCCTCAACCTCGCGGGTCTGGAAGTCGTGGTGGTCGGCCATTCGGAAATCGTTGGCAAGCCGATCGCCTTCCTCCTGATGTCGGAAGGGGCGACGGTCACTGTCTGCCATCACATGACGCGCAACCTCGCGGTCCATAGCCGCCGCGCCGATGCCGTCTTCGTCGCCGTCGGCAAGCCCGGCCTCATCACCGGCAATATGGTGAAGCCCGGTGCCGCCGTCATCGATATCGGCATCAACCAGGTGACCCTGCCCGATGGCAGCACCAAGGTGGTGGGCGACGTCGATTATGACTCAGTGTTGCCGGTCTGCGGCTGGATCACCCCGGTCCCCGGCGGTGTCGGCCCGGTCACCGTTTCCGTCCTGCTGCGCAACGCCGTGATCGGTGCCCAGCGCCAGCGCAAGCATTACGAACGCCTGTTCGGCAGCAATCCGGCGGCGGAGTAAGGGGCCTCGAATTTGTTCAGCAGACTGAGCGCAGCATATGCCTAATGTGCTGCGCTCAGTTGCTTTCGAAGTATCGCAGAATCGCCGCGCGTGGAAATCCAGATCAGCACCTCGGTTGCCATGGCAACAAAGGCGCCCAGCAGTCGCGCCGGCACAGATTGCGGATTGTGATTCGCTTCAGCAAAAGCAAGATGGGCATCTTCCTCGCGCTGAATATCACGGATCGTCTCTGCTAACTCCCAATCTCGATTGGCGAGATAGCTGATCTGTTCGACCAGATGTCGATGGACAGTTCGCTCGACAGCTGCCGTGCAAACAATGACGCCGAACCGGCCGAATGCTGCCGTCAGCAGTCCGAGCAAATCGCCGCCAGTATTCCAAACCACCATGGCACGGCAAGGTTTTGCGAGCCGGTCAGGCATAAGCGTCCTGAAGCGGTCACGATGTTGCTTTTCATGGCCAAGTGTTTCCTGCAGCCAGGGCAGCAAATCAGGATAATTCCTGGACATCCGGATTTGGCGCTCATAGATGGCGATGGCCCCATGCCCGGCATGATTGACCCGCAAAATGCGCCGAATGGTCTGTTGCTGGCTCGATAACAAGGCGCGGCTCTCTGATGACGGCGATCCTATTCCTATGCTAAATAAAGCGTCGAGGATTGTCAGGCGCGATCTGGGGAGACGCCGGGTTGGTTAATTTTATTCAAGCCGCGCTAAAGCGGCTGATACGACTTGTTGTCGTTGTCTTGTTTTCTTTTTTGGCTTGGCAATCCGCCGCCTCTGCCGATCCCGCCCTCTGGGTGCTGAAGGATGCCGACAGCACGATCTATCTCTTCGGCACCATTCACGCGATGAAGCCGGGCGTCAAATGGCATAGCGACAAGCTTGACGCGGCTTTTGCAGCCAGCAGCGAACTCTGGGTCGAAGAGACGGGCGATAGCGACAAGGCCGAGATGTTTCAGCTGGTCAAGACCTATGGGATCGATCCGCATCATCCCATCACCGACAAGCTGACCCCGGCGCAGCAGGCGCGATTCGTGAAGGTTTCGCAGGTCGTGGGGCTAGATCCCGCAGCGGTCGACAAGTTCCGGCCCTGGCTGGCGGCTACCATGCTGGGCGGGGCAGTCAACGGACGCACCGGATTCACATCGGAAGCAGGCATCGATCGCAGCTTGGAAGCCGATGCCAAAGCTGCCGGCAAGCCGATCAAATGTTTCGAGACGCCGGAGCAGCAGATCCATGTCTTCGCCGATCTGAAGCCGGAGGAAGAACTCGCTTTGCTGACCCAGACTCTGGAGGATGTCGGCAAGGGGCCGACCTATCTGCTGGTGATCGCGACAGCATGGTTGCACGGTGATGTCGAGCGGCTGGACAAGCAGTTTTCGGCAAATATGCGTGCGCAAGCTCCCGCCCTCTACAAAGCCATCCTGCCCGATCGCAATGCCCGCTGGGTGAAGCGGATCGAGGAGATGATGGCAGGCAAGGGCACGGCCTTCATCGCCGTCGGCGCCGCACATCTGGCCGGTGACGACAGCGTCATCGCCATGCTGGCCAAGGACGGCTATAAGGCGGAACGGGTGCAATAGGTTGGTCGCCGCGCCTGTGCCGACGTCGGGGCAAGCATGGCCGAGGCCGCGGGGATCATCGAGCTGGAGTAGAACATGTTGAGACGCCTGGCATTCCTGATATCTGTCCTTGTCTCGCTGCTCTCCTGGCAATCAGGCGCCTCCGCCGATCCTGCCCTCTGGGTGCTGAAGGACGCCGACAGCACGATCTATCTCTTCGGCACCATCCATGTAATGAAGCCGGGTGTCGCGTGGCAGTCGCCGCAGATCGCCGCCGCCTTTTCCGCCAGCAGCGAGCTCTGGGTGGAGGAGGCCGATGACGATAACCAGGCGGCGATGGTGCGCCTCGCGCAGCATTACGGCATGGATCCGGCGCATCCCCTCTCCAGCAAGCTGACGCCGGCACAGCGCCAGCAGCTCGCCACGGTGGCGCAGCAGCTGAAGATCAATCCGGCGGCGCTCGAACCGTTGCGCCCCTGGCTTGCCACATTGCAGCTCGTTTATGTGCAGATGAAGCAGCTCGGCTATGATCCCGATCAGGGCGTCGATCACGGTCTCCGCAATGCCGCCAAGGCAACCAACCGGCGGATCCGCGCCTTCGAAACGTCAGAGCAGCAAATCCAGATCTTCGCCCGGCTCTCGCCACAGGATGAATTGCAGAACCTCGCCGAGACGCTGAACGATATCGACAAGGGACCGGACTTCATCGCCCAGACCCTGAAGGACTGGCTGGCCGGCGATATCGCGGCGCTCGACAAGGACATCTCCGCCGATATGCGGACCGAAAGCCCGACCTTGTACCGGGCGCTTTTCCTCGACCGCAATGCCGTCTGGACGCGGCAGATCGAACATCTGCTGGCCGGCAAGGGCACGGCCTTCATCGCCGTCGGCACCGGTCATCTGGTCGGCAGCGACAGCGTCATCGCCATGCTGGAGCGCGACGGCTTCAAGGTGGAGCGGCAGTAGGGCTCGGGCGCGGAGAATAGGCCCGAAAGCGCGAGATCAAGCGCTGCGTTTGCTGCGCTGCAGGCTGCCTGCCTGGCGCATCAGGGCTTCCAGCAGGCGCTTGGGGTCGATCGGCTTGCTGACGTAATCGTCCATGCCGGCGGCGACATAGCTTTCGCGGTCGCCGGCCATGGCATTGGCGGTGAGGGCGATGATCGGCACCTGGCCGGCGGCGCCGGGCAGGTTGCGGATGGCGCGGGCGGCGGTGGGGCCGTCCATCACCGGCATCTGCACATCCATCAGGATCATGTCGACAGCTTGCCGCTGCACCGCGTCCAAAGCGGCGCGGCCATCGCTCACCAGCGTCACCCGATGGCCGAGCGATTCCAGGATGGCGCGGATGACCAGCTGGTTGGTGCTGTTATCCTCGGCAACCAGCAGGTCGAGGCTGCCGAGCTGTTGTGGTGTGATGAGCGGTGCGGCGGCTTGTGCGGCGGCACGCTGCAGCGGCAGCTCGACCCAGAAGGTGCTGCCCTGGCCCGGCGTGCTCTCGACGCCGATGCGGCCATCCATCAATTCGGTCAGCTGCTTGCAGATGGCAAGGCCAAGGCCGGTACCGCCGAAGCGCCGGCTGGTCGACATTTCCGCCTGGGTGAAACGGGCGAAGAGCTTTGCCTGCGCGGCGGCATCGAGACCGATGCCGGTATCGATCACCTTCGCTGTCAGCAGAATGTGCCGGTCAGCGCGCTCGGCAATGTCGAGCGCCAGCGTGACCGAGCCGGTGGCGGTGAACTTGATGGCATTGGACAGGAAATTGGTGAGGATCTGCCGGATGCGGAAGGCATCGCCGGTGAGATACAGCGGCAAGGCCGGGGTGATCCGCGTTTGCAGCGCCAGGCCCTTGCTGGCGGCCGAGGGGCTGAGCAGCAGGACGACATCGTCGATCAGCTCACCCAGTTCGAAATCGGCCTGTTCGATCTTGGTCTTGTGGGCTTCCAGCTTGGAATAGTCGAGAATGTCGGAGGTGATCTGCACCAGGTCGTTGCTGGAGCGCAGGGCGATCTCGACCAGCTTTGCCTGTTCGGCATCGAGGTTGGTCGACTGCAGCATGCTGAGGATACCGATGAGTCCGTTCATCGGCGTGCGGATCTCATGGCTCATGGTGGCGAGGAATGCCGATTTTTCCCGCGTCGCCGCCATGGCGCGATCTTTTTCCAGCGCCAGTTCCTCCAGCAAGGAGAGCTGGCGGGTGACTTCGCGCTCGATCCGTTCCTTGGCGCGCGCCAGTTCCTCGAACTGGGTCTTCAGCTCGGCTTGGGCGTCGCGCAGCTGCTGCTCCCGCTGGCGCCGGTCACTGATATCGGCGGCCATGCCGAGATAGCCGGTGATTGCACCTTCGGCATCGCGCAAGGCGGTGACGGAGAGCAGCACCGGTATGGTGCTGCCATCCTTGTGGCGATAGGTCCATTCATATTCGTTCGACAGGCCGAGTTTCGAGCGGATGACGAAGGTCTCGAAGCCGGCGGCGACCGGCCGGCCCAGTTCCTCGGCGAAGCGGGCGGCGCGCCTGGTGACTTCCGCCGGGTCGTGAAAAATACCGGGATCGGTTTTGCCGATGACTTCTTCCGCGCTATAGCCCAGCATCTGCTCGGCGGCGCGATTGAAGATCTCGATGGTGCCGTCGATCTTCGCACTGATGACGGCGAAGCCGCCATGATCGAGGATCGCGGCCTGCAGCGCGGCGATATGGCGATAGGCCTCTTCCGCCTTCTTGCGCTGGGTGATGTCGAAGCGCACCGCGGTATAACTGGTGATCTTCCCGGCGGCATCGAGGCTGGGGATGATATTGGTGTCGACCCAGTAGTGGCCGCCGTCCTTGCGCTTGTTGCGGATTTCACCGCGCCAGATACGGCCAGCGGAAATCGTCCGGTAGAGATTGAGCCAGAACGGCAAAGGATGCAGGCCGGAATTGAGCAGGCGGTGATTGGCGCCGATCAATTCTGCACGGCTATAGCCGCTGATCTCCAGCAGCTTGTCATTGACGGAGAGAATGGTGCCCTCGGGATCAGTGACCGCGACGATGGCCACCTGATCGATCACCGCGGATTGCAAGGCGGTGAGATTTGCCGTCTGCATGGCAGGATGTTCAGGCTGTTCTACGCTCACGTCGCAGCTCGTTGTCTCGCGGCAAGGGCATGCGTCTCTTTTCAGGACCGAACGCAAGTTAGCGTGAGAAAGCAAACAGCTGGTTAAGCTTTTTGTTGATACCGCTGACATTTTGGCGCTTTAGGACATCGAGCATAGAAAATCGTCATGATCCAGGCGGTCACGGGGAGATTTTCGCGAATCACGGCATCGAATTCAGGTGACGCCAGGCATTCAAGCCGCTGACGGGACGGCCCAGCCGACCCGTCGCACGGTGGGTCCAGGCGGTCGTATAGTGTCAATTGGCTGCCACGGCGGGGCGCTGCGGAGTCATCATCAGGTTGCCGGCCCTGGCATCGATCATCACCAGGTCGAGGGCCGAGATGGCGAGCGTCTGGCCGCGGCCGCGGATCGCATGGCTGCCGAGGGAACGGACCTTGAGGGTGGCCGGCAGCGGCGCCAGGCGCTGCAGCAAATCGTCGGAGATCAAGACGGATTCGTCGAGGTTGCGTGACAGGGCCTCGAGACGCGCCGTCGTGTTCATGACATCGCCGAAATAGGCGATCTTGTGGCGGTCGACGCCGATCTCGGCGGTGACGACGGAGCCGCCATGGAGGGCAGCGCGGAAATGCGGCACTTGGCCGAAGCGACGTTGCCAATCGGCTGCCTTGCCCGTGACCGTGCGCTGGATGTCGATCAGACAGGCCAGGCAATGCGCCGGGTTGCTAGCCGGCTGCAGTGGCCAGCTGATAATGGCGAGATCGCCGATGTAGTCATCGATGACGCCGCGATGGCGGCGGATCGGATCGGCCATGGCGGCGAAGATTGCGCCGATGAATTGCTGGGCATGCAGATCGCCATGGCGTTCGGCATAGGCGGTCGAGCCGGCGACATCGATGAAGAGGAACACCCGCTCCTCGCTGATCGGACGGTGATAGCGGCCCAGCATCAGGTTGCGGAACACATCGGCGCCGAGCAGGTCGCGGATCCGCGTGAAGAAGACGAAGACGACGATGATGGCAAGGCTGTAGAGCAGGCCGTTCGGCGAAATCAGCACGGCCTCCGGCCAGCTGCGGCTGGCGAGCATGCCGAGGCTCCAGCACAGGCTGCCGGCGATCACCGTGCCGGCCAGCACGAAGGCCGCCAGGACGATTTCCGTGAGCAGGATATAAGCGAGGCTCGGCAGCGATCGCAGCCGGCGGCTCAAGGCGGGGAAGATGAGGCCGCGTTGATAGCCGACGGCGAGGCCGCAGATGATGACGCCGTAGATCATCGCGGCGGCCTTGCCTTCCCGGATCTGGAACAGCCAATCATAGCCGAGCCCGGCGAGAGCGCCGATGACGATGATGGAGAGCCAGAGGGAGAGGTGACGGGACCAGACGGACATCGACAGGCGTTCCTCGGATATACCGCGTTCACGCCGCAGATTTTGCGATTCCAAGCGGGAAAGGCAAGTGAATTGGGCCGAGCGGCAGAAATGTTATCACCCGGAAGGCAATTGTCCACGACACCATCCGTATCGCCGATGTTACGCCTGCGTGGTCACGTTTGCGGGGTGCTGTCATGCCTCGCCGGGCGGAATGCCATACAGCGCATCGTAATAATCGGATTTGTCGGCGAGGTGCCATTGCGAAGCCAGCTTCAGCCCGGTCGGCGGGTTGAGCGTGCCGGCGGTGATGCTGATATGCCGGCCATGTTCCGGCTTCCAGAAGAGATTGCTGCCGCAATTGCTGCAGAAGCCGCGCTCGGCGTGAGGCGAGGAGCGATACCAGCGCAAGGTCTCCTGCTTCTCCAGGATGAGATGCTCCGGGGCACAGGCGGTTGCCATGAAGAAGGACCCCGTTGTCTTGGCGCATTGTGAGCAATGACAGGCGAGAACATCGCGGAGCTTGCCGGTCACACGATAGGCGACACCGCCGCACAGGCATGACCCGGTCTGCTCAGATCCCTTCGACATGTTGGTCTCCCCTTTTGCCCCAATCTAGCCGAGGGCCGGTCGGAGAGACAATCGGGCACCGCCGGTTATCTGCAGGGCGCCGCCAAAAAAACAAGCGGGCTGCCTCGGCAACCCGCTTGCATCTTCGGTCCTGATGGCATGTTACGCGAGATCGAACAGCAGGAACTCGCTTTTCGCCGCGGCATCGATCTTCAGTTCAGCGACATCTTCGATCGCCGCGCCGTCACCGCTTTCCAGCTGCTGGCCGTTGACGGTGATATCGCCATTCACCACCTGTAGCCAGGCGCCGCGACCCTGGGCCACATGGTGAGTGAGGGTGATGCCGGGCTCCAGGATGCTGCCATAGAGCTTGACGTCCTGGTTGATGCCGAGCGCGGCGCCATCACTGCCATCGCCGGCGATGGTATTGTTGTCCTGTTCGACCAGCAGGCGCAGCTGGTTGGTCTTGCTCTCATCCGAGTAATGCGCCTGGCGGTATTGCGCCGGCAGGCCGGCCTTGCTCGGCATGATCCAGATCTGCAGGAAGCGCACGGGCGCATCCTGCGAGCCGTTGTATTCGCTGTGGCGTACACCGGTGCCGGCCGACATCGCCTGCACATCGCCGCGGCGGATCACACCTTTGCCGCCGGTCGAGTCCTCATGGGCCAAGGCGCCTTCAACCACATAGCTGATGATCTCCATGTCGCGATGGCCGTGGGGCGCGAAGCCGGCATCGGGGCTGACCCGGTCGTCATTGATCACCCGCAGATTGCGGAAACCCATATGCCGCGGATCGTAGTAATTGGCGAAAGAGAAGCTGTGGCGGCTGTCGAGCCAACTGATCTTCTCGCGGCCGCGCTCGGCGGAAGGACGACGGATGATGCTCATGATGATCTCCTTTCGGCAACCGACCTGTGCCTTTGGGGGCTGCACGCTGATCGGTCAATATACGCGTTGGTCAAGTGGGGGTGCGGATGTCCTCCCCCGGTGAGAGAAGGGCATCCGCGGCAATCGCAGTCGGGGTCTTTGTCTTCAGGGTATCTGCGTCTTCTTCAGTCGCACTTAGAATTCACGGCCGATGGCATTGTCGAGCGAGTAGCGGCCACCGCCACGGATCACGTAGCTGACCGCGACCAGGCCCCAGAACAGCGGGTATTCGAAGCCGAGATCGGTCCAGAAGAAGCCGTTGGCGAGATGGACCTGGAGTACGGCGACCGCCATCAGGCCGGCGACCAGAGCGGCGGCCGGACGGGTCAGCAGGCCGAGTGCCAAGGCAAGGCCACCGAAGAACTCGATCGCGCCGGCGAGCACCGCCATGAAGGGCGGCAGGCCGAGCTTCTGGGCGAAGAACTGGCCGGTGGCATCGGGGCCATAGCCGCCGAACAGGCCAAACAGCTTCTGGGCGCCATGTGGCATCAGGAACAGGCCGGCGGTCACCCGCACCAGCGGTTCGCCCAGCGGCTTCAGGGCGGTGGTGATGGAACCGACGAACGGGATGATCGGCTTCGCGGCGGTAATGATGGCGGCGGTCATGATGGCTTCCTCCTTGCTGGTGGGCCGGGGCGTCTGTCCTTGCCGCCGGCGGTGACTGTTTCGATGGAGGAAATTTAGTCTCGGGCTCGGATTGCGACAATTACGCCATTTGGAATATAATTGTCTCATATCTTGCAACAATGAGGCGGCGTGATGGACCGGTTAGGGACAATGGAGGCCTTCGTGGCGGTGGTCGAAACCGGCTCCTTTTCCGCTGCGGCCCAGCGCCTGCGCAGCTCGAAATCCCTGGTCAGCCGTCAGGTTGCGGCCCTGGAGGCGGAGCTCGGTGCCAGGCTGTTCCAGCGCACCACCCGCTCCCTGACCCTGACCGAGGAGGGGCGGGGCTATCATGCCCAGGTGGTGCGCATCCTCGGCGACATTGCCGAGGCCAATGCCTCGGTCACCAACCTGCAGACGGCCCCGCGCGGCAAATTGCGGATCAGCGCACCGATGAGCTTCGGCTATCTCCATCTCGCCCCGTGGCTGCCGGACTTCCTCGCCCGCTATCCCGAAGTCGAGATCGACCTCATCATGAGCGATCGCTATGTCGATCTCATTGAGGAAGGCGTCGATCTTGCTGTGCGCCTCGGTCGGCTCAGCGATTCCAGCCTGATTGCCCGCAAGCTGGCACCGATCCGCCGCGCTGTCTGCGGCACGCCTGATTATTTCAAGCTCCATGGCATGCCGCGGACACCGGCGGATCTGACGCAGCATCGCTGCCTCTGCTACAGCAATCTCGCCGTCGCCGATGAATGGCGCTTCGTGCACGCCGATGGCAGTCCCTGGCCGGTCGAAGTCAGCGGCCGGCTGCGCGCGGATAATGGCGATGCCTTGCGCGAGGCGGCGCTGAAGGGACTGGGCCTCGTCTATCTGCCGACCTTCATCACCGGCCGCGATCTGCAGGCTGCCACGATGGTGTCAGTTCTCACGGAATATGTGCCGCAGGATGGCGGCCTCTATGCGGTCTATCCGCATGCCCGCCA
>Ga0209455_1000586_pt1 | contig 23638 bp, 19 predicted proteins | sample AraplaCol_mCL_r2_FD_184275 | JGI IMG/M metagenome (GOLD analysis project Ga0209455, IMG submission 184275) | Arabidopsis root microbial communities from North Carolina, USA - plate scrape CL_Col_mCL_r2 (SPAdes) (version 2) | ecosystem: Host-associated > Plants > Roots > Endosphere | place: USA... | reverse complement strand
GCGACAGCGGCGGCCGTGCAGCAGACCGAAGGCCTGACCGCGGCGGCCCGCGTCCAGGCGGAGAATATCGCCGCCAGCATCCGATCCGGAACGACCCAGCTCGATCAGGTGGCGCGGCAGCAGACGGAAGCGCTGCAGTTCAGCAGCGAAGCCTTGTCGGCCTCGCTGCGGGCGACATTGGAAAGCGAAGCCAACCGGATCGAAGGCCTCTTCGCCACCATCGTCACCCAGGGCCAGAAACTGGCGACTGCGGCGGATGCCCAGGCCGCCAATCTCAACCAGGCGACGATCCAGGCGACCGAAGCGGCGATCGTCATCCGCAATCAGTTGAGCGAGCAGAGCAAGGCCGCCAACCTCGCCGGCACCGAGATCAATGAGCGCGCGGCCGAGGCCGGCCGGCAGCTCAAGAGCCATGCCGAGGAACTGGCCACGGCGGTGCAGGCGGTGATGGCGAAGCATGCCGGCGCCATCAAGCTGGCCAGCGATGCGGCAGCCAATCATGCGGTGCAGTTAGCCCAGAACCTGTCGCAGCAGCAGCAGGAGCTGGCCCAGTCGCTGGCACGCACCAGCGATGCCACGCATGAGATTCGCCGGGCCTTGCAAGTGCAGATCAACGATCTCAGCGAGGTGGCCGATGCGGTGACACGCGACGCCCAGGCGATCGGCTCCGTGTTCCGCACTGAGGCGGCCGCGCTGAGCGAAGCCGCCGCCAAGGCGACCGAAGGCGCCGGCGGGCTGCAATCCTCGCTGAAACATCATCTGGCCGTGCTCGATGACGCAGCCCGGCTGGCGCTGGAAAAAGCCGCCAGCGCCCGCCAGCAGATCGAGCAGCAATGCGTGGTCCTGCGCCAGGCACTCGATGACAGCCTCAGCCGGGGCGCCGGCCTGGGAGATCTCTATCAGGCTCATGCCAAGTCATTGCATGACAACAGCGATGTGGCCCGCGACAAGCTGGAACAGCTCGGTGAATTGCTGCAAAGCCGCTCCGAAGCCTTGCTGGCCGTGATCGAGCAGACCACCTCGCGGCAACATGACGTCCATCATCTGCTTGCGGAACGCGTGGTGGCGATCGCCGATGCCGGTCAGGCGGGCGAAGAGCAGATCCAGCAGCTTGGCGTCTCGATCGAGAACCTGGTACGGCTGCTGCGCAACACCACCCAGGAAACGGCTCGTCAGGCCCATGGCATCGTGCAGTCCTTCCGTGAGGGTGCCGATGCCCTCGGCACCGTGACGCAAGGCTCGCTGTCGCAGATCGGCGGCATCAAGGACGCCCTGCGGGATCAGATTACCGACCTCTCAGTGCTGACGACCCAGGTCAATGATCTCGGCCAGTCGATCCGCGCCCAGCTGAAGGCGCAGATGGCGGAATTCGGGGCGGCGGCTACTGCCGCGCGGCAAAGCGCCGAAGCGGCCCGCAACGAGGCGACCACCACCGGCAGCGTGGTGGCGCAGCAGGTGACGGGGCTCGGCGAAGCGACCGACCGCATGAAGAAGCAGTTGGTCGAGGTGGCGCAGACGCTGGATGAGCGCATCACGGCCATGGGCCGGATCTCCGACACCGCGCTCGCCCGGGCAGGCTCGCTCGGCGAGGAATTTGAGACCCAGGTGGCCCAGCTTGGCCGGGCCATCGACCAGGCCAGCGGCCAGGCCGATCGCCTCGGGCAAAGCTTCAAGCAGCAAAGCGCGGAACTCGATCGCAGCGCCGCTGCCGCCATGGAAAAGATGGAGAAGCTGCGCGAAACGCAGCAGAATGCCACGCGCGACACCTTCTTGCGGACTGCCCGGGTGATGACCGAGGAGCTGAACAGCCTCGCTCTCGACATCCACAACCTGCTTGATGCGGAAATCCCGGAAGAGGTCTGGCGACGTTATCGCGAAGGCGATCGCTCGGTCTTCGCCCGTCGCCTGTTCCGCATGAAGGATTCCTATGTGATCCCGGCGATCGAGCAACGCTATCAGCGCGATGAGCGCTTCCATGACATGGTCGACCGCTATGTGCGGAAGTTCGAAGACCTGCTGGCGCAATCGGACAGTGCCGATCCGGAATCGATTCTCAATGCCGCCTTCATCACGGCCGATGTGGGTAAACTCTACCTCGTCATGACCCGCAGCCTCGGCCGTCCCACCGAACATTGATCGCGGCCGGCCGGATGGCGCATGCTGTCCGGCCGAAGCGATAGCTATTTGGACACAAAAAGATGAAATCCAATGACAAGAGCCAGCCTGCCCAGCGGCATGGCCAATGGCAGGCTTTCAAGGCCCTGTTGCCGCATCTCTGGCCCAAAGGCCAGACGGAATTGCGCGTGCGCGTCGTCATTGCGCTCGCCTGCCTGGTGATCTCCAAGGTCGCCAATGTCTATGTGCCGCTGATCTTCAAGCGCATGGTCGACCATCTCTCGCTGAAGAATATTACCGATCTCACTGTGGTCGCCACGGTCCCCGTTGTCCTGCTGCTTGCTTACGGCATCGCCCGGGTGCTGACCCAGAGCTTCGCCGAAATGCGCGATGGCATCTTCGCCAAGGTGGCGCAGCGCTCGATCCGGGCGGTGGCGCTGGAGACCTTCCGGCATTTGCACGCCCTGTCGCTGAAATTCCATCTCGACCGGCAGACAGGCGGCCTCAGCCGCGCCATCGAACGCGGCGCCAAGGGTATCGAATTCCTGCTGTTCTTCGTGCTCTTCAATGTCATCCCGACGCTGCTGGAAATCGCCCTCGTCTGTGCGATCCTCTGGCATCTCTATGACTGGCGTTTCGCGGCGATCACCGCCGGGACCATCGGGCTCTATATCTGGTACACCCTGGCGGTGACGGAATGGCGCATCAAGTTTCGCCGGCAGATGAACGAATCCGATCAATCGGCCAATACCAAGGCGATCGATTCGCTGCTCAATTTCGAGACCGTCAAATATTTCAACAACGAGCGCCACGAGGCCGAGCGCTATGACGTGGCGCTGCAGGCCTATGAGAAGGCGGCAGTCAAGAACCGCACCAGCCTCGCCAATCTCAATATCGGCCAGGCGCTCATCATCGCCGTCGGCGTCACGCTGATGATGACGCTCGCCGCCTCCGGTGTGGTCGACAAGCGCCTGACGGTTGGCGATTTCGTGCTGGTCAATGCCTATCTCATCCAGCTCTATCTGCCGCTCAACTTCCTCGGCACGGTCTATCGCGAGATCCGCCAATCGCTGATCGACATGGAATCGATGTTCGCGCTGCTGCAGGTCGATGTCGATATCGCCGATGCGCCGGACGCGAGGCCGCTCGCCGTCACGAGCGGTGCCGTCGCCTTCGAGAATGTGCAATTCGGCTATGATCCGCGCCGGCCGATCCTCAAGGGGGTGAGCTTCCGGGTCGAACCCGGCAAGACCCTCGCCATCGTCGGGCCCAGCGGTGCCGGCAAGTCGACCATCTCGCGCCTGCTGTTCCGCTTCTATGATGTGCAGGAAGGCCGCGTCACCATTGACGGTCAGGATATCCGTGCGGTGCAGCAGCAATCGGTGCGGGCGGCAATCGGCATCGTGCCGCAGGACACCGTGCTCTTCAACGACACCATCGAATACAACATCGCCTATGGCCGGCCAGGTGCCAGCCGGGCGGAGGTCGAGGCCGCCGCCGAGCTGGCGCAGATCCACACTTTCGTCACCAAGCTGCCGGATGGCTACAAGACCATGGTCGGCGAGCGCGGCCTCAAGCTCTCGGGTGGCGAGAAGCAGCGTGTGGCGATCGCCCGCACCATCCTGAAATCGCCGCCGATCCTGCTCTTTGACGAGGCGACCTCGGCACTCGACAGCCACACCGAGCGCGAGATCCAGGATAATCTCAGGGACATGGCCCGCAACCACACGACCCTGGTGATCGCCCATCGCCTGTCGACCGTGATCGATGCCGATGAGATCATCGTGCTGGAGGATGGCCGCGTGGTCGAGCGGGGCACCCATGGCAATCTGCTGGCGCTGAACGGCAAATATGCCGCCATGTGGCGCCGCCAGCAGGAAGCGACCGAGCATGAGGCGGCGCTGATGGCGGCCGGCGATCCGCTGAAGCCGAACGAAGCCTTGCGGCCGAAGGCGAGTTGACGATGGATGTAAGCGCGCTGGCGGAGCAGGTGAAGGCGGGTGACCGGCGCGCTTTAGCGCGCGCCATCACACTGGTCGAATCCGACCGTCCCGATCATCGTGACGCGGCGGAGAAGTTGCTCACTTTGTTGCTGCCGGCGAGCGGCCACTCGATCCGCCTCGGCATTTCCGGTCCGCCCGGAGTCGGCAAATCGACCTTCATCGAAAGCTTCGGTCTCTTTGCCATCGCGCAGGGCCGCAAGGTGGCGGTGCTGGCCATCGATCCCAGCTCGCGGGTTTCCGGCGGTTCGATCCTTGGCGACAAGACCCGCATGGAGCAGCTCTCCCGCCATAGCCAAGCCTTCATCCGGCCGTCGCCGGCCGGTCTGGCCTTGGGGGGCGTGGCGCGGCGAACCCGCGAAGCGCTGCTGATCTGCGAGGCGGCGGGTTTCGACCTCGTCATCGTCGAGACGGTGGGGGTGGGGCAGTCGGAGACCACCGTTGCCGAACTCGTGGATATGTTCCTGCTGCTGCTGCTCCCCTCGGGCGGCGACGATCTCCAGGGCATCAAGCGCGGCATCATGGAACTGGCCGATCTCGTCCTGGTCAACAAGGCCGATGGCGATCTGAAGCCGGCGGCGGTGCGGACGGCGGCGGATTACGCCAATGCGCTCCGCCTGATGCCGCCCTTGCATCGCGCCTGGACCGCCGAGGTGCTGATCCTCTCCGCCCTCCATGGCGAGGGGCTGGCGTGGGTCTGGGACAAGGTGCTGGATTTCCAGCGCCGGATGCAGGAGAGCGGTGAGCTCGCCTTGCGCCGGCGTGACCAGGCCCGGGCGTGGCTGTGGCGGGAGCTGTCGGACAGCCTGCTCGATCTCCTCAAGAACAAGCCTGGCATGGCCAAGCGCCTGGCGGACTTGGAAGCGAAAGTGGTCAATGGTAAGACCACGCCGGGCGCGGCCGCCCGCGAGGTTCTGGCCCAGTTTCTCGGCTGAAGCCGGTATCTGCGGCAGGCTTGCTTGTGTCTCTCTTGAACGCTTATCGGCGACTAGATCTGCGGTTTGATCTCTCCTTGCCCGGATATCAGGCCGAGCGTCCGCATTCTCTCATCGATCTTGGGGTCGATGGCCCGCGCCGCGGTGTAATCCTTCGCAGCCTCTGCCGCATCGCCGGCCCGTTCGTGCGCATAGGCACGGGTGAAGAAAGCGGTTGCCGCCGTGCCACGGGCTGGGAGGGTGAGCACGGTCGTACTATCTTCCACGGCCCTCTGCCAGCCCCCCAGCCAGAGATAGAGGTAGGCGCGATCAAGAAGATACGCAGCATCGCCATGTGACAGTGCGACGGCCCAGTCACAATGCGGCAAGGCTTGCTGCGCTTGGCCGTCTAAAGGCATCAGTTTGCATAGTTGATCGTGCGTCGTGGCGTCGTCCGGTGCAAGCTTGGTGACTTGTATGAAATCAGCAATGGCCTGATTTCGCTGCGCTGGTCTTGACTGGTTCAGCATAGCACGATCGTAATAGGTCCCCGGCCAAGTCGGGTCCAATTTGATGGCTGCATTATAATCGGCAATCCCTTTGTCCATGTCGCCTTTTGCGGCGTATGCCCGACCACGATAGTCGCGCACCTGGGCGTCCAGCGGTAGAAGGTCTACTGCCTTGTTCAGATCGTCGATTGCCTTGTCCGCCGCTTTGATTTCCAAATAGACCCGCCCGCGATAGGAGTAGACGAGACCATTCTCCGGTTGCAAGCGCAGCACCTGGCTGAAGTCGGCGATCGCCTGGTCATAATTGGCTTGGCTCACTGCGGCTGCACCGCGCGCCCAGTAGGCGTCGCTATTGTCAGGGTTCAAATTGATTGCTGTTGTGGCATCGACTGTCGCTCGGGCCGATAGGCCCATCTTTCCCTCAGCACTGGCGCGGCCGGAATAGGCGTAGCTGGACTTGGGGTCACGATTGATCGCCTGGTCATAATCGGCGATTGCGGTGGGATATTGGTTGATCGCTAACAGCAGGTCGCCGCGGTCGATATACGGAGCTGATGCTTCCGGCTGCAAAGAAATCGCCTTGTCGAAATCCTTGCGCGCAAGTTCGTATCTGCCCATATCCTTATAGGAGGTACCGCGATTACCGAAGAAAATGCCATTGCCGGAATCCAGCTCGATCGCGCGGCTGTAATCGGCCACGGCCTTCTCATACTCCTCTTTACCGTGGTAGCTGTTGCCGCGATTATTGAAGGCGAGGGCCGAGGTTTGGGCAAGGCTGATTGCCTCGTCGAGATCGGCTAAGGCGCGATCATACGCCTTCATCTGATTGTAGACGTTACCCCGATTGAGAAAGCCTGTCGCATCCTTTGGCTTCAGGCTGATGGCGTGATCGTAATCGGCGAGCGCCTTATCATAGGCCTTCAGGTCATCATAGACATTGCCGCGGCCAATATAGAGCCGATAGTCATCGGGCTTGAGCTCAATCCCGTGATTGTAATCCGCCAAGGCGAGATCGTATTCTCCTAACGCTTCATGGGTGTTGCCTCGGTTGCCATAGGCCCGAAGGTAGTCCGGCTTCAGCCTGATGGCCTGCTCGAAATCCGCCATTGCTTTGTCGTAGACCTTGCCCCGGGCGTAGCCGAGGCCGCGACTGGTCAGGGCACGGGCTCTATCGGCATCGCTCAGCCCGGTGGCCTGGAGGACGTGGCTGCAGGCAGTGATCGCCTCTGCCGGCTGCGAGGCATCGTCCAGCGCTTTCTGGTCGCAGGCATCCAGATCCTGCGCGATATCCGCTCGAGCCGTCGGGAGACACGCGATATAAATCAGGCCGGTGATCACCGTGATCACTACAACCGCCAGCGGCCTCAAAGATCGCAGTGCCAACTTGTTCCCCATTGCTCATCCCGATGCCCGCCGTTTAGATGGGCACATATCAAGTAGACTTTATGCCTAACCCGATTTACGTGTCGGAGATATTCCGCGTCAACCTTGGGCTGTCATTTGCGGCCGGCCTCAGCAGCTGGATCGGCAGCATGTAGTTGGGGGCAAATTGCGGGAATCGCCTTGACCTACCGGGCCTAAACCAGTAAAAACCGCCCCGACCTGGCCGGAAAACCGTTTGTCCGGCCTCTTTAGTTTAATCAAGTGTCTGAAATAAAAGGATTTTTGTCATGGCACGTCGTTGCGCCATCACCGGCAAGGGTGTTCAAGTTGGCAATAATGTCAGCCATGCCAACAACAAGACCAAGCGCCGCTTCCTGCCGAACCTGCAGGAAACCTCGCTGCTCTCCGACGCGCTGGGCGTGTCGGTCAAGCTGCGCCTGTCGACCAATGCGGTCCGCACCGTTGAGCACAATGGCGGCATCGACGCCTTCCTCCTCGGCACCAACGATTCGAAGCTGACCGCCGAAGCGCTGAAGCTGAAGCGCCGCATCGAGAAGGCCGCCGCCAAGGCCGCTGCCTAAGAGATTGCCGGTACCGGGTCAACCGGATGGTCGGCCCGATCTGAAGTGAAACCCGCGCTTGTCGCGGGTTTTTCTTTGCGCTAGTGCCAGGATGTCGGTTTCCAGTGCCAGCCTTGTTCCGGCTGGCATGCCGGTCGCCCGGGAATGAACCCGGTCCCGACGGCGCCGATATTCACCAGGCAGCTGAGGCAGGTCGTCACCCGCTTGCCGATGCTGTCTCGATTTTCCCTTTTGGCTCGCCCGGGCAATCCCGGCCACCGAGGAAAGGACCATCATGCTGACCGCTCTCGTCGCCTGGATGAACGGCTTGCCGCCCGAGGCCATGCTCTTCATCGAAATGGCCGTCTGCTTCACCCTCATTCCCGTCATGCTGCGCCTGTTCGGCCCGGCCGGCATGTTCGTCTATATCGCCATCGGCATCGTCGGCGCCAATATCCAGGTGCTGAAGGCGGTGAAGTTCAGTGTCTTCAGTGATCCGACGGCGCTCGGCACCGTGCTCTTCGCTTCCTCCTATCTCTGCACCGATGTGCTCACCGAATATTACGGCCGGGCAACGGCCCGGCGCGGCATCCTGCTCGGCTTCGCGGCGATGTTGCTGATGACGGTGATGATGATGCTGGCCATGGGCTACCGGCCGATGACGGCGGCCGAAGCGGGCGATGCCATGGCCTGGGCTCTCCCAAATCACGATCACATCGTCGCCCTGTTCCTGCCGGCCCCGACCCTGCTGACCGCCAGCATGACCAGCTATCTCATCAGCCAGTTCAACGACGTGATGGTGTTCCAGCGGATCCGCAAGGCGACCGGCGTCCGGCATATGTGGCTCCGGGCGGCCGGCTCGACGGCGGTTTCGGCGCTGGTCGACAACACCATCTTCAACACCCTCGCCTGGGTGGTCTTTCCCTGGATCATCGGTGAGACGCCGCTCTCGATCAGCGCGCTCGTCTTCACCTATATCATCGGCACTTATTGGATCCGGCTCGGCATGGCGGTGATCGAGGCGCCTTATATTTACGTCGCCGGCTGGTTCCTGCCGCCGGAAGACCGCAAGCGCTATCGCGCTGAGATCGTCAACCAACCTGGACAATTGGTATCCGTCACGGTCTGACCGGGTGAAGAAGCTCCTGGGTAACGCACATGGCGCCTCTTAAAGATCCGGGATCGCCTGCAGGATGAACATCGCCTTCAGCAGCGAGCCCGGTTCCGCGCCGGGCATATAGGCATGCAGGATGTCCTGGATCTTGCCGCTGCGATAGAGCCGCGCCAGGGTCATGTTGGCATCGTAGCGCAGGCGGTTATCGCCGGCGCGCAATGCCATGGCATAGGGCTCAAGATTCATGATCTCCTCGGAGAGCTTCAGTTTGGCCGGGTCCTTGCTCTGCTGGCGCAAGGCCATCAGCGTGTCGCGGTCGCCGAAATAGGCATCGATCTTCTTGTCGATCAGCGCCTGCAAAGCGGTCACATGGGTGGCATAGGTGATGACCTCGGCGGTGACCAAAGCGTGCTGCAAGGCTGCGCGCACCGAACCTTCCGTCGTCGTGCTGCCGACCACGCCGACCCGGTGGCCTTCGAGATCGCGGATATTGCCGAGCGCGACATCGCTGCGCGTCATCAGGCCGATGCCAGAGATCCAGGTCTCCAGCGTGAAGTCGAATTTCTGCATCCGCTGCAAGGTGACGCTGGTGCCCTCGCAGAGCAGATCGATCTTGCCGGAGCCGAGATCATCAAAGCGGGAATCGGCGGAGACGGTGACATATTTGACGGTGAGATCGGGAATGCTCTCATTGTCGCGCAGGGTCTGGACGATCTCACCGCAGAGCGCCACGGCATAGCCGGTCGGAATGCCATCGGCACCGATCTGCGAGAAGGGCGGTTGATCGGCGCGGACGCCGAGATAGATGACCTTGCGCTGCTTCAAGGTATCGACGGTGTCGGCTGCGGCGGCTCTCGCGGCCAGCACTGGAGCCGCGGCGACCAGGAGCCCCGCCAGCAGCAGGATGCCGCCGAGGGCGGAGCGCAAGGCACGCAAACGCGGTGAGATCATGCGCCTTCCCCCCAGGCTGCTGGTGTAGCCGCTATCGCTGTAACGGCTGTCGCGGCTGGTATAGCTGCGCGCGGCCCGGCTGCGTTGTCCCGCGCTTTCAGCGCCGCCGCCGTGGCCGGTGATCTTCCTCGAACAGCGATGCCAATTGTTCGAGCACGGTGCCGCCCAGCTGCTCCGCATCGACGATGGTAACCGCGCGGCGGTAATAACGCGTGACATCGTGGCCGATGCCGATGGCGATCACTTCCACCGCCGAGCGGGTCTGGATCCAGTCGATCACCTCGCGCAAATGCTGCTCGAGGTAATTGCCCGGATTGACCGACAGGGTCGAGTCATCGACCGGCGCACCATCGGAAATCACCATCAGGATCTTGCGCTGCTCGGGGCGGGCGATCAGCCGGCTATGGGCCCAGAGCAGGGCCTCGCCGTCGATATTCTCCTTGAGGATACCCTCGCGCAGCATCAGGCCGAGATTCTTACGGGCGCGGCGCCAGGGCGTATCCGCCGCCTTGTAGATGATGTGGCGCAGATCATTGAGGCGGCCGGGATTGGCTGGCTTGTTGGCGGCAATCCAGGCTTCGCGTGACTGCCCGCCCTTCCACATGCGGGTGGTGAAGCCGAGGATCTCGACCTTGACGCCACAGCGCTCCAGCGTGCGGGCGAGGATGTCGCCGGTCATGGCGGCGACCGTGATCGGCCGGCCGCGCATCGAGCCGGAATTGTCGATCAGCAGCGTCACCACGGTATCGCGGAATTCGGTATCGCTTTCTTGTTTGTAGGAAAGCGGCACTTCCGGATTGACGATGACGCGCGGCAGGCGCGCGGCATCGAGCAGGCCTTCCTCGAGATCGAAGTTCCAGGAACGGTTCTGCTTTGCCAGCAAGCGGCGTTGCAACCGGTTGGCGAGCTTCGCCACCACCGCCTGCAGATTGATCAGCTGTTGGTCGAGAAGCTGGCGCAACCGGCTCAGCTCGTCGATATCGCAGAGGTCCTCGGCGCCGACCACTTCGTCGAATTGATGGGTGAAGGCCTTGTAGGTTGGCTCATGACGGTTGCGGCCGAGGTCATGTTCGTTGCGGCGGCTGGGCTGACCGGGCTGCTCTTCGCCATCCTCGGTCGGCATGTCCATTTCTTCTTCGGCGCCGACCATTTCCTCGGCTTCCATCTGGGCGTCGGAAGCCGTCTTCTGCTGTTGTTGCTGCTGCTGTTCGGTTTCGCCCTGCTCGCCGCCTTCCTGTTGCGGCTGGTCGTCGGGCTGGTTCTGCTGGTTGTCGTCCTGCTCGCCGTCATCCTCGCTGGAATCGAAGTCCTCGTCGGCGGCTTCCATTTCGAGATCGGCGAGCAGCCGGCGGACCGTCTTAGCGAAGGCACGCTGATCGTGGGTCTGGCCGCGCAAGGCGGCGATATCGGCGCGCACCTTGTGATCGAGATCGCCGCGCCACAGATCGACCATGTCCTTGGCCATATCCGGCACCGGCTGGCCGCTGATCGCCTCGCGCACCAGCAGACGGATGACGTCGGGGAGATTGGCTTCCTGGCGCGAATGCACCCGGGCGAAACCCTTCAGCTTGCATTGCTCGTTCAGGGCAGCCGACAGGTTTTCGGCGACACCCACCATCTTCTCACTGCCGACTGCCTCGACGCGTGCCTGTTCGACGGCGTTGAAGACCTCGCGGGCGAGCGGTGTTTTCGGCGCTTCACGGGCATGCAGCTTGGCATCGTGATAGCGCACCTTGAGGGCGATGGCATCGGCTTCACCGCGCGCATAGGCGACCTCGGCCGCCGGCAGATGCCGGGCCGGCAAAGGAAGCCGCGCCTCGCTGCCCAGCAGGTTGGCGGGACCGGTGGAGAAGCTCGCCTGCAGGTCATTGCGTTCGGCAATGGCCCGCATGGTCGCGCCGGTGACGCGGCGAAACTCCTCCAGCGGGTTATGCGGCGACTGGTTGGTGAGGCCCGACATTGTCCTGATCCGATCCCGGCCTGTTCCGTTACTTCGATGTACCGTTCATCAGCTTGGCCGTTACATCAGCTTGGCCGGTGCCACGCTGTCCTTGAGATCGACGCCGAAGCAGCGCTGATAATATTCCGCCACGATCGGACGCTCGAGCTCATCGCATTTGTTGAGGAACGAGACGCGGAAAGCAAAGCCGACATCGCCGAAGATGCGGGCATTCTCGGCCCAGGTGATGACGGTACGCGGGCTCATCACGGTGGAGATATCACCATTGATGAAGCCGGCGCGGGTCAGATCGGCACAGGCCACCATGGCGCTGATGGTCTTGCGGCCGGCCTCGTTGTCGTAGCTCGGCGATTTCGCGAGGCAGATATTCACTTCATCGCCATGCGGCAGGTAGTTCAGGGTCGCGACGATGTTCCAGCGGTCCATCTGGCCCTGGTTGATCTGCTGCGTGCCGTGATAGAGGCCGGTCGTGTCGCCGAGGCCGATGGTGTTCGCGGTCGAGAACAGGCGGAAGGCCGGGTGCGGACGGATGACCTTGTTCTGATCGAGCAGGGTCAGCTTGCCCTCGACCTCGAGGATGCGCTGAATCACGAACATCACGTCCGGACGGCCGGCATCGTATTCGTCGAACACCAGGGCGGTCGGATGCTGCAAGGCCCAGGGTAGCAGGCCTTCGCGATATTCCGTCACCTGCTTGCCGTCCTTGAGGACGATGGCATCCTTGCCGATGAGGTCGATACGGCTGATATGGCTGTCGAGGTTGATGCGGATGCAGGGCCAGTTGAGGCGTGCCGCCACTTGCTCGACATGGGTCGATTTGCCGGTGCCGTGATAGCCCTGGATCATGACGCGGCGGTTATAGGCAAAGCCGGCCAGGATCGCCATGGTCGTGTCATGGTCGAAGCGATAGGAATCGTCGACATCGGGGACATGCTCGGTACGCTGGCTGAAGGCCGGGACCTGCATGTCGGAATCGAGCCCGAACAACTGCCGGACGGAAATCGAAATATCGGGAGTGGCGGTCGGTTCTGCCGCCGCGTTCTGGGCTGCCATGATTGAGTGATCCGCTATTTGGTTACAATTCTGCGTCGCTGGAAATTTCTACTCGATTATAGGGGCCTTAGGCTAGGCTTGAGCGCTAGAAGCGACGTTTAGTCTCTCGCTGCGCGCAATGCCGCCCGTCGCGGCAAGCATGGCAGGCAACAACACGCCACATAACGGCGGTAGTGCCAGATTGTTCACGCCAATGGTGACGGATTTCGGCAGGTTTTCAGGCGCTGGCCAGGGCGGCCGCCTTCAACGTGCTATAGGCCTGATTGACCAGTTTTAACTGCTCTTCCGCTGCCTTGTCGCCGCCATTGGCGTCGGGATGGAGCTGCTTGGCCAGGGCCTTATAGCGCAGCTTGATCTCGGCGAAACTGACCGGCCCCGTCAGGTTGAGGACGGCCAAGGCCTGTTCCTCGGGTGAGCTGGCGGCCTTCTGCCGCTCCTGGCGGTGGGCCTTGGCCTTCTCGCCATTCAGCCCCTCGGCAACATCGTCGGGAATGAAATCGGCCTTGAAATGACGGGTGCGATGGGCGCCCCAGCGGCCGAGCGGCCAGGTCGGGCGATGGCCGACAATGTCCTGGCGGACCTGCTTCTCGATCTCGGTCTGGTTCATCCCGGCGTAGAAATCCCAGGACTTGTTGTATTCGCGCACGTGATCCAAGCAGAACCAATAATATTCGTTGAGTTGCTGGCGCGATTTCGGCGCGCGATGAACACCCGCCTCCATGCAACCGGGGTGGTTGCAAAGGATGGTATGGTTTTCCGGCCGATCGAAGCCGGACTGCCGTCGGCGGCGTGTTTCGCTGGTTTTCGACATTCTAAGAGTATGGGAAGCGCGCCGCAGCAAAGCAAGCCACGAACGCGTGCTATCATTATGTTCCGGCATGATAGCGTCTGTGAAAGCGCCTGAACATAGCGTCTCGTCACCGGGCGTATCATCACCGGGCAGCAGGTGGGTGACTATAGCGAGGCAACTTGGCTTGTCAAAATGCGAGCGGCAGCGTAACCATCTCGGCGCTATCGGTTTGCGCAAAGGATAAGGCCGAGGGCAGCAAGACCGGTTGCGGTTTGCCATATCCTTTCTTGTCATTTTGGATGTTGTTGGAGGATGCATGGGCCAGGTTGCCGATCGGCTTGAACGCAAGCTGCGTGAGGCTTTCCAGCCTGATGTTCTGCGTGTCATCGACCAGACCAATGAGCATCATGGCCATGCCGGTTGGCGTGAAAGTGGCGAGACGCATTTCCGGGTGGAGATCACGGCCGCGAGCTTCCTGGGCAAGAGCCGGGTCGAGCGTCAGCGTCAGATCTATGCCGTCCTCGCCGAGGATATGAACAATCCCGTCCATGCTTTGTCGCTGGTCGCCAAGGCCCCCGGCGAGCCGGCCTAACCGACCTGGCCGCATGCCCTAACCGCCGTGGTCATTCGGACCCGCGCGATCATCACGGCTTGCACCACTGCATCGCTGAAAAAGCCGATGGGAGTTGGTCGCCCGCGAAAGCCGGCAGGCGCATCGTTCCTATCAAACACACCTATAAGGTGCAGTAAGCATCTAGTCCGTTCGGTTTGGAGACAGTCGTATGACTGTAACCCGGACGATGCGGCGCCTCGAATGAACGTTCAACATCGTTTCAACGCGATCGGCTGTGTTGCCTCGAAAATCTTTGCTCGCAATGCCTGAACTGCATTGACTCCAGAGGAATTCTTGCTTAGGAATTTACACTCAGGAGTGTTTGTCAGCGAGGGGGCTGCACAGATGAAGAGCACACCGACTACCGCCGCCAATGTCATTGCCTTCAAAGGGTTGCCATTTCAGCTCGGTCCTGACCGGGCGATGGTCGCGCGCAACGTCACGGTCGCCGGCCGCCGGACCTCAGTCCGTCTTGAGCCGGAAATGTGGGAATCGTTGCTGGAAATCATCACCCGCGAAGGTGTCACCCTGCATCAGCTCTGTACCGAGATCGCCCGGCAGCGCGGGCTTTCTAGCCTGACGGCCGCGATCCGCGCCTATGCCTTGGCCTATTTCCGGTCAGCAGCGACCGAAGGCGGCCATCGTTCCGCTGGTCATGGCAGCCTGCAGCATGACGAGGATCTTGCCGCGACGAATTGAGGTCGCGACGCTACTGGTTCTACCTCCCGTACCCCAGCGTGTCATTCACGTCCCGGATCAGCACAAGACAGTGCCGCTCCGGGACGATTTGTTTTCGGCCCAGTGATTTTCAGCCGGATGATTTCCAGCCCGGCGCTGTTTCAGCCACGTGAAGATCTGGGGCCAAGCGGCAGGGTAAAGCCGTTCGCCAGCGCGACCCCTAGGGTGACCAATAGCATTGCGGCAAGCTCCGTGGCCTGCGCGCAGGATGCGGTTTCGTGTCTGATAACAGGATCAGGCCGGCATCAGTCCCTGTCGGATGTCTTTTTCGGTTCCTGTACCTGATCCGGCGCGACGTAGAATTCCGGCCAGTTCTGCTTGACGATGTCCCCGCCGGCATCGAGCGCATAGCAGGTGTCGATGAAACCCGGCTTGCGCCGGGTGCTGGATGCGGATGCATCGCCGCCGTCATCGGCGGGCGGGCCATCACTGTTGCTTTCACCCCGCTCGCGCTTTTCTTTCTCGCGCTGGCCATAGATGGTCTGGAAGGCGACCGTGCCCATGGCCCGCAACATCTCCACATGATGCGTGCAGCCATGGGTGCCGCCGAAATTCTGCCGCAGGATACGGGTCCAGCCAGGTCCCACCTTGGCGCCCTTGAGGCTTTGAAAGGCTGGCGTGATGGCGGGGCAGATCGCATAGGGGCTGGCGGCGGTTACCACAGCAATCTCGTGAATGATGAAATCACGGTCGAGCGTCAGGCGGATGCGCATGTCGTGAAGCGCGTCGCCGGCGAAGATCGTCTCGCGATAGTCATTGGGAAAATCGTAGGTCTTGATATCGGTCATCTGGCCATCGATGTCGAACAGGCCATCTTCGCGCAGGAAGCCGTCGAAGATATAGCGCCGCTCATGCAGTTTCTCCCGGGCGACCGGCTGCGGCAGGGTGTTCGGATAAAGCGTGTCCATCGGCCTGTGCTTTCTGCCGCGACGTTCTGCGGAGGTTTAGCGCGCGTCGCTGGCGGTGGTGGTGCGGGCGGCAGCTTCCAGCGCGGAGGAAGGTATCTCGGCGCCCTCGGCCTCGTTTTCCAGCTTGAGGGGGATAAGCCGCAGCCGGGTGATCTGGTTGCGCTGGCGTTCCAGGATCTCGAAGCTGAAACCATGGAAGACGAAGACCTGGCCGGGCATCGGAATGAGGCGCGCCTCATGCAGGACCAGGCCGGCAATGGTCGAGGCTTCTTCATCGGGCAGCCGCCAGTTGAATTCACGGTTGAGGTCGCGGATCGTGACGCGGCCGTCGACGACATAGCTGCCGTCCTCGTCGCGATGCACGCCTTCGACGCTGACATCATGCTCGTCGGCGATGTCGCCGACGATTTCTTCGAGAATGTCCTCCAGGGTAACGATGCCCATCAGGGCGCCATATTCGTCGACGACGACGGCAAAATGTTCGCGGCGGGTGCGGAAGGCTTCCAGCTGGGCCAGTAGGCTGGTGCTATCGGGAATGAACCAGGGCTTGGTGGCGAGCTCGTGCAGGTTGAGGTCATCGACTTTCCAGCCATTGGCCTCGATCGCGCGCAGCAGCGCCTTCGCATGCAACACGCCGATGATATTGTCGGGCTCGTCATGCCAGATTGGCACACGGGTATGCGGGCTCGCCAGCACCTGGCGGATGATTTCCGCCACCGGCAGGCTGTCATCCACCATCACCATCTGCCGGCGATGCACCATGATGTCCGACACGGGAACATCATCGAGATCGAGGATTGAATGCAGCATGGCATTGGCTTCGCGAATCTCTTCCGCCGATTCCGAATGCAGATCGATGGCGCCGCGCAATTCTTCCAGGCTTTCTTCGGCGCCCGGCTCGTTGATCACCTGGACGCCGAACATGCGCAGGGTCCCGCTGACCACCAGCTGGGTGACATGGGTGAGGGGATAGGTCAGGCGCACGAGGAAGGAGAGCAGCGGGGCCGCGCTCAACGCATAGCGATCGGCGTGATTGATCGCATAGGTCTTCGGCATCACTTCGGCAAAGATGAAGAGGAAGACCGTCGCCGAGACGGCGGCGATGGCGGGGCCGAAGGTGCTTTTGCCGAAGTAATTGTCGAAGATCGTCGTCATCAACGCGGCGGTCAACGCGTTCATCAGCGTATTGCCGAGGAGCACGGTGCTGATCACCTTCTCCATCCGCTCCTGCAGCCGGGCCACTTTGCCTGCCCGCTTGTTGCCGTCACCGGCCAAAGCATGGATGCGCGCCCGTGACGCGCCGGTCAGTGCCGTCTCCGATGCCGAGAAGAAACCGGAAAAGATGATGAGGATGACCAGGGCTGATATTTCCAGGGCCATGAGCATCGACGGTGTCACGGAAATCTCCTCTGGGACGGCTGCTTATGGACCTGGCTCATATGGGAACACATGGAGAGCGATCGCGCCGACGCTTCGGCTGGTGGATCGTCAGGCGGCGATCGCGGTCTCCAGCAGGGTTTCCACTTCCGCCAGGTCGACATAGGCCGGCGTGAAGCAGCGGCCGATGCCATGGGCGAGAATGAAGCCGATGCGGCCGTCCTTCACCTTCTTGTCCTTGCCCATATGTTCGATCAGCTTCGTGGCCGACCAGCTGCGGCCCTGCACACTCAAGGGATCGGTCGGAAGCCCGATGCTGGCGAGATGCCGGCGTACGCGGGCGGAATCCTCCAAGGGGGCGAGACCCAGGCTGGTGGAGAGATCAAAGGCCATCACCATGCCGATCGCCACCGCTTCGCCATGCAGCAGTTCATCGGTGTAGCCGCATTCCGCCTCGAGGGCGTGGCCGAAAGTATGGCCGAGATTGAGCAATGCCCGCTGGCCGGATTCCCGCTCATCGGCGCCGACGATCGCGGCCTTGGCCTTGCAGGAGGTGACGATGGCATGCCGCAAGGCGGCGGTATCGCCGGCGATCAGGCTGGCGCCGTGCCCTTCCAGCCAGGAGAAGAAGGCCGGGTCGTTGATCAAGCCGTATTTCACCACCTCGGCATAGCCGGCGCGCAGTTCACGCTTCGGTAGGGTGTCCAGCACATCAGTATCGGCCAACACCAGGCGCGGCTGATAGAAGCTGCCGATCAGGTTCTTGCCGTGGCGGTTATTGATGCCCGTCTTGCCGCCGACCGAGCTGTCGACCTGGGCCAGCAGGGTGGTCGGGATCTGGATGAAATCGACGCCGCGCAGCAGGATCGAGGCCGCGAAGCCGGTCAGGTCGCCGATCACGCCGCCCCCCAGTGCGACCAGGGTGGTGTGCCGTTCGACCTTCATTTCCAGCAACTTGTCGCACAGCGATTCCAGCTCGGCAAAGCTCTTGGTCTGTTCGCCGGGCGCCAGGACCACGCTGTCGGCGGCGATCCCCGCCTGCCGGAAGGAAGCCAGCACGGTATCGAGGTGATGGCGGGCGACATGGCGGTCGGTGACGACGACTACCCGCTTCTGCGCCAGCAGGGGCGCAGCGAATTCGCCGGCCCGGCCGATCAGACCGCTGCCCACATGGATGTCGTAACTGCGTTCGCCGAGCTCAACGCGGACAGTTTCGAAACTCATCGTGCCGCTGCCTGCTGTGCCGGTTTGCCGGTATCGGGCTGTGATGCCAAAGCCTGTTCCAGGGCCGCGACGACGCGCGACAGCGTGGCTTCCGGCGGGCCGTCCATGGAATCGACGACGAGATCAGCCTCGCCATAGACCGGATAGCGGATTTCCATCAATTCGCTCAGCTTCTGGCGCGGATCGACATTCTGCAGCAAGGGCCGCTCATTGCGCCGGGCCACGCGCTTGACCAGGAGATCAAGATCGGCGCGCAGCCAGACCGAGAGGGCGCGCTCGCGGATCAGGGCCCGGGTGGTCGGATCCATGAAGGCGCCACCGCCTGTTGCCAGGACCTGGACCGGGCCGCTCAGCAGGCGCTGGATGACGCGCCGCTCGCCGTCACGGAACGCCTTCTCGCCATGCTGGGCAAAATAATCGGCGATGGTGCAGCGGGCAGCCGCCTCGATTTCCTTGTCGGCATCGGTGAAGGGCAGGCGCAGATGCGCGGCGAGCCGCTTGCCGATGCAGCTCTTGCCGGCCCCCATCAATCCGACCAGCACGATGGTCCGGTCGATCCGCCGGGTCAGGGCCGGTTGCGTGCCAGGCGCCGGCAGCACGGTTGTCAGCCCGTGTTCCCGCGCCGGATCAGCGCTATCATCCATCGGCACTGCGGTCATTAATACCCAACCTCTTCAGAACGTGACGCTTTTTCGCCATATTTCGACACTAGCATATTTCCCAAGCCCTGTGGCAAGTTAGCCTGAAATCTCCGCGAGTCGCAGCACCCAGACATCGGACTCACTTCGGCGGTCTGCTGGATTCTGTCGGCACCTCAAGGACATATGGGCAAGATGAACAGACTACTCATTGGCGTTTGCGTGGCATTCCTGGTTCTCATCGGCGGCGGCATTGCGGTGCTGGCGGCTTTGGATGTCCCGGCGCCGGTCAAGCATCAGGAAGTGCCCATCCCCAATGACCGATTGTCGCTGCAGTAAGCCGTCCGCGTCGCCCCGCTGCACTGCCGCTACTGGCATGGCCATCATTCATGCTTTGCAGCCGCACGGCGCATGGCGGCGTGACCGCGCGGTGGGCTTGTCGAGCCGGGTCAGTGCGCTGGCGCTGTTGATCGGCCTCGTCGCCGGGATCGGCGGCACCAATCCGGCCTGGGCACTCTCCAGCGATCCGGCATCGGGTGCCCCGGTGCAGCTCGGTGTCCCCAGCGCTTCCACTGGCACGACCAATGGTTCAACGACCGGGAACGATGCCGCGACCACGGGCGGTGGTGGACAAAGCGGCATCTCCTCGACGCCCTTGCCGCCGATATCGCAGCCGACCGTGCAGCAGCCAACCGTGCAATCGCCGACGGTGCAGGCGCCCAGCGTGGCCCAGCCCCAGGCGCCGGTCGTCGCCCCGGTTGCGCAGCCGACGATGGCTCAGCCGACAATGGGTGAGCCAGTAGGGGCTCAACCGGCGGGGGCGGCCAATGCGGCATCCTCCAGTGCCGCGACGCCGGGTCTCCTTGATGATCAGCACCAAGGCCTCGGCCCGCGGCTCTGGCAAGGGAGTGACGCGGTGGTGCTGAAGGGCCTGCTGCCGCAGCTCTCGGCGCCGGTAACCCAGCCGTCTTTGCGCGATCTCCAGTTGCGCCTGCTGCTGACCCAGGCGCCAGGGCCGCTGACGCCGGAAGGCCTCGACAGCCTGGTGCCGCTCCGCGCCGAGCGGCTGCGTGCCATGGGCTTCGACACGGAAGCCAATCTCCTCACCCAGCAATCCAATCCGGGCGATTCCAGCGATCCCCAGAATGCGGTCGAGAAGCTGCTGCAGGCGGGCGACAACGATGCCGCCTGCGCCAAGGTGCGCGACCAGGTGGCTGGCATGCCGAAGCCCCCGGCCTTCTGGCAGCGGGCGACGATCTTCTGCCAGATCCTCAACGGCCAGAACGATCAGGCCTCGATCGGCATGGACATCTTGCGCGAGCAGGGCGGCAACGATCCGCGCAACAAGGACTTCGTCGCCGTCGCCAATATCCTTACCGGTGACAGCAAGCCGCAGAGCCTGAAGGCGCCGATCAGCAATCCCGAGCCGTTGCTCGCGGCGATGATGAAGCGCGCCAATCTGAAGGTGCCCTCGACGGCCCCCGGCGCGGTGCCGAGCTTGCCGGTCGGTGCCGTGGCCCAGGCCGCCGTCGCGCGCGACGCGACCAAGCCGCTGGCCGAACGCATCAAGGCGGCGGAATTTGCCTTCGCCACCGGCCTCCTGCCGGTTGATGAATTGGCCGGGCTCTATCTGCAGGTGCCGCCGGCTGCCGGCCAGGCGGCGATCAGCGGCATGGATACGCCGGAACATCGCGGCCAGCTCTATCAACTGGCGCAGCGCGGGCAGATGCCGGCCAATCGCGCCCAGGTGATTTCGCAGGCGTTGCGCGAGGCGATGCTGCGTGGCGAGTATTTCACCACCCTGCCGCTTTATCTTCCCTATGTGCAGCAGATCACGCCCAATGGCAGCCTTGCCTGGTTCGCACCCGATGCGGCGCGCGCATTGCTGGCTGGCGGCAATATCGAGAAGGGCAGCTTCTGGCTCAATCTGGCGCAAAGTTCCGGGTCCAATCCTGATATCGCCAAGGCAGTGCCGGGCCTGAGCCTGCTGGCGCGCATCGCCGGTGTCTATGGCACACGCGATGCCGGACGCGATCCGGTCGCCGATTGGAAAGCCGCGAGTGGTGCCGATGACGCCGGGGCGCAGCGCCTCTATGGCATCCTCGCCGGGCTCGGCGATCCCATCGCCAATCACAGCGGTGCGTCCTTGTCAGGGAATGGCGATCCGCAGATCGGTGCAGCTGCCCAGGCCGGTCGGCGCGGCGAGACCGTCACCCGCGCCTTGATCCTGCTCGCCGGCCGCGGCCTGGCGCAGGCGGATGGCGCCAGCCTTGCCCAGTCGTTGGGTGGCTTGAACGGTGTCGGTCTTGCCAAGGACGCGCGGCGCATCGCCGTCGAGGCGGCAATCTGGAGCGGCGTTTGAACGCCGGTGCCGCTCTCGCGCCCTTGCCTTCAACTGCTGCAGATATGTCCGCGACTGTTGATCGTGGTGACCCGAGATGAGCGATCATCTCGGCGCCTTCCTGGAAATGCTGACCGCCGAGCGCAACGCCGCCGAGAACACGCGGGCCGCCTATAAGCGCGACCTGGAGGATGTTGCGGTCTTCCTGAAGAAGCGCGATCGCGATCTCAGCGCTGCGACGACGGAAGACCTGCGCGACTATCTCTCGTTGCTGGCCGGCAATGACATGCGGCCAACCACGGCGGCGCGGCGTCTCAGCGCGTTGCGGCAGTTCTTCAAATTCATCCATGGCGAAGGCTGGCGGAGCGATGATCCGACCGCTGCCCTCGACAGTCCGAAGCTGGGGCGGCCGCTGCCGAAGCTGCTTTCCGAAGAAGAGATGGCGCGCCTGATCGCCACCTGCGCAGCGCTGGATGGCGCTGAAGGACTGCGCCTGACAGCGCTTACAGAACTGCTCTATGCCAGTGGCCTGCGGGTTTCCGAATTGGTGGCGTTGCCACTTGCCGCCGTGCTGCGCGATCAGCCATTCCTGATCGTCCGGGGCAAAGGCAGCAAGGAGCGCATGGTGCCGCTCAATACTGCGGCCAAAGCAGCACTTTCGGCCTATCTCGACATCCGCGGTACCTTCCTGCCGAAGGGGACCAAGACCTCGCTTTGGCTGTTTCCCTCGCGCAGCGCCGATGGCCATCTCACACGCCAGCGTTTCGGCCAAATGCTGAAGGAGATCGCCCTCAAGGCGGAGATTGATCCCGCTACCATTTCACCCCATGTCCTGCGCCATGCTTTCGCGACCCATCTCCTCGATCACGGTGCCGATCTCCGCGCGCTGCAAAAAATGTTGGGTCATGCCGATATTGGGACGACTCAGATCTATACACATGTCGCTTCCAGTCGGTTGAAGGAGCTCGTGGCCCGGCATCATCCCTTGGCCACAACAACCGCGCCGGGACCTGCGGAAGCCAGTCCCGACGGGCAGGGTCGGGCCCCGGAGACGCCGGATAGACCGGAACAAACCGGGAAACGACGTAGCTAAAGATTGACAGGCTGCGGCAGGTCGGGCCAATAACGGCTGCTTACGGTTGGAGGGTGGCATAACGCAACCGCCATCGGACAGGAATCTGGTATGAGCTTCACCATCGTCGAACAGGCGCCCGCGCGCCTCAATCGCAGCGAATTGGCCGTCCCCGGCTCTCAGCCGCAACTTTTTGAAAAAGCTGCGAAATCGGCTGCCGACGTGATTTTCCTCGATCTTGAGGATGCGGTTGCGCCGGACGACAAGGCGCAGGCCCGGAAGAACATCATCATGGCGCTCCGCGACATCGACTGGGGCACCAAGACCATGTCGGTCCGCATCAACGGCCTCGACACCCATTACATGTATCGCGACGTCGTCGACGTCATCGAGCAAAGCGGCGAGCGCCTCGACCTCATCATGATCCCGAAGGTCGGCACCGCTTCTGATGTCTACGCCGTCGACATGCTGGTGACACAATGCGAAGCGGCGGTCGGCCGCAAGAAGCGCATCGGCTTCGAGATGATCATCGAGACGGCACTCGGCATGCAGAACGTGCACGAAATCGCTGCCGCTTCGAAGCGCAATGAGAGCCTGCATTTCGGCGTTGCCGATTACGCCGCCTCGACCAAGGCGCGTACCACCAATATCGGCGGTGCCAATCCGGATTATTCGGTGCTGACCGACAAGGACGCGTCCGGTAATCGCGACGTCCATTGGGGCGATATGTGGCACTACGCCGTCGCCCGCATGGTGGTGGCGGCGCGCGCCAATGGCCTGCGTCCGGTCGACGGCCCGTTCGGCGACTTCTCCGATCCCGATGGCTACAAGGCCGGCGGCAACCGGTCCGGTGTGCTCGGCTGCGAAGGCAAATGGGCGATCCATCCCAGCCAGGTCGAACTGGCGAATACCCTGTTCACGCCCAGCGACGCGGAAGTGACCAAGGCACATCGCATCCTGGAAGCGATGGCCCAGGCGCAGCGCGAAGGCAAAGGTGCAGTTTCTTTGGATGGCCGCCTGATCGATCTCGCATCGATCCGCCAGGCAGAAGTGCTGGTGGCAAAGGCTAAGCAGATCGCTGCGGCCAAATAAATCATTCACGAGGTTGAAGCAGTAAATGGCGACTTTCCTGGATTTCGAAAAGCCGGTGGCAGAGCTTGAAGGCAAGATTGCCGAGCTCCGTCACCTGTCGAATGGCGATGACATCAACATCGCCGAGGAAGTCGCCAAACTGCAAAGCAAGGCCGAGCGCCTGCTGCGCCAGACCTATGGCAAGCTCAGCGCCTGGCAAAAGACCCAGGTCGCCCGCCATCCCGAGCGGCCGCATTTCATCGACTACGTCGCCGGCCTGATCACCGATTACGTGCCCCTGGCCGGC
>Ga0209455_1000584_pt1 | contig 23687 bp, 25 predicted proteins | sample AraplaCol_mCL_r2_FD_184275 | JGI IMG/M metagenome (GOLD analysis project Ga0209455, IMG submission 184275) | Arabidopsis root microbial communities from North Carolina, USA - plate scrape CL_Col_mCL_r2 (SPAdes) (version 2) | ecosystem: Host-associated > Plants > Roots > Endosphere | place: USA... | reverse complement strand
ACGCCAGTGTCGAAATCTCGCTGGCGCCCGAACGCCTGGCCGAACTGGAAGCGGCGGAGGAGTTCATCCTCACCGTCACCCGCAACGGCTACGGCAAACGCACATCGGCTTTCGAGTACCGCGTCACGGGCCGTGGCGGCCAGGGTGTCGCCAATATCGATGTCTCGGCCCGCAACGGCAAGGTGGCGGCGTCGTTCCCCGTGGCCGATGCCGACCAGATCATGTTGGTCACCGATGGTGGCCAGCTGATCCGCTGCCCGGTGCACGACATCCGCATCGCCCGCCGTCAGACGCAGGGCGTCATGATCTTCCGCGTCGCCGAGGACGAGCATGTAGTCGCCGTAGCGCATCTCAGCGACCTTGGCGAGGAAGATGAACAAGGAGATGATGCGGTAACGGCTGAAGCCGGCGCCGAGGCGACCGCAGATAGCGCGCCAGCCAGCGAGAATACTGACGCTGGGGAGGCGACGGACGAGACGACTGATGGGGACAATAATGGCTGATAACGGGCTGCGGATCGGAATCTATCCAGGGACCTTCGATCCCATCACCAATGGCCATATGGATATCATCCGCCGCGCCCTCAGCCTAGTGGATCAGCTGGTCATCGCCGTTTCGGTCAATGCCGGCAAGGGCCCGCTCTTCAATGTCGAAGAGCGGCTGGAGATGGTGCGCGAAGAGATTGCCGATCCGCGCAACGGCCTGCCGGCTGGCAAGGCCCAAGCGGTCAGCTTCGACAATCTGCTGATGCATTTCGCCGAGCAGCAGGGTGCCCGCATTATCGTGCGTGGCCTGCGCGCCGTGTCGGATTTCGAATATGAGTTCCAGATGGCGGGGATGAATACGCACCTTAATCCGCGCATCGAGACGGTCTTTCTCATGGCCTCCGAAGGTACCCAGTTCATCTCGTCGCGCTTCGTGAAAGAGATCGGCAAGTTGGGCGGCGCGATCGACCAATTCGTCTCGCCGCGCATTGCCGGCCGTCTCAAGGCGCGCTTCGCAGCCGATTGAAGGCGCACCGTCCGGCAGAGATCAACTGGCGCGTTGACGCTTTATTAACCATGTGGGGACGACCCAGTTGAGGTCGACAGCATGTTGAATTCGCTTATGGCCGGGCCGGGGTCGAGCGGGTAAACTCTCCTTAATTGAAGGCTGCGACATTTGTACAGCCTGGCGGGACGCTCTGGTCCGTCCCATATCATCCCGGGCCGCTTCGACGGCCCAGTTTGGAGAAAGCGCTGATGCCGCCAGCATAGCGCTTCCGGAGAGAAGAGATGGCAGTCGATACAATTCCCAGCACGCCGCCGACGGCGGCCATCCATCAGCGCAGTGTCGCGGAGAAACGTGTCCAGACCGAGCAGACCAAACAGGTGAAGGAACAGCGGCAGGCTTCCGACCAGGAAGACAAGCGCGTGGTGCAGCAGCGCAGCGACCGCATTGCCGACGACCGGAAAGCAGCGGACACCAAGGCAGCTGAAGAGAAGTCGGCCCGCAAGGTGGACGTCCAGGCCTGATCAAGGGGGCGTGTGACCGGGTGGCAACCTGATCAGGTCGCTTGGCACTCTAGGGTTTGCCCAGCATCACTGGCGGGAAACCGCGCCCGAAACAGAGATCACCATCCATGCTTGGCTCGTGGGGTGAGCCGAGGCGCACCAAGCGGTGCAGGGCCTCCGCCCGCAACGCCTGCTGCTCTTGGACATCGGAAATCCCGTCGATCACCGCCAGCGACATCAGGATCGGCAGAAGCTGCCGGCGCTTTTGCGCGAGACAGGGATCGCGCGTATCTGTCGCCGTCGGCAAGGCATCGACCTGCATCGTCAATTCATGGATGTCATCAGGGTCCAACCGATCGGGCCGCTTGAGCAGTGCGACCGTCCGTAGATAGTACTGATCGATTTGCACTGAATCCCGCTGCGCAGGCGGCATCTTGCCTCCTGCCTGATCTGACGACCTCTCCGTCATCTCGCAACCGGTACTCATCAGCATCGCAGCAATCAGGCAGGCACGCAGGATCTTGTCGCGGCACCGCTTCCGGTGCCGCCCATCCCGCCGTGCTGCTGCCTGGTCCTGTGGCATGTCAGCGTCGTCGGGCGATGAAAATCAGAAAGGCGCCTGCAGCCAAAGCCGCGACAGCGGCGACGTCCGGGATATTGACCGTGTGTTCGCGCTCGGCGGTCGCCTTCACTGGCCCAAGATCGATGATCTTGTCCTGGGTGGTATAGGAAATGTGGCCGAGTACCAGGCCGGCCAAGCCGCCCAGGATCAGGACCAAGCCAAGAATCATCAAACCCTTCATTGTCTCCTCGTATGTAGGACAGACATCTCTCAAGGCAGTACATGATAACTTCCGGGAGAAGCGACCGCCAGTTCGACGGCCACCAGCGCAACGGACGCGCGCAAGCGGGGATCCGGTTTGAACGATATGAAGAGATCATACGTATCATCCCGTCTATCACCTGACTACAGGCCGAAAGACAGGTTTATGCCAGCATATTTCTCGTCTTCACCTTGTCCTTGAAATTCGTTGGTGCGGTAGATGACGCTGGTATCGAGCTTGATGTCATTCTTCCAGAAAAGTGACAGGCCGCCTACCAGATCGCCAACCAGGATATTCTTGTTGACGCTCGCGCTGTGCTCGAAAGTGTTGCCATCGAGGAAGATATTTCGGGCAACTGCACGGCCCTGGGCACCGATATAGAAATAGAAGCCGAAAGGCCCGTCCAGCGCCTTTTCATTGAAATAGCTGGTGCCGGATGGCGATGGCCGCATATGCGCCGGCCCATAATCGACGGCCAGATTGCGGCCGAAGCGCAGCAGCCCCCCGGCCTCGCCATAGGTCATCACGTTGCCCGCGGTCACGCCGAGCTCGGGAATCGCATCCACGGCGAGGCCGTCGCCGAGATCCTGCAGAAAGCGCCACCGGCGTTCATAGGACAACATGATGCCGGGCTCGTCGTTCAACTGCGCATCCCAGCCGGCGGCCTTTTGCACGCCGATGAATTCGTGCCAATCATTCTGCACTTGGCGCGCATAAGAGGACGGGCCGACGATACCCACCTGCAGTTCCAGATGATCGAGCTGGCGATGATCGGTATCCTGCAGCAGGCCGACGCCGACATAGGTCCAGCCGGCATAAGGACGGTCTTCCGGATCCGGCCGCGAGGTGTGAATTTCCTCCGGCGTGAAAATCTGCTGGCCGAAGAAAAGATCATAGCGGCGGTCAAGCGTGCCATCGCTCGGCCAGAAGCCGAGATCGCTGGCAAAAAAATCGAAGGGGCGTGCCCAAGCGCTGTCAGGCTCCACGCTGGGGCCGAGATAGTCCAGTTGCAGGCCCTGGCTGTAATAGCGGTCGCTGTCGAAGAGGATCGAATCATTCTCCTCCAGCACCGTGATGCGACCATGGCCGGCCGACACATCATCGCCGGCCCAGGCCGGCATTTGCGGCAGGCACAGCATTGCGATGCCGAGGACAAAAGCGGATAGCAGCGGGGATCCAAAACGCCCGCGTCGTTGCGGTTGCCGGGCTAGCAGGTGCCGTACAAAGTTTAAATGATCTAATGTCATGAGCTTTCGCAAATTGTCCAAAGCTGTGGCACGACAAGGCCGATTGCTTCATTAACGCCCCTGTGATCGGGACGTCGCCCGTTTTTTCCACCGATGCGGGTCACGCTTGCGTGAAACAATCGGCAGCAGCAGCTAGGCGATCATCCCGCGCCGGCAACAGTTTAGGCTTGCTTTTTGTCGTCAATTTTGGGAAGTCAAGGCGCCCGCCGGAACCGCCCGGACGGGCTCAGTGGCAGGTGAGGGCAAACCACCCGTCGCGCGGGCCGGTAGCTCAGTGGTAGAGCAACTGACTTTTAATCAGTAGGTCGCGGGTTCGAACCCCGCCCGGCTCACCAATAAACAAAATCAATAGCTTAGATCATTCTTTGGCCGACGGTGTCGGGCCATCTCAGATGATGTCCGGCGTGTACCACTGCAGCGGGACGCTGTTCTCGCCGATCTCGGCATAATCCTCGATCACCAGCAGCTGGCGCACCGCGCCATCGACCTTCAGCGGGAAGATTCCCAGGCTGACCCGGGTCGTGCCGCCCTGCTGATTCGGCCAGTCGATGGCGCCGATATATTGCCGGGCCTGGCGCTGGCATTCAGCGTAGAGCATGTGCAACTGCTCGAATTGCTCGGCGCCCTGATCGACGGCCAGCTCATCGAGATAGCGCCCGGTGATGCTCATCCCGGTCACCTCGTCGACCTTGCTCCCCGACAAGCGGAAGCGCACCCGAAACGGCTCGTCCTCGAGTTCAACGATCATCAGATAAGGCAGGAGATCCCTGACGGCCTCGGGATCGAAGGCAGATCGGTCGGGAATCCCCGCAACCGCCAAGCCCAGCCAATGGGCATAGAGCTGCCCGATCTTCTCCGGCATTTGCGTCATCCGGGCTCACCCCTCTGTCAACCTGGAAGGAATACGCGTGGCGCCAGTTTGGCACATACAGCCGGGGCTGCAAGGACACGTCTCTGAGATAACCGTCACAGGCCTGCAAATCGGCGGGCCGCCTGCGCTTAACTCATCAGATGCTCGAGAAAGCCGGCAATCAAAGCGGATTGATGGTCCCGTCGTACCGCGACACCCAGCGACAGATAGGCGCCGGGATCGCTGAGCGCCACGTAACGCACGCCAGGCAATGCCACGCATTCAAACGGCGCCGGCAGGATGGCGACACCTAAACCGGCGGCGACGAAGCCGATCTGGGCCATCGGCTCGCGGGCTTCCTGGGCAACTATCGGCTCGAAGCCGGCCGCGAGGCAAAGCTGCCGCACCAGCAAGGTGAGACTGGTGCCGGTGCCCGGCGGGTAAGCGATGAAGTCGTAGGACTTCAAATCGGCGAAGGCGACACTCTCCCGTTTCGCCAAGGGATCCGCAGCATTGACCACGAGGCGGAGCGGGTCCTGGCCGATCTGCCGTAACTCAAGATCCGACGCCGGCTCGGTGCCGCGAAAGCGGATCAGGCCGACATCGATCTGGCTGCGCTGCAGCGCGTCCAATTGATCGATGGTGAACATCTCACGCAGGTTCAGCGTCACATGCGGATGCGCCTGGCGATAGCGGCGCAAGACCTGCGGCAGCAGGCTGGTGAAGGGCAGGGAGGAGGAGAAGGCAATGCGCAATTCACCCAGCTCACCCCGCGCGGCCCGCTTGGCGTCCTCACTTGCGCGCTGCGTCTCCTGCAGAATCCGGCGGGCATCGGCGAGAAAACGCTGGCCGGCCTCGGTCAGGGCGACATGCCGCTTGCTGCGGTGGAACAGAGGCACGCCAAGTTCGCTTTCCAAAGCACGAATCTGCTGGGAGAGCGGCGGTTGTTCCATGTGCAGCCGCTTTGCCGCGCGCGTGAAGTGGAGCTCCTCGGCGACCGCGACGAAGTATCTGAGATGGCGGAGTTCCATATATATCCAATAGATATTATTACGACATTAATAATATATTGGACGACTTATAAAACAAGGCCCAGATTGAGGTATCCGGAGCCTGTCGCTTATGACAGGGCATTTTGAGCAGCATCTGCCATGGCCTTCGATACCTCCATCACCGCCGCCACAGCCGCCCAATACAGCCCGCTCCCGGCGGCGGAGCCAACCACCCGGCTGCAAGCCGGGACGGCCGATTTCCGCCGTACGGCGCGGGCGATGTTTGTCGGTGGCTTCGCGACTTTCGCTTTGCTGTACGGCATGCAGCCGCTGATGCCGATGTTCTCTGTGGAATTCAAACTGATCCCAGCGGCAGCCAGCGGTGTGATCTCCGCGGCGACCGGCGCCATGGCGGTGGGCCTGATCCCAGCCAGCCTGCTCGCTGACCGGTTCGGACGGAAGGTGATCATGAATGCGGCCCTGGCGCTGGCGGCACTGCTAACGCTTGCCGCCGCGGTTGCCGGCAACTTCCAGCAGTTGGTCATTCTGCGCGGCCTCATGGGCCTCACTTTGGCCGGCCTGCCAGCCGTCGCCATGGCCTATCTCAGCGAGGAGATCGACCCGCAATCGCTCGGCCGTTCCATGGGTCTCTATATCGCCGGCAACGGCCTCGGCGGGCTGTGCGGAAGGCTGCTGCTTGCAGTGCTCACCGACTGGACATCATGGCGCATCGCCGTGACGATCCTCGGTGTCTTGGGCCTCCTCGCTGCCATTGAATTTGCCCGCAGCCTGCCACCCTCAAAGCATTTTCGCCCGATCGAACTCAGCCTCAAGGAAATGTGGGCCGATACGCGCGGCCTGTTCAGCGATGCCGGGTTGCCGTGGCTGTTCCTCACCGGCTTCCTGCTGATGGGCTGCTTCGTCAGCGTCTACAATTATCTCGGCTACCGGCTGGCCGAAGCACCGTTCGATCTCAGCCCCAGCCAGATCGGCCTCGTCTTCACGCTTTATCTCGTCGGCATGGTGGGCTCTGCCTGGGGTGGCAAGCTCGCCGACAAGATCGGCCGCCGCAATGTGCTGTGGATGATGGTGGCGGTGATGGCGATCGGCCTGCTGCTTACTCTGGCACCGTCATTGTTCGTCATCGTGCTCGGCGTCGCCTGCCTGACTTTCGGCTTCTTCGGCGGCCATTCGGTGGCCAGCAGCTGGATCGGCCGCCGTGCCTTGAAGGCACGGGCACTCGCTTCGGCGGTCTATCTCTGCAGCTATTATCTCGGCTCCAGCGGCCTTGGCTCGACCTCGGGCCTGATGTGGGGCTTCGATGGCTGGAACGGCGTCGTGGCGCTGCTGGCGGTGGTCATGCTGGTGCTGACCGGCGTCTCGCTGCGGCTGCGTAAACTGGCGCCCCTGCCGATCAATATCGGCAGACCTTGAGCCAGCCCGGCGTTCTTGTCTCTAGGCGCTCTTATCGCAATTCTGCACCGCGCGTTCGATGCGGTGCCAATTGTCGCGCATGGTATCGGGATAGACGCCGCTGACCTCGTGGTTAGGCCAATAGAGCTCGCCGTTATAGAACTTCACCACCGAGCCCTTATAGACATCCGGCTGGACGGTCAGGAAGGCGAGGACGCCACCGCGGGGTGCGTTGATGGTGATCTCCGCCTCATTGCGGTAGAAATCCACCCGCGGATGCGGATCGCGCAGCTCGGTCGCGAGACCGCTGGAAATGCATTGTGCCGCCGGCTCGACGGCTGCTCCCACTTTCATCGTCAGCGTCGGCTCCGCGACCCGGGCCGCCGGCATGCAGGCGCCCAGGGCCAGGCCGGCAACAATCGTCAGCGCCAGTGAGCGCGAGACCAGCGGACGGCGAATCGGACGGCCGAAAAGCGGTGTTTTTTGCCGGGTCATGGATAGCTCCTCAATATTGCTGAGGGAGATGCAACTGCCGTGCCGCGGTCAGTGCAACCGTACGATAGTTAACCTCGATTCGGCTTGTCGGACCAGCAATAGGCCTGATTGGGACCCGGAAACGCAGAAGGCCTCGGCATGATGCCGAGGCCTTCGCAAAACTGGCTCCGGAGGAGGGATTCGAACCCCCGGCCAAGCGGTTAACAGCCGCTTGCTCTACCACTGAGCTACTCCGGATCAGGGCTTCGCACCGCGACCCGAGCAAACCCCGCTATGAAGCGAGAAGCTCGGCGGGGCGCCGCCTGACGGACGCGCTTATAGCAAACAGTTTCGCAGGCTGCAAACAACTTTAACGACGAAATTATGACCAGCGCCCCGACCACCACAAGTTTTGCTAACGGGTTGACAGGTCAGCACATATTCACGATCTTCCGGGACAATTCCGTGAATTTTCGTCGATCGGTACCCCATGAAAGCCATCATTCTCAGCGCCGGCCAGGGCTCGCGCCTGCTGCCACTCACCGAAGGGCGCCCGAAATGCCTGCTGCCGCTCGGCGACAAGACACTCATCGAATGGCAAATCTGGGCTCTGACCCAAGGCGGCATCAATGATATCGCCGTGGTGGTCGGCTATCACGCACCTGACGTCACGGCGCTGCTGAAAAAGCTTGAGGGGCCGAAACTGAAGATTCGCACGGTCTTCAATCCGTTCTACAAGCTGGCTGACAACCTCGCGAGCTGCTGGCTGGCGCGCCACGAGATGAACCAGGACTTCGTCATCCTCAATGGCGACACGGTGATCGAGCCGGCGATCTTCAAGCAATTGCTGGTGAGCCCGGCCGCCCCGATCACTGTCACCATCGACAAGAAGGACAGCTACGACTCCGATGACATGAAGGTGCATCTCAAGGGGACGCGCCTGCTCGATATCGGCAAGACGCTGACGCCCGACCGCACCGACGGCGAATCGATCGGCATGCTGCTGTTCCGGGGCCAGGGCCCGAAGTTCTTCACTGATACGCTTGAGCGCATCATGCACACGCCGGAAGGGCTGAAATGGTGGTATCTGCGGGCGATCGGCCAGATCGCCGAGCACCATCAGGTCGAGACCTGCAATATCGAGGGCCTGAACTGGGGCGAGGTCGACTTCCCGGCCGATCTCGAAAGCGTTGCCGCTATGGTCGCCGATTGGTGAGGCCTTTGGCTCAGTCTGACCGACTGGCCAGATCCGATCGACGTTAAAGCGAAGCTGCCTCGGGCGCCTGATCGCCTTCACGCTGCTGCAGGATGCTGGTGACCAGGGCGTAATCCGCCGGCTTGTCGACATCGATGGCCGCCTCGGCAAAGGGCATTTCCACCACGCCGATTTTCACGCCGGTCTTGCGCGAGAGATGCCGCACGGCGGCATCGAGATTGAGCCAGCCACAGCCGAAGCGTAGCAAGGCAAAGGGCCCGACCGCGAGGATGAGACGCCAGGGCTTCTTGCGGAAGCGTTCCATGCGGCGCCAGAAAGCGGCGAGGCGGGTCGCTGCAGGACGCCGTGCCAGGAACAGGTTGCAGCCGCTGTAGCTCTTGCGCCCCAGCTTGTAGCCGGTACGGATGGCGTCGGGATAGGCGGAGCGAATCATCTCGATCTCCGCCAGTGCCACAACGAAGTCCCGTTCCTCCGTCTCCTCGGCCGCCACCTGCAGGAAATGATGGATCATCTCGGCGGTCAGCAATGGATGATCCGCCGTGGTGACCAGCAAGGGCCGCTCAAGGCCGATCTCGCTGAGGGCGCTGGCCACACTGGCCGCCGGGCTCGCTGCCGGCGGAACGATGGTCAGGCGGCCGCTCTGAAGCGCGGCGGCAAGTTCTCCGATGCCTGTCAGAAGCTCCGCGCCGTCTATGCAGACATAGATCTTGTCGATCGCCGGGCAGGCGCTGAGGCAGCGCCACAACCGCACCAGCATCGGCACGCCATTGATCGGCGCCATGGCCTTGTGGCTGACGCCGGTGAGGCTGGCGATGGTATCGTTGCCGCCGCGATTGCCGGCGAGGACAAGCGCATTGGCAAGCTGCGCCGATGGGACGTAAGGCTCTGTCATCTGAAATATGGCTGTATCAGGCGTCGTCAGACGAGGGATTTTTCATAAACGCGGTAGGTCTTATAGGCCTGCGCACCAACGCCCTCGCAGACTCGCCGCATTGGCATGTTGTCTTCGAGGATCCACGATAATTCGACCCGTTCCAGGCCGCGCCCCAGGAAATGGTCCTTGATGCCGGCGAACATCAGCGGCAACAGGCTGGCGCCCAGCAATGTGCCGTGGTGCTTCTTGCGAATGCCCATCAAGGGTACGCGTGCCGTCTTCAACTGGCCGAATTTCAGGCGCCAAATCAGCTTGAGCCAGCCGAAGGGCAGGAGCGAGCCGTTGAGATCGGCAACCGCTTCCAGCAGATTGGGGACGCAGACCAACATGCCGGCTGCTTCGCCATCGACCTCGGCGATCGAGACCAGCTTGGGATCAATCAGCGGCTTCAGGCCCTTGGCGGCCGCTTCGATCTCGGCCTGGGTGAAGGGGATCATGCCCCAGTTCTCCGACCAGGCATCGTTGAAGATATCGAGCGCCAAAGCGAGATCGCGATGATAATTCTTCATGTCGAGCGGGCGCACCTTGACGCGCCCATCCGCCGTCACCTTCTCCAACAGGCGGTTGGAGCCGACCGCACGGTAGGCCTCCTTGTCGAGGTCGTAGGCAATGACATCCTTTGCCTTGGCGTAGAAGCAGTCCTCCAGGCGATGCCCGGCATAGGGCGCGTGATAGGGCATCATCAACATCGGCAGGCTGTTGAAGCCATTGACCAGCAACCCCGTCTCTTCATTGGTGGAGAAGCTGAGCGGCCCCACGATGCGCTGCATGCCGCGTTCACGCAGCCAGTCTTCGGCAGTTCGGGTCAGCGCGGCATAGACGGCCGGATCGTCGATCGCGTCGATGAAGCCGAAATGGCCGGTATTGTCGCCATACCGCTCCTGATAGAGGCGGCAGATCTGCGCCGAAATACGGCCGACCGGCTTGCCGTCACGCCAGGCGAGAAACAGCTGGACTTCGGCATGGCTGAAGAAAGGATTCTTCTTCGGATCAAGCGTCTCCGCCCGCTCGAGATCGAGCGGTGCCACATAACCCGGCTGGCCGCGATAGAGCTGCTTCGGCAGTCCGATGAAATGCTTGAGGTCGACCTTGCTGGTAACCGGCTTGACGGAAATCGTGCCGCCGATCGCGGCCGCGCCGTCACTGCTGGGCATCGCTGACATCCGCCACGCGGAAGCGGCGGGGATTGCCGTCGCCACGCGTGCCATTGGAGAGCGCGGCAACCCAGGGATAGACCTGTGCCACTTCGTCGGTATAGCCGAGATTGAAGACAGTGGCACTCTTCGGCCGCAGCTTCGACTTTTCGTAGAACGTGCCGAACAGGCGATCCCAGAAGTAATTGGTGATGCCGAAATTGCCCTGTTCATTGTGGAAGTGATGCGCCAGGTGATAGCGCTTGATCTCTTTCATGAACTTGGATTTCGGCTGGGTATTGAGATGCTGCACGCAGTGGCAGAACTCATAGAATATCGTGGTGATGAGGCCAGCAGCAAAGGCCATCGCCGAGCCCGCCGGACCGCCCACCAGATAACCGATCGGCAAGGTCACGATGGCAATGGTCGGCAGCGTCGTATAAAGCGCGCCGAACAGCACGATCAGATTGTGAGGATCCTGGTGATGATCGAAATGAATGCGCTTCCAGACCGGTGCCGTCGACTTGAATTTGTAGAGGTATTGGCCGTGCAGCACCCAGCGATGCAGCACATACCAGACGAACGGATAGACGATAATGGTGAGGACCGTTGCCGCCACCAGCGGCAGTAGTGCCACGTACCAATGGATCACGGCTGCCAGGGCGATCACCGCCAGCACGGTATAGGCATGAACCGCCGGATAGAGGACGAAGGCCCGCACCAGATCCGACAGCGACATGCGCGCCAGATTGTGGGTCCTGTTCTTCCAAAAACCTAATCGTGCCATCTTGCCTGGTCCGTCCTCGTCCTGATCGTGCCGCAATCTAAGTCAATCAAGGCCTTACAGCAAGCCGCCCGGCTGTCCTGGCCCGCTGCCTCCGAGTTCCCTGCGCGCCCGAACGCGCCCGGGAGCCGGCTATCGCGCGGGTGCGACCTCTGGTCGCGCTTTCTCGATCTTCAGGATCCAGAAGGTCCGCAGGCCGTGATAGAGACAGGTCAGAGCCTGCCAAGCGACGATGACATAGATCGTGCCCACACCGAACCCAAGCGCATAACCTATTGTAAACAACGGAAGATTAATGTTCCGACGGGAAATGAAGGTACGCACCGCGGCATCGAGCTTGGCATGGGTGTGCAGCCCCCGGCCGAAGATGGTGGGATAGATCTTCAAAATCAAGCGGTCGAGCACGTAAAGCCCCAGCATCCAGAGCGAAGCGATGAAGACCGGCGCGTGCCAGTCGCCGCCACTCAAGCCCCAGGCCCAGGCGCAGTACCAGAAGGGCGGATGCACCAGGTCGAGGCCGTGATCGAGAATGTTGCCGATCGGCGAATCCGTGAAGGTTAGCCGGGCCAGCTTGCCGTCGACCGAGTCCAGGACACTCATCGTATAGGCGCAGACAAAGCCCCAGAAGAAGTAGCCGCCGGCAAAGAGCGGCACCGCAACGAAGGTCAGGATGATGCTGATGATGGTGACGACATTGGGATGGACACGCGCCCGCGCCAGTGGCGGCACCAGCATCCAGACCAAGGGCGGATAGACGTATTTGGTGAAGAAATCCGTCGAGCCCTTGTAGTTCGACCAGAATAGGAAACGCTCGATCTTGCGACGATGGTCAGGGGTCGTGACGGAAAAGAGATAGAACGGCGTATGACGTCGCAGATTCCGCACGAAAGACGGGAAGTCAGCCTGCGCCAGCCAGGCGATATTGTTGTTGAGCGCGCGCACCAATTTCGCTGCTTCTGGCTCGAGATGGGTGGCTGGGCTGAGCCGCGCCAGCACCGCGCCATCATCGGCAACGGCAATATCGTGCTCCTGCTTTGCCAGGAAGCCGTAGAGCCGGGCATCAATCAGGCTGGTTGCCGTGGTGGCCAGCACAACTTCACCGCCGCCCGCCGCAGTGATCCGTGCGCCGATCTCGCCGCTGACCGAAACCACGCGAATGGGGCAGGAGAGGCCGCTGTCTTCCGGAACCGTGACAACCGTGACGGGCTGCCCGCCGGTATCGATCACCACTTCCGACAGCTCCAACCGCTGATGACGCGCCGCCTTCAGATGGCGCTCGATCAAGGTCATGCCGAAGACGCGCTCCGACGATAGCGTGGCCGCATCGATCCAAAGTTTCATCGAGTTCAGTAACCTTCGAGACGTATCAACATAATGCCACCGAGGCTCGCGAAGAGCAGCGGCGGCAACCAAGCGGCAAAGAACGGCGGAATCGCGCCGGTCTCGCCGAGTGACTGCACCAGGCCATCGGTGATGAAATAGAGAAAACCGAGGCCAAAGCCGATGGCAATGCCGCCGGCCAGGCTACGGTCGCGCCGCTGCAAGCTCTGCGCGACCGGCGCCGCGAGCAGAATCATCAGCACTGATCCGATCGGCAACGCGATGCGCTTCTGCAACCAAGTCTCATAGAAATAAGCCGGCCGTACGCCGATCTGATCGTTGTTGATGAAGCGCCAGATGCGCCGCAGCGACATCGCCTGCGGCACTTCAACCAAATTGGAAAACTCGGCCGGTGTCAGCTTGGTGGCCCAGACCTGATCGGCGACCGGCTTGGTCACCGCGCCATGTTCGACGGACACATCGGTCTCCATGACACCGCTCAGCGTCCATGTCTTGGTCTTCCGGTCGAAGCTGGCCGTGGCAGCATGCAGAACCGATTGGATATTGCCGTCCGCAGTACGTTGATAAAGCCAGAGCTGGTGCAATGGCGTGCCCTGGCGATCCACCGACATCGCCTGGACGACCGTGTCGCCATCCTGGACCCAGATATTGTTGAAGTTCCCATCCGTGGTCTTGCTCTTCATATCCGGATAGAGATTGAGATTGAGGAGCCGCGCCACGCTGGATGGGACAATCTGGTCCGCCATGACGAAATTCAACGCGCCGACCAGACCGACCGCCGGCAGGAACGAGACCAGCACGAGATAATAGGGTGCACCGGCCGCCTTGAAGGCCAAGATCTCGTTATTGCGCTCGAGCTTGCCGAGGCTGAGCAGCGTCCCCAGCAGGACGCAGAAGGGAATGAGGAAGGTGGAGATCTCCGGCACCCGGAGAACCGAATAGACCAGCAGTTGATGGAAGCCGCCGCCGGCGCTGCGCAGGATGTCATCGGCATTGTTGAGCAGGTCAAAGAGCTGCAGCAATGCCGTGAAGCTGATCCAGAGAATGGAAAAGTGCCAGAAGAAGGTCTTCAGCACATAGCGAATGAAAGTGGTGACCATCTGCTACTTCGCCCCCAGCCCCACCAGACGTCGTCCGCGCCTGACGAGCATGGCAAAACCATCGCTCGCAGCCTCGAAGAACTGGGCGAGGGGATCCTGGCCCACACGGCGGTTGGCAGCATGAAAGAGCCACGCACTCGGAAAGGCGAACAGCATGAAGGGCAACCAGAGCGCGACAAAAGAGGAAAGCTTACCGTGTTGCACCAGGTTGTCGCCAAATTCCAGGACCTGGAAATAGGTGATGAGGAAGATGATGCCGGCCAGCAGGCGGATATTGCGCGGAGAGCGTCTGGAGGACAGGCCGAGCGGCAACGCTAAGAAAGGCAGGAACAGCACCGATAGCGATCGAACGATGCGGTAGTTGATTTCCGCCAGAAGCTCGTTCGGCAGCACATCGGTACTCTTATGCGAGTGATAGCTCTTCAGGAGTTCGATGAAGGTCATCTCCGACTCCTTGTCGCCACGCTGGCGGAACGGCGTCGGAGACACCGCCTCCAGCGGCAAATCGGACTGGTCGAATTTGATCGAGCGCGATGTCGAACCGTCATCGCTGATTTCCACGCGGTAGCCGTTGGTCATTTTCAGCACGACAGAGAAATCGCGTGGATCATTGGTCAGATCGCCGTCGGGCGCCGTAATGATGGTATGTGTGACGCTTTTCGGCGGGGTCGCCGGCGCATTCGGCTGCGACGTGTTATTGGCGTCAGAATTGTCGCTATCGCCCTTGTCATCGTCTTCCTTGATGAAGATCTGCGACAGCTGATGCCCGCCGGCGGCAATATCACCGATGAGAATGGTCTTGCCGCCAAAACCGTTGAAGAACGCACCGCGCTCGATCGCCGAATTCCACGATGTTTCGGTGATGAGATAGACGAGTGCGCGATAGGCATAGCGGGTGTAAGGCTGCAGGAAGCCCAGCAGGATGGCGCAGACCACGGTGAGAACGCAGGCCATGGAGGCGATCGGCAACAGGATGCGTCCGAGCGACATGCCGGTGGCGCGCAAGGCATCGAGCTCGCTGTCGCTCGACAGCCGCAGGCTGGCATAGAGAATGCCAACGAAGAATGCTGCCGGAATCGCCACCGCCAGATAATGCGGCACCAGATAACCGAGCATCTTCATGATCAGCGAAAACGGCCCGCCGCGGTTCGCAAAGAGATCGAGCAACCGAATCAAGCGCTCCATCAGCAGGCCCGACATGGCGATCGCGATAGACGCGATCAGCGGCCAGGAAACCCGCTTCAGGATATAGATATCAACCAGACGCATCTCGTCCTCGCTTCAGCGCCGTGCCGACGGCCAAACCGCCTGCAGTTGGTCGCGCACCGCCGCCACCAAGGCGGCGTCCGCCTGGACCGGCTGTGTCAGATCAACCGGGCGCGGCCAGAAGGCATCAACATGATCCCGGCCGGCAAAATGGCGCGCCGACTGGTAGCGCGGCAGGAGATGGAAATGCACGTCGGGATCGACCATCATCAGCATCAAATAGTTCAACTTGTCGGGGCGAAAGGCCGCCTGCAATGCCGCCTCCGCGTCCGCGGTCACCTGTCCCAGCTCGGCGAAGGCGTCGGCGCTGATCTGAGAAAAGCTGCGCGCGTCATCCCGGCACAACAGCACGACCGCCCCCACAACCGGCTGCTGCGGCCGCGCCAGAACAAGCCAATGCGTATAGCTGGCAATCAGCGTTTCCGGAAAGCCGAATTTCGTGGCCGTCGGGTTTGGCGAGGCATCAGACATACATTGTACTCGGTGGTTGCAGGGCCGGGACAGATGGTCGCGTGCCGGTGCTTCTAGCACATCGGCGGACCCGCGACGACGGTTTAGCAGAGCTGAGGTGAAACAGTTAACGACATTTCTCCGGCCGCCACGAAACGGCCTGACGGCTGATCCCAGCCCCGCACGGATACCGCAATCTGCCAGTGATCCGAGTCTTTCCCAATACGCATCAGATGATAGGCGGCAACATCCTTATGTCCATATTGGATTGCGGAAGCCGACGGCACGCCCAGGACGGGGGCCTGGCCGGATGGCGTCGCGACCTTGCCGAGGCAGGCCACATGGGTATGGCCGTGGAGCACAAGCTCGACACCCTTCTGCGCGAGTATTTCTCGTAGCTCGACATGATCGCGCAAAGATTTCCTCTGGCCGCCGTGGTCGACATAAGGCGGGTGATGAATCATGAGGACACGAAAGAGGCCGGCCTGGCCGAGGCGCTCGAGAATGCCCGCAAGACGTGTGAGCTGGACCGCCCCCAGTTCCCCGGCGGCGGAAAACGGCCGGGTCGGTACCGCAGTCGAGGCACCGATCAAGGCGACGGAACCGCGCTGGCGGACATAGGGGAAATCATCCGCCGAACTCACCGGCTGTTCGGCCGCTCCAAGGGAAACCGCCTCTCCGGGAATCAAACCCGACATATTGTCCCGCCAGAGGCCCAGCGACCGGTCAAAGGGCAGGGGGATATAGGCATCGTGATTGCCGGGTATCACCGACACATCCTCTGCTGCCCCCAGTCCTTTCAGCCAAACGGCCGCGGCCGCGAATTCCTGCGGTAACGAGATATTGGTGAGGTCGCCCGTAACGGCAATATGGTCGGGGGCCGCCGCCCTAATGTCCTCAACCATCTGTTGTAAAACCGACGCACGATGGATTTTGACCCGTTTCAGGCGCCAGGACAGATAGCCGGTTATCCGCTTGCCCAGAAGTGCGAGCGGATTATCGAGCGACCAGCCGGCCAAATGAGGGTCAGAGAGATGCGCCAGCAAGAACATTTTTAGAACCTCGCCATCAGCAGGCTAGTTTTTCTAGGGAAAACACCTTCCGGTCAAGCGGCCGCCCCGCTGAGAGAATTTCCCGGCCTGCCGCCTTATGTGCGTTTACCCATAAAAGTTGCACCCTGCTGCCGCTCGTCACCCGTTGGTGCACTAGGAAGCTGATCCGATTTAGGATACATATGTGATCAATGCATTGAGTCGCCAGTGATTTGCGGTAGACGCTTGTGCGTCTGGCCGGTATTGCTCTTGCCAATGCAAACCATGACAGATTGATGATTGCCGATCGTGAGTTCCAAAGCGCCCATATACCGGATCCTGGGCTCCAGTACCGTGCAGCTCTGGAGCCTCGACAACGGCGAGCGCTTGCACCGGCTGATGCGGCGGGCAGGCTTGCGTCCCGCCGCAGCAGACGATTCCGGAACATCCTGCCTCCTGATCCGAGCCGATCACGTTTATGAAGAAAGCGTCATCAAGGCTCTCATCCGGCAACCCCGCCAGGTCCTGATAACGGAAGACGGGCAACCCGTAGCTGCGCATCTTCTCAGTGGCGGCGATATCGCCGGTGCGGAGCAGATGCTGCAGACGGCACAGCGCCCGACGGTCGCCAGCCTGCCGCGAGGGTTGGAGGCCATCAGCAGCCCGGCCGAACTGGCAACGACCTATAATCACGCGCTGCGGAAGCGGGCAAAGCCCTACGTCCTGGCGCTGACGCCGGAGACTGCTCCTGCTATCGAGAAGCGCATGTTCGACGGCGCTTACAAGGGCGTCACCGATTTCGTAACCAAATATGTTTGGCCATTTCCGGCGATGATGCTGACACGCTGGTGCGCCAGGCGGGGCATCACGCCAAACGCGGTGACCAGCATCAGTTTCCTTTTCATGCTGCTGGCCATGTGGTTGTTCTGGTCGGGGCATTTCCTGCCGGGCCTCGCCTTCGCCTGGGCCATGTGCTTTCTCGACACTGTCGATGGCAAGCTGGCGCGCGTCACACTGACCTCCAGCAAGTTCGGCAACGCCTTTGACCATGGCATCGACCTCATTCATCCGCCGTTCTGGTATTATGCCTGGTATGTCGGGCAAGGCGGGGGATTGGCCGAGGGCATGTCGAGCACTCTGCAGAGCATGGCGCTATGGGTCATTCTTGTCGGCTATGTGCTAGGGCGGCTGCAGGAAGGGCTCTTCATCTGGCTGTACCAGATCGAGATCCATACCTGGCGACCGATCGATTCCTGGTTTCGCCTGATCACCGCCCGACGCAACCCGAACCTGGCGATCCTCACCATCGCAGCCTTGCTGAACCAACCGGTTGCGGGTTTCATCGCCGTGGCAATCTGGACCGTGCTTTCCTTCGTCTTCCATTGCTGGCGGATCGCCCAGGCGGCAAGCCGGCAATCGGGCGGCCACCGGCTGGAATCCTGGCTGACGGAACCGATGGCGGAAGTATCCGGCACATGAGCGTGATCGGCGTTATCAGCAATGCGCGGAGCACACGCAACGTCGCCTCAATGCAGGGTGTGCATGAGGTGCTCGCTGCCCATCCGGAGATTCCGCATCTTGTCTTCAACAAGATGAGCGATCTGCGTGGCGGCTTGCATGATCTGGCCGCACGCGGCGTGAATCACGTCGTGATCAGCGGCGGTGACGGAACGGTCCAAGCCGGTATCAATGACCTGCTGCAGGCACGCCCGTTCAACACCCTGCCGGCCGTGAGCATCATCGCCAGCGGCATGACGAATGTCGTCGCCCGCGATGTCGGGCTGGTCGGCAAGCCAGCCCCGGCATTGAAGCGCTTCATCGAACGCGTTAAAAGCGGCGATCGTGGCGAGTTGATCGAGCGGCGCGTGATCGGTCTCAGTGTCGATGGCGGCAACTCGATCACTTACGGCTTCGTCGCCGGCGCCGTCGGCTTCTATCAGGGCACCATGTTGAGTCGGCACTTCGCGCATCGTATTGGCTTGCGCCAGATGCTCGCGGCCAATGTCACCATCGCGCAATCGCTGTGGCGGCTGATGCGATTTGGGCCGGGGCCGCGCTCGGGCTTCACCGAGGAACAGGCCGTGATGAGCTTCGATGGCGCCGATCCGCAAGATCGCGATGTCATCCTGCTGCTGTTCACCACGCTGCAGCAGCTGACACCCGGCATCAAGCCGTTCTGGGGTGACCAAAGCAGGGGCATCAAATATACGATCGTCGACCATCCGCCCAAATGCTTCATCCGCGCGGTCTATCCGGCGTTGCGCGGTCACGGGCTGCCCTGGATGGAGAAAGCCGGCTATCACAGCGGCTCCTTCGACCAACTGCACTTGAACCTGCGTTCTCCCGTCGTCATGGATGGCGAATTGTTCAAGCCGGGAGAACAGGGCGGCATCAATTTGAGTGTCGGTCCGGCCATCCCCTTTCATCGCTACTGAGTGCCACATGACCGGCACGCTTGCGGTATCTGAACGACGCAGAGCCTTGCAGGACTTCGTCGCGCGAGAGCTTGGCCAGCCGGTCAGCCCATCGGTGCGGGCGATAGCGGAGGTGATCCGCCAACGGTTCGGCACAGCGGCCACAGCGGTGCTGTTCTACGGTTCCTGCCTGCGGCGCCCGGAAACCCAGCTCGGCGATTCGCTGCTCGATTTCTATGTGCTGGTCGATGACTATCGGCGGGCTTATCCGACGGCCTTGCTCGCCTGGGCAAATCACCTGTTGCCGCCCAATGTCTTCTATCTGGAACTGGAACATGGTGGCGCTGTCCTGCGGGCGAAATATGCCGTCATCAGCCAGCAGCAATTCTCGCGCGGGACCAGCCCGGCGGCGCCAAATGTTTCGCTCTGGGCGCGTTTTTGCCAGCCGACACGATTGGTCTGGAGCCGCGATGCCACTGCCGCAGCTGCGGCCGCAGCAGCCTGCAGCGAAGCGGTGCTCACTATGCTTGCGACCAGGGGTGCCCGCCCGACGGCGCCGGGCGCGGTCTCGCCGGAAGATGACATTCTGCAACGCTGGATTGGCGGTTTCCAGGAAACCTATCGTGCTGAGTTGCGGCCGGAAGGTTCCGACCGCGCCGTGCAGATCGTCACCGTCGATGCCGCGCGCTATCGGCAGATCACGCCCTTGGCCCAGGCAGTCCTGGCTGAGCAGCCACAGCCCGAGAGTGCCGCCAGCACCTGGCGCCGCAGCCGGCTGCTCGGCAAGCTGTTCAACATTGCCCGTCTCGTCAAAGCTACCTTCACCTTTGAAGGTGGCCTTGATTACGCCCTGTGGAAGATCGCACGCCATAGCGGCATCACCGTCGAAGTGACGGATTGGCAACGCCGCCATCCGCTCTTATCCGCCCCGGGCCTTGCCTGGCGCCTGTATCGTCGTGGTGCTTTTCGCTAGCAAAACGCCGGACAGGGGCTACCCTTAAGAGCTGTCATCGATTGCCGATATGGCGATCGACATCATTTGAGGGAGGCCCAGCCATGTCGGCGGTGCAGTATTTTCAGGTCATGGCCCGCAACAATGCCTGGGCAAATGAACGCCTGATCACCGCTTGCGAAAAGCTGAGCGACGCTGATTTCGTGGCACCGCGCACTGGTTTCTTCCCCAGCCTGATGTTGACCCTCAATCATATCCTGGTGGTCGACTGGTTCTATGTCGACGCGCTGGAAGGCGGAACGCTCGGTCCGGATGCCTGGAGCGATGAAGCGCCGTGCCGGACGGCACCGACATTACGCGCGGCGCAGCAGACGGTCGATCTGCGCCTGATCGACTTCTGCGACGGCCTGTCGGAAGCGGTACTCGGCAAAGCGGTCCATATGCACCGGGGAACGCGGGTTCAGATCGACCGCGTCGATCGCGTCCTCATGCATCTGTTCCAGCATCAGGTGCATCATCGCGGCCAGGCGCATGCCATGCTGGCGGCGACCTCGGTCAAGCCGCCCCAGCTCGATGAATTCTTCGTCGCTGAAGACGCCCCCCTGCGCCGCGATGAATTTCATCGGCTGGGATGGAATGAGGAGGAGATCTGGCAGGGTTTTGCCGAGCCGGCGTAGCGACACCATTCAGCAAGCGAGCCAAGCTCAGAAAGGAAAAAGCCGGCATGAAGCCGGCTTTCTCTATTTCATCGTAACGTGGCTTATTCGGCCGCTGCGACCCGCAGATTGCCGCCGCCGATCAGCCCCAGCTCTTCGCCAACCGCCGTCAAGGCGTCCACGACCTTCTGCAGCTGTTCAGTCGAATGCGCCGCGCAGACCGAGCAGCGGAGCAGGGCGGTGCCGCTCGGGGTCGCCGGCGGCAGGGCCAGGTTCACATAGACACCACGCTGCAGCAGCATGTGCCAGGCAACGCCGGCCAGCTTCGGGTCAGTCAGATAGACCGCAACAACCGGACCTTTCTGCTGACCGAGCTTAAAGCCGGCAGCCTTCAGGCCGTCATAGAGCGTGTCGACATTGGACCACAGCTTCTTCATCAGCTCCGGCTTCGCCCGCAGCGTCGCCAGCGCCTGACGCACCGAGCCCACGATCGAGGGCGGCAGCGAAGCGGTGAACATATACGGGCGGCAGGCGACGCGCAGGATGTCGAAATCCGGGTGGTCGGAGACGAGGTAGCCACCGATCGCGCCCATGCTCTTCGAGAAGGTGCCGGTGACGAAATCGACATCAGCATCGACGCCATCATGCTCCAGGAGGCCACGGCCGGTCGCGCCGAGAACGCCCATTGAATGGGCCTCGTCGACCAGCAGATAAGCGCCGTGCTTCTTCTTGACCTCGACGAATTCCTTGAGCGGCGCATGGTCGCCCAGCATCGAATAGATGCCTTCAACGACGATGATCTTGTTGCCGGGCTCGTTGGCGATGCGCGACAGGCGCTTGTCGAGATCGGCCGGGTCATTGTGCTTGAAGCGGATCACCGTCGCGCTACCAAGGCGGCAGGCGTCGTAGATGCTGGCATGGCTGTCGGCATCGATGATCAGGAAGTCGTTCGGACCGGCCAGGGTCGAGATGGCGCCCAGATTGGCCTGATAGCCGGTGGTGAAGACCATGCAGTGCTTCTTGCCGTAGAAATCGGCGAGATCCTGTTCCAGCGCCTTGTGGCAGCCATAGGAACCGTTGGCAATGCGGGAACCCGTCGTACCGGTACCGAAATCCGTGATCGCCTGCTGCGCCGCATTCATGCAATCGGCATCGAAGGTGAGGCCGAGATAGTTGTTGGTGCCGCACAAGATGGTCGGCCGGCCTTCAATCAGGGCCTCCGTGGTCGACAGGACGCGCTCCATCTTCACACCGAACGGGTCACCACCGCAGGTCTTGAGATTGGTATAGGCGTCGCTTACCGATTTGAAACGATCGAAAAGGCCCATCGTCAGGCTACCTTCTTGCTGTCGTAAACGGTCTGCGCCAATTGGCCGACCGTCACGATCTCGGGTACCATGTTGAGCGGAATGGAGACGTCGAACTTGTCCTCAAGCTCCATCATCAAATCCATCACCGCCAGCGAATCCATGTTCAGGTCCTGGGCAATGTCGGTGTCCATGGTGATCGGCGCATCGCTCTTGCGAAAGCGATCCATCATCAATGCGATCTCCGCGAAAATACTCTCCAGCGAAGATTGCTGCTGCGCCTCTACCATCGTCATGTCGCCTGAAACTGCCCCAAATATTCATCTGACCGAATCATGACTCGGCCGTGACCGAATCAATGGGTAAGGTTGTCCTAGATTTCACCACGAGGGTTAAATGACAAATTGTTTCGCAATGTAACAAGTGTTTCTAATCAATACACTAGCGCGCCATCCTCAGGCGAAGAATGAATGGGCGCGGTACCATTCAAAAGTGTCCCGGAAGCCATTTTCCAGCTGAAATTGGGCCTGCCACCGGACAGTCAAAGGCAGGTCGGAAGACCGGGCGACCCAGTCCGCGTGATAGAGTTCCGCCAGTTTTTCATAACCGAACACATCCGGACGGTGCCGCAACCGGCTGAGGCAGTCGTTTGCCAGCGCCGGCAGAACCAGTAGCGGACGGGGCATCCGCCAACCGCGTACCGGACGGCCAGCTGCCTGCGCCAGCCCTTCCAGCATTGCCGGCCATCCGTAGCCGCCGGCATGCCCGTCATCGACTTCCGCCAGCCGTCCCGAGGGCAGGGTCCCGTCAGCGAGCCGCCCGGCCGTGGCGAGAAGCAATGCCGCGAGGTCGGCGACATGGATCAAGGACACCCGGGCATCGGGAGCCGCGGGATAGGGCAGGAGTCCGCGCCGGGCGGCCTGGAACAGCGGCAAGGTCGCGGTATCACCGGGGCCGTAGACGGCCGGCGGCCGGATGATGGCCCAGGGACGGTCACCAGATAGCTCCTCGACTTTGTCTTCGCCGGCCCGCTTGCTGGCAGCATAAGACGATAGCTGCGGTTCCCGCGCCGCCAGGGACGAGACATGCACAAAAGCCGCTGTCGGGTTGACCTCGGCGGCGACCTGCAGCAAGCGCTCAGTGCCGCCGGCATTGGCGGCAAAAAAATCGGCCGGGCGCAAGGCCTTGATCAGGCCGGCAAGGTGAATGATCGCCATTGCCCCGTCCAGCAGATCCTTCAAGGCGCTGCCGTCGCTCAGATCACCTGCGACCACTTCCAGGGTATGACCGGGCATCAGGCAATCGCGGGGATAGCGCCGGGTCAGGATGCGCGGCTGCCAGTCACCCGCGGTGGCCGCATGCAGCAGCGCCTGGCCGATAAAGCCGGTAGCGCCGGTAATTGCCAGAACCGGCCGGTCGGTCACAGAGTCAGGCTTTCAGATCAGCGTCGTAGACGCCCTGAAGATAATTGGCCTTGGCCTTGGCGCGGCTCAGCTTGCCGGAGGAGGTCTGTGGCAGGCCATGCGGTGGCACCAGCACCACACGCGCCTCGACCCCGGCCGATTTCTGCAGCAAGGCGGCCACATCCTTCTGCAATTTGGCGCGGGCTTCGGCATCGACCAGGCGGCATTGAACCAGGACGATGACGGCCTCGCTCTCGCCGTCCTCGACCGAAAAGGCGGCGACGTCACCACGGCGCAGATCGCCGAGCTCTTCGGTGGCCCATTCCAGGTCCTGCGGCCAGATATTGCGGCCGGCGATGATGATGAGGTCCTTGGCCCGGCCGGTGATGACGATCTCGCCATCCAGC
>Ga0209455_1000582_pt1 | contig 23710 bp, 13 predicted proteins | sample AraplaCol_mCL_r2_FD_184275 | JGI IMG/M metagenome (GOLD analysis project Ga0209455, IMG submission 184275) | Arabidopsis root microbial communities from North Carolina, USA - plate scrape CL_Col_mCL_r2 (SPAdes) (version 2) | ecosystem: Host-associated > Plants > Roots > Endosphere | place: USA... | reverse complement strand
GGAAATCATCCTGTCCATGAAGCCGACGCTGCGCAAGACCAGATTCGAACTGGTGACCGACGTCCCGCAAGACCTGGTCCTGGACGGCCTGCCGGGCCCGCTCGGGCAGGTGCTGATCAACCTGATCAACAACGCCCTCGTCCACGCCTTCGGTGACCGGGACTTGGGCACCATTTCGCTCAGCGCGCGCGCCACCGAGCCGGGCTGGGTGTCCGTGACGGTCAGCGACGACGGCCGCGGCATACCCGAAGACCACCAGCGCAAGATCTTCGATCCCTTCTTCACCACCAAGATGGGCCAGGGCGGCTCCGGGCTGGGCTTGCACATCACCTATACCCTGGTGACGGGCCCGCTGGGCGGGCGCATCGAACTGCACAGCACGCCGGGACAAGGCACGAGCTTCGTGCTGCACCTGCCGCTGGTGGCGCCGACCTTGGCGGCGGAGCCGGTCAGCGAAGAGCAGGCTTGATCATGGACAGCAATACATTGCGCAGCTCGGACAAATCAAGCTGACGCGGTAGAGGCAGCCGCCGAGCCGTCGGCCGCGTGCGGGCGCGGCTCGGCCTCGATGGAGACCGATTGCAGCCAGCCGCGAAAGGCCTGCAGCGCAGGCAGGCTGGCCTTCTGCTGCGGATAGCACAGGTAGTAGCCCTGGCGCGCGAGAATGGGCAGCAACACGGGCACGACCAGCCGCCCGTCGCGCAACTCTTCTTCGACCAGGCAGCGCGGGATAAGCGCGATGCCGAAGCCCGCGGCGGCGGCTTGCGACAGCAGCGCATACTGGTCGAAGCGGGCGCCCTCCAGCGCGCGGCGCGTGTCGCAGCCGGCCTGCGCGAACCAGTCCGACCAGCCGTCCAGCGCCGAGGTGTGATGCAAAAGCGGATAGGCCAGCAGTTCGGCCGCGCCCGCCTGCCCCGGCGGCATCAAGCGGGGGCTGCACACCGGCACGACTTCGCGCCCCACGATGTAGTCCGCGCCGCTGCCCGGCCACGCCCCGTCGCCGAAGCGCACCGCCGCGTCGAGCTCGGGCATCGAAAAATCGTAGCCCTGCCGGTGCGGCAGAAATTCCAGATGGATGTCCGGCCGCAGCCGCATGAATCCCGCAAGGCGCGGGATCAGCCAGCGCGCCCCGAAAGTCGGCATGCTGGTCAGGTGCAGGGTGCCGCCCTGCCCGCGATGGGCGATCAGCTCGACGGTGGCCGCCTCGATCTGGCCCAGACCCACCCGCACCTTGTCCAGGTAGCCGCGCCCGGCTTCTGTGAGCACCAGGCCCTGCTTGCTGCGCACGAACAGCACGACTCCCAGGAATGCCTCCAGGTGCTTGACCTGCTTGCTGACCGCCCCCTGGGTAATGCACAGTTCCTGGGCTGCACGCGTGAAATTGCAGTGCCTGGCGGCAACTTCGAAGGCCTGCAAATCGGCGAGAGACGGACAGAATCGGCGCATGAAACGCTGCTGGCCCGAGGCCAACCATGACTAAACGGAATAGTTTATGGAGAATCTTTCGTTTGTGCAAAATGCGGGGCAAAGGCCAGAATCGCCCCGCAGCGGCCGGTGAGCCGGCCCTGCCTGTCCGCACAAAACTCAAGGAGACCCTTCCCATGCACCGCCGCCATCTCGTTCTGGGCCTGTCGCTGGCCGCCGCCCTCGCCTGCGCACCGCTGGCTGCCGCCCAGGCACAAGACAGCTATCCCGACAAGCCCATCCGCCTGATCGTTCCCTTCCCGCCCGGCGGCACCACCGACATCGTCGGCCGCCTGTTCGCCGAAAAGCTCGGCCGCGAACTGGGCCGCGCAATCGTGGTCGAGAACCGCGGCGGCGCCGGCGGCTCGATCGGCAGCGCCGTGGTGGCGCAGTCCGCCCCCGACGGCTACACCCTGGGCATCGCCACCGTGAGCACGCACGGCATCAACCCCGCCGTCTATCCCAAGCTGCCTTTCAACGTGGAGAAGGATTTCACCCCCATCTCCAACCTCGCCGCCGTGCCCAACATCATGACGGTCAACCCCGACAAGGTGCCCGCCCGCAACATCGCCGATTTCATCAAGCTGGCCAAGAGCGAGCCCGGCCGGCTCACCTACGCTTCGGCGGGCAACGGCTCGGTCGCGAACATGATGGGCGAGCTCTTCAAGATGACCGCGGGCGTGAACCTGGTGCACGTGCCCTACCGCGGCGTGGGCCCGGCGCTCAACGACACGCTGTCCGGCCAGGTCGACGTGCTGTTCGACAACCTGCCCTCGTCGCTGCCGCACGTCCAGGCAGGCCGCCTGGTGGCCCTGGCCGTGGCCGCGCCCGCGCGCGTGGCGGCCTTGCCCGACGTGCCGACTTTCGCCGAGGCCGGCCTGGCGCCGCTGAACGACATGTCCTGGTTCGGCCTGGTGGGCCCCGCCAAGCTGCCGCAGCCCGTCGTCGACAAGCTCCATCAGGCCGTGGTCAAGGTCAGCGCCCAGCCCGATGTGGTCAAGGCGCTTGCAAACCTGGGCGCCAAGCCCGTGGCCAACACGCCGGCCGAGTTCGCCAGGCAGATCGCCGACGAAGTCGCCAAGAACCGCCGGGTCGCCAAAGAAGCCAACATCAAGGTAGAGTAAGGCATGCCTGTCATCCACCCGCTTTCCTACCGCCTGGACCACGTGCCGGCGGCGAGCCTCTCGCCGCTGGTGCTGGACTCGCCGCACAGCGGCACGGCCTATCCGCCGGATTTCGCCAGCATCGCCGACATCGGCGTGCTGCGCACCGCCGAGGACACCTGGGTCGACGATCTCTGGGGCGGCGCCGTGGACCAGGGCGTGCCGCTGCTGGGCGCGACCTGCCCGCGCGCCTACATCGACGTCAATCGCGCGGTGCAAGACATCGACCCCACGATGCTGGATGCGCCCTGGCCCGGTCCGCTTTCGGACTCGCCCAAGGTGGGCCTGGGCAAGGGCCTGATCTGGCGCATGCTCGACGACGGCACGCCGCTGTACGACCGCAAGCTTTCGGTGGCCGAGGTGCAGCAGCGCATCGACGCCTGCTGGCGGCCCTATCACGCCGCGCTGCGCAAGCTGCTCGATGAAACGCATGCGCGCCTGGGCAAGGTGTGGCACATCAACTGCCACTCCATGCCCAGCGTGGCCGGCGCCTACGCCACCGGCAAGCCCGGCGTCGCTCATCCCGATTTCGTGCTGGGCGATCGCGACGGCACCACGGCCGACCCGGCCTTCGCCGCCTTCGTGGCCGACTGGCTGCGCGCGCGCGGCTACGACGTGGCGATCAACGATCCGTACAAGGGCGTGGAACTGGTGCGACTTCATGGCAGGCCTTCCGAGGGCCGCCACAGCCTGCAGATCGAGCTCAACCGCAAGCTCTACATGGACGAAGTCACGCTGCGGCCGAACGCGGGCTACGACAAGCTCAAGGCAACCTTGGGCGAATTGACGACCGCCATGCTGGCCTGGATGCGGTCTTAGGCAGGTCGGGAGAGTCGGCCGCCGACGGCCGGCCTTCCCTTCACTTGGGCTGCGGTTTTGTCATCTTGAAGCGCAGCACGAACTCGTTGAAGCCGCTCAGATAAGCGCCGAGGTTCTTGCGGTTCGCTTCGTCCGCCAGCTGGCCTTGCGCGTCGAACGCGCCCTGCGCGCGCGACACCAGCACCGAACCGCCGCTGTACAGATGGACGCCCAGCGCCTTGAGCGTGGGCAGCCACGCGGCCTGGGACGTGATCGTGCCGAAGCCGCCCATGGACGCGCCGATCATGCCCGTCGGCCGCTTGCCGAAGATGGCCTTCGGGTCGGCGCGAGACAGCCAGTCGATGCCGTTCTTGAGCACGCCGGGCACGCCGTTGTTGTATTCGGGAGTGACCAGCAGCAAGGCGTCCGCATTCATGATCCGCGCCTTCAGCTTGAGCACCGCTTCCGGTATGCCTGCGCTGGTTTCCACGTCGCCGTCGTAGAGCGGTATGCCGTGCAGGGTGGCGACTTCGATATCCATGCCCTGCGGCGCCATGGCCTTTGCCGCATGCGCCAGCGCCGTGTTGAACGAAGCGTGGCGCAGGCTGCCCGATAGCGCCAGCACCCGGCACGTATCGGATGCATTGTGCACGTTCGGGGTGGCTCGCAGCGCTTTGCTGAGCTGGTCGATCAGCTGGGTCCAGTCGGGTGTGTCCTGCAGCCTGCTTTCACGCAGGAACTCGGCCTGCGCTTCGTCCCAGAAAGGCGCGTCAGCCAACAGCATGTCGTCGGGCAGCGGCCGATGCAGACTGAGAAAGTTCGCGATCGCTTCGGGGGAGTTGAGCAGGCCCAATTGCGCGAACAGGTCGCGGAAGTGGAAAAAATTCTCGGACATAGAGAGTCAACCCTTGCTATTGATTGGGGTCAGGAGGCAAAGGACCTTGCAGGCGTGCCCCACCGGCTATCCGCTTCAGCCAGCGCCGCGCGATAGTCGGTCTTGGTACGAATCAGCTTGAGTTCCATGTCGGCCTCCTTCAGTATGAATGCGACAAGATGGTTCCAACCTAATAATCGATCCGGCTCCTACGACCCGGCAAACACTACTGACAGATGATTGATGCTTGATAGGTCGGCGCTGTACAGGTCGAACGTAGTGCCGTCCTGCTTTTCGACGACCACCTTGGCCGGGTAGGCACCGACAAAGAACGCTGCAACCTCCTCCTGAGCATCAACCGCCTTCTTAAGTTCTGCGATTTCAGCCATGAACGACTTCTTTCTGCTGGACCCATCGATTACTTTCTGGGGTATATAAACCCTGATTCGATAGCGTCGCTTTTCCACCCATACGGAATCGGCAAAGCGCAACCCAACTCCCTTACCGTTATATATCTTGAGGTCATCAATGGGGCCGTAATAAATCAGCCCCACCTCGTCTCCAAAGTACTGAATCTTCTTGAAGAATCGACCAAACGGCTTCGTTTTCTCAGCGATGGTCAGATTTCCTTTCTTACCATCCTCATCTCCCGACAAAAAGCAGTCCACAACAAGGTCGAGATAGCGCGTGTGACTACTTGTTTTTCGCTTGTCTCCACCGCTATAACCGCCACTACCTCCCCCACTTAGCCCCTCATCGCCGTCGCCACCCACAGAACCGGAACCACCATTCCCCCTGCGCTTAGGCGGGTTCAGATCCAGCTCCGTGGGGAAGTTCGTCGGCTTGTAGTCATCCTCGTGTTCGGACAGTTTTCGCGCCTTGCTACCACTAGCATTCGGTTCCAGTAATCCGCAATCAGCCTTGTGGTCTTCTTTCATGCGAAAGTGCAGTGCACGTTTTGACTTGCGCACCATGTAGATGCCAACGGGCGTCAAACGAGCCCGGCAATTCGGATCTTCACAGTTGAATGTGAGTTCCCTACCATAGTGTGCACTGTCGTCATCAGTGTAGAGCTCGCGCACTCGGTATGGCGATACAAGCTCACTGAGCTCTTGGCAATAGGCGCGACCAAATTTCATCGACATGCTCTTCTCTCCCGCCTATTCCGTTCGCGCAGTATCGCTATTTGGTAAATGTCTTGGCTACCAGTGGCCAGACCGATTTCTTTAGCATTGCTCGGTTGATCTCAAGTGCTAACTTCCAGTCAGACGTTGATCACACGCTTAAACGTTAATCGTTCGGCAAAAGGCCGTGAATGCTAGGTTTCGCGGGGAAATCGGGCCACGGCCTTTGCGGGAATCGCTGGAAGTACCCCCAGTTGTACCCCCAAGGGGGCACCGGGATGATAGATCAGTCCGGATGCCGGTGCCAGGGCTGTGGGCAGCCGGATAAAACGGTTGTGGGCAGACCGCATTGTTGGCTGACGCCTGAATGGTACGCGATGAGATGCGGGGGAACGGGCTGCTGCGACCCATACCTTGGAGAATTCTCATGGCAGACCATCACACCCGCCTCAATCCACTAGGGCAAGACGCCCTGTTCACCACGCCGGCCTCGCTCATGCTTGATGCCCCCCTCACCCCGCCGGAGCGCAACGGCTGCTGATCATCCAGCAAGAGCCGGGTGCCCTGGTAAGGATTCGTGTTCTGGCTGACCGCGAAATCTTGAAGCGGCACAGTTTTATCCGTTTCCCAAAGCAGGATTGCGTCCGATGGGTAGCCGCGATACAGCGAATCCAGCAAATCGCGCACTCGCGTGGAGCGTCAAACATACTGGCGCCGTATCTCCGGCAAGCGCAGCTCGCCGCGCTCGATCATAGATACCAGTTCTTCAACGCTTGCTTCGGCCTTGGCCATGTTTTTTCCTTCGATCAGGCACCGAGCAGAAAGCGCTCACGGTGCCACCGCAAATAATGCCAGTGCTCGCTGGCCAGCCAGCGCAACGCCATGCCCGGATGAATGCCAAGCCCAAGCAGATCACGCGGGGACAGACGGGGGCTGGTCAGCAGATGCCCGGTATCGTTGAAGCTGATCAGAAAACGGTCGAACAGCGCATCGAGATTGGCCACCAGCAGAAAGCCGTTGAAGGCGTCCAGCCGCTGGGCATCGTCGGCACATTCGGCCCAGGGCTTGGCATGGCTGGCGCGCAACACCTCGGTCACGGTGACGCCGGTCACTGCGCAGGCACCACCCCAGTAGGTCAGCAAGGCATCGCGGTAACGCTCCTGACCGACGCGCTGGCATACCAGGCGTTCGACTTCCGTGCCCCGGTTCTCGGCAGGCAGTGCATCCACAGCCTGCGCCACGGCCGTGTGGTAGTCGCGCACCGCCTGATTCGGCAGCGCCTGCGACAGGCTGGCGGCACGGCGCAGCAAGGCTGCCAGATCGGCCAGGGTGGGCATGAAAAATACGCCATCGGCCCTGCCCCAAGATTGGAAGCTGCGCAATAACTCCGGCAGCAGCGCGGACGTGGCCGGTTGAAAGCGCACCTCGAAGCCGCCGGCCGATGCCATCACCTCCGCCTGACTCCGGTGGCGGGCTGAGGCCAGTGCCACCGCGTCGCCAGCGGATGGCAGCACGTGCTCGAAGCCGTTGTCATGGCCTGCTTTTTCCATGAGTGCGCGTTGCAAGGGATTCGCAACAATGACGAATCGATTGGCGCGACCGACTTCATCTGGTTTCATAGCGCTGCTTGCCTCTCTCCAGCGAATCGACGATAGAAAAGAAGTCCCTCGTCAGAACTGGGATCGAGAGTTAAGCAAACGGAACCATTGTTCTGGAGTCGAAGTGGCGGGGGGGTGGTCGTCGTGACGATGTATTGAAACGGCGGTTTCCCATCCGGGTATTGCTCTTTTTGCAGGACATCAATCAGCGACAGGAAGTTTTCATAGAGTCCCGTGCTCATGTCCGCCTCGCGAGGGCAATCGTGGATGAGGAGTCCAGGCAACGCACCTTCTGTTCTTGGGCTGTCCAACATGCAGGCTATGTCGCCGAGTAGCACCTCCATGACTCGAAAAGCTTCGCCACCACGCATGGAGAGCCGAAATGGCCGCTGTTCGTCGCGTGGGTCAAAGGTGCCAAACGCACCGTCGGGGAACAATTGTTGTGTCAGCCCGTCGGTAATCGAGGCCAGAGATTTTTCTCGGTCGGACTTGTTCTGCTGTAAGACAGCAAGTTGTGTCTGAATGCGCATTAGATCCTGCTCGATTTGAACGCTCCGTAAACGACAGGCCTCGATATCACCCTGTGCCTGCACTGACCCCGCAGAGCTTTCCCAACGGACCAGCTCGTCCAGCAGGGCGGGCCATTTGTTGGCTTCGATTTCCGCCGCCCGCTTGGCCAATCGAGTCCGGTTCTGCGTGGTAACGAGTGTCTTCTCGTTCCGCTGCATTGCCTCAATTCGCTGCTCCAGTTCGTTCTTGCGCGATAACACCCTGCCTGCACGGGAAACTGACTCATCCATTGCAAGTTGGAGGTTCTTCTTGTCTCTGGCATCGCGGATGCTGGCCTGCTCCAGCAGGTGTATCTCCACCTTCACATGCTGGCATTCGGAGAAGCTCACATTACCTTCTTCGCAGTGCCCCGTCAGCTGCCTAAGTTTGAGCAACTGAGTTCCCAAGGAACGAAATGCCGCCTCATCACCTCGCCTGGCGGCATCTGCGAGGTCGAACTCCGTTCTGGCCTTGTCGTACTCAGCCTGCACCAGCTTCAACTCAGCTCGCAGGTCGGCCACGGCCTGGTCGTCGGCTTCCTGCTTGGCGTTCCACTGAGCCAAACGCTTTTCGGCCTCCTCGCTTGCCGTCTTGATACGATGCTCCACCGAGTCCCCGAAAAGGTCGTCGACGCGGATGGGCAGATCATCAGGCAGCTGACCGTGAGCTCTCAGACTCGACTCGATTCGGCGACGGATCAGCGCGGGCTCCTTCAAAAGATCTTCGGTTTTCTCCCTCGCCTTCTTGACCCCATCCTCCAACTCAGCCACCTTGGTCAATAGTGCGGACTCGCCCTTGTCCAAGAGACCAAGCACTGCCCGCATGACGATGGGTGGATCCTGACGACGGCGCTGCAGCAAGTTGCCTTCACCGTCGCGCCAGGCAAAGAACGACTTGAACCGCGCCCCTTGATCCCGGCTGATCCAGGCCAGTAGATGCCGCCATTCGATGGCTTGGCCAGTCTCGGGAATGCTCTTGGGCGCGACCCGGCTCATTATGTCGTCCGCGAGCTTCTTGAGAAAAGCACGGTCATTACCCTCGGCCTGGCGAGTCCAGATGCCAGTGATGTCCATACCCGGGCAGGCCACGCCCTCCTTGTGTGCGTTGAAGTACCTACACAAAGTGAAGGGCTGTCCGTCCACATGCACCACGGCAATGACGCCGCCTCGCGGGAACTCTCCGACCAGTTCATCACGCAGTTCCGCCACAGCTTCAGACGCATCGCCCATGCACAACCGCAGCAATAGGCACAGCGAGGTTTTGCCTACGCCATGCCCGGCCGCGCGCGTGCCCTGCGCGCGCCCACCGGTTGGCTCTTTGGCCCAAACGATGTTCAGGCCGCGTTGAAAGGAGATCGTGCGCAGCACATGGTCGTCACCCGGTTCGTCGAACAGGGCCAAGCGCTCAAACCACAGGCGCGGCGTGCTTCTGTCCGTCGGTAAATACTTGGTCAGTTGCTCCACGGCGCCGCCCTCCCGTTCAGGCTTGCTTCATTGATGGTGTGGTAACCGCAATTCCTTGATCGGCTTCAGTCATCGCCGCAAAGGCTTGACCGGCTGCCTGTGCCAGTACCGCAGCCACTGGCACGGTGTCGGCGGTTATGCGCGTATAGACGGGCAGATCCACTGTTTGGATACGCTCGATCAGGTCATTCGCAGCATGAAGCCGGATCACACCCATCGTCTCAAAGTGACGAGTCCACTGATGCATACGGTCGCCTGTCAGCCTCGCGCTGTCAAACACACCGGGATGCGACTGCTCGAACGCGCGAAGCAGGGATAACCCTTGTGTATTCACAAAGTTACCCTGCAAATCGGAGCGAGTGGCAAGCGTCAGCGCTTGGGTCAGTTCGCGGCGAGGTATTCGGCCAGCTTGCTCAATGATCGTGAGCATCAGGCCTGCCAGGTGTGCATCAGCTTCATCGCGAATCACGCCATGGGCCGAGTAACTGGGAGTCGCCTGCACGTCTGCGGGTTGGCTCAATAGACTGACGTACGTTTCCCCATGCGCCTCAGCAAGATCCATTCGGTCAAACTCACGAAGGACCAAGCGTTTGGTTCTGTACTCGCCATGCTCTCGCTCTTCGGCGCGCCGTAGCGCTGCAAACGTTTCTGCAGTGCAATCTGGTCCAAGTACATCGCGCGGTTCCAGTAGGTATTGCACTTCCTCTCGCGTCAGTCCGAATAAGTTGCGAGCAACGACAATGTCCAGCTCGGCGGACAACTGCGCTCGCTCCGCTGGATCGTGCGCTGGAGTGATGTCTTGGCCAGCCAGCTCCGGGATTTTTGCAAGTTCTTCGACAAGTTCTTCCATCTCTGCGCCAGCGCACGAAAGCCTAGCCGCCAACGCGCACGCCCTGGCGGCGGCGCTCCCAGTTGCTACAATTCTTGGAAACGGCAGCGAAGCAAGGATCGACAAAGACATCGTTAACGCGACCTTCATGCGCACGATGAAATCCATCGCCAAGGTATTTCCCACTGCCAGCCAGAGGAGCATGATCGCTGGACTATTAGGCGCAAACTCGATAGTCGGAACTTTGTGGCCACATACGGTGTTTGGAGGAATCATTGCAGCCATTAGTGCGCGCTGATTCGTGGAATTACCAACATCACAAAATCCGATCCGATACCGACGTACCCGATCGTGAATCTTGTTTGGAATTTTCTCGGGCAGGATGCGCCACTGTGGCCGGATGCATTTTTCCTGCGTTCCAAATGTCAACGATTCCCAAGTCACATTGCGACCATGACCCGACATGTAGCCTTTCGCCCGGTAGTCGTGGTGCGTGACCATGCTGCCCTGATACAGAGGCCAGCCGCGCGCATCCATAGTGAAGAGCTCGTTGTCATTGCCCATGTGGACTTCAGTTGCTGGCATCCAAGTCGGTAGACCTTCGATTTTGTCCCCGAGCCGTGGGAATCGTGCGTACATCTTGCGCGCGATGTCAATCTCAAACTGATTGGAGAACTCCATAACGGCAATTGTTTCTGGCGAAAACTCGCGTAGTAGGGCGACCGGCAAGTGAAGTGGTCGTTCGCGAGCGACTTGCAAACGGTCTTCTGAATTGATGGAAAAAGCCGCTGGAAAATCAGCAGTTACGCCACCTCGTTGCGCACAGTAAAGCGCAAATTTCATGCGTGTATCGATATCTGGGAACCACACGCCGCGAGTGTTCTCAAAGCCAAAGAGCGTTGTGAGACGGAATTCTCCGAACAATGCAGCACGAATAGCAGATGCATTTGCGCCGTTGTAGAAGTTCTCAGGCACGATCTGCGCGGCGAACCCGTCAGATGCGGCAAACGTCAGCGCCAGCTCAACGAACTGGCGATAAACATTGAAATCTCCTTTGCCCAGGTTGCCTGCAGCAAACATCCGGTACCGGCCACTGTCTTTGATGAAACGCACGGCCGCATATAGTTCGCGCGCATGCCTCTCCCACTCGTGAAAAATGACGGGCGTAGTCAGCAACTCGGCGATGCGAGCTTGCTGCTGCGAGGGCGCCATGCTGGCAATAACGGGTTCGTGCTTGGCGAAAAACTCCTTGGCGTCGGGACTCATGGTCTCCCACGGAGGGTTACCCAGTACCAGAGAAAAGCCGCCACGTTTGAAGATCTCCGGGAACTCCAGTGGCCAATGGAAGAATCGGTATTGCTGGCGTAAGGCCTCGGTTTCCTCTGCCACGTGTGACGCGAGGCTGGTTGGGTCACCCAAAAAGCGCCAAACCGTATCTGACGTGGGCGTGTGCTCGCGCCCCTGCCGCTCTACCGGTTGCTTCACGCTGAAGAAGGCGGCCGTCCAGAGATCGCAGGCTCGCAGCAGGCGCCAAGTCAAAGTGCCATCGGCGCGGGCATGTTCGTAGAGTTGACGTTTCGCTTCAACATCAGACAGACCATCGTCGTCGCGGCTCAGCCGGGCAAGCACTGCATCCAACTCGTCTGGGATGCCAAGGTTCAGGCCTGCCAGGGGCAATGTAGGTTGTGCTCGCTCGCCGATATTTCGGAGTCGCAGTGCTGAACCTGCCTCACGGTTGTCCACCGATTGCCCCGAAACGCCCGTGTCGGCCAACACATCCTTCAGGGGCGCAAAAGCTTCGTTGGGGATGCCGGCTCGCAGCACGGACAGATCATGTACTCCCAGCAGTGCGTCGCCACAGCGCACGTGAGCATCAAGAAAGCCAAGCGGACGTCCTGGTTCAACGCTTTCCAGCCACAATGCAACTTTGCACAGTTCAATGGCCATAGGATTTCGGTCGACGCCGTAAACGCAGTTGGCGACAACCTCACGCAAGGCGTGCCGGTAGCCCTGCGGGGTGATCGCACCGTCGGGAGACTCAAGAACGGCCAGCTTTTCAGCAATTCGTCGTGCAGCTGCCAATAAGAAGTGACCGCTGCCGCAGGAAGGATCAACAACGCTAAGGGATAGCAGGGCCTCAATCGGATCGTCTGGGTGCTTTGCCAGTTGTTGATCAACCAGCGGATCGAGCGCCGTGCGAATCAACTCCTGAACCAAATTGTCTGGGGTGTAATAGCTACCGCTGGTTTTGCGTTGGTTGCCCGCAGCGCTTCCCTCGCCAGTTACGCCGAGGAACCCAAAATTACGCGCTGGCAGGTTAATCGTAGGCGTCAGCTCCAGCAGGCTTTCGTACACGCTGCCCAGTTCCTCCGGGCCCATGTTGCGGTAGTCCACCGGCACCAGGCTTTGCGCGCCGGTCGGTTTGGCCCAGCGCAGGTGTTGCAGGGCGGCGAGCAGGTGGGCGTTGTCCAGGCTGGCGGCGTCCAGGTCGGGGCATTGCTCGGGGGTGAACAGGCCGCCCAATGCGGGCAAGGCCAGACGCGGCTCGCCTTGTGCCAGCCCGCGAAAGACAATGCGGATGGCCTGCCATTGGTCGTCGTGCCGAGTACGAGCACGGCGCTTGAGGCACAGCTCGCGCAGGCGGGACAAGGCATAGCCTTCGGTGTAGGCGCGGCGAGCAGCCTGTGCTTCAGCCCTGTCGTCCTGCGGGTGCATCACGCCGCGCTCTTCCACGGTGAACACGAAGATGAGCCGGTAGATCAGGCGCAGCAGTTGTTGGAAATATTCATCCTTGCTGAGCGTGCCGTCGTTCAGGGCGGCACGCAGGGCATAGTTGGCAGGGTGTTGCAGGAAGCCTGCGCCAAAGGTCAGCAAGGCTTGCTCGACGCCGTTGCGCAGGCCATCGCGCACGCGAGTGCCTTCCTGCTGGCCTTCGCTGCGCCATTGTTCCCAGATGCACGCCGTAGCGCCCTGGCTGGGGCGGGATGCGCGGCTGGCGTGCAGCAAGCGCCAGACATTGGCGAATTCGGCATAGCGCTGGCCGCCAAGTAGGTCGGCCAGATCGACTTCGAGAAAACTGGGGCGAGTGAGGCTGGCAGCGTCGCGCAGCAGGCGCAGTTGTTTGCCATTGCTGACGATGCCCCATTGCAGCGGTTCACTGGCGTTCAGCAATTCCTGCATGGCCTGGAACGGGGCTTTCCTGCGGTTGCCGCCGCCCTGCACGGTAAAGCGCGCATCGGCCTCGTCAAGGCCCAATGTGTGCCGGGCCACTAGCACGGGCAAGCTACCGGCCATGAGGCTGACTGGGTAGCGCAGTTCATCCACTTGCTGCGCTGATGCGGCTTGCAAAGTGGCATAACCGAAGGCGTCGCGCAGCAGTTCGTGGACGAAGGCGGTGGTGAGCTGCGCAACATCGACGTCGGCGCGTTCCATTTGCGCGGCGAAGTGCTGCCATTGGGCGCAGGCGATCTGGAAAGCACGGCTGTATTCGTCCTTGAGCTTGACGCCCTTGGGGGTGCCGTAGTCGGCCTCGCTCTGGGCGCTGGCGCGGCCCTGAGTGGTTTTTTCCAGTTGATCGGGCAGGAACAACCCGCCTTCGAGCTTGAGTGTGGGCAGGTTCAGCGTAGCCTGGGCCTTGCGGATGCGTTTCACGGTTGTTCTTCTCCAGGTCGAGGCTTATAGCGAGTCAGGCAGCAGCACGTACACGCCCATCACATCGACCGGCAGGCAGGGGCTGACGCTGTACTGGCCGACGTCATTGGTGGCTTCGCGCACGCGCTGGTGGTCGGCCAGCAGGGCATTAGCCCGCTGTTGGGCCACCGCTTGCAGTTGCTGCGGGTGCGCGGCGAGGAAGTCGAGCGCGGTGCGGATTTCGCGCTGTGCCACCTCTGGCGGCAGGTTGCCACTGGGCGTGCATTCGAGCAGGCGACTCACGCCGTCGTCGGCCAGCCATTGGGGGGCATTGCGCCCCTGCACAGCCAGGGCAACGGCTTCCTCCGCCATCATCTGGAAGGGTTCGCGGCGGCGCACGTAGCTGAGCTGGTGGCGCAGGCGCAGAAGGTAGAAGGTGGTGGCGACCTCCACGTCATTGGTAAGAGTGGCAGCGCAACGGGCGGCCAGCGGGCATTCGCCGCCGAGTGCGTCTTCCAGCAGGTGCTGGGCCAATAAGCCAACCAACGGATGGCTGCGATGCAGTTCGCTGAAATCGATGTGCTGGGGTGCGTTGATGCCCTCATCGGCCAAGCGCTGGCGTAGGGCTTCGGGCAAGTGCTGCGGCAGGAAACGTGCGGCTTGCTTGCGACCAGCCTCCAGCGGCGCGCCCAGGCGCATGCAGGCGCTTTGCAGGAAGCGCTGCACGTCAGTCTGGGTGCCCAGGGCCTGCTGCTGTTTGTGCCATTCGGGTAGAACTTCGTCGGGCCGGATGCGGCGCTGGGCGAACACGGTGCGGTTGGCCTTGGCTTTTTCCAGCGCGTCACGCCATTGAGCTTGTAGTGGAGCGAGCAATTGCTCCGGCTCACCGAAATCGAATGCGGCCTGCGGCGATGAGGTACGACTGTCGCTGCGTTTCATCAATGCCGCCTTGACCAGGGCCTGATTGATACGGGCTTCGTCCTCGGGCATGGGAACGAGCACGCCGAGCTCCTTCTGAATGGCCTCGCCCTTCTTGAGGATGACGTTGAGCACGAAGCCATCCACCGGGTTATCTTGCCCGTAGAGCATGGTGCAGCGCACTTCATCGGCCTGCTGACCGAAACGATCGACGCGGCCTTCGCGCTGTTCGTGGCGGGTGGGGTTCCAGGCCAGGTCGTAGTGGACGACAGCGGTGAACAGATGTTGCAGGTTGATGCCTTCGGAGAGGCAGTCGGTGGCGACCAGGATGCGTTGCTCGGCATCCTCCAGGTCGTCCACACGCTCGCGGCGTTCTTCGGGTGTGAGTTCGCCGGTGACGGCATCGACGGTGGCCTTGGAAAAGGAGGCCTTGAGATGTTCGGCCACGTAATGGGCGGTGGCGATGTAGCGGCAGAACACCACCGGGTGGTAGCCATCCTTCACCAGGAGATCAATATGCCGGATGAGCGCGGCCAGCTTGGGATCACCGGCCTTGCCGGAAAGACGTTGCGCGTCGGCGATCAGGGCTTGCAGGCGCGGCGCGGCGTCCTGCACCTGGGCAGGCGGCTCCAGATCACTGCCGGAGAGGTCATCGGCCTCGCCATCGTGCAGGCGCTCATCGCCGAGAAGCGCCTCGTCTGGCACAGTGCCTTCCAGCCGTGTGGTCAGCGCCTTGACGGCGGCAGCGGGCGACGACGCCACGCAGCGCAGCAATGCCAGGGTGGCGTACCAGATGAGGCGGGCACCGCCTTGCTGTTCTTGCTGCTCAACGGTTTCAGCCAGTTCGCGGCAGTAATCCTGCACGGCGTCGAAGAACGCGCCCCATTCGCCGCTGAGCTGGTAGGTGAGCTCGGTTTTCATGCGGCGGGGAAAACCTCGTCCGTCATGGGTCTCGGCCTGCCATTCAACGATATCCTTACGACGGCGCTGGACGAAGTGGCGAGCAAGTTCCTGACGCAGCGGCTCGGAGGCCGTCATACGGCCTTGTAATGCGGCAAAGCGTGGATCGAGCAGCGACAGCAGGTTGTAGAAGGCGATTTCGTCACCGGAATGGGGGGTCGCTGTCAGCAGGATCAGGTGTCGCTGCGCGTCACGGGCAAGGCGTTGCAGCAACTCGAAGCGCAATTGCTTGCCCGCGCCACTGCTGGCGCAGATGTGGGCCTCGTCAACGATGATGCATTCGGGGGCGGTGACGAGAAACTGTTCGCGGTGGCGTTCGCTCTTGATGTAGTCCAGGCTGACGACCACCACGGGATGATGGTCGAACAGGTGCACGCCATGCGGAAGATCACGTTCGATGCGAGAGGCCGAAGCCGAAGTCAATGCCACGGCCTGAAGGTTGAAGCGGGTTTCCAACTCACTTTGCCATTGCTCGACAAGGTGCGGCGGACAGAGGATGGCCAGGCGGGCGATTTCACCACGGTCCATGAGTTCGCGTGCGATCAGGCCGGCTTCGATGGTCTTGCCGATACCTACGTCGTCGCCGATCAGCAGGCGCACAGTGGACAGGCGCAGCGCCATCAGCAGCGGCACAAGCTGGTAGCCGCGAGGCTCCACGGCGATATTGCCAAAGGAGCGGAACGGGCCGGCGCCGGCCCGTAGGGTCAGGCGCAAAGCATCGCGCAGCAACAGCGCAGCGGCGTGGTTGCCGGCGCGTGCGGGATCGGGCCAGGCGAAGGTGGCAGGTTCGACGGGATGCAGTTCCAGTTCGGGGATCAGGGCGATGCTTTCGTCATCGGCGCCGCTCAATGGACGCAGGCGCAGCCAGTCGCGGCGGGAGTCGCTTTGCACTACCCATTCGCGGCCACGCGCGCGCACCAGGTTGCCGGGCAGAAAGTCGTATTCGAGGATCGCCATGCGCCTTTATTCCTTAGAACCGAACACATCGGCGTGCGCGGCGAATTGTTGTGGCCAACGTGAAGCGTCCGAAAAATCGAGCACCTGCCAGCCTTTGTCCTGCAATACGGTGGTGGTCTGCTCATCCACAGCGAACAGAAACACCAAAGCACGCGATGCCTTGTATTGGGCCGCGGCGTTGGCTGCGCCATTGTTGACGGACACGTTGACCGCATCAGGTTGTACAGCCCCTGCCTGGCGGAGCGCGGACAACCAAGTATCAAGTGGCTCGTCAGCTGAGGTCGTCGAGGCAACGGTGACAGTGCTGCTCGTCACGGGCTGTACCTGGGCATTGGCCAGCGCGACAAGCAGCTTGAGCGCATCCGCATTGCGGCGGTTGATGTGTTCGTGGTCTGGCTGGTTGAAGTAGGACAGCAGGCACTGGTAGCAGCCGGCTTCGCACTGATGATTGCCAAGCGCATCGCTCTGCTCCAGCGACGGCAGATCGTCCAGCGTCCAAATGCCGCTCTGCGGTGCGCGATAGTGAATCAGTTGCAAGGCGTTGCTAGCTACGAGTGCAAGGTCGTCGCGATTATTTGCCAGGCGGGTGAGCACACCAGCACCGCCTTCGGCTGCTTCGTAGAACAGTAAGGCGTGGCGTTCGTCGGACTTTGGCAGTGGCTCGACCACCAGTTCGGATTCCTCGATCTGGAAGGTCATTTCGATGCCGCGCTTGAGCGCGGCCTGCAACGTAGCCATTGCCTCCAGAGACAAGGCATGTACAGGAGCGAAGATCAACAGATTGCGATGATCTTCCACAAAGGGAACAATGCGCTGGTTGGGTACCTTTTCCAGCAAAGCATCGTCGCCATTCTTGTCGTCTTCCGCATCTGGTGCATCCTGCTTACTCCAGGTGCCAGTAATGGGGTTGATGTAAAAGCCCAGTTGCTCCTTGTCCTTGCGTCTGCGCCAGCCACGGTTGATGCGCCAGATTTGCGCGGCGGGCGCGTAGGTGAGTTCGCCCAGCACGTCCTCGCCTTGTTGGATCGTAGCCTTCTGCTGCTGGATACGGCTATCGGGGCCGGGCAGGAAGCGGTAGGTAGTTTGTAGCTCGAAGCCCTGGCGCTGGCGCTCCTCCTCGTTGATGGAAATGCGCTCGGTGGCCACGGTCTCCACGGTTTCGATGCGGTAGAGCTCGCGCACCCAATCGTGCTCGGTGAGCAATGCGTCGCAGTTCTCGCAGCGGTTAACCAGCGGCTGTTTGCCGCCAGGCTCGCCAAGATGGCCGTAGCCGCACTGGCTGCACACTAGCGAGGCAATGGTGGCCAACTGGCTGTTGCCGGAAATGTGGTCGCTATTGCCTACATTGAGCTTGGCGCGCACCACACGGTACATGCGACCCTGGTGGTAAATGAGGCTGCGGGGACCAAATTCGGACAGAGCCAGGAAGCGTGGTCGGCTGACCATGCTGCCTTCGTCATCTTTTCCGTTGACGGCCTGACCGCCACGGGCGGGAATCCAGGCCATTAGCGGCAGGCGCGGGAAGTTATAGCCCGGAAGGAAGCCTTGGCTGGCCAAGTAGCGATAGGTGTAGAAATCGTTATTCTGGCCGTTGCCGGACTTGAGCAACACGGCGTACTGGCGTGCGGCATCGCCGTAGCGACGCTGGGCATTTTGGCGCTCCACGTGCGAGGCCGTATGGCTCTTGACGATGCGATCGGCCATATCCATCTGTTGGCGAGTGGCATCGAACAGCACGCGCCAGCGCTCCAACGCTCCAGAGAATGCCTGCGCCGCACTGTCGATGATCTGGTGCATATAGTCTGGAGTGAACCAGACGCTGTCCTCAAGTTCGCCCGCGAGCTGGTCAATGACCCGCCCGGCACTGGCCAAGGCCCGCTGCTGGACGGTCTGTGCCCGTAGCGCTTCGTTCAAAGGCTGTTTCAGTGGCTTGCCGGGCTGGTCGAGATCCAGCATAGGCGCAATGCTGTCGTCCAGCGGCACTTGGGTACTGGCCAGCCATACGGCTTGCAAATGACTGTCGATGAGATCGCGGTTGCTCAGGTCGAGGGTCGGCGCGCGCACTACGCCATGCACCATCTGCTCGGCATTGTGGAAGAACCACTGGTCATGCGGACTGAGTGCCGCGCAGTAGGTGATAACCAGAGCCTGCTGACCCGAACGACCCGCACGACCGCTGCGCTGGGCGTAGTTGGCGGGGGTCGGCGGCACATTGCGCAGATACACGGTATTGAGCGCAGAGATATCCACGCCCAGCTCCATCGTGGGGGAGCAGAACATCACCGGCAGACGCTCCAACGGCGCTTCATGGGCCGGATTCTGCGCCCAATCCTGCCTGTCTTTTTCGGTGTAGCGGAAACGCTGCTCCAGCAGTTGCCGACGTGGCGCATCCACCTGGGCCGTGTGTTCCTGGGCCTCGAAGTCGAACAGCGGGTGCGAGGGCCGACGCAGCAGATCGGCAATACCAAGATACAGGGTGCGGAAATACTGGTTGATGCGACTGCTATCAGTTTGCGGCTGATCGGCAATCAGACACCAGTCCAGGGCAGCCGCGTTCAGGCGCCAGCCTACGAGCTGGGCATCAATGGGCTGGCGCTGCACATAGCCATAATCCTTGGCGGACTCCAGCAGAGCTTCGATCAGCTTAGCCCACTCGACATCTTTCCACTGCGCGACCTCACTGGCGCAAGCGCTGTTGCGCCAGAAGACGGCCATCTTTATTTGCCGCAGCAGGCGGGAGCGTGGACCACCTGTCACCAGATCGGTACGCGGCTTGCCCTTGTATTCCGGGCGCTTGCCAAGGATGAGATAGCGACCAGTATCGAGCTTCTCGTCGGGAGCGAAGGCCCAGCGTTCAGTCAAGTAGGTGTGGGCACTGGTGCGTGCCTTGTCCTGCTCAACAGGGTCAAGATAACGACTTTCCAGGCACAGATGGCGGCGTAAGGCGTCGAACAGCAATTCGTACAAAACTGCCCGCTGGGCTGCCGTCAATTTGGCCAACGTGCCGTTTGCAGAAAAGATGCTGGCGTCAGCGCAGAATGCATCCAGGTCTCGGTACCGAATCTGCAACAGACCGAGCTGATCCAGATTCGGATTATTGAAGCGCCAACCGCGCCGCAGATCACGCAGTAGCCGGTAGGCGATGATGAAGCGTAATGTACGTTGCGCTTCTTGCCGGGCCAGTCCCATGAGCTTGGGGGTGCGCAGATACTCCACCAAGGTCGCTTCATCGACCCCTTGAAAACTGAGGGCCTTGAACACGCTTTCGGCCAAGTGTTCTTCATCGAGTTGGCCACCGTTGCCCTGGAGGGCGCCGATCAAGCCGGCACGCAACGTCAGTAGGAAAATGAAGTCGTTGAAATGTCCCGCCTGCAGAGCAGCATCCTGGCGGTTATCGGTAAACCCAAGCAACTTGCGCGGATCAGGCTGGCCTGGCGCCGGTTCGGAAAGTGCGAACAATTGCTGCAAGGCCGCCAGGGCAATCATGGTGGTGGCCGAGGAGCGGCCTTCGCCGGACAGGCTGGAAAGGCGGTTGGCATCTTTGCCGTGGGCTTCGTGTGTCGAGCCACAGTTCAGGCAGAAGCGGAACTTTCCCGGGATGAACCAGAACTCCGCCCCCGAGCCCGTTTTCCCTTTGGCATCGACCGTGACCATATAGGGAACGGCATTCTTGTAGGCTGGCTTGATTTTGGGTTCGCTACGGCTGAGGTCGATCCAGGTTTCCGGGAGGTCTTCTAGCAAGCCGCCGTATTGCTGCCCGGGCACCAGAGGACACAGGAAGCCATAGCTGGCGTCGTCTTCTGCCGCGATATCGTCGATTTCACGCGAGCTGAAGCTGATCGGTTGCTGTGCGTGCCAGACAGGTAGGTATTCCTGGCCGCAATCGCGGCAGAAGTGCGTGGGGTAAAGCAGCACATTCTCTTGCTGTCGCCCCGGCGCGAAACGCTGAGCATCGAGCGTGACATGGCGCTTACCTCGCGCCTCCAGTGTGGTGAGTACCTTGCCGGGACCGCTGATGAACTGGTGCAGCTTGAACGCGAAAGGCGGCCTGCCCTGGGGCGTACGTACATCATGGGCAGCCACTAGAAAGCGCTGCAGGGCGGCGCGAGCGGCTTCAGGCTGGCAACCCGCGTCTTCGGCGAGACGACGGCTGGCCTCTTCCAACATCATGGGCCTCGCCCGCCTGGGAGGCTCGTCGGCAGGTAGTTCAATACCCAGGTTCAATTCCACCCAGATGGATAACGGATCATTGCGAAAAGCGTCGAAGTCAGCCCAAATATCCCGCTTTCGCGTAATGGCCGCCGGTAGCTCTATGCGGATGGCGTTGACATCCTTGAGCGGATTGGTGACGCGCTCCAAGGTCTCGCCGATAACGTCATGCTCGCTGATCTGGGTGCCAAACAGTTTGCTAGCTACGTCGGCCACCACGCGGTTGCGGTCGGCTTGGCTACCTGTGCTGGACATGGTGGCCGACGTGCCGATGCAGACCAGTTGCTCGGCTTTCAAGCGTTCTCGCAGACGTCGCACTAGCAAGGCAACGTCCGCCCCTTGACGGCCACGATAGGTATGCAACTCATCCAGCACCAGGAACTCAAGTCCCTCGCAGTGTTCCACCACGCGCCGATCCACTTCGTCGAAGCGCGTGAGGATGTACTCCAGCATCATGAAGTTAGTGAGCAGGATATCGGGCGGATCATCCGCGATGGCACTGCGTTCCGCCTTGCTTTCCTGGCCGGTGTAGCGCTTGACGATGAAAGGACGAAGTTCTGGCGCATAGCCATGCAGAAATTTGTCGAGTTCTTCCAGCTGGCTGTTGGCCAGAGCATTCATCGGATAGATGACAATGGCCCTGGTACGTGCTTTGCCATCGGATTGCTTGGCCTTGAGAATGCAGTCGATGATCGGGATGAAAAAGGACAGGGACTTCCCCGACCCCGTTCCGGTCGTGACCACATAGCTTTGGCGTTCCTGGCCTTTGGCCAAGGCTTCCATCTGGTGCTTGTAAAGATGCAGGGGTTCTGGCGAGCCTTCAGACTTCCCGACCTGGAAGATCTCTGCGCAGGCAGCATGCAAGATCCCCCGTGCCACCAGTTGCTGCACCGTGCCCTGACGTTGGTAATTCGGATTGATCTGCACCAGCGGCTCAGGCCAATAGCGGCCTTGCGCATATTGATGTTCGACCTCGGCTTGGATATCAGGCGCAGCGATGCGAACGAAGCTGCGGGAAAAGCTGCCATATCGTTCGATGAGCTGGTTGCGGAATTGGAAAACGTTATCCATGGGGAATCCTCACTGATCCATCTTGTGGCCAATCGCCAGAACCGCTGTATTACCGGTGGTGCCTGCTGTAATGCGCTTCCATTTCGCCCCTCGCCCCTTGCCGGTCGGCGTGATCAAGTTCTCCGATTTCATCGCTCGCAGCACCAATCGCACCATATCCCGGCTCACGCCCGGACAAGCTTCCTCGATTTCCGAGATCGAAAACGGCTGACTGCGCCCCAGGACTTCCGTCCGCACTCGGTCGCCTTTGCTGCCACGGCCACGCTCGATAGTGCCAACACGCTCCTCGAACTCGCGATAGGCCCGCAGCAAGGCGCCCCAGAAGTAGTCGAGCCAGGGCTTGACGTTATGTTGCCCTTGATGCCAGCCCTGAGAGCTGGCTTCCAGCGTCTCGTAATAGCCTTCCTTGGTTTCCTCGAAGATGCGTTCCAGGCTGATATAGCGGCCCACGACGTAATCGAAGTGATAGAGCAACAACAAGGTCAACAAGCGAGACATGCGGCCGTTGCCGTCCGGGAAAGGATGGATGCAGAGGAAGTCGAGCATCGCCAGCGGTATCAGCACCAGCGGATCGGCCAAGTGCTGATCCAGCGCGGTAGCGTATTGGCGAGTGAGATCGGCCATAGCCATCGGCGTCAGATGCGCTGCGATCGGCTGAAAGCGCAGTCGCAACGTACCATCAGGATGGCGCTCGATAATGTCGTTGTTGGTAGCCTTCCAACGCCCGCCTGCCTGCGGCATATAGCGGTACAGCATGGTGTGCAATTGCAGTATCACACCGTCGTTGAAGGGCATGTGTGCGGCGGATTCATGGAGCAACGCCAAGGCGTCGCGGTAGCCGGCGATCTCCTGTTCGGAGCGGCTTTTTGGCGCTGCGTTGCGAATGACGAGAGACTTCAGCCTTGAAGGAGCGACGACAACGCCTTCCAGGCGATTGGACGACTCTGTAGATTCGATCGCCGCGAGCTGGCGCAAGCCCTTGAGGGCTTCAGGAGACTGGGCAGCATAGAGCTGTTGCTTGCCCTGGTACTCACCCAATGAACGCAATGTGGCTGCCTGGGTACCGTCGAAGCGAAGCGCTGCAAGATACTCGGGGGTAAGCGAGTGCATAAAGATGTAAACCCAGACTATCTAAATGGGGTAATCGTAGCTTTAAAATAGGGTATTGTCCCGATAAATACCCTATTTAATCTACCTAGTTACCCTAATTTCTGGGTTCTCAATGCAAACCGCTCGCAGGTCTAGTTGAGGAAGATGCCACCACACCGGATAGCATATCCACCCTATGAGTCGGGTCTTATAAATGGGGCATTTATGTCAAAAATGCCCCATTTAATTGTTAGATTACCCTATTTCTATTCTCAGACGTTGAACAAGAAGTTCATCACGTCCCCATCCTGCACCACGTATTCCTTGCCTTCGGCGCGCATCTTGCCCGCTTCCTTGGCGCCGGACTCGCCCTTGTAGGTGATGAAGTCGTCGTAGGAAATCGTCTGGGCGCGGATGAAGCCGCGCTCGAAGTCGGTGTGGATCACGCCGGCGGCCTGCGGCGCGGTGGCGCCCACCTTGACAGTCCAGGCGCGCACTTCCTTCACGCCGGCGGTGAAATACGTCTGCAGGCCCAGGAGGCCGTAGCCCGCGCGGATCAGGCGATCCAGGCCGGGCTCCTTCATGCCCATGTCGGCCAGGAAGGCGACCTTGTCGGCGTCGTCCAGTTCAGCGATCTCGGCCTCGATGGCCGCGCAGATCGCCACCACGGGCGCGTTCTGCTTGTTGGCGTATTCGGTCAGGCGGTCGAGCAGCGGATTGTTCTGGAAGCCGTCGTCGCTGACGTTGGCCACGAACATCGCCGGCTTGGCCGTGATGAAGCCGAAGGACTTCAGCGAGAACAGCTCCTCGGCATCCAGGCCCAGCGAGCGGATGGGCTGGCCGGCGTCCAGGTGCTTCTGGCAGCGCTCGAGCAGCGACACGAGCTTGGCCGCTTCCTTGTCGCCGGAGCGCGCCGTCTTGTTGTTGCGGTGGATGGCCTTCTCGATGGTCTGCAGATCGGCCAGCGCCAGTTCGGTGGAGATCACTTCGATGTCGGCGATGGGGTCCACCTTG
>Ga0209455_1000581_pt1 | contig 23748 bp, 20 predicted proteins | sample AraplaCol_mCL_r2_FD_184275 | JGI IMG/M metagenome (GOLD analysis project Ga0209455, IMG submission 184275) | Arabidopsis root microbial communities from North Carolina, USA - plate scrape CL_Col_mCL_r2 (SPAdes) (version 2) | ecosystem: Host-associated > Plants > Roots > Endosphere | place: USA... | reverse complement strand
TTGCCTGGCACCGATCCCAAAGCTGTCGAGCAGCTGCAGCATCTCTGGGAAGGCATGGGCAGCCAGGTGGAACTGATGGAGCCGGGGCATCACGACCAGGTACTCGCCATCACCTCGCATCTGCCGCATCTCATCGCCTATACCATCGTCGGCACGGCGACCGGGCTCGAGGAATCGACGCAGAGCGAAGTGATCAAGTTCTCCGCCTCCGGTTTCCGTGATTTCACCCGCATCGCCGCTTCAGATCCGATCATGTGGCGCGACGTCTTTCTCAATAACCGGGACGCCGTCCTGGAAATGCTGGGCCGTTTCACCGAAGATCTGACGGCCCTGCAGCGCGCCATTCGCTGGGGCGAAGGCGAGAAGCTGCAGGAATGGTTCACCCGCACGCGCGCCATCCGCCGCAGCATCATCGATGCCAAGCAGGCCTGAGGTTATCCAGGCCTGTGGTTGTCTGAACAAAGAGGTCAAGAGATGAGCAATCATCGCCGCAAGACCTGCGCCAATATGGCGGAGGTACGCGAAGCCATCGACGCGATCGACCGTGATCTCGTCGCCTTGCTGGCCGACCGCCTGCATTTCATTGCCGAGGCGGCCCGTATCAAGCAAAACCGCGATCTGGTGCGGGACGATGTCCGGGTCGCCGACGTGCTGGCCAAGGTGCGCCAGACGGCTGAGCAGAAAGGCACCGATGCCGATCTGATCGTCGCGGTGTTTCGCGAACTGGTGGAGCGGTCGATCGCCCGCGAATTCCAGTTGTTCGACGGCTTGAATTAATCGGTTTCTGTCACAATTCTCCGGCCAGTCGGCTGCTGGTTGAATTTTCCAATCTTTCCAAGGGATCTCGAGATCCGGCCGGGCCTGGACGCTGGTCCTGCTTGCGGTATCACTGCCTATTCCGTGCGGCGCAAGGACGCTTGCAACAAAATTCACTTGCTTGCTGCAGGTTTTTCCCCTAATTCGCGGCTGTTGACGCACACGCACGTGCCATGGCCCAGGCTGCAGCGACCGATTGATCGGGGGCTGACAGCCGGTTTCCGGTGGTTATGCAACGACGGGGCGTCCTTTTTGGCGTGACCGGCAGGCTGGCCGATAGTGAAGACTTCGCCTCGGATGGAGCGAAGGACGGCGAGCAGGTCGATTTCCCGAGAGGGGGCAGTCGAACATGATGACACTTTGGGACCATATCCGACGCAATCGCCGTGTGGCAGGTCGTCAGATTCCCCTATCGATACGCCGATCGCGATCGGCCGTGACTGCTGCGGCTAAGCCTTATCCTATGGCGCCGCGCTCACCACTCCTGCGCATCTGACAGACGCAGTTTGAGTTTCCGACGCGGCGCAACCGGTGATGACCGGTCGCCGCGCAATACCCTGTTGATGAACTTCTTCCTGCAATTGCCTGTTTGAATGAGGTCGAGAATGGCAAAAAAAATCTCGTTTGGCGGACGCATACTGATGATCGGCTATGGTTCGGTCGGTCGCTGCACCATGCCGCTGCTGGAAAAGCATTTCGACATGCCGCTCAGCAACATCACGGTCGTTGATGCTCATGATCACAGCCACGATATCGAGCGCTTCGTCAAAAAGGGCGTCCACTATCTCATTCAGCCGATCGTTCCGGGCAATCTGGAAGCGACGCTGAGCAAGTTCACCGACAAGGGCGATCTCATCATCAATCTGTCGGTCGATGTCTCGTCTTTCGATATCATGGTCTGGTGCCAGAAGAACGGCGTCCTTTATCTCGACACCTGCATCGAGCCCTGGGCCAATTACTACGACAACACCTCGATCCCGGAAGAACAGCGCACCAATTACTATCTACGCCATCATCTGCTGGAAGCGGCCAAGTCCTGGCCGAAGAACGGTCCCAGCGCATTGCCGACCCATGGCGCCAATCCGGGCCTGGTCAGCCATTTCATCAAGGAAGCCCTGCTGGATCTCGCCAAGCAAACCGGCCACAATGCCTTGGAGCCGAAGGATCGCGAGGGCTGGGCGAAGCTCATGCAGTCGCTGGGCGTCAAAGTGATCCATGTCGCCGAACATGATCTGCAGGTCACCGATCATCCGAAGCGGCCAGGCGAGTTCTGCAACACCTGGTCGATCCATGGCTTTGTCGGTGAAGGATGCCAGCCGGCCGAGCTCGGCTGGGGGACGCATGAGAAGCGTATCCCGGAAAATGGCCGGCAGCATCAGGTTGGTTGCCAGGCGGCGATCTATCTGCGCCAACCTGGCTGCACGACGGAAGTCCGCTCCTGGACACCGGTCGGCGGCCCGATGATCAGCTATCTGATCACCCATGGTGAGTCGATTTCGACGGCGGACTATTACACGGTCTATGAAAACGGCAAGCCGGTCTACCGGCCGACCGTGCATTACGCCTATCATCCCTGTGAAGACGCGGTGTTGTCGGTGCGCGAATTCCAGGCGCGCGGCTTTGAATTGCAGGAAAAGATCCGTCCGCTCAACCACGAGATCGTTGACGGCATCGATGAACTCGGCGTTTTGCTGATGGGCGATTTCGGCGCTTATTGGTATGGCTCGCAGCTCTCGATCGACGAAGCGCGCGAACTGCTCGGCCCGGATTACAACGCCACCTCGATCCAGATCGCCTCGCCGGTCCTGGCCGGTGCCATGTGGCTGATCGAGAACCCCAATCGTGGCCTCGTCGAGCCGGAAGAGATCGATTACAAATTCGTCATGGAAATCTGCCGGCCATATCTTGGCCCGGTGGTCGGCGAGCGTTCGGATTGGACGCCGCTGCAGCACCGCAATGTGCTGTTTCCGGAACCGGGCCTCGATCTCAGCGATCCCTGGCAGTTCGAGAACTTCCGCGTCCGTCGCTGATCGGCAAGGCCGGAGACGACATGAAAAGGCCGGGCGATATGCCCGGCCTTTTTGCTGTTCGCCGCCCGTTGTTCGATTCGGTTCAGGGCCAGTTGATCGGCGGCAGCTTGAAGAGCTTGGCGAAACCGAAGCTCACCACCCGGTCCTGGATCGTCAGGCCAACGGTCACCTCCGGTCGCCCAGTGGCACCGGGCTTCTCCAGGCCCTGGATGACGGCCTTGGCGATGCCGGCATCCTTGTGGTGAATGGCACCGCGCGCCGCCAGAAGATCGATGAGGTCGCCAAGTCCCGTCGCGGTGATGGTACCGGCGCCGACCGGCTGCAGATTCTGATCGAGTGCCAGAGTGCCGCTGCCGGTCATCGTCACCGGACCCTGGGCGTAGTCGAACCGGCTGAGCTCGATATCGCCGCCGGGCGTGCTCCACTGGCTGAGCGCGCTGGCGAGATCCGCGGGCGGCGGCGCGCCTGGTGGCAGCAGGGGACCCTTGATGGTCCCGGTGATATCGGCCTGGGTGATCGGTCCCGGCAGCAATTGCGGCATGTCGGCCGGCAGGTCGACATTGCTGGCGGCGATGTTGAACATGGCCGCCGGGTCCTTGAAGTCATGCGGTGGCGTTGGCGGCAACTGGACATCGATATGCAGGCTGGCTGCCGATAGCACGGTCTGGCCGTTATCGAGCTTGCCGCGATTGACATCGATGGTGGCGCCGGCCGGATTGCCATTGCGGAGCAGGATGCTGCCATCCGCCTGATCAAGCGTCAGTCGGGTACCTGTGGCTGGCGCATCGCCGGTGCCGGCACCCGGCTGGCCGAGGCTGAGACCGGGAATGATGACTGTCAGCGGGCTGTCGCAGAGCAGACGTACGCGATTGAGGTCAATCGGCGACATATTGAGCTGGAGATGATCCGTCCGGGCGGAGAGGGCGGTGCCGCCCAGCCGGCCCAGGATGTTGACGCCGGTGAAATCGGCGGTGAAGGCAAAGGGGAAGCCAGAAATGCCGTTCCACTTGAAATCGACCGTGGCGCCGGCGCTACGCTGATCGCCGGCCCATTCCTCGACCCCGGCCTGCAGCCGTTTGGCCACCTGTTGCCAGTAAATGGCGTAAGCGCCGAAGAGCAGGGCTGCGGCCACCAGGGCAACCAGACCCCAAAGCCAGGCTCGCCGCCGCGACGAGGTCATTTCGTTGCCTGCATTATTGTGCCCCGCATCAAGCATTGTTATGGTTATTCGACTGCTAGGGGGCTGGCGGCGCCTTGTCCAGCTTTTTCGCGCCCGAAGCCCTCTGATGAGCGCGCCGATCGACGGAGCCGTACGGTGCGGCGCAGCAGGCTGAGAATGTGCAAAGGAAATGCGGTCGTAACGTGATGCCGCTGCAGATATCCAGTTCGCCGGTTCGGGTGCAATCCGCCGCTTCCAGACATTCCTCGTCGAGATCAATCGCCGCCATTCCTGCTTCGCCATGCGCCGAGATCGTTTCTCCTCGATTTTTTTCTCCCCGGCTCTATTCTCGGGTGACGTCGTGCGGCTGATGGCCAAGCAGCCTTGTCCAGCCGCGCCAGATTCGGCCACGGAACAGGAATTGATCGACAGCCGGCGCATCGTGCCGGAGCCCGGAGCGGACTTCTATGTCTTTGCCTATGGCTCGCTGATGTGGCGTCCGGACTTCATCTATGCCGATGTCTGGCCGGCGACCCTGTTCGGCTATCACCGCAGCTTCTGCATCCGCTCGACCCATTATCGCGGCTCGGAAGAATGTCCTGGCCTCGTGCTCGGCCTCGATCGCGGCGGCATGTGCCACGGCCGGCTGTATCGCGTCGCAGCCGAGGAAGCCGCCGGTGCTGCCGAATACCTGCATGACCGGGAAATGGTGTCCGGCTGCTATCAGCCGAAATGGCTGATGCTGCAACGGGCTGATGGCGTGCGGCAGCGGGGGCTGGCCTATGTCGCCGACCCGCAGCACTGGCAATATGCCGGAAAACTGTCTGATGATGAGATCGTGGCGATGATCGGACGAGCTTGCGGCTCGGCCGGCCGCAACATCGATTATCTGCGCAATACCGTCGAACATCTCGATGATATCGGTCTCAAAGAGAGCCGGCTGCATCGCATCCTGCGAAAAATCAACGAGACCTGCACCGCTGCTTGAACAGTCCTGCGCGGCTGCGGCTTGGCAAGCTGACATGACCTCGCCTATCTTGCCGGCACGACAACGGTTTCAAGGGGTGTCATGACGGCGCAGCATCATCCGCTCGGGTCTTATTACGCAGCGACCGCCAATCAATTCGCTGCGCCGGAACCTTTGCGTGGCGATGTCAGCGCTGACGTCTGCGTCGTGGGCGGCGGCTTTACCGGGTTATCGGCCGCCCTCCATCTCGCCGAACGAGGCTATAAGGTGGTGCTGCTGGAAGCTGCCCGGATCGGCTGGGGTGCCTCGGGCCGCAATGGCGGGCAGATCAATACCGGTCTGCGCAAATCGCCGCCGGATCTGATCGCTGCTTTCGGGCTGGAACGGGCCAAGGCCTTGTTCGATCTTTCCGAAGAGGCGCGAGGCCTCATTCGCGACCGCGTGGCCCGGCACAATATCGCCTGCGATCTCAAGAGCGGCACCATGCTGGCCGCTTCGAAGAGCCGTGATCTTGCCTGGATGGAAGAAGAGATCCGCTGCCTGGAGCAGCAGATGGATTATCACCATGCGCGCTTGCTAGATCGGACGCAGGCACGGCAGATCATCGGCTCCGATCTCTATCACGGGGCCATTGCCGATCGGGGTGGCGGTCATCTGCATCCGCTGAATTACGCCTTGGGTCTGGCCGATGCTGCCCGTGCGGCCGGCGCGGCGTTGCATGGCCGGAGCGCCGTTACCGCGATCGAAACCGTTGCCGGTGGCCATGTTGTCCGCACCTCGCAGGGTCAGGTGCGTGCAACTTATGTCGTGCTTGGCTGCAATGCCTATCTTGGCGATCTCGAGCCGCGCATCGCCGGCAAGATCATGCCGATCGCCAATTACATCATCGGCACCGAGCCATTGAGCGAGGCTGAAGCACAATCGCTGATCGCCAATGACGCCTGTGTCTGCGACACCAAATTCGTCGTCAGCTATTATCGCCTCTCGGCCGATCGTCGCCTGCTGTTCGGCGGCGGCGAGGCCTATACGCCGACGCCGCCGCGCGACATTGCCGCCTTCGTGCGGCCCTATATGCTGCGGGTCTATCCGCAGCTTGCCGACAAGCGCATCGACTATGGCTGGGGCGGCATGCTGGCGATCACCATGAGCCGGCTGCCGCATATCGGCCGCATCGGCAATCTCTTCTTCGCCCATGGCTATTCTGGGCAGGGTGTCGCCACCACCGGGATCGCCGGCAAGCTGATCGCCGAGGCGATGGCCGGTACTGCTGAGCGCTTTGATGTCTTCGCCGGCATCCGCCACCAGACCTTCCCCGGCGGCACCTTGCTGCGCCACCCGCTGCTGGTCCTGGCGATGCTTTGGTACGCGATGCGGGACCGGCTGTGAGCCGGTCCGGCCGCGCTTGCACTTGCGTTACTTCGACTTGCGGCGGAACAGCGACTTGAAGCGCGAGGCCGCGCCACCGGCGACCAGGGCGGCAATCACGCCGAACTTCTTGCCGGCGATGATGAGGAAGGCGATCGCAGCAGCGATCAGGCCCTTGCCCAGTTTGACGCCGATGATACCGGCAACCAAAGCGGCGATGCCGTAGCCTGCCACTTTATCACCTTCCTTGAAGTCGATATAGCGGCTGCCAGTCTTGTAGCTATGGCTACTGAGCATATTGTCCAGCATGGCTGGCTGGCCGTTCGCCGCATGATAACTCTCGATCGAGCCGATCCAGGTCAGTTCACTGAAACCGTCGCGGCTCAATTGCAGCGCCTTCGCATTGACGTAATGCTGATCCTTCGCGGTCAGTTCGAAGGACCAGGATGCCGTATGCGTCGCTGCATCATAGGTCGGGTGCTGCAGCCAACCGATGATCGTTAACGGCTCTTTGCCATTGGCCACGCGGCGCTTGTTCGCCTCGATCTGATTTTCCTGCATCTTCTTCAGGAAATCCGTGGGGTCGATATTCTTCCAGTCGTCATCCTGGACGTGGCCGTCATGGGTGAAGCTGAACTCGACCTCGGCATCGCCCTTGTCATCGACGACGATCGCCTCGGTGTTGGGAAATTCGTCGCCGTTGTCGAGAAAGGCTTCGCGCCGGGCATCGGCGCCGAGCAGGATGTGATATTTGCCCACGAGCCTGAGGTGGCTGCCGGAGAGGGGTAGGTCGTAACCCTGATTGCCATCCTGCCAATGCAGGGCGGCATAGGCGGCCTTGAGATCGGCCTCGGTCTTCGGATAGGCGTTGTCGGTGTCATCCGCCAGGGCAGCCGTCGCCGCACCGGCCAGCACTATGGTCGCGAGAAAAATCCGTGTCACGCCGATCCCCCCGGAAGCGTCAGATCTATACATGTTTATCGGGATTTATTCTTAAAAGCACAATCCAAAATATTTGAATTTTGCCCGCCGGTAGGCCGCTTCTCTTGCCCGAATTTGATGCGATTGCTCAAAATTTAGGCTTCCGACAATTTGTCGTAGCCGCGGAAATCTGCCGTTTTTTCGAGATAATACTGGTATCGGGTCCATGGCATGGCGCATGCTACTGCTTCATCCTGGGCCGTTGTCGGATTCCAGAGAAAGGCGGTTCGATGGCCTTCGATGAAATGCGTAATGGTTCCGGCGAGGTCCGGCCGACTTATGCCAAGATTGCCGACTGGCTGAAGACAGTCAGTGCCAATGATCTCGAGCGCCGCCGTTATGAGGCGGAGCTGTTTTACCGTCGCGGCGGCATCACCTTCGCCGTCTATGGCGACGAGCAGGGCGGCGAACGGATCATCCCCTATGACATCGTGCCGCGCATTCTTTCCCGTCCTGAATGGAACAAGCTTTCGCGCGGGCTTGAGCAGCGGGTCAGGGCGATCAATCTCTATCTTGCCGATATCTATGGCCGGCAGGACATCCTGCGGGCGGGGCTCATTCCTGAAGAGCTGATCTGGCGCAATGCCACCTTCAGGCCGGAAATGGCGGGGCTCCGCGTGCCGCACAATATCTATGTCCATATCGCCGGCATCGATGTGGTGCGGGTCGATGGCGATGATTTCTATGTGCTGGAAGACAATACGCGGACACCCTCGGGTGTCTCCTACATGCTGGGCGGCCGAGAGATCTCGATCCGCCTGATGCCGGAGCTCTATGCCACCCATGGCGTGGCGCCGATCGAGAACTATCCTAACGAATTGTTGGCGACCCTGCGCTCGGTGGCGCCGCAGCAATCCTCCAGCGATCCGACCGTGGCGCTGTTGACGCCAGGTCCGTTCAATTCCGCCTATTACGAACATTCCTTCCTCGCCGATCGCATGGGCGTCGAATTGGTGGAGGGGCGCGACCTCTTCGTCCAGGATGCCGTCGTCTATATGCGCATGACGCAGGGACCGAAGCGGGTCGATGTCATCTATCGCCGCGTCGATGACGACTTCATCGACCCGCTCACCTTCCGATCGGATACCATGCTCGGCGTGCCCGGCCTGTTCGAGGCATATGTCGCCGGCAATGTGACGCTCGCCAATGCCGTTGGCACGGGCATTTCCGACGACAAGGTGATCTACGCCTATATGCCGCAGATCGTGAAATTCTATCTCGGCGAGGAACCGATCCTGAAGAACGTGCCGACCTGGCGCTGCCGCGAGGCCGAGCATCTGGCTTATGTGCTTGATCATCTCGAGGAACTGGTGGTCAAGGAAGCGCATGGCTCCGGCGGCTACGGCATGTTGGTGGGGCCGCAGGCAAGCTCCAGCGAGATCGAGGAGTTCCGGGCCCGGCTGAAGGCAATGCCGGCGGCCTATATCGCCCAGCCGACCTTGTCCCTGTCGACCTGCCCCACCTTTGTCGATCAGGGGATTGCACCTCGCCATGTCGATCTCCGTCCCTTCGTGCTCAGCGGCGCCGATGGCGTGCGCATCGTGCCGGGTGGGCTGACCCGGGTCGCCTTGCGCGAAGGGTCGCTGGTAGTGAATTCCAGCCAGGGCGGGGGCACCAAGGATACCTGGATCGTCGATTTCTAAACGCAAGCCACCCTGCGGGTCTAACCGCACGGGCATGAAAAAAAGTCAGGGAGTGAAGCGTCCATTGAAGGTTGACCAGCTGGAACCCAGCATGTTGCGACGAACGGCAGATAGTCTTTACTGGCTTTCACGCTATGTCGAGCGAGCGGACTATCTCGCGCGCATCCTGGAAGCGGCCGAACGTCTGTCGTCCTTGCCGAAGGCGGAACTGGAGGTGGGCACCAATGAATGGGAAAGCGCGCTGCTGACCGCCGGTTGCCTGGATGCTTTCCGCGAGAAATACGACGTCGCCAACGCCCTGACGGTGACCGAGTTCCTGGCCTATTCCAACGAGAATTCCTATTCGATCCGGCGCTGTCTGGAGACGGCCCGCGCCAATGCCCGCGCGGTACGCACGGCCCTGACCGCGGAAATGTGGGATGTGATCAATGGCGCCTGGCTGGAATTGCAGGATCTGCGGCCCGGCACCCTGGTGCCGGGGCAAAGTTCGCGCTTCCTCGACTGGGTCAAGGATATCTGCCTCAGGGTCGACGGCTCGGGTCATCGCACCATGTTGCGGCGCGACTCCTATTGGTTCGCGCGGCTCGGCATCTATGCCGAACGGGCCGACAACACGGCGCGTATCCTCGATGTCAAATATCATGTGCTGCTGCCCAAGGCCTCACAGGTCGGCGGCGGGCTTGATTATGCGCAATGGGCGGCGATCCTGCGCGCGGTCTCGGCGCTCAATAGCTATCACTGGGTCTATCGCGAGAGTGTCAAGCCCTGGCTGGTGGCCGATCTCCTGATCCTGAACGAGCAGATGCCGCGTTCCCTGGTCGCCTGCTATGGCCAGATCGTCGCCAACCTCGACAATCTGGCGACCGCTTACGGCCGCGTCGGTGATTCGCAGCGTCAGGCCCGCAATGTCTATCTGCATCTCGAGAACAACAGTGTCGACCAGATCTTCCAATCCGGCTTGCACGAATTCCTGACCGAGTTCATCGCCAGCAACAACCGTGTCTGCCAGGCGATCGTCGAACAATATCTGATTTAGGAAACACCCGCGTCGCATGCTTATCCGCGTTCGTCACAAGACCACCTATAGCTATGAGCGGCCGGCCCAGTCGGTCATCCAGCTGCTGCGCCTCACCCCGCGCAATCACGAAGGGCAATCGGTGCGCAAATGGCGCATCGAGCTGGAGAATGACGGCACCCTGCGCTCCGGCCAGGACGCCTTCGGCAATGTCACCCATATGCTATCGCTGGCGGGGCCGATCGAGAAGATCACCCTCACCGTCGAAGGCGAGGTCGAGAAGCAGGATACCAACGGCATCTTGCGTCATTCGCTGGAGCCCTTCCCCGCAGCGTTGTTTCTACGCGACACCGATCTCACTCAGCCGGATGCTGCTCTGCTTGATTTTGCCCAGGCCTGCGCAACCAAGGCCGGTGGCAGCGGCCTTAAGGTGATGCATGAGCTGATGGCTGCGATCAACCAGCAGATCAGTTTCGATACCGAGCCGACCACGGTTGGTACCACCGCGGCGCAAGCCTTCGAGATGAAGCGCGGTGTGTGCCAGGATCTTTCGCATATCTTCATCGCCTGCGCCCGCAGCCTCGGTATTCCCGCCCGCTATATCGGCGGCTATCTGCTGCGCTCGGATGATACGCCGAATCAAGAAGCGGGCCATGCCTGGGTCGAGACCTATATCAAGGATCTGGGCTGGGTCGGCTTCGATCCCGCCAATGGTGTCTGCCCGACCGAAGCGCATATCCGGGTGAGTGTCGGTCTCGATTATCTGGGGGCGGCACCCGTGCGCGGCTCACGCTATGGCGGGGCGGCCGAGCAGATGGACGTCGCCGTCACGGTCGACCAGGCTGGCGGCTCCACCGGTGTCCAGCAACAGCGCCGGCCGGCCGGCTTCGGCCAGCAGATGGGCGATCACAGCCAGCAATAACGTAGGCCGAATCCGGCCGCTTACCGGTTGTTCACGATCCGCAGCCACGATATAAGCGGGTGAGCGCCAACGGAGTGGCAAGATGACTTACTGCGTGGGACTGCGGCTCAAGGATGGCCTGGTCCTCATCACCGATTCCCGTACCAATGCCGGGATCGACAATATCGCCAGCTATCGCAAGCTGCATGTCTTCGAGCAGCCGGGCGAAAGGCTGATCGCGGTCGCCACCTCCGGCAATCTGTCGATCAGTCAATCCGTGATCAGCATGTTGACCGACGGGCTCGCCCATCCCGAGACCGGCGATGTCGAGAGCCTGATGAATGTCCCCTCGATGTTCCGGGCGGCACAGCTGGTCGGCCGCGCCGTGCGCGAGACCTTTGCGGTCGACGGCAAGGCCCTGGAACAGCATCATGCCGGTTTCGACGTTGCCTTGCTGGTCGCCGGCCAGATCAAGGGCGGTCGCATGCGCCTCTTCATGGTCTATGCCGCCGGCAATTTCATCGAGGCGACCGAGGACACGCCCTTCCTGCAGATCGGCGAGCACAAATACGGCAAGCCGATCCTCGACCGCGCCGTCTCCTATCAGACCGATCTCTATGACGGGCTGAAGATCGGCCTGATCTCGATGGATTCCACCATGCGCTCCAATCTTGCGGTGGGCCTGCCGCTAGACGTGCTGGTGTTCAGGCGCGATGAGATAAAAGCCGAACTCAGCTATCGCGTTACTGAGCAGGACAGCTATTTCTCGGAGTTGCGGCAAAGCTGGTCAAAGGCGTTGCGCGAGGCGCATCTCGCTATCCCCCCGCCGCCTTATCGTAACGGCAATTAGCCCAGCAGCTGCAGTTCCGTCGCGTGGAAGCGGCCATCTCCCCGACTGTCACGTTTGAAAGATAAGCGCTGGCCTTCCGCGAGCGTGCGTAAGCCGAGCGCATCGACATCGCTGACATGGACGAAGAGGTCGGGCCCGGCGGCATCCGGCTTGATGAAGCCGAAGCCCTTCTTTTCCTTGAACCACAGGACAGTGCCGGTTTCCCGGCCCGCTCCTGTTGCTTCCGTCACTTGCCGCTGCCGGCGACGTCTTGCGTGTCGCGGGTCAGGAAATAGGCGCCGATGATCGGCAGGAAGGTGATCGCCATGACGATGATCGCCGCCACATTGGTGACCGGGCGCTGATGCGGGCGGATGAGCTCGTTCAGCATCCACAGCGGCAAGGTGCGCTGCTGCCCCGCGGTGAAAGTGGTGACGATGATCTCGTCGAAGGAGAGCGCGAAAGCCAGCATGCCGCCGGCCAGCAGTGCCGTCGCCAGATTGGGCAGGATCACATGCCGGAAGGTCTGAAAACTGTTGGCACCGAGATCCATCGAGGCCTCGACCAGCGCCGGCGAGGAGCGCCGCAGCCGCGCGATCACGTTGTTATAGACAACGACAATGCAGAAGGTGGCATGGCCAAGCACGATGGTCCAGAAGGTGAAGGGGACTTCGCCGAGGGCGAAGGCCGCCCGGAGCGAGATACCCGTCACGATGCCCGGCAGCGCGATCGGCAGCAGGATGAGGAGCGTCACCGATTCCTTGCCGAAGAAGCGGAAACGATACATCGCGGCTGCCGCGCAGGTGCCAAGTACCATGGCGATCGCCATGGAGAACAAAGCGACCCGTACCGAAAGCCACAGCGCCTCCCAGAAGTCGTCGCGGGCGAAGGTAACGGCGAACCATTGCGTCGTCAGGCCCGGCGGCGGAAAGGAGTAGCTCTTATCGTCGGTGGTGAAGCCATAGAGGATGATGAACAGGATCGGCAGGTTGAGGAACAACACACCGAACCAGGCGGCGGAAGTGAGGCCGAACCCGGCCTTTGCCGAGCTGCGGTCAGAGGGCATCGAAAGCTCCAAAGCGTTTGGCGACCGCGAGATAGACGGCCATGATCGCGATCGGCACCATGGCGAAGGCGGCGGCCATCGGGATATCGCCCGATGTTCCCTGGAACTGATAGACCGCCTGGCCGATGAAGGGACGCGAGGAACCGATCATCTGCGGGATGATGTAGTCGCCGAGTGTCAGTGAGAAGGTGAAGATCGAGCCGGCGGCAACGCCGGGGATCGACAGAGGCAGGATCACCTTGCGGAAGGTCTCGCCCGGCTTGGCGCCGAGATCGCTGGAAGCCTCGATCAGCGAGCGCGGGACGCGTTCCAGCGCCGCCTGGATCGGCAGGATCATATAGGGGAGCCAGATATAGACGAAGGTGATCGTCGTGCCGATATAGGAGGTCGACAGCGAGGAACCTTCGACCACCGGCAGGGTCAGGATCCAGTCGAGCACATCGCCGAGGCCGATATGGTTGACGACCCAGTGGATCGCGCCTTCTTTCGCGAGGATCAGCTTCCAGGCGTAGACGCGGACCAGGTAATTCGACCAGAGCGGCAGCATGACGGCGACATAAAACAGCGCCTTCATGCGCGAACCGGCATAGCGCGCCATGTAATAGGCGAGTGGAAAGGCGATGGCGGCGGCGATCAGCGTGACGATCGCCGCCATGCCTGCCGTGCGGCCGATGATCGAGGCATTGGTCCAACTGAAGAGTCGTAGATAATTGTCGATGGTCGGCTGCATCACCACCCGGCCGGTGAAATCATCGAGCTGGAAGAAGCTCTGCAGCAGCAGGCTGAACAGCGAGCCGAGATAGATGATCCCCAGCCAGAGCAATGGCGGCACCAGCAGGAGCAGGAGCAGCATCCGCGGCCGGGTATAGAGATAGGTGGAGATTCGACCGGCGAGACCGGTCGATGGCTGCTTGAGTGAGGTAGAAATGGCCATGACCGCTCAGTCCTGCAAGCGCAAGAGGTCGCTGCTGTTCCACCACAGCAGGACGGGCTCGCCCTGGGCCGGCTGGAAGCTGGTCTCGCGGTTCTGCTGCATGACAGTGAGTTCGCCGCCGCCTTGCAGGGCGACTTCATAGCGGCTGCCGGCGCCGAGATAGAGCACGGAGGTCAGCGTGCCTCGCACCGACATCGCACGATCCGCATTGGTGGCGGGGATGCTGCTATTGGCGGGTTGCAGATGGATCTTTTCCGGCCGGATCGAACAGGTGCCACTGGTGCCGGTGAGCATGGCGCCGATTTCCGGCTTGAGGAGATTGGAGATGCCGACGAAGCCGGCGACAAAAGCCGTGCGCGGCCGCTCATAGAGCTCATGCGGCGCCGCCAGCTGCTCGATCTTGCCTTGGTTGAAGACGGCGATGCGGTCGCTCATAGAAAGCGCTTCGCCCTGGTCATGCGTCACATAAACGAAGGTGATGCCGACCTGGCGTTGAATGGCCTTGAGCTCGACCTGCATCTGTTCGCGCAATTTGAGATCGAGGGCGCCAAGCGGTTCGTCGAGCAGCAGCACGCTGGGCCGGTTGACGAGGGCGCGGGCTAGGGCCACGCGCTGGCGCTGGCCGCCGGAAAGCTGCGACGGCTTGCGGCCGCCATAGCCACCCAGCGCCACCATGTCGAGCGCTTCGGCGGCGCGCTTTTTACGCTCGGCCAGGGGCACTTTCCGGATCATCAGGCCATAGGCGACATTCTCCAGCACGGTCATATGCGGGAAGAGCGCGTAATCCTGGAACACGGTATTCACGTCACGATCATAGGGCGGGACGCCGGTCATCGGCTTGCCATGGATGGCGACGGTACCTTCGGTCGGCTGTTCAAAGCCGGCGATCAGGCGCAGGCAGGTGGTCTTGCCGGAGCCCGAGGGACCCAGCATGGCGAAAAACTCGCCGTCGAGGATGTCGAAACTGACATTGTCCACCGCCTTCACGGCGCCGTAATGCCGCGAAACGGATTGAAAGGAAACGGCGATGGACGTCTTCTTTTCAGTCATGATGGAAACGTGAAACCTGTCTGTCTTTATGCTCTAACAAAATGTCGGAATAGGAGAGGGGCGGATCTCATCGATCCGCCCCTTTGTTCAGATCAGCCGATTACTGGCCGCTTTGGATACTCTGATAGGCCGAGACCCAGTCCTTATAGGCGACACAGTCCGACGTGCCGTCGCCGCATTCCTTGGTCGGGGTCTTCCAGAAGTGAATGAGGTTGAAGAGCTGCGAACCATTGGCGCGGCAACCGGCATCGCCAATGATGTCTTCCTTGCAGGCTGCCGGCACCGCCGGCACAGCGCCGAACCAGGAGGCGACGCCCGCCTGGGTCTTGGTCTCCAGCGAATGCTTCAGCCACATATAGGCGCAGTTCGGATGCGGCGCAGTGGTCGCCATCATCGTCGTATCGGCCCAGCCGGTCGCACCTTCCTGTGGGATGGTCATGCCGATCTTGACCTTCTTGGCAGCACGCAGGGTGTTGACCTGATAGGCCCAGGAGGTCGCGGCGACCACGCCTTCCGAGGTGAAGTCATCAACCTGGGCGGCGGAATCGCTCCAATACTTGCTGACCAGCTTGCGCTGGCCCTGCAGCAGGGCGACAGCGGCATCGAATTGCGGCTGCGTCAGCTCGTAGGGATCCTTGATGCCGAGTTCCGGCTTGTGCGTCATCAGGTAGAGGGCAGCATCGGCGATATAGATCGGGCCGAAATAGGCTTCGACCCGGCCTTTGTTGGACTTGCCGTCCGGCAGCTTCTGTTCGGTGAAGACGACGTCCCAGCTCTGCGGCGCGTTCTGGAAGACCTTGGCGTTGTACATCAGCACGTTCGGGCCCCACTGCCAGGGCACGCCATAATGCTTGCCGTCGACCGTGTGCCAGGCACCGCTCTGCAGCTTCGGGTCGATCGTGTCATAGCCCGGCACCAGATCGGTGTTGATCTCCTGCACCGTGCCGCCCTTGATCAGGCGCAAGGAAGCGTCGCCCGACGCGGTCACCAGGTCGAAGCCGCCGCCGTTCATCAGCGACACCATTTCGTCCGAGCTGCCGGCGGTCTTCACCGTTACCTTGCAGCCGGTCTCCTTTTCGAAGCCCGTGACCCAATCATAGTTCTTGTCGGATTCGCCACGTTCGATGTAGCCCGGCCAGGCGACGATCGCCACCTCGCCTTCGCCCGGACCGATGCTCTTCAGCATATCTGCCATGGTCGCGCTGCTCATCGACAGGACGCCGATGGCCGATACCAGGGCGGATGCCGCCAACCTGGTCGAATAAGACATGATGCCTCCTCGAAATATGTTTCCCAGCTCTGTCCAGCCGATCTTGGGCGGTCGTCATAGCCGACCGCACGCCTCCCTGGCGTTCAAACTCCCACCGGCCTTGGTCCTGCGTCCTTCTTGGTCCGTCAGTACCAGACGACGAAAACTAGCCCGCCGCCGACAGATTGTAAAATCGGAAAGAGCAAGAAACCGGGCAAAATCAGATAATTGGCGAATTCTGGAAGTCTGCCAAGGACTTGCCGAGGGAAGCCGCATCCAGGTCGCGGGTGATGAAAACCAGCCGCGAACGGTGATCGGCGCTGGGCCAGTCGGGGAGCACCACCGGCGGATGGAACAAGTGCTGGATACCATGGATCGCCACCGGCTTCTCCTCGCCGGCGACATTGAGGATGCCCTTGATGCGGAGCAGGTCGGCGCCTTGCGTCGCGATCAGCATCTCGATCCAGCTGACGAATTTCTCCCAATCCAAAGGTGCCGTATGGGTCAGGCAGAAGGCGCGGATATGGTCGTCATGGCGATTGACGTCGTGATGGTGATCATGCGCGGCATGGCCGTGATGATCATGGTCGTCATGCCCGTGATCATGATGCCCGTGATCATCATGATCGTGTCCGCCATCGGTCGCCGTCGCCTGATAGGCTTCCTGGCGCAGCCAGTTCTGCACATCGAGGCTCTTGCTTTCGGGATTGTAGAGGCCGGCATTGAAGAGCTGTGAGGCGCTGATCTGACCTTGCGTGATACGATAGATCGGCGCCGCCGGGTTGATGGCCTGCAGCCGCGTTTCCAGGGCCGCGAGCGCTTCCGGTGTTGCGAGATCGCTCTTCGTCACCAGCAGACGGTCCGCGACGGCGGCCTGCTTGACGCTTTCGATCTGCTTGTCGAACTGCCCCATGGCATTGATCGCATCAACCGTGGTGACGACACCGTCCAGACGGTAGAAGGCACTGAGCAGCGGATCACCGATCAGCGTGTGCAATATGGGTGCCGGGTCGGCAAGGCCCGTGGTCTCGATCACGAGCCGGCGAAAGCGTGGGACCTCGCCGCGCTCGCGCTGCTTGAAGAGACGTCGCAAGGTGTCGATGAGATCGCCGCGGATGGTGCAGCAGAGGCAGCCGGAGGACAGCAGGATGGTGTCTTCTTTCGCCGCCTCCACCAATTCATGGTCGAGCCCGATCTCGCCGAATTCGTTGATGACGACGGCGGTGTCCTTCATCCAGTCCTGAGTCAGCAGATGGCGCAGCAAGGTCGTCTTGCCGGAACCAAGGAAGCCGGTGATGACGGAAACCGGCAGCTTTTCCGGGCGCTTTTCGTTGTCCATCGTGTTTTCGGTCATCCACGCACCCGTTTCAGGCCATGCAGCGCGAAGAGCGCTGCCGTGAAAAGAATCAGCGCACCGGCTTGGTGGCTGACGGCGACATCGACCGGCACCACCAGCATCAGGGTGGTGATGCCAAGGGCGATCTGTCCCATCACGGCCAGCATCACCAGTGAACCGCGGCCTTTGAGATTGGCCGGCAGGTCGCTGCCGGTCAGCCGCAGGACGAAATTGACGACGCCGCAAAAGGCCAACAGCGCCACGCAGCGATGCAGGAACTGCGCAGAGCCCGGGCGCTCCAGGAAGTTGATCCACCAGGGCTGATCGAAGAAGAGATCGTCCGGCACCAGCCGGCCATTCATGAAGGGGAAATCGTTGTAGATGAGGCCGCCATGCAGCCCGGCCACGAAGCCACCGATGGTGATCTCGCATGCGATCAACACGAACATCAGCCAGCCATGCCACTTCAAGGCAGCGGTACCCCGGCCGGCGACAATGCCCGGTTGCAACAGATCAAGTGCCGACCAGAAGATGTAGCCATAGATCAGCAAGGCGAGATCGAGATGGGCCACCAGGCGATACTGGCTGACGCTGGTACGATCCTCGAAACCGCTCGCCACCATGATCCAGCCCATCAGGCCCTGCAGGCCGCCGAGCACGAACATGAAAATCAGGCGGCCGCGCCAGTCCCGGCGAATCTGGCCCTTCCACAGGAACCACAGGAAGGGCAGCAGAAAGACGAAGCCGATCAGCCGCGCCCAGACCCGGTGTAGATATTCCCAGAAGAAGATGCCCTTGAAACCGGCGAGATCCATATCGGCATTGATATGCTTGAACTGTGCCGTCTGCTGATAGAGCTCGAAGGTCTTTTGCCAAGCGTCATGGCTGAGCGGGGGGATGAGACCCATGATCGGGTTCCATTCCATGATCGACAGGCCGGAGCCGGTGAGGCGGGTGATGCCGCCCAGAACAACCTGGCCGAAGATCATGAAGCAGACCACCAGCAGCCAGATTCCGACCCGGCGGTCGCGCTGCGACAGCGGCAGGTTGGCGATATTGGGAACGGCCACGGTTGGGCTGAACGGCTGCAAAATCGACCTCAAACAGGGAAAAACGGCGTCAAAATAGCGCCCTGGACTGCAAAGACCAATGCGAAATGTGGCGGCGTGAGCGGACCGGATGCCGCAGGATTGGGCACTTTATCGGCTGTTTTTGAGACTTTCAGGGCTGCCGGCGGTATTTTTCCGGCAGCAATTGCTCAACCGGGATCAGATGCGGCGGTTCATCCGCCGTGGCGCCGGGCATGATCACGGCACAGCCGGCGGCAAAATCGGTCAGCATTTCCCGGCAGATGCCACAGGGCGAAACGATCTTGCAGTCACGATGCTGCTCGCGCGGACGCGGGTGCCGCAGTGAGACGATTGCCTCGATCCGGGTTTCACCGGCCCCCATCGCCTGGCCAAGCGCCACCGCCTCGGCACAGACCGAGGCCCGGCCGACATAGGTATCGAGATGCAGCCCGGTATAGATACGGCCCGATCCGCCGCGAACGGCAGCGGCGATGTGGTGGCGGTTCTCGATATAGCGGGCGCTGATCAGCTCCCGGGCAGCCTCAATCAAGGCCTGGTTGGCCGGTGACAAGTTCGCTGTTTTCATCTCGGCCGTTTCAGCCTTGCCTGGGTGATCGTTCATGTCTGCATCCTGCTAATCCGTCTGTAAGTGGTCAAGGCTGGCCTGAGATTGAGGACTTCCAGTTACCGGTGCCTCATCGTGTCCTCTCCGATACTTCCGGAGAGATGTTCTAAAAATATGTTGGGATGCTGTCGGTGACCGTCCAGTCGTCATCGACGACGAAAAGCTGGCGCCATTTGTCGAAAGTGGTGCAAGGATGCGAAATACCGAGGCAGATGAGATCGCCGACCGCCACGGATGCGCCATCGGGGAAATACAGATAAGCGTGCTGATCGTTCATGCGGTCGATCCGCCAGCCGGTGCCGAGTGCCTGCTGTGCGCCGCCGCTTGCCGGTTGCCGCAGGACCGGCTTCGGCAATCCGGCATCATGGCCGGCATCCCTTTTGCCCAAGGTGAGCAGAGCGAGGCCGGGTTCCGGTTGCGACTGCACCATCGCCCAGAGAAAGAGTGCCGGTTCCATCCGGCCGAGGCGGGCAGCGAGTTCGGCGCCGATCCGGCGCTGCAAATCGGGAAATTCCTCGGCATAAATGCCATGGTCATGGGTGAGATAGCAGCCGCTGCGGATGACGATACGGACGTCGTCCTGCTTCCGCAAAGGCGCCAGGCACTGTGCCACCAGATCGAAATAACTGGAGCCGCCGGCAGAAACGATGATTTCTCCGTTGCCGTCGGCCCTTGGCTTGAAAGCGTTGCGGCGCTGGCAGAGGTCGAACGTCTCGATCAGCAGATCAAGGAAGGTGAGGACCGCCTTTTCGGAGGCGGCTGTGTCCGCTGCCTTGATCAGGCCTTCATATCCGGCAACGCCGCCCAGTCGGAGGCCGGCATCCGCCGTTGCCACGGCATCCAGTGTCTCCTCTACGGCGGTACGGTCGCGGCATCCGGTGCGGCCGCCCTGGAAGCCGACTTCCAGCAACAGATTGATCGACAGGCCGGTCCCGGCAATGGCCGTGCTCAATTGTGCGACGCCGGCCGGCGAATCGACATAGCAATAGAGGTCGAGGGTTGGATGCTGCCGCAGCAGCTCAAAGATGACGGCGATATTAGCGCGGCCGACCAGCTGGTTGGCGATCAGGATGCGCCCGATGCCGTGTTGTGCCGCCACGGCAGCCTGCTGCGCGGTGGCGACGGTGATGCCCCAGCAGCCATCGATGATCTGCTGGTGGAACAGCCTTGGTGCCATTGTCGTCTTGCCGTGGGGAGCAAGCGAGATGCCGGTTGTGGCAAGGAAATCTTGCATCCAGCGGCTGTTGCGGGCGAGGGCCGATTGCTTCAGCACGGCGACCGGGAACGGCAGGTCGCCGGCCAGGACATTCCAGTGGCGTGCGGCGATGTCGTCGGCCGCGATGCGCGTCGGCAAGCCTTTTTGCGCCGGACCGAGCGAATGACTTCCGGCGGTAGTGCTATCCGCCTGCAGGCGTGATGTATCGGTCATGGAACCCTCAATTCGGTTGGGTCGCGAATGTCGCAACATGGCGCCGCAGCTGGGCGATGGCGCGGTCGGCCGTCAATTGCAGCTGCGCCAGGGCAGCGAAGATCGTGTCGATGTCCTCGGTATTTGCCAGTTCGCGGCTATACTCGGCAAGGCCGATCGTGCCGATTTCCAAGGCATCATTGGCCAGTGCCTGCAAGGCCAGGCGGCAGGCATCGCGATCGCCGAGCCCGACGGCAATTTTCAGGCGCCGGAGTTCGAACTCGAACTCGGCCTCCATGTTGCTGATCACGCGCTCGATCTCGCCTGATCCGACCTCACGATACAGCGTTTCGAGATGGGCATGGTCGATCGCCGAGGCTTTGCCCGGCAGCGCCACTAATTCCGCTTCCGCTGCCTCGACCGGTGTCATGGCGCGGCGAGAAGGGACATGGCGGGCGATGGTTTCCAGCAGGCGATTGGCCCGCACCGGCTTTTCCAGATAGTCGCTGAAGCCGGCAGTCAGATAGCGCTCGCGGCTGCCTTCCATGGTGTCGGCGGTCAGGGCGATGATCGGCATATGGGCGCGCTGATCGTCGAGTGCGCGGATCCATTGGGTGGCGGTGATGCCATCCATTTCCGGCATCTGCACATCCATCAACACCACGTCGAATTGCTGCCGCCCGAGAATGGTCAAGGCGGCGCTGCCATTATCTGCAACGGTGACATGATGGCCATGGCGGCTGAGCATTTCCGTGACCAGGGCGCTGTTCACGGCATTGTCCTCGACCACCAGTATACGGCAGGGGTTGAGGCCGGCGGCGGGCACGGCGTTGGCAAGGCCGCGCTCGTCGGGACCATGGCCGATGGCGCAAGGCAATACCACATGGAAGGTGCTGCCGATGCCAGGCTTGCTGTCGACCGAGATCTGTCCTGCCATCAGATCCACCAGCTGCTTGCAGATGGTGAGGCCAAGCCCCGAGCCGCCGAAGCGCCGGGTGATCGAGGAATCCGCCTGTTGGAAACGATCGAAGAGCTGGCCGATCTTCTCCATGGGGATGCCGATGCCGGTATCGGCCACATCGATCATCAGATAGAAGCGTAAGGACGGGGAGATATCCCCGGCGGCATTGGCCAGGCGGGTCATCGGTGCGGTCGTCGCGCGGATGACGATGTCGCCATTCAAGGTGAACTTCACCGCATTGCCGACCAGGTTCATCAGGATCTGGCGCAGTCGCGACTGGTCGCCACGGATGAAGCGGGGCACGTTGCCGGCGATCTCGGCCGACAGGCTGACGCCCTTGCTCGCCGCCCGTCCGGAAAACAGGGTCACGACGCCTTCGATGATGGCATGCAGGTCGCAGTCTGTCGTCTCCAGTGCGACCCGGCCAGCCTCCAGCTTGGTGACATCGAGAATGTCGTTGATGATCGCCAGCATGTCCTCGGCGGAAGCGAGGGCAACCCCCGCCCGGCGGCGCTGATCCTCCGTCAGATTGTTGTCGATCAACAGGCTGAGCATACCGATGACGCCGTTCAAGGGGGTGCGCACTTCATGGCTGACGGTGGCGAGGAAGGTGCTCTTGGCATCATTCGCCGCTTCCGCCAGGCGCCGTTGGCGATTGAGGTCACGCGCGAGGCGGGTCAGCGATGCGGTCTGATGCTCGAGTTCCTGGCGCGCCGTCACCAGGTCTGAGATATCCGTATGCGTGCCGACAACACGGGCCAGACGGCCCTGCTGATTGCGATGCACGGCGACGCGGCAGAGAATGTGCACGACATGGCCGCTGCGATGGCGGAAGCGCAGGATGCAATCGCTTTGGGCGGCTATGCCGCGGTTGAGTGACTGCAGGGTCGAGACGGCCTTGTGCAGATCCTGTTGCAGGATCAGGCCGCGCCAGGTGGCAGGGCTGCTCTCCAGATCGGCATCGCGATAGCCGAGCTGCTGTTTCCAGCGTGGCGACAGCCAGAGCTGGTCCTGGGCGCGGTCATAGTCGAACAGGCCGTCATTGCTGCCACGTACCGCCAGCGACAGGAAGCTCTCGCGCTCGCGCAACTGGGCGGCAGCCTGGCGTTCCTGACGGGCGAGACCGCTCAACATTTGATTGGTGGCGTTGAGGCTGAGGACGAGCAGCTGGATGTTGAAAAGGACCGGCACCGAATCGAAGCGCCTGAACAGGCCGAAAGACCAATGTGCGGCGGCGATGGCCTCGATGCTGATGAGGAGCGTGATCGCCATGGAGACGGTCATGTCCAGGCGGATCGACGCCCAGGCGATCAGCGGAAACAACAGGAAAGCCAGCGAATCCGGATCCGAATCCAGGATATGCAGCAGCGCAATCGGCAGGCCGAGCGGCAAGGTCGCGGTGATGATGAAGATGGCGGCGGCTTCGACCACCCAGCCGAGACTTTTGGCGCCGGCGCGATCGGTGCCCGGTTGCAGCCAGGCGAGCAAGGGTGCCGTCAGCATGATGATGCCGCCGGCGTTGCCGAACCAGAAGGTTTCGAGTGCCGGGAGGAAGCCCTCGGGCGGCACGCTGCCGACGGCGTAAAGCGTCAGGATGGAAATGAGGCTGCTGACCAGCGGGCCGGAGGGCGCACCGATCACCGCCAGCAGCGCCAAGTCGCGCAATCGTCCCAGGCGGCTGTCGAACCCACAGTAGCGCTTGAGGATGCCCGCCGAGATCAGCGGCTCGAGAGCGGCGCCGATGGCAAAGGCCAGGATCGCCCAGAGCGGCCGGTCGGCGCCCGGCCCGATGAATTGCAGGGTGAGATTGCCGAGAAAGATCGCCGCCGATACCTGCGGGCCGAAGAACAGCACCATGGCAAGGGCAACGCCGCTTGCCGGCCAGACCGGCGAGACACCGCTGCGCAGCGCCAATTGCAAGCCGATCCAGCCTGTCGCCAGATAGAAGAGATAGCTGGCGGCCTGCGCCAAGAGCGCATGCGATCCCAAGCCCTGCCAATGCCGTCGCCACTGACTGCGACCAATGCCGAATGCGGTTGTCATGCGTTCAACATACACCGCCGGCGGTGGCCGGCTAAAGCGATTCAACTGGCGCAAAGATTGACCGGACGCAGATGTCAGGCGGTGGCGACCGGTATGATGCCGTCGGGCATCTCGCGCATGAGGAGATCGGCCAGTGCCTGGAAATCCGCCAGGCGGGGCGACGACCGGCGATAGACCAGGCCGATACGGCGCTTCGCCGTCGGATCGGCCAAGCGGGTGAGGGCGATCCCTGGTCGCCGCTCGACCCGGGCGGCCAAAGCCGGCAGCAGCGTGCAGCCATGGCCGGCGGCCACTAATTGC
>Ga0209455_1000579_pt1 | contig 23844 bp, 20 predicted proteins | sample AraplaCol_mCL_r2_FD_184275 | JGI IMG/M metagenome (GOLD analysis project Ga0209455, IMG submission 184275) | Arabidopsis root microbial communities from North Carolina, USA - plate scrape CL_Col_mCL_r2 (SPAdes) (version 2) | ecosystem: Host-associated > Plants > Roots > Endosphere | place: USA... | reverse complement strand
AAAGCCGCTCGATCAGCGACAGCAGGCAGGGGATGATCCCTTCCACACCGCTCCGGTCGACACCGCCCGAGGTGAGAACGGCAATTTTCATAGGCGGCGCCGATGCCGGGCCGCTGCGCGCCTGAATGCCATGGAGCCCCCTTCGTCATCGCGACGCGAAACCGTCATTTTGTTCTAGGCGATCGGCACGCGGTTCAAGCTGCCGGGACGGTGGCCGCCAAATATCGCCCGTTGCCGGTGCGCATCACCCAGTTTTTTGCTGCCCGAACCTTGGGCGACATTGCCTGCCGCCCCGCGACGCTTTCGCCTTGCCAGGGACGACAAGATGGGAGCACTAATTGTCCTGCGGAAAGCCGCCGAATTGCCGACGTCCCATGCTGTCGATGGGCGGTTCCGGTGACAGCAGCTAACCGCAGGGCTGATGGTTTTCCGGATGCCCGAACGGACGATTGGGAGATGAGTGCGTTGTCACTGCTACCCCATAATGACGTTGCCGGGGCGCGAAGCCTCGGGGGAGGCTGATCCGGATGCTGGCGGAGCTTCGGAAACACCATGAGAAGATCGGCAATCTTCTCACCGCTCTGGAAGTGCTATGCCAGGATCGGCATGCGGATATCGTGAAAGTTAGCGCGGTTCGTATTGAACTGACCCGAGCCAGCCGTGCCCGATCCGCCTATCTCAACGCGGTCGTTTACCCAAAGCTGATGCGCGCCTGTTCCCCGGACAGGCGGATCGCCCTTGAGAAGCTGAAATCCGACGGCCTGCTCATGCTGGTGCGTTCAGCCGACCATATCCGGCATTGGACGACTCGGGAAATCACGCAAGATTGGCCCGGTTATTGTCTCGCATCCGCGGCTGCACGGCAGAGCATGCGTGCGCGCATCGCACTTGAGGCGCAGCAGATTTATCCGCTCCTGAAAGACGAAGGCCCTGGCCGTCCGCCGATGACACGCTCGTGAGCGGGGCGCGTCAGGCGCTTCGCACGTGGTATGAGCAAATGCTTCCGCATGGCTTGCCGGTGCAAGATGCGTGGGTCGTCTCGCTCAAAGAAACGAATAAGGGTCCACATCCACCGCCACGCGCACGCCGCGCGGCCATTGCATCGGGCCGAGCCATTCGCGGATCACGTCCTGCACATCCAGTGCGCGCCGCGCGTGGACCAAAAGCCTCTGCCGATGCCGCCCGCGCAGCATCGATAAGGGCGCGGGCGCGGGGCCGAAGACCTGCATGCCGTCCACGCGCGGGGCGGCGCGGCCGATGGCCTTGGCCGTGGCGGCGGCTTCCTCGGCATTTTCGGACGAGACGATGATGCCGGCGAAGCGGCCGAACGGGGGCGCGCCGGCGTGGCGGCGGGCCTCCGTCTCGGCTTCGTAGAAGCTGTCGGCGTCGCCCGAAACCAGAGCCTGGATCACAGGGGCGGCGGGCTCGTGCGTCTGGACGAGCACGCGGCCGGGCTTGGCGCCGCGGCCGGCGCGGCCGGCGACCTGGGCGATCTGCTGGAAGCTGCGTTCGGCCGCGCGCAGGTCTCCGCCCGACAGGCCGAGATCGGCGTCGACCACGCCGACCAGCGTCAAATTGGGGAAGTGATAGCCCTTGGTGACGAGCTGGGTGCCGATCACGATGTCGATCTCGCCCGCCTCCATCCGGTTCACGAACTCGGCAGCCTTGGCGGGAGACCAGAGCGTGTCCGAGGTGACGATCGCGGTGCGCGCGTCGGGGAAGAGCAAGGCGACCTCGTCGGCGATGCGCTCGACGCCGGGGCCACAGGCGACGAGGGCATCCTCCTCGTGGCATTCGGGGCAGGCGCGCGGCGGCGGCATGACATGGCCGCAATGGTGGCAGGCGAGCCGCGCGGTCAGGCGGTGCTCGACCATCCAGGCGGTGCAATTGGGGCATTGGAAGCGGTGGCCGCAATGGCGGCAGAGCGTGAGCGGGGCGTAACCGCGCCGGTTGAGGAAGAGCAGGCTCTGCTCGCCGCGCTCCAGTGTTTCGCGCACCGCATCGACGAGGCCGGGGGCGAGCCAGCGGCCGCGATCGGGGCGGTCATGGGTCATGTCGATCGCGGCGATATCAGGCATGGTCGCGCCGCCGAAGCGGGCGGGGAGCTTGACCTCCTCATAGCGGCCCTGCGCCACCATCTGGCGGGTCTCGATCGCGGGGGTGGCAGAGGCGAGGATGACCGGGATCTGTTCGAACTGGCCGCGCATCACCGCGACGTCACGCGCGTGATACATCACGCCGTCTTCCTGCTTGAAGCTACTCTCGTGCGCCTCGTCGACCACGATCAGGCCGAGATCGCGATAGGGCAGGAACAGGGCCGAGCGAGCGCCGACGGTGACCAATGCCTCGCCGCTGGCGATCGCGCGCCAGGCGCGGCGGCGCTGGGACTGGCGCAAATCCGAATGCCAGGCGACCGGCGCGCAGCCGAAGCGCTCCGCGAAGCGCTTGAGGAAGGGCTCGGTCAGCGCGATTTCGGGGAGGAGGACGAGGGTCTGCCGGCCGGATCGGATCGCCTGCGCGACGGCCTCGAAGTAGACCTCGGTCTTGCCGGAGCCGGTGACGCCATCGAGCAAAACGGGCGCGAAGGCCTTGTCGTCGACCGCCTGGGTGAGACGTGCTGCGGCGGCGGCCTGTTCGGGGGAGAGATCGGGCTGAGCGTGCGCAGGGTCGGGGACCGGGTAGGGATCGTCGACGCGGACCTCCACCGCTTCGATCGCGCCAGCCTTGACCAGGCCGCGGATGACCGCGTCGGAGACGTCGGCGATCGTGGCGAGCTCGCGCACGATGCCCTGGCGATTCTCGATCCGCTCCAGCGCCTGCGCGCGCTGCGGCGTCAGGCGTGGCGGGACGAAGCCGGTGGGGCGATATTCGACGATAGTGCGCGCACCGTCGAGCGCGGAGGCGGACGCGAGCGCCATGCGCAGCACGGCGGCGGGGGCGGCGAGATAATAATCCGCGGTCCACTCGATCAGGCGGCGCAGCGAGGCCTTGAGCGGGGGCAGGTCGTAGACGCCGAGCAAAGGCCGCAGCCGATTGTCGCCGACCTCGGCGTCGGACGGCATATGCTCGGGCTCCCAGACCACCCCTGCATATTGGCGTGGGCCCAAGGGCGCGAGCACGATCGAACCGGGCTCCACGGCATGTTCGCGGTCGACGCGATAATCGAGCGGACCCAGCGCGGGGTTGAGCAAAAGGACGCGGGCGCGAGGATTCATCCCTGCTCAGGTAGGGTGTCGCGGGGGAAAAGGGAATCGCGAACCCCGGTCAAATGCACTTGTTGCGATCGCGAAACGGCATCGGTTCGTCGCACGACGCGCCCGAGCCATCCGCTCGAATCGAGGCCGGGACGGGCATGTTCATCTGGCAGACAGTTCGTTCCGAACACGAAAAGGTCGACCGGGGGGCGAGAGAGAGGAGTTGCTCGATGCGTTTCATAACCAAAGGCCCCGCCGCCCGCTTGTTGCTGGTCGCGCTGGCCACCACCACTGCGGGCAGCCTGTACGCACAGCCGCAGGATACGCCCGAATCCAGCATCACGGTTACCGCGCCATCGATGGTCCCGGGGCCGGAGCTCAAGGGCGTCATCACCGCGCGCCATGACGATCAGATCAAGGTCGCCACCGCCGACGGCGGCAGCCGGATCGTCCAGGTCAATGATTCTACCAAGATCAATGCGCGTGGCGGCTTGTTCGGCACCAGCAACAAGCTGGCGGCCAATCAGCTGCTCAACGGTATCCCCGTCACCGTCAAGACGATGCAGCCGCGCGATGCGGGCGGCGATGCGGTTCTGGTGGCGAGCGCGATCACCATGCGCAATGCCGACTTCAAGACCGCGTCGATGATCCGTGCGGGCACGTCGCAGGGCTTCGAGGAGCAGACCGCCGCGACCGAGGCGCTGCGCGGCCGGATGGGCGATATCGACAAGTACAACATCAAGAGCACGACCAACGTGCATTTCGATACCGGCAAGGCTGTGCTGTCCGAAGAGGACAAGGCGCAGCTCTGCACCACCGCGAACCAGGCGCAGGCGCAGGAGAATGCACTGATGCTGGTGGTCGGCTACACCGACTCGACCGGTGGCGACGACCTCAACCAGACGCTGAGCGAAAAGCGCGCGGCGAAGGTGATCAACTATCTGCAGCAGGCATGCGGGTGGAAACCCTATCGCATGCTGACCCCGACGGGCATGGCCAAGGCCGATCCGCTGGCGGACAACAGCACGCCCGAAGGCAAGGCCGAGAACCGCCGCGTGGCGGTAAACATCCTCGTCAGCAAGAGCGTCGACGGGCTGTAAGGTTCAAGGGGCGGTTTCGGCCGCCCCTTGATCGGCGCCAACCCGCCGCGCGCGATAAGGAGCGGAAATTGAGGCGCGCGCCGGATCAGACTTGATTGGTTCGCCTCTAAAAGTCGGACCATCCTTCCGTGGTGCCGAAATAACGGACCGTCCGGCCATATTTCGCGAATTCGGCCTGAACTTCGGGGAGCGCACGAGCGCGCGTCATCACATCGAGCACCTGCTTTTCGTGCGGCGTGCGTGCCTCCGGTGTGCCGAACTGAATGAACAAGCCCAGCGCGCCTGGTCGCGCGTCGCTGTCGCGAAGACGTTTGACGATCAGGTCCGCGACGGCCGGGACATCGTTGCGGCATGCGGCGACAGCCGTCGCTGCGCTCCAATTGTCCTCGGGTTTCGCCGCCAGCTTCGATTCCTCCGCCTTGGCCTCTTCGATGCGACCCGCGGCACGCAAGGCGCAGGCCTTGTTGGCCCAGATCCACATTTTGCCATAGGCGCTGAGCGAGTCCGGTTGATCCTCCTCCAATCGGGTCAGGCTCTGTATCGCCTCCTGATAATGGCCGGTCGCGATCGACATCTCCGCCCGGTTTATCATGAGCGATCCGAGCTCCGGATATCGGTCCACACCGAGGGCAAGTACGCCGTCCATTGCCGCGATCGCCTCGTCTACACGGCCGAGCGCGTTGAAATTGGCGGCATATTCATTGATGAACCAGAAGGCGTCATTTCCCGCGACCTCGATCTGAGCCTTGTCGCTCGCAAGCGCTTTGCCCGCGGAGATCGCGTCCTGGAAGCGGCCAAGCGCGCGAAAGGCGCGCATCTGGTCGGCAACGACCTGATAGTCCTTCGGCGTCGCTTTGGCAGAGGCGGTGGCGCGCGCGGCTTCGGTCTCCAGATTCTTCCGGAACCCGTCGCGGCCAAGCCCGTCGATCGCCGGCCACAGCGCCTCATGATGGCGATCGATGGCAAGCGAAAGCAGCGTATCGGTCGCCGGGTTCTTGGCCAAATTGGCGCGTGCTTCGGCCAGGTTTCCCCGCTGGCTGTAAGCCAGAATAGCGCAGCCCAGGATGTCATTGCCGAGTGGGCTTCGCGGGTCTTGCTGCCAGCCGCTGCCGACGAGCGCGATACAGATATCGCCACGAACCGTTTCGCGCTTCTCAGGCGAAAGCTCGTGCGCCTTCTGCAGCGCGCCGCGGACCCATTCCTTATCCAAGCTCGCGACGACTTGGGGTTGTGCCTGGCGCGCGCGCTGCATCGCCCTGGCGACCGATTCCCCCGTGCCGCGCTCCAATTCGTATCCGATCAACAACCGGAATATCTCTGGATTGCCATCATATTGGGCCACCGCGGACTGCAAGCCTGCAAGCGCAGCCTCCGGGCGATGAAGGTCGCTCAGGATTGCTCCCTTGAATCCGTCGATAAGGCCCGCGGCGGGCGAAGGATGGGGGACCTTGCCGGATGCGGTGGCGAGCAGAGAAAGGGCTTCCAGATTGGAGGCTTCATTGTTCTTCTCGGTCAGGGCAGCGACCTTTTCGATGTCGGCTTTGATCAAGCCCCACGTCGTGGCGTCGATGCCTTTCGGCGCCGACGAAGGGTGGGGCGCCTTCTCCAGATAAAATTCGACCCCGAGCTCATCCTTGATCTTGTCTGAAACGGCATAGACCGCCGCAGCATCGCTGGCCGGCACCGAGGTCACCGCACCCGTATCGAGCTGGTACTTCATCTGCAGGCCGTCGGGCAGCTTGGTGGTCTTGCGCGAGAAGACCACTTGGCCGGCCTTCATATCCACGTCGCCCAATCCTTCGAGTACCCTGTCCTTGACGCGCAATTCGATCGTCTGATCATTAACGGTGTAGTCGTTCAAGGCGAGAGGATGGATGCGCGGGTTGGCCTGGCGCTCGGGCAGGACATTCTGAATCATGTAAGCGCGGGTGATCAGTTTGGCCGCAATATTCGCCTTGCTAAATGCCTCGCGCGACATCGCGTAATTCTCGACCATGGTCAGGACATTGCCGTCCCGGTCATCGTCGAGTTCGATCGGCTTGCTTTCGGCGAGATCGGGAAAGCGACTGCGATAGAATGCGAGATTGTTTTCCGCGATCTTGTTGCGGGAACTGGCCGCCCATTGAGCCCGGACATCATCCGCGCGTGCATCGGTGAAGTGCGTTTCGACATGCAAGGTGAGCGGTGTGTCCGCCGCCTCATCCACGGCGAACTGCTCTACTACCGTCGCTCGGCCGGCGTGATCGGCATAGCCGTCGATCTTCTCGAGCGCGGCCTGGCCTGCCCTGATCGGCAGAGCATAGCCCAAATCAGATGGGACGATTGCGGTTCCCCGCCCGCCACGATGCGCGCCGGTGGCATCGATCCACATCACCCTTCCATCGATCACCGCGCGTACGATCACATGGTTGAACTGCAGCGGTGAGGGCAAACGATCGGGTAGCCGTTCTCCGGCGCGTGTGGACACGAGTGCGGGTACCGCGTCTATGCCAAGACGGCGCAACGCTACGGCTAGAAGCAGGCTTTTATCCTTACAGTCGCCATAGCCACGCAGGAGCACGGTGCTCGGCCGGCGCGGGACGTAGGAGCCTTCGCCCAGCTCCTCGCCGACATAGCGAATATTGTCCTGCACGTAGCGGGTAGCGGCCGTCAGCCTGTCTGCCGGAGACGGGGACGCTTTCGCGATCGCGTCGAGCCGCGCGGAAAAATCGGCAGGAAGGCTCTCATCACCCTGATAGAGGCGGTTGGCCCAGCGCGCCAGTTCCGCCCAATCATTCATGGTCGAGACGTCGACGCGACCCCACTGGAAAGCGGTGACGGGGACATTGTCTTCAACCTTCATCGCGGGCGGGTTACGTGCCGTCCATTCCCATTCGGTACCTTCCGGGACCCTGCTGATCGCGAAGGCAATCGTGCTGTTGATCGCCTTGTACCGCGGGGACAATCCTGCCGGCCATATCAGGCGAATCGAGCGTGCCGCCAGCGGCTCGGAATAGCGTTCAGAGAAACGATAAAATGCCTGCCCGGGCCAAAGGCTGCTGCGCGTGTGGGTTATGGTCGCATAGTCGACGATGTCGCCCACACGCACGTCACGCAGATTGGCGACTGCCTTGAGCGTGCCGTTCACGATCCCGTCATCCAGCTCTTCTTCGTGTTCGACGACGCGAAACTGGGTTTCGTGCGTGAGATCGATCACCTTCCCGTCGCGGATCAAGTGGACATAATAGACGCCGATACTTTCGAAGCTGGGATTATAGTTCAGCGTGATTTGCCCGCTGGATTCCAATCCGCTGCGATTGGTGATCTTGATGGCCAGCCGATCCCAATCATCGTGACCGTCGGCGCGTGTCCGAAATTGTTCGTCATCCAACAGGTAAGCGGTGCCATTCTGCGCCGCATCGACCAGCGTCTTCGATGCTTCGGGAAGCTGACGATCGTGTACCCATTCAGGCTTGGATTCGATCGCGATCAACTGCGTCGCAGCGGCGCTCGCGACGGCTGGCGGCGCGGCTGCCCTTGCGGGAAGCGGGGCCGTGAGGGAGGCAAGAGTTGATAGGATGAGCGCCAACGCTGATTGCGATTTCAATGATTCACGCACCTGGTCAGCCGCTCCAAATTATTGGACCGGCAGGCTATGGTGCAGTGCTGCCCCTTGCAAGTTGGAACACCGGGCCCAGCCGAACGTACCGACCAGATCGGATCAATCGCCCTCGTCGATTTGAGCGGGCTGCCGGCGTGACGCAAAATGCGGGCGTTCGAGCTAGCGGACCTGGTTCAGGTAGCGGATGAACAGGAGAACGCCGAACGCGACGGCGGGAAATGCGAAACAAGTCACCAAGGATCCGGGGTCGCTTCGGCCCTCCGACACCTGAATTGCAGTGAACATGCCGCCCACAAACAAGGTCGAGGCCAGCCACTGGAACAGGAAACCACGTTCAAGCCGTTTCATGGTCGCGATGCCGATCGGCGCGGTGGTGCCTTGCGAAGCGGCGCTCAGTCTTTCCCAGGTACGCAGGTCGATCGTCAGCCGGCCTGCTTCGGGCCGGCCCAGATTCAGCCTGACCTTGGGCTCGAAGAAGCGCGTGACGGGTTGGGCCTCGATCTGGCTCCACGGAATCTGGAAGGGCCGCTGGAAAGGGCCGAAAATCCTCCACAGGCTGACGCGCAGACCTGACGTGCAGGCGTCGAGGGTCAGGATGCTGTTGAGGTTGACCGAATACATTCTGCCCGATTGCATCCGCAGCCGAAGCAACGGTGTTTCATCATCGCTGGGAAACCGCGCCTGGAGCTTGAACCAGCCCGAAAACACGCCCAGCAGCGCTGTGATCGCGATCCAGAAAAGAACGAAGGCGACCGGGAAGAGCGGGACCGCCCAAGCGGGCAGATCCGCCGAGCTTTGGCTCACCTGATTGCCCCTCCAACGATCAGGCGGGGCAGCAAGGTGATTGCCCCCAGGATCGGCCATTTGCGCTGCCAGGGGCGGATAGCGACTTTCTGGCCCGAATGGCGGCTGATCTTCCACGCAAGGTAATCGATGCCGCCGGCATAGGTCGCGCTCGCCTTGGCGAGGCGGAGGAGGGTGAGCGCCTTGCCTTCACGGCGGCGGCGGGCCCAGCAACGGCGGCCCTGCGCGCGCTCGGCCGAGGACATCGGGCGATCGAATACCAAGCGGTCATTCACCCAATGCGCGGACAGGCCGGCCGCTTCGAGCGCGGGTTCGGCGAAGACGCGGTAGCGGTCGGGATCGGCATCGACCACCGATCCGGCGCGGTTGGTGCGCTCGGCGCGCAATTCGGCGGCATAGGTCAAGGCGAAGGCCTGGCGCCACATGTCGAGCGGACAGATGCTGTCGGCAAGGCAAGGGCGGGCGGCGTCGAGCAAGGTGGGGGCAGCGTGCGCGACGGTGTCGATTGCGGTAGCGGCGGCCTGATCGTCGGCGACCCAGGCAAGACGCGAAGGCTGCGCAAAGCGCGCCCAGACCGAGACGTTGCGCGTCTTGGGCGAAGCCAGTCGTGCGAAATCGGCTTCAGACAGGATCGCATATTTCGCGACCAGGCCATTATATTCAAAAGGAAAGACATTGGGCGGCAGCAGCCGGTTGGCGCGGGCGAGCCAGCCTTGCCCGAACGCCTGCTCGTAGTCGGCGACGATCAGATAGAAATCGAGCATCAGCCCTTCGAGCTGTGCGTCGCGCAGCGTCGAGCCATAATAGAGGACCGCACGCGCGCCGGGATAGCGGTCGGCGATGGCGGCGGCCATGGCGCGCACCTGCGGCTGGACCGGCTGGGTAAGCTCCTGAGCGACGAGCGCGCGGAGCGGCTCGTGCGGCGTCTTCACGCCGCCAGACGCAGGAAAGGCAAGGGATCGGTCGGGCGCAGCACGATCGAGCCGCCCGCGCTCGCCGAGAAGATCTCGCCGTCGAGGATCACGCTCGAGCGGTCGCCCTCGATCCGGATCTCGTCGCCGCGGCGAATATGGACGCCGTTCAATATCCCGCTGCCCAGTCGGCCGAGCAGGCCTGCGACCAGCGCACGGATCAAAGCAGCCGGATTCTGGTCGATCGCCATCAATTGCAGCGCGCCCGTGGGTTGATCGCCACCGAACGACGATCCGATCAGCAATTTCTTGAGCGTGGTCACCATCAACAGCGAGAAGCTGCCCTGGATCGCGCCCTGGCGGATCAGCGACACCCTAACCGGCGCAGGCCGGTCGGGCAGGAATTTGGCGCGGATGCCGAGCACGAGCGACACCATCAACGCGAATGCGGTGAGCACATGGCTCAGCCAGTTGGGCAGGCCGAGCGGATAGATCTTGTTACGGCAATAGAGCATGACCTCGGTCAGGCCCGCGCCACCCAGGAACATGCCCAAGACGGGCTTCAATTCGTTCGCGACGCCTTCTTCCTCATGCGTCAGCGCGATCAACTCGCGCGTGACGATGTGGTCGCTCAAATCCTGCTCGCGTGCGAGCTGGAGAACGCGCTCCAGCGCCTCGATCGGGTCGCCCGCCGCGCCCAGATCGAGCGCGATCAGGTTGGTCTTGCCGTTGGGCAAAACCGCGACCGGAGGGGGCGGGCCATCGAACTGGCCGCCATGATAGAGTTCGGTGAGCGTAGCCTGGACGGTGCCATCACCGCCATTGATCACCAATACGCGCGGCTTGATCCGCGCGATGGTGCGCAAGGCGGCGTCGATCTGGTCGACGCGTTCGACCTCATAATGAAAGATTTGAGGGTGATGCGCGCAGAAGCTGCGAACACGCGGGAGCAGGCTCTTATTGCCCGTCGAACGCGGGTTGGAGAGGAGCGCGATCTGGATCATCAGGCCTCTTACTTGGTTCCGCTGATCGGTCCGAGGCTGCCGCCATGGACATAATTGAGGATCACCGGAACCTGGGTCAGGCCGGCCACATGCACCTGCACCGCGACCGGCGAAGGCTTGCGCTTGAACATCGCGTCGAACAGCGAATAGCTCGGGTTGCCCGAGAAGCCGCCGCCGTCACTGCCGATATCGACCGAGCCGTTGCCATTGGCGTCGTGGCGGACCGAAACCGCATAATTGCCGGGATGCGGCACCGGCACACATACTTCGACCGGGCCGGTCGAAGGCGTGTGGAACTCGACCCGATCGATATAGGTGCCCTTGTCGAAATAGCGCGCGGGATCGCCGCCGTAGAGCTGGACGCGCAAGATGCCGGTGCGCGACTTCAGGCCCTCGACCCGGACGACCATCGCGGGCTTGCTGCCGTCACATTCGTCCGCATGCGGGCCGACGAACGCAGCACCCGCCGGCGCGAGCGGCGCAGCGGTGGCGATCAGGCCAGCAAGGATGGACGTGAATTTCAACATGACCTCGATACTCCTGGAAGCTATAGGGCCGGGCCCTGTTGACGCCCGAGCGATATTCGCCTCCATGCGGATGACAGATTGGTCGTGAATGCGGCCAGAACATGGTGACGGAGCGACGGCATTTTGAAATCGGCAGCCCTGGTTGATCGATACCTCGCCCGCCTGATCGCCGTGCCGCTGATTTCCAGCCTGGTGATCGCGGCGATGCTGCTGCTGCTCGAGAAGATGCTGCGGCTGTTCGATTTCGTCGCGGAAGAGGGCGGCCCGGTCAGCGTGGTGTGGCGGATGCTCGCCAATCTGATCCCCGAATATCTTTCGCTCGGCATTCCGATCGGGCTGATGCTGGGAATCCTGCTCGCCTTCCGCCGGCTCGCCACCACGTCCGAGCTGGACGTGCTGCTGGCGTGCGGCATCTCTTATCGGCGGCTGCTGCGCGTGCCTTATATGTACGCGATCATCGCGGCGCTCGCGAACCTCGCGATCGTCGGCTTCCTCCAGCCTTATTCGCGTTACGCCTATGAAGGGCTGCGCTACGAATTGCGCACCGGCGCGCTCGGTGCATCGATCAAGGTCGGCGAGTTCACCAAGCTTGGCAAGAACATGACCGTCCGGATCGAGCGCAGCCAGGATGGCGGGCGCCAGCTTTCGGGCATCTTCGTCAATGCGCAGGGCGATGACGGCAAGACGCTGGCAGTGACCGCCGAAAAGGGCCGGTTCATGGCGACCGACGATCCCAACACGATCATCTTCCGCTTGCACAATGGCACGCTCGTCCATGACGCGCCCGATTTCCCGGTCCCGCGCGTGCTGAGCTTCGAAAGCCACGATCTGCCGATCGACCTGCCCAAGGAAGAAGCCTTCCGCCAGCGCGGCGGGCGCGAGGAACTGACCATCCCCGAGCTGGTCAAGTCGAGCGTGAACCCGGCCGAGAAAAAGGATCGCGCCAAAAGCGAGGCCGAATTCCATTTCCGCGTGACCGAGGTCGCCACGATCTTCCTTTTGCCGTTGCTGGCGGTGGCGCTGGCGGTGCCGCCCAAACGATCCACGTCGGCGCTGGGCGTGTTTCTGTCGATCGTGATGATCGTGACCTATTACAAGATCAACGAATATGCCGAGGCGCTGGGCGGTCGAGGCAGTTTCAGCCCGCTGCTGGCGCTATGGATTCCGTTCGTTCTGTTCGCGGTTTTGATCTGGTGGATGTACCGCACGCTTACCAAGAAGCCGGGCGGGCAGCCGATCGGCGCGCTCGAGCGGCAATTCGCCAAGTTGGGCGCGCTCGCCAAGAAACTGTTCAGCCGGTCCAAGGCACGGCCCGTCAGCTTATGAAACTCAACGTCTCTTTCTTCGCCTCGCGTGCCATCACCTGGTACATGGCGCGGCTGTTCGTGGTGCGCAGCTTCGCGGTGCTCGCGGGGCTGACCATTATCCTGATGGCGCTCGACCTGCTCGGCGAATCCGGCGACATCCTCGCCATCCAGGGCAATGGCGATGCGCAGCTCTGGTATTATGTCTCGCTCCGCCTCCCGCAGATCATCTCGCGCTTTCTGCCTTTCTCGGTGCTGCTCGGCACCCTGATCACGCTCGCGACGATGAACCAGAATAGCGAGATCATCTCGATGAAGGCGGCGGGCATTTCCGCGCATCAGATTTTGGCACCGCTGATCGTCGCCAGCATCGGCATTGCGGCCTTGTCCTTCTGGTTCAACGATCATGTCGTGGCGCGCGCGACCAATGTGCTGAGCGCCTGGCAGGACGTGGATTACGGGCCGATTCCGCAAACGCATGGCGTGGTCGGCAACGTCTGGGTCCGCGCGGGCGAGGATCTGGTCCATGCCGGCCAGGTGACGGGCAAGGGCCCCACCACCGTGCTGCACCAGGTCACCTATTATGATCGCACCGGCGATCGCCTGACCGCAATCGCGAGCGGCGCGCAGGCGGTGCAGGGCGGCGGCGGCTGGCAGATGAACAATGTCCGCATGTTCGATGTGACGGCGGGCAAGGTCCATACAGCGTCGAGCCTGATCTTTGCCAAAGGGGTGGCGCCGGACCGTTTCACGCTGGCCGACATCCGGCCCGACGGCATGTCCTTCAAGGCCCTGCACCGCGCGATCGGCGATCTGCATGCGGCGGGGCGGCCGACCGTCTCGCTGGACACGGTGCTGTGGCACAAGATTTCCGGGGCCTTGTCGGCGGTGCTGATGCCGTTGCTGGCGGCGGTGGCGGGCTTTGGTCTGGCGCGGTCGGGTGCGCTGTTCGTGCGCGCGGTGATCGGCATGGCTTTGGGCTTCACCTATTTCGTCGCGGACAATTTCGCGCTGGCGATGGGCAATATCGGGGCCTATCCGCCGTTGCTCGCCGCGTGGGCGCCGTTCTTCCTGTTTTTGCTGATCGGCGAAGCCGTTCTGATCCGGACAGAAGAGTAGCTCTACCCGTCTTTCAAAAGGGGCGCCGCCTCTCTATATAGGGGGGAGCGGCATCCTGCCGCCAAAGGAGAATGCGCTATACCACCGCCCATGATGCCGCGCCGCCCGCTGGGTGCGCCGCCGATGCCGCTGAACGGCCCCCGTTACAACGAGTTCATCCAGAGCCAGAAGGTTAGGGTGATCGACGAGAACGGTGAAAATCTGGGCGTGATGTATACGCGCGAAGCGATGGCACAGGCGCAGGAGATCGGCCTCGATCTGGTCGAGGTCTCCCCGAACGCCGACCCGCCGGTCGCCAAGTTCCTCGATGTCGGCAAGTACAAGTACGAGACGCAGAAAAAGGCCAACATCGCCCGCAAGAGCCAGAAGACGCAGGAGATCAAAGAGATCAAGATGCGTCCGAACATCGATGACCACGATTACGACACCAAGATGAAGAAGGTGTTCGAGTTCATCGAGGAAGGCGACAAGGTGAAGGTCACCTTGCGCTTCCGTGGCCGCGAAATGGCGCATGGTCAGCTCGGCATGCTGGTGCTGCAGCGCGTCCAGCAGGACACGCTGGAAGTCGCCAAGGTCGAGCAGCATCCGCGTATGGAAGGCCGCCAGATGCTGATGGTGCTGGCACCGAAGTAAGCGCGGGTAGTTCAACCGGATAGGGAAGGGTGGGGCTTCGGCTCCGCCCTTTTTCTTTGGATTTTTACGGCGCTTGCCAGATGGCGTAAGCTTCCCCATATGGCCGCCCGGGAGTCGGGCGGGCGGCGTCGTCGCCAACCTGGTCAGATCCGGAAGGAAGCAGCCACAACGATTTCTCGTCGGGTCGTCCGGCTCCTACGTTCGCCAGAGACAGCCGCAGCGCGGCTGTCCGCGAATGTACCCAAGCCGGCGGGGCCGGCGCAGGGCATTTGCTCCCCAAATTCGCAGTCGCTTCCGAAAAAATTTGCGCGCCATGTCACAAGACGCCGCGCTGTCTCGTCAGGTCTTCTGTAACGCAAAGGAGACCAACCGATGAAAGCCCGCCTCAACACCTGGACCGCCGCCCCGCAGACGATGCAGGCGTTCGTCGATTTCAGCACCGCGATGGAAAGGGACAATGTCGAACCGTCGCTGGTCGAGCTCGTCAAGATTCGCGCTTCGCAGATCAACCACTGCGCTTTCTGCCTGCACATGCACACGCGCGAAGCCCTGGCGAAGGGTGAGAGCGAGGTGCGGCTGACCATGCTCGCCGCGTGGGAAGAATCGCCGCTCTACACCGACCGCGAACGCGCCGCGCTCGCCTGGACCGACGCGCTCACGCTTCTGCCCGAGACGAATGCGCCCGATGCGGTCTATGAACAGCTTCAGGCGCATTTCACGCCGGAAGAACAGTCCAAGCTGACCATGCTGATCGGCATCATCAACGCCTGGAACCGCTTCGGCGCGGGCTTCCGCCTGGTGCATCCGACGCACGAGAAGGCCGCGGCATGAACCGGGACCCGGATCAGGCGGACGCGGCGGCGGCATTCGATCCGCTGCGTCCGCGGCTGATCCGGGTGGCCTACCGCATGCTCGGATCGATGGCGGACGCGGAGGATGTGGTGCAGGACGCCTTCCTCCGCTGGCTCGCCACCGACCGAACGGCGGTGAAGGAACCCGAAGCGTTCCTGCGCCGCGTCGTCACCCGATTGAGCCTCGACCAGCTTAAATCCGCTCGCGTGCGACGCGAGACTTATGTCGGAGAATGGCTGCCCGACCCCGTGGTGGAGGCCGAGCCCATGGAAGATGTGACCCTGCCTTTGCTGATCGCGCTCGAACGGCTCTCGCCGCTCGAGCGCGCGGCGTTCCTGCTGCATGACGTGTTCGGGCTCGATTTCGACGAGGTCGCCCAGTCGATCGACCGAGACCCCGCCGCCGCGCGCCAGCTTGCCGCGCGCGCCCGGACGCATGTCCGGGCCGATCGTCCGCGCTACACGCTCGACAAGACGCGCGGGCTGGAATTGGCTGCCGCCTTCTTCCAGGCCTCGCGCGAAGGCGAGATGGATCGGTTGCAGGCGATATTGGCGCAGGACGTATCCGCGCATGCGGATGGCGGCGGCAAGCGGCCGGCGGGCTATCTGCCGATCTTCGGCATCGACAATGTGATGAAGCTGCAGCGCGCGCTCGTGCGTATTTATGGAGGGGGACAGTCCGAGCTGGTAAGCTACGGCTTCGTCAACGGCCTGCCCGGCTTCGTCACGCGCGAGGCGGACGGCATCCTTCAGACCACCGCCTTGCTGGTGGTCGATGGCCGGATCCACGCCATCTACGTGATGCGCAATCCGGATAAATTGGGCCACCTTGGCGAGGGCCGCGTGCACTGACGCCTTTCGCCCGGCGATTGGCGGGCTAATATAAAGGCGATGTCCGAATCCTTCGACCTTGGCGAGCCGCCGCCGCCCAAAGCGGGCGGCAACGCCTATCGCGTCCTCGCGCGCAAATATCGTCCGCAGCGTTTTTCCGAGCTGATCGGGCAGGATGCGATGGTGCAGACGCTCGGCAATGCGATTCGCCGCGATCGGCTGGCGCATGCCTTCCTGCTCACTGGGGTGCGCGGTGTGGGCAAGACCTCGACCGCGCGGCTGATCGCCAAGGCGCTCAATTGCATCGGACCCGACGGCCAGGGTGGTCCGACGATCGATCCGTGCGGCGTGTGCGAACCTTGCGTCGCGATCGCCGAAGGCCGCCATATCGACGTGGTCGAGATGGACGCCGCCAGCCACACCGGCATCGACGACATCCGCGAGATCATCGAGGCGGTCCGGTATTCGGCGGTGTCGGCGCGCTACAAGGTCTACATCATCGACGAGGTTCACATGCTGTCGAAGGCGGCCTTCAATGGGTTGCTCAAGACGCTGGAGGAGCCGCCGGCACATGTGAAATTCCTGTTCGCCACCACCGAAGTGAACAAGGTGCCGGTGACGGTATTGTCGCGCTGCCAGCGTTTCGACCTGAAGCGGATTCCGGCCGACCTGCTCGCGGGCCATTTCGCGCATGTGACCGAGGCCGAGAAGGTCGAGGCGGAGCCCGAGGCTTTGGCACTGATCGCGCGCGCGGCCGAGGGGTCGGTGCGCGACGGCCTTTCCATTCTCGATCAGGCGATCGCGCATGCCGATCTCGACGGCGGTGGGGTCAAGGCGGCGCAGGTGCGCGAGATGCTGGGCCTGTCCGACCGCGGCGCGATAAGGCGGCTATTTGCGGCGATCCTGGCATCCGACGTGCCGGGGCTGCTGCAGCAGATCGAACAGCAGGACGCGCTCGGCGTCGAGCCGGCGGCGTTGCTGCGCGGATTGCTCGAGGTTGTGCATGGCGTGACGCGCGCCAAGGCGGGCGGGGCGGAGGATCCCGCGCTCAGCCATGAAGAGCGTGAGGCTTTCGCCGACTGGGCGAGCCGGATGGGGTACGCCACACTCCATCGGCTATGGCAGCTCCTGCTCAAGGGCCATGCCGAGGTGCTGGCGGCGCCGCATCCGCGCGAGGCGGCGGAAATGGCGCTGCTGCGCGTGGTCCATGCGAGCCAGCTGCCCGATCCGGGGGAACTTGCGCGGCGGCTGCAGGCGGGCGAAACGATCGCCGCTGCCCCGGCCGCATCCGTGAGCGCGCCCGCTCCGGCGCCGGCCGCGCCTTCGCCGGAGCCACCCTTGCTGGCGATGCCCAAAGACTTCCCGGCTTTGATCCAGCTACTCGCCGACAATGGCAAACCGCATGTCGCGCAGCAGCTGCACGATTATGCCGGACTGATTTCCTACGCGCCGCCCAAAATGGTGTTGCGCCCGGTCAAGCCCTTGCCGGGCGAGTTCGCGCGCGATCTGGCGGCGGTGCTCCGGAAGTTGACCGATGCGGCGTGGGAGATCGAGATGAGCGACGCGCCGTCCGAACCCAGCCTGTTGCAGCAGGAGCAGGCAGCGGCGCATGCGGCACGCGACGAAATCCTCAATGCGCCGATGGTGCAGGCGGTGCGTTCGGCTTTCCCGGACGCGGAGTTGATCGAAGAGGCACGGAGTTAGTCATGGACATGGAAGAGCTGCTCAAGGCAGCGCAGGAAGCCGCGCAGAACATCCAGAGCCAGATGGCGGATGCGCAGGCGGGCCTCGACAAGATCGAGGTGGAGGGCGTCGCCGGCGGCGGGCTGGTCAAGATCAAGGCGACCGCCAAGGGCCGCATCCTGGGCGTGGAGCTTGACGAGAGCCTGCTCGCGCCATCCGAGAAGCAGATGTTGGAAGACCTCATCGCGGCCGCGATCAACGATGCGCGCGCCAAGGCCGATTTGGCGGGCAACGCCGAGATGCAGAAGGTGAGCGCGGGCCTGCCACTGCCGCCGGGCTTCAAGATGCCCTTCTGAGGAGGGCGGTCGCAGCTTTTTCCAAGCTGGCGCACCGATTCTCGCCGAAAATCGCGCGCCGGATTTATTTTTTGGCTGGGTCGATGCTGCAGTGCGGCGGGGCGCGCCGATTCCGGCGCGCACGCCTGCTTACCCGGGCGCTTGCTTGAGGCCGCCTTTCCCGCCCCGAAACGCTGGCCGTAAAAGCACATGTTTTGAAGGGCTTAGCCCTGCTTCGGTCACTCGGGGCGGAGGGTCGTGCTTGCAAGCTTGCAACGATCCCATTGTAAATAATGGTTAAATCCGCCCTGATCGTTCGATCAGACCAAAAGAAAGAATGCAGCGACGAACCGCTTGACCTATAGGGGAGAGGGTCGGGGGGCGTAACAAACCCTCGGGTAAGCGTCTTGGGGTTCGTCTGTGACTTTGCGTTTCTTCTTCCTCCGCGCAGCGGCTGGTACGCTGGCCGTGGGCTCGGCGGCGCCCGTGAATCTGCCTTACGAGATGCAGGCGCTGGAGAACGCGATGTTCGCCAACGCAGTCGTCCCGGTGCGGCCCGTGGACGCCTACAGCCCGACGGCACCGCAGCGCGGCGACGCGCAGATCGCCGATGCGGATGACATCCATGGCGAGAAGCGCCTTCTCAAGATCAGCAAGCAGGGGGACCTTCCCTGCGACAGCAGCGAGTGGGCGAACAGCCCGCTGTTCGGTCCGCATGCCGGCCTTGCGGCCGCGCTGGGCGTGAAAGGCAACGGCACCGCGGGCACCGGACGCGACACTGCGCTGGCCGACGCGCTGACCGACCGCCCCGCGACCGGCGATGCTGATTCGAGCGCGTTCGGTTCGGTGTTCGGCAATGCCCCCCAGTCTTCGATGCCTGGGCTCGGTGGCGGCCTGTTCGGTGGGACCGATACGGGCGGTACTAGCGGCGGTACGGTTGGCGGTGGCGGCGGCACCAACGGTGGTGGTACTGGCACAGGTACCGGTGGCGGTACAGGAACTGGTGGAACCGGCACTGGAAGTGGTGGCGGAACCGGCGGTGCGGGCACTGGTACGGGCGGCACCGGAACGGGTGCGGGTGGCACTGACACTGGTGGCGGTACGGGCACTGGTGGCAGTACTGGTACGGGCACCGGTGGTGGGACTGGCACGGGCGGCACGGGTACGGGTGGAACCGGCGGTACGGGTGGCGGCACCGGCGCCGGTGGCACGGGCGGTGGCGGCGGTACGACCCCGCCGATCGATCCGACCAACCCGACCAATCCCGGTTCGGGCGATCATGGTGGCGACGGCGGCACCCACACTACGGCGCCGGGCGCGGTGCCCGAGCCTGCGAGCTGGGCGACGATGCTGGTCGGCTTCGGCCTTATCGGCGGCATGATGCGTCGCCGTCGCCCGGTCGCGGCACTCAACCAGTAAAAGATTTCATTCCAGGACGGTAACGATCCGTCCAGTTGTGTTGCGTAAAGGGGTTCGCATGTTTTTGTCCAAGTTCGCCGCCGGCCTGCTCGCCGGCGCTCTCCTCACAGGCGCGGCCCATGCCGGCAACGTCACAGTCGGTGTCGAAGCCGCAGGTGTGCAGACCACGCAAAAGGCGCTTAAAGGCAAGCAGGTCGCAACTTTCGACGCGATGTCGGGCTGGGTCGGCAGCGGCAACATCTTCACCGGCGGCGCGGTCAGCGGCACGATTACCAATGGCGGTTTCCTGGTAGGCGACGCCAACGTCTATGGTGGTGCTGGTGGCACCGGCAAGTTCGGCACGGTCTACAATACCACCACGATCCAGCTTTCGAGCGCGGTCGACTATGCCGGGCTGTGGGCATCGGCGATCGATGGCGACTTCAACACCAGCGCCGGCAATACGGTGGCCTTGTACAATGGCGACACCCTAGTCGGCAGCTTTGCGCTGAAGCCGCTGCTGGCGGATGCGGCGAGCGGCTATTGGGGCAACCCCAACGCGCCCTGGACCGGCCAGGACAATTGGGAGCCATTCGCTTTCTTCAACTTTACCAGCAGCACCGCGTTCGACCGGATCGACCTGATCCAGAATGGCGGTGGCGGTTTCGAGCTCGACAATGTCACGATCGGCAACGCGCTGCGTGGCCAGGGCGACAATTCGACCGGCGCGGTACCCGAGCCCGCAAGCTGGGCGATGATGCTGGCGGGCTTCGGCATGCTCGGCGGCACGCTGCGTGCGCGTCGTCGCGCGATCCGCTTCGCCTGATGCATTAAACCGGGCAGATCCTTGCCCGGTTGTCTGGCCTGATCGGCTTCGGTAAGCGGTGCTGCCAGACGGGGCTGCATCGATGACGATCGCTTACCTTGTGAATCACTATCCCAAGGTGAGTCACAGCTTCATTCGCCGGGAAATATTGGGCCTCGAAGAGGCGGGCGTATCCGTGCGCCGTTTCACGCTGCGTCCGCCGGACAAGGATCTGCCCGATCCACAGGACCAGGCGGAGGCGGCGAAGACCGAGGTGGTGCTGGGGCAAGGGGCGGCGACATTGCTGCTCGCCACATTCGCGCAATTGTTCAGGCATCCCGGCCGCTGGTTCAGGGCTTTCCGCATCGCCTGGGGCATGGGGCAGGGCGCACCCGCGCGGATCGCGCGGCAGATGGCCTATCTGGTGGAGGCCTGCTGGCTTGCCGGACGGATGGAAGGCATCCAGCATCTCCACGCGCATTTCGGCACGAATCCCGCGGCGGTCGCGCGGCTGACGCATATATTGTCGGGCGTGCCGTACAGCTTCACGGTCCATGGGCCGGAGGAGTTCGACGGGCCGTTGATGCTCGATCTGCCGGGCAAGATCGCGGATGCGCGTTATGCTGTCGCGATCAGCTCGTTCGGGCGCAGCCAGTTGATGCGCTGGACCGATCCGAAACATTGGGCGAAATTGCTGGTCGTGCGCTGCGGGGTCGACGCGATCTTTGCCAAGGCCGCGCCGCAGCCGTTGGTCGAGGCGCCTGAATTATCGTGTGTAGCGCGGCTGAGCGGGCAGAAGGGCCTGCCCTTGCTGATCGAGGCTGCGGCCTTGCTCAAGCAGCGCGGGGTGGACTTCCGCCTGACCGTGGTTGGCGATGGCGAGATGCGCCGCGAGATCGAGCAGCAGATTGCGGACAATGGGCTCGAGGATCGGGTGGTCATCACGGGCTACCTCTCGGCCGAAGGCGTGCGCGCCAAGGTCGCGGCTTCGCGCGCGATGGTGCTGCCGAGCTTCGCCGAAGGCCTGCCGGTGGTGATCATGGAGGCGCTGGCGCTGCGCGTGCCGGTGATCGTGACGCAGATTGCGGGCACGCCCGAGCTGGTGAACAATCAATGCGGCTGGCTGATCCCGGCGGGCGCGATCGAGCCGCTGGCGGATGCGATGCAGGGGGCGCTTGCCGCGAAGCCGGAGGACCTGCGCGCGATGGGGGAGGTCGGCCGCGCGCGCGTGCTGGAGCAGCATGATGCCTTGCGGAATGCACGCATGCTGGGCGAGGCAGTCGGCGCGCTGTGATCGCGTTCCTGGTCATCGTCGCGCTCGCGCCCTTGTGGGCGATCGATGCGGTTTTCCTGGCTGAGGTGGTGCTGGGGCTGCTGCCGCAGGGTCAGCGCAGATATCCCCCGGGCCCGCGCAAGATCGCGATCCTGACGCCGGCGCATAACGAACAGGGTACGATCGGCGCATCGGTCGCGGCGATCGCGCGCTACCTGCCCGAGGGCGCGCGTCATCTGGTGATCGCGCATAATTGCAGCGACGGTACTGCCGAGGAAGCCCATGCGGCGGGCGCCGATGTGGCCGCGCTCAATGATCCGGCACGGCGCGGCAAGGGCTATGCGCTGGCCTTCGGGCGGGAGCAGCTGGCGGGCGATCCGCCGGCTATCGTGATCGTGATCGACGCGGACTGCACGATCGATCCCGGCACGATCGAGCGGCTCGCCGATGCCGCGGCGGCGCATGGCAGCGCGGTGCAGGGCAGCTATATGTTCCGCAGCCGGCCGGGCGACGCGCCGGTAGTGCAGATTTCCAATTTCGCGATGCTGGTGAAGAATCTGGTGCGCCAGCGCGGCGGCAGCCGGCTTGGCGCACCCGCCTTGATGACCGGGTCGGGCATGGCTTTCCCCTGGGCGCGTTTCGCCGCGCTCGATCTGGCGACGGGCAACATCGTCGAGGATCTCGCGATCGGGCTGGAGCTGATCGAAGCGGGTGCGCCGCCCGCGTTCGAGGAAGCCGCGCATATCTGGTCGGTACCGAGCAATGTCGCGGGGACCGAGATGCAGCGCGCGCGCTGGGAAGGCGGCTTCATGGCGACCGCGCGCTCGACCGCCTTTCCCTTGTTCGCACGCGGGCTCAAGCGGATGCGCTGGCCCGAAATCTGGATGGGCTTGCACCTGATGGTGCCGCCTTTGACATTGCTGCTGATGGTCAATTTTTTGGCGTGGGTCGCTACCGGCCTGCTCGCATTGGCGGGCGTCGCAGCACCGTTCCATCTGTCCTCGGCCTTGCTGGCAGCGATGCTGGCGTCGGTGCTGGTCGCCTGGATGCTGGCTGGGCGCGAAATGCTCGAACCGAAGATGCTGGCGCGGCTGCCTTTCTATCTCTTCTGGAAGCTCGCGCTGTATGCGCGGCTGGCGAAGAGCAAGGAGAAGCAGGATTGGGTGCGGACCGAGCGCGTCGACTGACGCTTATTTATACTCGATGAGCCCGCGCTCCTTGCCGAGCAGGCGGCCGCGCCAATAGGACAAGAGCCCCGCCAGCGCTGCATATTGATGGGCCACACGCAAAGCGCCCGCCTTCAACGCCAGTGGCCAGTTCGGCATTACGCGGCGCTCGGCGAGCGACAGACGTAGCCATTGCAGTACGAGCAGTGCCGGGACGATCAGAGCGATCGGTGCGAGGCGCGGCACAGCCATGCCGAGCAGCAAGGTCAGCACGAAAATCGCCGGGATCACTCCAGCCCATATCAGCATGCGTTTCACCTGGCCGATATCACCGGGCAGTGACCTGTCGCGATGACGGGCGACATGGCTGGCGGCGGCAAAGCCTGCGCGCTTGGCGCGGCGCCACCATTGGCCGAACCGCGTGATCTGCGCGTCGTGGCGCGTCATGGCGGCGTCGATCCGCGCGAAACGCCAGCCCGATCGGCCCATGCGCAGGCACATATCGGGTTCCTCGCCCGCGATCAGCGACGGGTCGTAGCCTCCGACCGCCTTCAAGGCTTCGACCCGGAACATCGCATCGCCGCCCGTCGCCAGCGTCGGCCCGACGGGGACATTCCATTCCAGGTCGCAGACGCGGTTGTAGATGCTGCGGTCGGGTGCGACCTCACGCCGGCGCCCGAACACGCCGCCCAGTTCGGGATTTGCGTTGAGTGCGGCCGACGCGGTCTCGATCCAGTGCGGCTCGACCGTGCAGTCGCCATCGACGAACTGGATCTTGGTCAGCTTCGGTGCGGCCTTGAGCAACGCTTCGATCCCGGCGTTGCGCGCGCGCGCGGCGGTGAATTTGGGCGGGACGGGCAGCTCAACCACCGCGACGCCGATCCCGCGCGCGAAATCCTGGCTGCCGTCGGTCGAGCCCGAATCGACATAGACGATATGCTTGATGCCCTTGAGCGAGGCGAGCGAGGCCTTGAGCCGGTCGCCTTCGTTCCGCCCGATCACGACCACGCCGATGCCGGGTGCGCTCACCGCACGCACCGATCGTAGCCGCCGCGCTGGACGATGCCGATGCGGGCGAGGATCCGGTTGCCGTAGCGCAGTACGCGCCCGTGCGGATCGACCGCCTCGCGTTCGGAGGGAAGGGGCAGGACTGCGGCGATCCGTGCTGCCTCGACCGGGGTCAGATGGCTCGCGTCATGGCTGAAGTAACGCTGCGCACCGGCATTGGCGCCATAGGTGTGGAGGCCGGTCTCGGCGACGTTGAGATAGACTTCCATGATCCGGCGCTTGCCCCAGATATGTTCG
>Ga0209455_1000577_pt1 | contig 23985 bp, 26 predicted proteins | sample AraplaCol_mCL_r2_FD_184275 | JGI IMG/M metagenome (GOLD analysis project Ga0209455, IMG submission 184275) | Arabidopsis root microbial communities from North Carolina, USA - plate scrape CL_Col_mCL_r2 (SPAdes) (version 2) | ecosystem: Host-associated > Plants > Roots > Endosphere | place: USA... | reverse complement strand
ACGATCAACGCGATCACCGCACCGACCACCACCAGCGTCCAGACGACGCGCCCGACCACATCCCCCCAGGCCGAGACGTCCCAGAAGGCGCCGTGCGTCCACCACAGCCCGCTCGTCCACGGCAGGAGCGACAGCAGCACCATGACGCCGATGGCCACGATCGGCGGCTCGAAGTCGCCCTCGAAGAGGCTCTGCATATGGATGCGGCCGTCGCGGTCGGGCAGGAGCGCCCACGCCGCCGCGTAGAGCAGCAGCACCGGCGCGCCGAGGATGCCCGCGACCACCACGATGCCGCGCACGATGAGCGGGTCGATGCCGAGCCGGTAGGCGATCCCGGCGCACACGCCGCCCAGCCAGCCGTCGGCGCGCACGACACCGAGCCCGCGCATCCAGTCGAAGAAGCGCGTGCCGCGGCCGGCGAACCCGGATTGCGGGCCGCCGTACGGGTTGCCGGGCGTCCCCACCGGCCGGGTCTGATCGTTCTCTGACATGCTCCTCATCCTGGCGGCGCGCCGGTCGCGCCGGTATCGGGGGAAGCCCTGACCGCACCCTGATCCCCGCCGGTCGCCCGTGCGGGGCGGGGAAGGGTCTGCTTGGATACCGGCATGTCCACCAGCGCATCCGCCGACCCCCAGGCGCCCCTCCGGCGTCCGGCGCTGGAGCGCCCGCGCTCCTGCGTGATCGGCGGCGTCTCGGTCGCACTGGCGGACCACCTGGGCTGGCCCGTGGCGGCCGTGCGCTGGGCGTTCATCGGGCTGACCCTGCTCGGCGGGGGCGGCGTGCTCCTCTACTTGTGGTTCTGGGCGCTGACCCCGCTGCGCGCCCCGTCCGGCGACGACCCGGCCGATGGTGTGCGCCGTCGCGTCAACGTGCCCTGGGTGCTGGCGGGAGCGGGCGCCGTCTCGGGGATCGCCGCCGTCGTACTCGCGGGCGGCGGTGCCCTCGGTCCGGGATTCGGGGCGCTCGTCGCATCGGCCGCCCTCCTGGTCGTCGCGGTCGCCTGGGAGCAGCTGACGGATGAAGAGCCGGCCGCCTTCGCACCGCTGACGCCGACGGTCTTCCGCATCGCGTGCGGCGCGTTCCTCGTCGTGGTCGCCCTCGCGCTCGCCCTGACGCAGGATGCGGGCGGTCCGGGCGTGCTGTGGCTGGGCATCCTGATCACCACGCTCGCCGGCGTGGCCGTGCTCGTCGCGCCGTGGGGGCTGCGGCTCTGGCGCGAACTCATCGCGGAGCGCACCGCACGCATCAAGGAGGAGCAGCGCGCGGAGATGGCCGCCCACCTGCACGACTCGGTGCTGCAGACGCTGGCCCTCATCCAGAACCGGGCGGGTGCCTCCAGCGAGGTCGGGCGAATCGCGCGGGCGCAGGAGCGCGAGCTGCGCGACTGGTTGTACGCCGACGCGGCGGCGGCCGAGGGCGAGGAGCGCGACCTGGCCGGCGAGCTCCGGGATGTCGCGGCGGCCCTGGAGGTCGACCACGCCGTGCACTTCGACGTGGTCTCGGTGGGCGAGCCCGTGCGCCGTGCGCCGTCCGAGCTGGGAGCGGCGGCCCGCGAGGCGATGCTCAACGCGGCGCGGCACGCGGGCGGCGACGTCTCGGTCTACATCGAGCACACCGCCGACCGCGCGGACGTGTTCGTCCGCGACCGCGGGCCCGGATTCGACGTGAGCGCCCTTCCCGACGGGCGCCTCGGCGTCCGAGAATCGATCATCGGCCGGATGCGTCGTGCCGGCGGCCACGCCACGGTCACCGCGCGCGAGACCGGCACCGAGATCCACCTGAGCATCGACATCCCGAGCGAGACCCCATGAGCGAGACCGACACTCCGAACCCCGTGACCGTGGTGGTCGTCGACGACCACTCCATCTTCCGCTCCGGCCTGCGCGCCGACCTCGACGAACGGCTGGAGGTGGTGGGGGAGGCGGCCGACGTGGATGCGGCGGTCGCGACGATCCTCGAGGCGCGTCCCGCCGTGGTGCTGCTCGACGTGCACCTGCCCGGCGGAGCGGGCGGCGGGGGAGCGGAGGTCATCCGCCGGGTGGCGCAGGAGGCGACGTCCGTCCGCTTCCTGGCCTTGAGCGTGTCCGACGCCGCCGAGGACGTGGTGGGCGTCATCCGCGCGGGCGCCCGCGGCTACCTGACCAAGGGCAGCTCGGGACGTCAGGTGAGCGATGCCGTGCTCGCGGTCGCGGGAGGGGACGCGGTCTTCTCACCGAAACTGGCCGGATTCGTCCTCGACGCGTTCGGAGCCGCCGCGGGCGAGCAGGCGGAGTCGACGGACGAGCTCGACCGGCTGTCCGCCCGCGAGCGGGAGGTGATGCGACTCATCGCACGCGGGTACGCTTACAAGGAAGTAGCTGCCGAGCTGTTCATCTCGATCAAGACGGTCGAGAGCCACGTGTCGGCGGTGCTCCGCAAGCTCCAGCTCTCCTCTCGGCACGAGCTGACGGCCTGGGCGCTGGAGCGCAAGCTCCTTTAGGCCGACCGCTTTGCGGGCGGGCATCGGCGTCACGTACACTTGACGCGGTGGTTGAATCTGCCAAGCTTTTCTGCGCCCTTTTTTGTGACGAATGAGTGCGACGTGAGGTTCGGCGATTCGCTTCTTAGGGCGGTAGCTCAATTGGCAGAGCAGCGGTCTCCAAAACCGCAGGTTGCAGGTTCGATTCCTGTCCGCCCTGCAAGTCGGCACTCTGGTGCCGATCCACGAAAGGTGTAACGAGGTGGCCCGAAAGGTAATCGACGAGCCGAGCGAGGAGATCGTCGCCAACGCGAAGAAGGATCGCGCTGCGCGGCGCAACCCCTTCGCCCGGATCGCCCTGTTCATCCGGCAGGTCATCGGCGAGCTCAGGAAGGTCGTCACCCCGACCCGCAAGGAGCTCTTCAGCTACACCGGCGTGGTGCTGGTGTTCGTGGTGATCATGATGGCTCTCGTGTCACTCCTTGACTGGGTGTTCGGCATGGGTGTCGTCTGGGTCTTCGGAAACCCGAAGTAGACGACGTCGAACGGAGCGCATCCGCTTCCCCCGACAAGAAATGGAATGAATTCAGTGTCTGAGACGAATCGCGACGACGTGGACTGGGCCCCTGCTGCGGAGCAGTCCTCCGAAGACGACGAGGCGCAGACCGGCAACGTCCTCGCGAGCGAGGACGAGGCGTCCGACGCGGCCGAGCACGAGGCGCTGCACGTCGTCGCCGACGACGGCACCGAGATCGACCTCGACGCGGTGCTGGACGCGATGGCGGAGGCTGTCGACCCCGAGGCCGACCGTGCCGTCGACGAGGCCCTCGAGGTCGACGACGAGGAGGAGGCCGCGGCCGCCCAGCTCGCCGTCGAGGACGAGGAGGAGGAGGCCGTCGCCGACCCCTACGAGGCCTTCCGCACCGAGCTGCGCTCCAAGATCGGCAAGTGGTACGTCATCCACTCGTACGCGGGCTTCGAGCGCCGCGTGAAGTCCAACATCGAGAACCGCATGGTCTCGATGAACATGGAGGACTACATCTTCGAGGTGCAGGTCCCCATGGAGGACGTGGTCGAGATCAAGAACGGCCAGCGCAAGATGGTCAACCGCGTGCGCATCCCGGGCTACGTGCTCGTGCGCATGGACCTCAACGAGGACAGCTGGTCGGTCGTCCGTCACACCCCGGGTGTGACCGGCTTCGTGGGCAACGCCCACAACCCGACGCCGCTGCGCTTCGAGGAGGCCTTCTCGATGCTGAAGAGCCTGGTGCAGGTCGAGGCCGCTCCGGCCAAGGGCGCTGCGAAGGGCCAGAAGGCCGCCGCGCGCGTCATCCCCGCCGAGGTCGACTTCGAGATCGGCGAGACCATCACCATCAAGGAGGGCTCGTTCGCGGGCCTGCCGGGCTCGATCAGCGAGATCAAGCCGGAGAGCGGCAAGCTCACCGTGCTCGTGTCGCTCTTCGAGCGCGAGACGCCGGTCGAGCTCAGCTTCGACCAGGTCACGAAGCTCTAGGGAACATCCGGAGCCTCCCCACTGTTTTAGAGAACACCGGGTCTCGGAAGGGCCGAGAAACCGGGAGAGCGTGCAGGGCTGCGGCCTGAAGGCGCTCGAATACACAAAGAAGGAAGAGACATGGCACCGAAGAAGAAGGTCACCGGTCTGATCAAGCTTCAGATCAACGCCGGCGCCGCCAACCCGGCCCCGCCGATCGGCCCGGCCCTGGGTCAGCACGGCGTGAACATCATGGAGTTCTGCAAGGCGTACAACGCGGCCACCGAGTCGCAGCGCGGCAACGTCATCCCGGTCGAGATCACCGTGTACGAGGACCGCTCGTTCACGTTCGTCCTGAAGACGCCGCCCGCGGCCGAGCTGATCAAGAAGGCGGCCGGCGTCGCCAAGGGCTCCGGCGTCCCGCACACCACCAAGGTCGGCAAGCTGACCCAGGAGCAGGTGCGCCAGATCGCCGAGCAGAAGATGGTCGACCTCAACGCCAACGACATCGACGCGGCGTCGAAGATCATCGCCGGCACCGCCCGTTCGATGGGCATCACGGTCGAGGCGTAAGCCCGACCCCCCTCAAGACATCTCGTGGAAGAGCCGGCCAGGCTCGCACCACATTCTCGTTAGGAGAAATCACATGGCACAGAAGTCCAAGGCCTACCGGGCCGCGGCCGAGAAGATCGAGGCCGGAAAGTTCTACACCCCCAGCGAGGCCGTCGCCCTCGCGAAGGAGACCGGCTCCGCGAAGTTCAACTCGACCGTCGAGGTCGCGCTGAAGCTTGGCGTCGACCCCCGCAAGGCGGACCAGATGGTCCGCGGTACCGTCATTCTTCCTCACGGTACGGGCAAGACCGCCCGCGTCATCGTGTTCGCCACCGGCCCCGCGGCCGAGGCGGCCATCGCGGCGGGTGCGGACGAGGTCGGCGGCGCCGACCTGATCGAGAAGGTCGCCGGCGGTTACACCGACTTCGACTCGGCCGTCTCCACCCCGGAGCTCATGGGCCAGGTCGGCCGTCTCGGCAAGGTGCTCGGCCCGCGTGGCCTGATGCCGAACCCGAAGACCGGCACCGTCACCCCGGATGTGGCCAAGGCCGTCTCCGACATCAAGGGCGGAAAGATCGAGTTCCGCGTCGACAAGCACGCCAACGTGCACTTCGTCGTGGGCAAGGCCGGCTTCACCGCCGAGCAGCTGAACGACAACATCAAGACCGCTCTCGAGGAGGTCGTGCGTCTCAAGCCGTCCGCCGCGAAGGGTCGCTACATCCAGAAGGGCGCCGTGTCGACCACGTTCGGCCCGGGCATCCCGCTGGACGTCAACGCCATCTGAGTTCGCTCCGCGAACTTCACCGACAGGGTCGGGACCGCGTGCCGGTCCCGGCCCTTTCGGCATTTTCCGGCTCCCGTCAGGATATTTGCCGAAGGTTGAAGGTTTACTCAGCTCAACCATCGCAACAGAACTGTCTACCCCCTCTTGTGGCGGCAGAACGAGCGGGTTTAGGGTCGCTCCTGTCGCGCGTCGCGCGGCGGCTCACAGCAGAGCCGGTCCCGATACGAAGGATGACATTCATGGCACTTCGCACGACCCGATCCCTCCACAAGAGGGCTCTTGGGATCATCGCCACCACGTCCGCCGTGGTGGCTTTGTCATTGGCGGGGGCATCCGCGGCCGGCGCAGCCGACCGGGTTCCCTATGCCGGCTCCGTCCCGTCCTGGGCTACCGCCGCGAACGACACGGGCGCGGCCCCGGCGGACACCACAGTGCAGGGTGAGATCTACCTGCCGCTGCGCGACCAGAAGGGCGCCGAAGCGCTCGCCAAGGCCGTCTCCAACCCGCTCGACCACGGCTATCGCAAGGCGCTGTCGCCGCAGCAGTGGATCAACCGCTTCTCGCCGACCAAGCCCGACTTCGACGCGGTCGTCAACTTCATCAAGGCGGCGGGCCTGACCATCCAGGGCGTCCCGGACAGCCGGCAGTACGTCGTCTTCCGCGGAACCCCCGAGCAGCTCGGCTCCGTCTTCGGCACCTCGCTGCACACGTTCAAGCACCAGGGCAAGCAGCTGATCGCTCCGGCGTCGGCCCCGTCGGTCCCGGCGGCCCTCGCGAACAAGGTGTCGGCGATCAGCGTCGAGCAGTCGCGCACGACGACCCGCCCCGACTCGATCAAGCAGGGCGACCTCGGCACCACGGTCACGCCCTTCGCGCAGCGCAAGGCGGCGGCGACGCCCGTGGTCAACGCTCCGTGCTCGCACTACATCGGGGAGCACACCGCGACGATGCCGGCCGCGTACGGGCAGACGCAGTTCAACACGAACATCTGCGGCTACACGCCCAAGCAGCTGCGCAGCGCCTACGGCCTCGACGCGCTCGGCGCCAAGGGGGTCAACGGCACCGGCCAGACCGTCGCGATCATCGACGCGTACGCCAGCCCGAGCATTCTGAAGGACGTCAACACCTACTCGCAGCAGAACGGCGAGCCGGGGCTGACGAACTCCAGCTATCAGCAGCTCGTCCCGAGCCCCAGCCAGTTCACCGATCAGGACCTGTGCCAGCAGCCGAGCGGATGGCAGGGCGAGCAGACGCTCGACGTCGAGTCGGTCCACGCCATCGCACCGGGTGCGCGCATCCTGTACGTCGGCGGCACGGACTGCTCCGGCGGCCTCGACATCGCCATGTCGAAGATCCTCGACAACAAGCTCGCGAACATCGTCAGCAACAGCTACGGCAACGTGGGCGAGGCCGTCCCGGCCGACGTGATCCAGGGCGAGGTGAACCTGCAGCTCCAGGCGGCGGGCGAAGGCATCGGCCTGTACTTCTCCAGCGGTGACAACGGCGACGAGACCATCAACCTGGGTTACGCCTCGCCCGACTTCCCGGCGTCCTCGCCGTGGGTGACGTCGGTCGGCGGCACCAGCACCGCGATCGACAAGAACGGCAAGATCGCGTGGGAAACCGGTTGGGGCAACATCCTCGACAAGGTGCAGAAGGCGTCGGACGGCACGCTGAGCTATACGGCTCCGCTGCCCGGCAGCTATTACGGCGGCGGCGCCGGCGGCGGCGTCAGCGCGATCTTTGCGCAGCCCGACTACCAGCGCGGGATCGTCCCTGCGGGCCTCGCGAACGGCAAGCGCGTCTCGCCGGATGTGGCGGCCCTGGCCGACCCGTACACCGGGTTCCTGATCGGGATCAGCCCGATCGTGGACGACTCCACGCTCACGACCGGCGACTACGAGAACGAGACCTACGGCGGAACCTCGCTGGCCTCGCCGATCGTGGCCGCGCAGATCGCGATCGTGCAGCAGGCCACCCGCACCACCATCGGGTTCGCGAACCCGACGCTGTACGGCGTGAAGCGCATCCTGCCCAACGCCTACCGCGACGTGGTGCCGCAGCCGACGCAGCAGGCGCTCGCCTACACCAGCGCCACCAGCGGGAACAGCTACCTCGTGTCGCTCGACCTCGACAGCTCGCTGAAAACGGCGAAGGGCTACGACGACGTCACCGGCCTCGGCGGCGTCTCGTTCGACCTGCTGAGCTGGGTCGCGCAGGGTCGGCACTAGCCGCATCCCGTCCCATCCCGGGCCGGCCGTCTCCCTCGCGGAGGCGGCCGGTCCGCTGTGTGCGGCTGGTTAGGCTGAGGAGGTGACCGTCACCATCCGCCCCGCCGCCGTGGGCGACGAAGCGGCCCTGGCCGCCGTCGCCGCCGCGACCTTCCCGCTCGCCTGCCCGCCCCACACGACCGAGGAGGCGAAGGCGGCCTTCATCCGGACGGTGCTGTCGGAGGAGCGGTTCGCCGAGTACCTCGCCGACGACACCCGGCGCCTGCTGATCGCCGAGGATGCGGACGGCGCGGCCGTCGGTTACACGATGGTCAACCTGGGGGAGCCTTCGGACGCGGATGTGCGCGCCGCCATCCGCGTGCGTCCGACCGCCGAGCTCAGCAAGTGCTACGTGCTGCCCGGCCATCACGGCGAGGGCGTCGCCGCGCGCCTGATGGCAGAGAGCGTGGACGCAGCCGTGACGGCAGGCGCCGAGGGGATGTGGCTCGGCGTCAATCAGGAGAACGCGCGGGCCCAGCGCTTCTACGGCAAGCACGGCTTCGAACGCGTCGGGACGAAGCGATTCCTCGTCGGCGACCGCTACGAGGACGACTTCGTGATGGAGCGGGCGCTCTAGCCCTCGGCGATCTTCACGGCGATCTTGCCGCGGGTGTGGCCGGCCTCGATCGCCGCGTGTGCGTCGGCGATCCGGTCGAGCGGGAAGATCTCGTCGACGTGGACGCGGACGTTCCCGGCCTCGAGCAGGCGTGCGATGACCGCGAGGGTGTTGCCGTCGGGCGCCACCTTGTAGTCGGTGCCCCGCACCCCCGCATTCGCCGCGTCCTCGGCGAAGCCGGGCCAGCTGCCGGTCGGCGCGTTGACGATGAGGCCGCCCGGCCGCAGCGCGGCGAGCGAGCGCGTCCCGGTGTCGTCGTGCACGTTGCCGACCAGGTCGATGACGACGTCGGCGTCGTGCACCACGTCCTCGAAGCGAGTGGTGCGGTAGTCGATGACCTCCGCGGCGCCGAGCGACCGCAGCCATGACGCCTTGGAGCCGGAGGCCGTCGCGATCACGTGCGCGCCGAAGTACGACGCGAACTGCACCGCGAAGTGGCCGACCCCGCCGCTGCCCGCGTGGATCAGCATCCGCTGGCCCTCGTGCGCCTTGGCGACCTCGACGACCATGCCCCACGCGGTGAGCGCGGCGAGCGGGACGGCGGCCGCCTCGATGTGAGACAGCGTCGCGGGCTTCTTCACCACGCTGAGCGCGGGCACCGACACGTACTCGGCGTAGCTGCCTCCCGAGCGCGGCACGGCCACCATCCCGAACACCTCGTCGCCCGGACGGATGGGATGGGCGCTGTACGGCGACTCCACCACGACCCCGCTGAAGTCGTGCCCGAGCACCGCGGGGAAGGAGTGGATGGCGCCGAACACCCCGCGCCCGGCACGCGTCTTCGCGTCGATCGGGTTGACGCTCGCCGCGACGACCTTGACCAGGAACTCTGCGTTCACCCTGTCCGGGTAGGCCGTCTCGCCGAGCCGGAGGGCGTCCGGCCCGCCCGCGTCGTCCAGGAGCGCGGCCCGCATCGTCTTCGGCATCAGTCATCCCCTCGTCGAGATCCGTTCCCCGGTCGGTTCCGCCAGTCAATCCTGCTCGTGGGTCGGGGGTGTTACGTTCGGGTCACCACATGTGAACAATCTGTTTCGGATACCCCCAGGACGTTCCCAGGGGCGCGGCCGTTAGGATGCTGCGACCCGGTTCCGCCTGTCCGAAGGCCCGGGGACAACGCCGGCTCGACCCGAGGAGCAACCCGTGCGACGACTGCTGCGGATCGCCCGCGAGCCCTTCGCCGTCCCCGTGCTCGCGCGCGGCTGGCAGCGCGCCGTCCCCATCCTCCTGGGGATCGGGACGCTGTGCGTGCTGGGCGGTCTGGCCATCATCTGGGCCGCCCGGCTCACTGTGCCGTACCCCGTCTACGTGAGCGAGCTGGGCGCGCAGGGCGCACCGACCGCCGCGCCGTTCGCGGTAGCCCTGCTGCTCATCGCCGCCGGCGGGTTCGCGATCGCGGTCGCGAGCGGTCACATCCGCTCATCGGCGCGCTGGCTCGACCGGTGGGCGCCGGCGGTCACGCTCGGCTTCGCGGCGCTGTGCTTCGTGCTCGCCTCGCAGATCACCTGCTCGGCGAACTGCCCGGTGCCGCTCGTCGACCCGCGGTCGACGCCGCAGGACCTCATCCACACGGTTTCCGCGGTGATCGGGTTCGCGGCGGCGTGCTTCGCGATGCTGCAGGTCGGCTTCAGCCGCCGGCTGCCGCGGGTGTCGTGGATGTCGCGGATGAGCTGCGCCGCGGTCGCGGTCATCACGATCGTCGGCGGCCTGCTCGCGATCGTGCGCGTCGGCGCGGACGTGGGCGCGTGGCTCGAGCTGATCGGGACGACGGTCGCAGTGGGCTGGATCGCGGTCTACGCGCTGGCGCTGACACGCATCCCGGTCGGGGTCACCGAGAAGAGCGTGGGCTCGGGCTCCGGTGCGGTCTCCGCCGGTGCCGGCGTCGTGCTCGCGCGTGAGGCGGGCGTCGGCGCGGACGTCGCCTGACGCAGCAGCTCGATCAGGTCGGCCGCGAGGGCGACCAGCTTCTCGATCTCCGCTTCGTCCCGGTCGACCCAGCGGCACTCCGGCTCGTCGCGCAGCGGCACGAAGCCGTCGTGCTGCTCCCAGACGAAGAGGGTGCGCTCGGCGCCCAGCACGTACTGCTGCCACCAGATCTGACGCAGGTAGTGGCGCGGGATGCTGCGCAGCGGCTTGTTCGTGGTCTTGATCTCGCAGAGCTCGATCCGGTCGTCCGTGCGGACGGCCAGGCCGTCGGGGGTCGCGAGGTGGCGGCGGTCGCGCTCGGCGTGGAACAGCAGCTCCGACGGCTGGATGCCGTGCGTGGCGGCGACCCAGGCCGCGATCTCGGGCTCGCGCGAGCGGCCGTGCTGCGTGAAGACGTTGCCGCTGAAGCCGTTGCCGTGGAGCTTGTCGTACATCGCGGCGCGCACGGCACGCGGTGACGACAGCTTCGCCACGTCCGTCGCCGTAATCCCGCGGCTGCGGGCGCGCAGCCAGCCCACGCGATCCGACGACCGGGCGACGACGCGAGCCAGGTGGCCGGTGGCGCCGGGCACCGCGGGGACGACCGGGACGGGGGCCGGGCGGGCCGGGCTCAGATCCGCGAGGACGCCCGGCCGGTAGAGGTCGGCCGAACGGTACGGAGCGGAGTCGAGCACCTGTCCATTGTGCCTCGTCCGGCCGACGCTCGCCGTCACTTCACGCGCGTCGCGCCGACCTGCCTGCGTGCTTCGTCGATGGTCGCCAGCGTCTCGACCGCCTCGGCCAGGGGATGCAGCGGCGACTCCGTGCGCCCCTCGGCCACATAGCGGGCGAGCGCTGCCGCCTCGTACGACATCCCGTCGCGGTGCGGGCGACCATACGGGTCGCGCCAGTGGGCTGCCAGCGTGCCGTCCGGACGGAAGACCTTCAGGCCGCTCGGCCCCCAGAACGGGCTGTCGGTCTCGATACGGCCGTCGCTGCCGTTGATGGTGCCGAGCGAGGGCGTCCCCGCCAGCAGGCTCGTGCTGAGCAGCGCCTGGGCGCCGTGCGCGGACGACAGCACCAGGGCGACCTGCTCGTCCACGCCGCTCTCGGCGAGCGTGCCGGTCGCGATGATCCCCGCCGGGGCCCCGAGGGCGAACGAGGCCCAGGACACCGTGTATACACCCAGGTCGAGCAGGGCGCCGCCGGCGAGGGCCGGGTCCCAGAGCCGGCTGCTGGGGTCGTACCGTACGCGGCCGCCGAAGTCAGCGGTCACGACGCGCACGTCGCCCAGCGCGCCCTGCTCGAGGAGCTGGCGGACGATGTCGGTCTGCGGCAGATACCGCGTCCACATCGCCTCCATGGCGAAGACGCCCGCCTCTCTCGCCGCGGCCACGATCTCCCGCGCCTGCCCGGCGGTCACGGCCATCGGCTTTTCGATGAGGACGTGCTTGCCCGCCGCGATCGCGAGCAGTGCGTGCGCGCGGTGCTCGCTGTGCGGGGTCGCGACGTAGACCACATCCACGTCGGGGTCGCCGACCAGGGCCTCGTACGAGCCGTAGGACCGCTCGACGCCGTGCGCCGCGGCGAAGGCGGCCGAGCGCTCCGCGGAGCGCGAACCGGCGGCGACGACGCGCTGCCGGGTGTGCCGGTGCAGGGCGTCGGTGAAGTCGGCCGCGATCCCGCCGGGCCCGAGGACGCCCCAGCGCAAGGCGGGGGCGTCGTGCGGGTCCGGATGGCGTGGTTCGGGCAGTGCGGCAAGCAGGTCGGTCACGGGTTCCTCCAGGTCCTGGGGTCGGTGTCAGACGGGCTGGGGGTTGGAGACCTCGGGCGCCTGGCGCGCGCCCTCCACCGGAGCCGCCCAGCGCACGCCGTTGGCGAGCACGCGGCGCACCTGCGGGTGGAAGTACACGGGGTATTCCTGGTCGCCGGGGCTGAAGTAGAAGATCTTGCCGCGTCCGCGCGTGAACGTCACGCCGGAGCGGAACACCTCCCCGCCGGTGAACGAGCTGATGAACACGAGGTCGTCCGGCGTCGGGATGTCGAAGAACTCGCCGTACATCTCCTGCGCGTCGATCACGATCGGCTGGTCGACGCCCGCGGCGATGGGATGGGTCGGGTTCACGTTCCACACGAGCTCGCGCTCGCCGCCCTCCGGGTTGCGCCAGCGCAGCGAGCATGTGGTGCCGAGCATCCGGATGAAGATCTTCGAGAAGTGGCCCGAGTGCAGGACGATGAGCCCCATGCCGCCGAGCACATGTCGGCGCACCCGCTCGACCACCTCGTCGGAGACCCGGTCGTGCGCGATGTGCCCCCACCAGAGCAGCACGTCGGTGCCCGCGAGCGCCTCCTCGCTCAGGCCGTGCTCGGGGTCGTCGAGGGTCGCCGTGCGCACGGAGACCTCGTCGCCGAGCAGGTCGCTCAGCCCCTCGGCGATCGCGCCGTGGATGCCGTGCGGATAGATCGCGGCGATCTCGGGCTGGGTCGCCTCGTGGACGCCCTCGTTCCAGACGGTGACGCGCAGGGTCATGGTCATGCTCCTTCGGTGACGGGCGCGAGGCGGACCTCGGCGCCGATACGTGCGGATTCGTAGGCCGCATCGATGATGCGGGCGCGTTCGAGTGCGAGCCGGCCGTCCCAGGCGGACCACGCGCTCTCGTCGGCGACGTGCTCGAGGAACGTCTCGACGACGGCGAGGTGGCCGCGGCCGGGGTCGGCGGTGACCGAGATGTCCTCGCTCTGCTCGCCCTCGCCGGTGAAGATGGTCAGCTCGCCGGAGGGCGCGTAGTCGACCACGCGCAGATCGGCGCCGCCCTCGGTGCCGTAGAGCGTGATGCCGAACTCGTCGCCGGCCGGGCGGTACGCCGCCCAGCTCGTCTCGATCACGATCGACCCGCCGCCTTCGAGGCGCAGCAGGAGGCTGGCGAGGTCTTCCACCTCGTAGGCCGACCCGACCTGCTGCTTGCCGGACGTCGCTCCGCCGCGTCCGCGGACGCCCAGCTCGGAGTGCGTCACGGCCGACACGGCCGCCACCTGCGGCTCGCCGAAGAGGTGGAGCGCGTAGTCGAGCACGTGCACGCCGATGTCGATCAGCGGGCCGCCGCCCGCCATCTCGCGGTTGGTGAACCAGCTGCCGAGGGCCGGGATGCCCGCCCGGCGCAGCCAGATGGCGCGCGCATGGTACGGGCGGCCGATCTGACCGGCGTCCACCGCGGCCTTGAGCGCCTCGATGTCGCCGCGGCGGCGGTGGTTGAAGGCTACCTCCAACACGCGGCCGGAGCGGTGGGCCGCATCCACCATCGTCTGCGCCTCGGCGGCTGTGCGCGCGATCGGCTTCTCGCTGAGCACGTGCAGGCCGGCGTCGAGGGCGCCGACGGCGATCGGCGCGTGCAGGAAGGTCGGGACGGCGACGCTGACGACGTCTAAGTCGCCCTCGGCGACGAGGTCCTTCCAGTCGCGGTGCAACCGGGTGAGGCCGTACTTCTCGCCGAGCTCGGCGCGCGGGCCGTCCTCCATGCCCGCGATGGCGACGAGCTCGACGCCGGGCAGAGCGTCGTACGCCGCCATGTGCTGCTGGCCGGCCCAGCCGAGGCCGACGACGCCGGCGCGCAGGGGGCGGCCGGAGGAGGTGCTGTTGTTGGTCATAGGACTTCTTTCGGGGTTCGAATCGATTCGATGGTGGTCAGGGACGGGAGAGTGGGCTGAGGATGCGCGTCAGCGGAAGAGCGAGCGCGGCGTCCCGGCATCGGGATCCAGGGCCCGCTGCACGACCATGACGGCCGCGCCGATGACGCCACCGGTCTCGCCGGAGCGGGACTGGGTGATGGTGAGGTGCTGCGTCGCCAGAGGCGTCGAGCGCTGGTAGACGACCTCCCGCATCCCGGCGAGGAGTTGCTCGCCGACCCGGGAGAGGCTGCCGCCGACGACGATCACCGACGGGTTGAGGAGGTTGACGCAGGTGGCGACCACCGCGCCGAGGTCGCGGCCCGCCTGGCGGATCGCCTCGAGCACGCGCGGATTGCCCGTGCGCGCCAGCTCCACCACATCGTCGCTGGTGGATGCGGGGAAGCCCAGCTCGGTCAGCGTGCGCGCGATCGCCGGACCGCTCACCAGCGCCTCCAGGTCGGCATCCTGCTCGCCGTGCCGGGGGGTGTCGGTGCCGAACGGGACGCGCACGTGCCCGAGGTCGCCGGCCGAGCCGAGCGCCCCGCGCTGCAGCCGGCCGCCGCTGATGATCCCCGCGCCGACGCCGGTCGCCACCTTGACGAACAGCAGGTCGGTCTCCTCGGGCCACATCAACGTCTGCTCGCCCAGGGCGAGGAGGTTCACGTCGTTGTCGACGAGGACCGGCACATCGAACACCCGCCGGATGTAGCGCGGGATGTCGAACCGATCCCACCCGGGCATGATCGGAGGATTGACCGGCAGGCCGGTCGAGTGCTCCACCGGACCCGGGACGCCGACGCCCACGCCGATCAGGTCCTCCGGCCGGCGGCCGGAGTCGGAGTAGAGCTCGCAGGCGATCTCGAGCGCCCAGTCGAGGATGTCCGCCGGCCCGTCGGCGATCGCGAGGCGCTCCGACCGGCTGGCCATGATGTTCCCGGACAGGTCGGCGAGGGCGACCACGCCGTGTGTCGCGCCGAGGTCGATCGCGAGCACCACCCGCGACTCCGCGTGGAAGCGGATGCGGGCCGGCGGCCGGCCGCCGGAGGAGGGGTCGTCCCCGGCCGGGATCACGAGGCCCGCGGCGGTGAGCAGGTCGATGCGGGACGCGATGGTCGAGCGGGCCATGCCGGTCAACTCGGCCAGTTGCGCGCGCGTCCGCGGGATGCCGTCGCGCAGGATCGTCAGCAACTCGGCGGCGTCTGCGGCGACGAGCGCAGAATCGCGCGCGCTGTCGGTCATGACGGTATTGAACCACAGTGTCGTCCCACAGCCCAAAGATATGCATGCGTCAGTCGACTTTTGATTGACACCCGGCAGAAGTCGGGCTTGAATGAAACTCGCGCCTTTCACGCGCGTCCACCCCGCAACGAACTCGACGAGGAGAACATGTCGACGTCCCCAGTCTCCGTGCAGCTCTACACGGTCCGTGAACTCCTGACCGAGGACACGGTCGGAACCCTCAAGCGGATCGCCGACATCGGGTTCACCCAGGTCGAGCCGTTCGCCTTCCTCAGCTTCGGCGACGCGCTGCGCCAGGGTCTCAGCGAGGCCGGCCTCAGCGCCCCCACCACCCACCAGGGCTTCCTCGGCGGCGACCTCGACGAGGTGTTCGGCGCCGCGAAGGAGCTCGGCATCCAGACGGTCATCGACCCGTTCGTCGCGCCCGAGAAGTGGCAGACGGCCGAGGACGTCGCGCAGACCGCCGACCAGCTCAACGCCGCGGCCGACGTGGCCGCCCGCCACGGCATCCGCGTCGGGTATCACAACCACGACCACGAGATCTCCAGCACGATCGAGGGCGTCACGGCGCTCGAGTTCTTCGCCGGCCGCCTCGCGCCCGAGGTCGTCCTCGAGGTCGACACCTACTGGGTGGCCGTCGGCGGCGTCGACCCGGTCGCCTACCTGCCCAAGCTCGGCGACCGCGTCGTCGCACTCCACATCAAGGACGGCCCCGGCACCCACGACAACAAGGACCAGGTCGCGGTCGGCCAGGGGTCGCTCCCCATCGAGCAGATCATCGCCGCGGCGCCGAACGCGCTGCGCGTCATCGAGCTCGACGACTCGCGCGGCGACCGCTTCGAGGCCGTGGCCGACAGCTTCGCCTTCCTCTCCGCCAAGGGCCTCGCATGAGCGGCGGCGCGGTCGGCGTCGGCGTCATCGGTGCGGGCGTCATCAGCAACGAGTACCTCGGCAACCTCACCAGCTTCCCCGACCTCGACGTCCGGTTCGTCGCCGATATCGACGTCGACCGGGCGCGGTCGCAGGCGGAGAAGTTCGGCGTTCCCGGCTCGGGCACCGTCGAGGAGCTCCTCGCCGACGACGCGATCGAGATCGTCGTCAACCTGACCATCCCCAAGGTGCACGTCGAGGTGGCGCTCCAGGCGCTCGCCGCGGGCAAGAACGTGTGGAGCGAGAAGCCGTTCGCGCTCGATCGCGCCAGTGGCCGCGAGCTGCTCGAGGCAGGGCACGCCGCGGGGCTCCGCGTAGCGACAGCTCCGGACACGTTCCTGGGGTCGGGCATCCAGTCGGCCCGCCGCCTGGTCGAGAACGGCGACATCGGAGCGCCGCTCACCGCCCTCACCCTGCTGCAGAGCCCGGGTCCCGAGTCGTGGCATCCCAACCCCGACTTCCTGTTCCAGGAGGGCGCCGGCCCGCTGTTCGACATCGGCCCGTACTACCTCACCGCTCTGGTGCAGCTGTTCGGTCCGGTGGCCAGGGTGAGTGCGACGGCCTCGAAGGCCCGCGAGACCCGCGTCATCGGTTCCGGCCCCCGCGCCGGCGAGTCGTTCGCCGTCACCGTGCCGACGCACGTGAGCGCGCTCTACGAGTTCGAGAGCGGCCAGACCGCGCAGTCGGTGTTCAGCTTCGACTCCAAGCTCGGCCGGACGCAGTTCGAGGTGGCCGGACTCGACGGCACTCTCGTCGTGCCCGACCCGAACACCTTCGAGGGCGAGCTCATCGTGCACGGCGCGGAGGGCATCGAGACGTTCCCCTCGACCGGCACCACCGCCACACGCGGCATCGGGGTGGTCGAACTGGCCCGCGCCATCCGCGCCGGTGTGCCGGAGCGCGCTTCGGGGGAGCAGGCGTACCACGTGCTCGACATCATGGTCTCGACGATCGAGGCGGGGGAGTCCCGCACTCCCGTCGAGGTCCAGAGCACCGTCGAGGTCGCGCCGGCGCTGCCGGAGGACTGGGACCCGCGCGCGGCGACCCTGGCCTAGGGCGGCGAGATGACGGACGGAACGCATCCGAACATCGCCGCGACGAGCGGCGGACTGACGCGGCGCGAAGAGAGCGCAGCCGGGGCGCGGCTCCGGGTGGCGATCGTGGGCGGCGGTTTCATGGCCGAGGTGCACTCGCGCGCGGCGCGGGCCGCGCGTGCAAAGCTCGTCGGCATCGCGTCGTCGTCGCCGGAGCGCTCGGCGGCCGCGGCGGAGCGCCTGGGCATCGTGCGCGCCTACGGTTCGCTCGACGAGCTGCTCGCCGACGACGCGATCGATGTCGTGCACGTCACCACGCCGAACGCGCTACACGCCGAGCAGGCGTCGGCGGTGTTGGCGTCCGGCAAGGACGTCATCTGCGAGAAGCCGCTGGCGACCACCGTGGCCGATGCCGAGGCGCTGGTCGCCGCGGCGCAGGGCCGGACGGCGACCGTCCCGTTCGTCTACCGGTTCCACCCGCTGGTCCGGGAGGCCCGCTCGCGGTTCGCCTCGGGCCACGCCGGCCGGGTGCTCAGCGTCAACGCGTCCTACCTGCAGGACTGGCTGCTCGGCGCGGGTGACGACAACTGGCGGGTCGACTCCGAGAAGGGAGGCCGGTCCCGCGCCTTCGCAGACATCGGCTCGCACCTGGTCGACCTCGTCGAGTTCGTCAGCGGCGACCGGGTCCGCCGGGTCTCCGCCACCAAGCGCACGGTGTTCACCGAGCGCGCCTCGCACGCGAACATCACCACCGAGGACGCCGTGGCCGTCGTCGTCGAGACGCACGCGGGCGCGCTCGGAACCCTTCTGGTCTCGCAGGTCGCTCCGGGACGCAAGAACCGGCTGTGGCTCGAGATCGCGGGCAGCCAGGAGAGCGTCGCGTTCGACCAGGAGCAGCCGGAGACGCTGTGGGTGGGCCGCCGCGCCGGCAGCCTGATCATCCCGCGCGACGCCGACCAGCTCAGCGACGATGCGGCACGGCTGTCGATCGTGCCCTCCGGGCACCCGCAGGGCTACCAGGACGCGTTCAACGCGTTCGTCGCCGACAGCTACGCGGCGGTCGCCGGCGAAAGCCCGGACGGCCTGCCGCGCTTCACCGACGGCCTTCGGGCCGTGCGGATCACGGAGGCAGTGATCGACTCGGCCGAGTCGGGCACCTGGATCGAGATGGGAACGGATTGATGACGGACGCCCTCGCAACGGACAACACCTCGGGTCGGACGCACCCGGTCACCCTGTTCACCGGCCAGTGGGCCGACCTCACCCTCGAGGAGGTCGCGAAGCACGCCTCCGAGTGGGGCTATGACGGACTCGAGATCGCCTGCTCGGGCGAGCACCTGGATGTCTGGCGCGCGGCGGAGGACGACGACTACCTGCAGGGCCGCCTCGATCTCCTCGACCGCTACGGGCTGAAGGTCTGGGCCATCTCCAACCACCTCAAGGGTCAGGCGGTCTGCGACGACCCGATCGACTTCCGCCACCAGGCGATCGTCGGCTCGAAGGTCTGGGGCGACGGCGACCCCGAGGGTGTCCGCCGGCGCGCAGCCGAGGAGCTCAAGCTCACCGCGAAGGTCGCCCGCAAGCTCGGCGTGGACACCGTGGTCGGCTTCACCGGTTCGAGCATCTGGCCGTATGTGGCGCAGTTCCCGCCGGTGCCCGCGTCCGTCATCGACGCCGGCTACCAGGACTTCGCCGACCGCTGGAACCCGATCCTCGACGTGTTCGATGGAGAAGGGGTGCGGTTCGCGCACGAGGTGCACCCGTCCGAGATCGCGTACGACTACTGGACCAGCGTCCGCACCCTCGAGGCGATCGACCACCGTGAGGCCTTCGGCTTCAACTGGGATCCGTCGCACATGATGTGGCAGGGCATCGACCCGGTCGGCTTCATCGTCGACTTCCAGGACCGCATCTACCACGTCGACTGCAAGGACACGCGCCTGCGCCCGAAGAACGGCCGTGCCGGCGTGCTCGGCTCCCACCTGCCGTGGGGCGAGCCCCGCCGCGGCTGGGACTTCGTGTCCACCGGTCACGGCGACGTGCCGTGGGAGGACGCCTTCCGGGCGCTCGAGTCCATCGGCTACGCCGGCCCCATCTCGATCGAGTGGGAGGACGCCGGCATGGACCGCCTGCACGGTGCGAAGGAGGCGGTCGGCTACATCCGCTCTCTGCTGTGGAAGCAGCCGACGGCGTCGTTCGACGCCGCGTTCAGCAACCAGGACTGACGCTCAGCCGCCGACCCGGAACTCCGAGAGCACCGGGTCGGCGGAGTGGCGCGCCCGGCCCGCCCGCGCGTCTCATGCGACGTCGAGCACCCACGTCACCCCGAAGCGGTCGGTCAGCATCCCGAAACCCGCCGACCAGGCGGATGCCGCCAACGGCTCGACGACGGTAGCGCCGTCGGCCAGGCGGTCCCAGTAGTCGCGGACCTCATCCAGATTGGACCCGCGGACGGAGACGAAGAACGACTGATCCGTGAGCGTCACGCCGTTCTCGCGGCGGGTGGCCTCGCTCGCGGCCGGGCCGTTCGCTCCCGGAACGTCGTAGGCCATGAGCCGCAGTCCCGCGGGCGACTCGACACGGCCGAAGACGACACGGGTCGCATCCGGTGCGTCGGCGGGCATCCCGAGCTCGCCGTAGGTGGTCGTAGTGGCGGTACCGCCGAACGCAGCGGCATAGAAGTCGAGAGCCTCGCGGGCGCGGCCGTCGCGGAAGTTGAGGTGGGTGGTGGTCTCGATGGTCATGATGTCCTCTCGGTGCCGGGTCCGTCCCGGCTGCGCCAGCCTCGCAGCAGAAGAGGACGCAATCGGTCCTCTTCTGGGGTGAGAATCGGATCATGACCGCCACTTCGTCCCGCATGCTCGAGATGCTGTCGCTCCTGCAGGCGCGCCGAGAATGGCCCGGCACGGAGCTCGCCGAGCGGCTGGCGGTGACCACCCGCACGGTGCGTCGCGACGTCAAACGGCTCCGCGGGCTCGGTTACCGGATCGAGACGCTGAAAGGTCCGGCCGGCGGCTACCGGCTCGGCGCGGGCTCCGAACTTCCGCCCCTGCTCTTCGACGACGAGCAGGCGGTGGCGGTCGCGGTCGCGCTGCAGAACGCCGGCGCGTCGGGCGCGGCCATCGAGGAGGCGGCGGCGCGCGCCCTCGCCACCGTGCGGCAGGTCATGCCCTCGCGCCTACGCCACCGCATCGACGGCCTCCGCTTCGACCGGCCCGCGGGCCCCCAGGAGACCGTAGCGCCGGACGTGCTCACGGCCGTCAGCGACGCCGTCCGCGCGCGGAGGGTGCTGCGGTTCGACTACGCCGACGCCGACGGTCCCGCCCGGCGCACGGAGCCGCGCGGCCTGGTCGCCCGTGATGGGCGCTGGTACCTCGTCGCGTGGGACCTCGACCGCGACGACTGGCGGATCTTCCGCCTCGACCGTCTCCGCCCGCGCGTCCCTGCCGGCGGCCCGTTCCGCGAGCGCCCCCTCCCGAACGGAGACGCGGTCCGCTTCGTGGATGCGCGGTTCCGCGGCTCGGACGGCGACGGCTGGCCCTGCACCGGCGAGGCGATCCTGCACGTGCCTGCGGCCGAAGCGGCGCTCTGGCTGCCGGACGCGGTCGTGGAACCCCGAGGCGACGCCGCCTGCCGCGTGATCGCCGGATCCTGGTCGTGGATGGGCTTGGTGGCGTCGCTCGCACGCTTCGACGCCGCGTTCGACATCGTCGGACCTCCGGAGTTCAGGGAAGCCGCTGCGGTTCTTGCTCGTCGCTCGGCTGCCGCCGCGACCGTCGGTCCAGCACCCACGCCCGCGCACCCGCGACGATCGACGCCAGGATGACGACCCCGGCGACGATGTAGGCGACCGGCCGCACGCTCGGGTTCACCGCGGCGAAGTAGCCGATCACGGTGATGAGAACGCCCCAGCTGAGCGCCCCGACGACGTTCGCCGTGAAGAACCGCCAGTACTTCATGGCGCTGATCCCGGCGATCGGCGGGATGAACACGCGGCCCCACGGGATGTACCGGCTGATGACCACCGACCACCAGCCGAACAGCTCGTAGAACCGCTCCGCCCGGCGCACCCCGGCCTGCACCCACCGTCCGCCACGGGCGGCGAGGTACGGGCGACCCAGCCGCCGCCCCAGCCAGAAGCCGACCTGGTCGCCGAGCACCGCGGCGATGCCGACGCCGATGGCGAGCACCCAGATCGACAGCTCGGGGTGCGTCCCGGTCAGAATGCCGGCGCCGAACAGCAGCGAGTCTCCGGTGATGAACGGGATGAAGACGCCGACGAACAGCGCGGTACCGGCGAAGACCAGTCCCCAGACCGCGAGGTAGAACACGATCGGGCCCACATCGCCGAGGAAGTTCGCGAGGTCGTGGGCCATGATCCGAGCGTATCGGGCGGCCGCGGCGGCGCGTCAGCCGAAGTCGACGTCCGCCGCGTCCACGACCTCGGCCGTGCGTCCCGGTGCCCGGTGGTTCGCCCAGTAGAGGTTGGTGTGGGCGATCACGAGGTCGGGCGTCGGCGCGCCCCACTCCGACAGGTCTTCGGTCGTGTGCGAGTCCCCGACCAGGGTCACGTCGTACCCGCGCACGAGCCCGCCGTGGATGGTGGACCGGATGCACTCGTCGGTCTGCGCGCCCGCCACCACGAGCCGCCCGACGCGGGCCTCAGCGAGCACCGACTCCAGGTCGGTGTCCTCGAACGAGTCCGCGTACGTCTTGTGGACGACGGCCTCGGCCTCCTCCTGCGTCAGCTCGGGCACGAACTGCCAGCCGTCACTGCCGATCGGCATGTTCTCGGCGTCGGAGTGCTGGATCCACACCACCGGCACGTCCTGTTCGCGCGCCCTATCGACCAGGCCCGAGATGTTGGCCACCACCTCGTCACGGCGGTGGGCGCCGCCCACCACCCCGTTCTGCACGTCGATCACCAGCAGCGCCGTCGCGGGCCGTTCTTCGAGAGTCGTCATCGCATCCCCCTTCGTCGAGGGGAACGCTACCCCTCGCCTCCGACATCGTGCGCCCGCCTGTCTTTTCCCGCGGGCGGGGCGGTCGTAGGGTGTCCCGCATGGGCAGGAGCGCGACCACCGCGCACGGGCTCGGCTTCCGCGCGGTCCTGGTGAGACCGGGCGAGCCGGACACCGTCGTCTCGGTGAGCGCCGACCACGGCACCGCTCCCGCCGCCCTCCGTGCCCGCGCGCTGTTCGACGGTCGTGAGGTCTGGGAGATCTTCGTGCTCGACGACGACACCGAGTGGCCCCGCGGAGCGACCTACCGGCTGATCGACCTCATGGACGACGCCGGCAACCCGATCGGTCCGTGGCTGGGCGACTAGGCTCGCCTCGTGACGAGCGGCACCGACAGGATCGCGGGTGAGGACTGGTATGGGCGCGACCTCGACGGCGTCGAGTATGAGGGCGTGGTCTTCGACGACGTGGACATGACCGAGCTGCGCAGTTCGGGGGCGACGTTCACCGACTGCGTGTTCCGCAAGGTCCGCTTCAACGTCAGCGAGCACAGCGACTCGGCGTTCGTGAACTGCCGGTTCGAGTCGTGCAACTTCTTCGACGCGACGTTCCGTCGCTGCAAGCTCACCGGCAGCACCTTCCGCGACTGCGAGTTCGCCCTGCTGAAGGTCGACGGCGGCAACTGGTCTTTCACGGGACTGCTCCGGGCCGAGCTGCGCGGCGCGACCTTCGACGGTGTGCGCCTGCGCGAGGCCGACCTCACCCAGGCGCACGTCCAGGAAGCCCGCTTCGAGGGCTGCGACCTGAGCGCCGCGCTCCTCACTGGCGCCGACCTCAGCGCTGCGAGCCTCGCGGGCAGCGACCTGACCGGCGCCGATCTGGAGGGCGTCATCCTTCGCGGCACGATCATCGACGCCCGCCAGGCCGTCGTCCTCGCCGAGGCCCAGGGCATGGTCGTCGTCCCCGGTTAGGCGACCTCGGTCACCTGGCCGTGCTTGATGTGGAGGCGGCGCTGGGCGCGCTTGGCGACGGCGGTGTCGTGGGTGACGATCACGACCGTGAGGCCGCGGTCGCGCCAGAGGCCTTCCAGGAGATCCATGATCTCGTCGCGGGTCTCCTCGTCGAGGTTGCCGGTCGGCTCATCCGCGAGCAGCACCTCCGGATTCTTCACCAGTGCACGGGCGATCGCGACGCGCTGCTGCTGACCGCCGGAGAGCTCCGACGGCAGGTGGTTGCCGCGGTCGGCGAGCCCGACCGACGCGAGGGCCTCGGCCGCCCGGCGCTTGCGATCGGCCGCGCTCACGCCGAGCGGCGCCAGGGCGGTCTCCACGTTCTCCTGCGCGGTCAGCGTCGGGATGAGGTTGAAGCCCTGGAAGACGAAGCCGATCTCCTTGGCGCGGATCTTCGCGAGCTTGCTGTCACGCTGCTTCGAGAGGCTGTCCGCGCCGAGCTCGACCGACCCGGTTGTGGGGCGGTCCAGCGCGCCGAGCATCTGCAGCAGCGTGGACTTGCCGCCGCCGGTCGGACCCTGGATGGCGACCAGCTGGCCGTCCGGGATGGTCAGGCTGACGTCGTTCAGGGCGACGACCTGGCGCTTGGACTGGCTGTACTTTTTGGTGACGTCGGTGAGGGTGTACATCGTGACTCCTGTGAGGTCGAAGGGATCGGGCCGGTTCAGGCGACCGAGCGGAGGGCCGCGGCCGGACGAAGCCGGGAGGCGCGCCATCCGCCGATCGCGCCGGCGAGGAGACCGCCGAGAACCGCAAGCGCGACCGCGCCCACGACGATCCACAGCGTGACCGGTGCGTGCAGCGCGATGTTCGCGGAGGTGGTCGCGGCTTCGCGGGCGGCCCCGAAGGCCCCGCCGCCGCCGAATCCGCCGCCGGCGAAGCGGTTCGCCCCGCCGGTGGCCACGCCCGCGGCACCCGTTCCGGTACGACCGGCAGCGTCAGCGAAGCCATGACTGACGCTGCCGGTCAGGGTGGGCGAGATCATGTTCACGACGAGCACCCCCAGGAGCCCGACCGCGACACCGATCACGCCGCCGATGACACCCTGGACCACGGACTCGCCCGCGACCT
>Ga0209455_1000576_pt1 | contig 24027 bp, 18 predicted proteins | sample AraplaCol_mCL_r2_FD_184275 | JGI IMG/M metagenome (GOLD analysis project Ga0209455, IMG submission 184275) | Arabidopsis root microbial communities from North Carolina, USA - plate scrape CL_Col_mCL_r2 (SPAdes) (version 2) | ecosystem: Host-associated > Plants > Roots > Endosphere | place: USA... | reverse complement strand
AGAACCGCTGCGCTCCAGTTCTTCCTGGCCATAGCCGCCAGACAGCAGGCCGATACCAAGCGCCCGGGCACGCCGCGCCGCCAGCATGTCCCAGATACTGTCGCCGACCACACAGGCCGTCTCGATGTTGACACCGAGCTTTTCAGCGGCGGCGATGAAGAGATCGGGATCCGGCTTGGCATATTTGACGAGGTCGCGGGTGATGACGGGAATGCGATCGAAATCGACACCAAGATTTTCCAGCGGCACCCGCGCCGTCTCCATCCGGCCGCTGGTGGCGATCGCCCAGGGAATGCCGAGCTCACTCAGCGTCTTCAGGAGTTCCTTGGCACCGGGCAAAGGCTGGATCTGCGCTGAGCGGCGATTATAGGCTTCGGCATGCAGGCGCCGCAGCCGGTTGACCCGCTCTTCGGAGATATCGAGATGGGTCTCGCGCAACAGCATATTGGTGAAGAGACCGCCGCTCATGCCGATCTTGCGGTGGATACGCCAGATCGAGAGCTCAATGCCCTCCTCCTGCAACGCCTCGTGCCAGGCGAGGACATGCTGATAGACGCTGTCGATCAGCGTACCGTCGAGATCGAACAGAAACGAGACTTGCGTGCGGGTCATGGGCTGGCTCCTGGTGAACTGCGGGGAGAAGCTGCGGACTGGCGGCCAAGGCATGTGGTTCGATATTAACCAATCCCTGGCGCAATTGCAGCACCCCATTATCCCAGTTCAAGAGCCTGTCCACGCTGGCGCCTGTCTGTGACGGCTTAGTGAACGGTGCCGAGCGCCAGATCCGCGCCAAGGCTGTACACCGCCGGCTCCTGCACGGCATCGCCATAGCTTTGCTGGAAAGCACGCGGTGCCCGCTCGCGCTGTTGCAGGAAGAGCTGCGGCAGCACGTCATAAGCGTAGCGTGCCAGCTCTTGTGAGGTGACGACGCCGTCCTTCGGATATTTGTCGGCATCGCCCTTTAGCCCCTGCAGCAGCACATAGGTGAGGAAACCATAGCCGAGCGAGGCGCTTTCCGGTGCCAGTTGGTCACGCCGCGTCGCGGTCAAGACCTGGACACCGGCACCGCGCAGGCCGTTTTCCAGGAACCGGGTCATGAAGCTGGTGACGGCATTGAACTTGTCGACCGTTCCACCGGAATAACAGGCATCGACCACGACAAAGACCCGCTGCGCGCCGGCTCCTTCCAGCGCCGCGCGGATTTCCGAGGCCTTCACCCAGGTCTTGGGATCGTCAAGGGTGCCGTCGGTCGGAATGAAATACCAGTCATCCTCGTTGCCGAAACCATGGCCCGAGAAGAACAGCACGATCGCATCCTCGGGCTTGCTGCCCTTCAGCGCCTGTAGCGCCTTGATGATATTGGTCCGGGTCGCCTGACCGTCCGTCAACTGCACATTGTTGATGCTGCGGAAAACCGGCTTTGCCTGGGTACCGATCGTCGCCGCGACCGCCGTCGCGTCACTGGCCGCCACCTTCAATTGATCGACCGCCGGCAGATTGCCGTATTTCGACACGCCGACCGCGACGATGTTGAGGACGCCGCCACCGGGCTGGCCACTGAAGGTGTCACGCAATTCCGCCTTATCGCCTTCGTTGTCGAGGGCACCTGTGGCCACCGCTTGGAAGGTGTTGCTGCCGGCAGTCGGCCAGACATTATAGCCAACGACACGGATATGCTTGCCATTGGCACTGGCATCCTTCTGTTCGAGGATGGCGCCGACATTGACGATCTTGCCGTTGTGATAAAGGCGGACATCCTTGATGCCGCCACCTTGATCCTCGGCGACGACGATCAGCTGGTACGGCTTGCCGGCGGCCTTATCGCCGGGCACCGCTTCGATCTCCACTTTCGGCGGCACCGGCAAGCCTTCTTCCAGGCTTTTCGGCACGGCGCGCGGCGCGCGAGCGGATTTCTTCAAGGCCGCCGCCAGCAGGCCTGGATCGGCAAAGGCCTGCTGCAAGGTGGCGATCGGGAAATTCAGCTTGTTGACCGACCAGTTGACGGCCTGCAGGCCGTCGGCGGTGCCGTCGAAGCGGCCCTGCTTGTCGACCAGAGCCCAGCCGGTCGGCGTGATATAGATCTGCAGCATCAGCTTGCGCGTCGAGGTATCCCAGACCAGCAGCTTGCCGTCCGAAGTAGCACCGATCAGGCGCTGGGTCATGTCGTCATACTGCACACCGATCAGCTTGTCGGTCTCGGCATCGAATTGCCCTTCGCTCTGGCCGGAAGCGAGATTGACGATGGAGATCTGCTTGCCTGAAGCAATGGCCACTTTTCCGAGTGACGGGCCGATCGCCAGCAAGGCTCCGGAAACCGGCAGCTTCGCCGCCGGCTGCGGCTTGCCGCCGGCAGAAAACAGGCTCACAGCGCCGGAGGCACCCACAACAGCGACTGCATGGCCATCAGCCGCCGCCTTCACCAGGAGAACCGGCCCGCCGATGGTGCCAAGCGCCGTCACCTTGCCGGATGTAAGATCGAGTGCCGCGAGGTTGCCGTCCTGCAACCCGAGAACAGCGCGTCCGTTCTTTTGATCGATGGAAACAGCGGTAATGGCAGCCTTGCCGGCGCTGGCGGCCCAAACCTTGCTGCCACTCGGCAGGCTGAGCAGGTCGACGGAGCCATTCTGATGGCCGACCAGCAAAGCCTGGCCATCGAGCGTCGTCGCCATGACGCCGACCGCGCCACCCGGACTGGTGAAGCGGGCCATGGACTGACCGCTCTGGGAATCACGCAGATCTATCTGCCCGGCACCTGTCGCAACGATCAGCAGGCTGCCATCCGCAGAGGGCGTGAAGACGGCACCGTCGGAAATGCCAGTGATCGGCCGACCCTGGTTGCCGCGCTGCAAGTTCCAGACGCGGACCGAACCATCATCGGCGCGTAGTGCCAGATGATTGCCGCCACTATCGATCGCCGATTGCTGGAAACGCAGCAACGGTGCCGTCACCTGCAGGCGCGCCTGGCTATAGATCACACTTTCGATGATGCTGTTGCTGACGGCGTTGCTGACAGTGCCGCTGATATTGTTATTGACGGCATTGTTGATCTGGTCGCCAACGCTTTGCGCCTGCGCAATTGCCGGAGACAAGCCGGCACAGATCAATGACAGGCCAAGAAGAAAGCGGAAATTGTCGAAACGGGTCATCGCAACCTCACCTCGCTAGACGTTGCCGTCGAGGAACATTGCCGCGCCACCGTCCCCAGTCATGCGCGTCGCAAGCCGCCGATCGCAGCAGGAGTGCCGGGCCCCGGCACTCCTGTGGCGTCATCAGAAGCGGATGCGGAACTCCGCCGCACCACCCAGCTGGGTGGTTTCACGATTGGCGACTTCCGCCTTCACGGAAGCGCCGGCAGAGATATCATCCGTGATCGCCGCACGGAAACCAGCCGTCAGGAAGACGTAATTGGGATCCGGCGATTTCGTGCCCTTGGTCTTTTCCGGCCAAATATGTTCATACTGGGCCTGGAAATATGGCACCCAACGCTCGAAACGGTAACCTATTTCGGCATTGACGACCGCCGAATGGGCGGTGAAATCGTCGTTGCCATCATCGACGTCGAACAGATGGGCGTCGTTGAAACGCCAGCCGGCCTTGCCCTTCACCAACCAGTTGCCGAAATTCCACACCGTGTTGGCCGCGAGTTCGGTACCGAAGGTCTCGCTGTTATTGCTGGTCTTGCCGCTGAAGTCGTCTTTGCTCTCGGCATCGGAATAGGTGTAGCTGAAGAGACCGCTGGCAAAGAAATGCGGATCGATGACATAGGCTGCATAAGGCGAGACTGTGTAGGAGTTGTTCTCTGACTCCGTCTTGAAGCCGCCGCCAATCTGCTTGCTGTCCGTATCGGCATGGGTATAGGACCCCGACAGACCCACAAACCAAGAATCGCCGAAACGATGGTCGCCGCCGAAGGTCGTGTTCACGACATCCGACTGGAACCGCATGCCGGCATGTTCAATCAAGCCCTGGTGATCACTCTCCAGGTCGTTGTAGCTCGTCGTGATCCAGAAGCTGTTTGCCAGCGTGTCCTGGGTCGGCAGACCGCCCGACAGACGATCGCCGATGCGATTCGAGACCGCATCGCTGACGCGGCGGCTCACTTCTTCACGGATTTTCTTCTCAACTTCATCATCCGCCTGAGCGGCGGCTACGTTGAGAAAAGGTACAAAAGACCCGGCCAGAGCTGCCACATAGGCAGCCCTGCGGGTCTGCGACATGATTTTTCGCATGATCCCCTCAAACTATACCAAATGGATAGTGCCCCACATGATGTGGCCCCACATCATGCCCAGCGGCAATCTACCAATAAAAATGCCCTTGTCCAGTTTCCGGCTGACGAATTTTCGCCAAATGCGACTAATCTTCGTTTGCCGATGCCGATGGGGTGTAACTGATTCTGTTAACAATGGCAGTGACTGGGGTCACAAGAACCACCATTGCGGGACGAGTTGCGATATCACAAGTTTACATCGTCCTGCGGCAACAGCGTCTGAGGGCGGCTGCAAGGGTGAAGCGATCTCTGCCGTTGCGGCAGGTGAGCTGGGGTGAGGGAAAGAAAATGAATCGTATTGTTAACGTTTGCATCATCGCGAGCACGCTGCTTGCTGCGAATTCGGTCGGCGCCACCATGGCGGCCGCTGCCGGCAGCGGCGCGATGGTGGAAGAAATTGATAGCGCTGTCTCCGGCGTAACGGCGTTTGAGACGCTGAAGGCCGGCCAAAGCATCGACCTGCGACCAGATAGGCATGCCGTGGTGAGCTATCTCGATTCCTGTATTCGCGAGACGATCTCCGGCGGGGTTGTGAAGATCGGCCAGTCGCAGTCCGATGTTGAAGGCGGCTCGGTTCAGCGCGAGACACTGGATTGCGGCGTTAAGCCGCTGGTCCTCACCAACACAACCCAGGATCAGTCGGCGACGACAGTGTTCCGGCCGCTCTTCGACAATCTCGTGAAGCAGGTGGTGAGCGATACCCGCCCCTTCATTCTTGCCGACCATGCCAGCAGTCTCGAGCTGAGGGAGATGGGCAAGGAAGAGGCGCCGAAAAGCCTCGCCCTGCATAACGGCAAGCTCGATCTGCGCCAGGCCGGAATCCAGCTGCAGCCGGGTGCGATCTACAAGCTCACGGCCGGTGGCCGCGAGACCTACATCAAGATCGCCCCTGATGCGCAGGACAACAGCCCGCTGTTGATGCGCCTCGTGAAGCTGTGACGATCGATCGCGACCGCCACAGCTCATGCATCAGAATTTTCGCGTTCTCGCTTTCATCCTGATCATCGCCGCCGGGGCCAGCCTGGCGGCTGATCTTGTCTTGCGCGCCCGCAGCGACGGACTTTCCGTCGACCTGCTGCATCTCGCCTCGCGCTGGTTCGGGGATCAGACAAAAATCGACCCGAACCGTACAGCGATCATCGCCATCGATGAGGAGACCTATCGCCAGCCGCCCTTTGCGCGCACGCCTGCGGTCGCCTGGACACCGGAAATCGCAACTGTTCTTGATGCGGTCCTCGATGGCGGGGTCAAAGTTGTCGGCCTTGATGTCATCAATGCGCAGTCACTGAACTACGTTGCCGATCTCTTCCCGGCGGGTGATCCGGCTGGGGATGTGTTCCGGAACTATGACCGCCTTTTCCTCAAGGCCCTCGCCACAGGCGCTCAAGATGACCGGATTGTCATGAGCTACGCGATGCAAGGCGGGAAACCGATCCAGCCCAGTCCGGCGCAGTTCGCCGCCGTCGGCAGAGCAAAGAATTTGCGACCGACGAATATGAAGGATGAGCAGGAGGATAGCGTCATCCGCCGCGGGCTTCTATCGATGCCCAACAGCAATAACGCGGGAGATGTCCAGCCGATCTCGAGCTTGCCGCTGGAACTGTTTGTCCGCGGAAATAACCGCCAGTTGAGCTTTGCTGCCAACGGAAGACCCTTGATCGGCGGCGCGCCGCTGGCAGATACGGCGACTGACAATCTTCTGATCAACTTCCAGCCGGTGGCACAGGATCCGCCGATCTATTCCCTGGCGGACCTCTATGCCTGCGCACAGCAGGGCAAGAGTGACTTCTTCAAACAGCATTTTGCCGGCCGCACGGTGATCCTGGGCACGGTCCTGGATTTCGAGGACCGGCATCTTACGTCGAAACGCTTTGCCACCAATCCGATGGGGCGCAATTACGTCGCCTGGTGTACCCTGCAGCCGACCCCCGGCCTCGTCAATGACCACCCCAGCGCCTTCATCCCCGGCGCTTATATTTTAGCGACGATCATCGACAATCTGCGCATGGAGAACTGGCTGCATCCGGCACCGGAAGGCCTGCGCCTCTTCTGCCTTTTCATCCTCGCCGCGGTGAGCGCTTTGTTGATCGCGCGCACAGGTGCCGCGATCGCTGTTGTCGGTTTGCTGGTGATAGCCGGGCTGTGGCCGATGTTGACGGTCATCGCTTTCCTGCAGAACGCCGTGCTGCCGCTTGTCGCCGGTTGGATCGCCATCATCCTCGCCGCCATTGCCGGTCTTGCCTACCGGACCCTGCTGATCGATCGGCTGCGGCGCCGGATGCGCCGCTCCTTCTCGCTCTATCTGCCGAGCGCCGAGTTGGAGCGGCTGATGGCACAGGAGCAGATGCCCGAGCTAGGCGGCGAGCTGCGTCCTGTCACCATCCTGTTTTCCGACATCGCCAGTTACTCCAGCCTGTCGGAAGAACTGGCGCCCGCCGATCTTGTCAGTGACCTCAATCGCTATTTCAGCCGCATGACGGAGATTGTCCAGCGCCATGGCGGCTTCGTCGACAAATTCATCGGCGATGGCATCCTCGCCGTTTTCGGTGCGCCGTTGGCCGATGCAGACCACGCGCTTGCCGGCGTCCGGGCAGCGCTCGACATGTGCGCCACCTGCGAGAGCGACCCGGAGATGACGATCAATGGACGGCGCTTCGGCATCCGTGTCGGCGTCCATAGCGGCGAAGCAGTCGTCGGCAATATCGGCGCACCCGACCGTTTCAACTATACTGTGGTCGGCGACAGCGTGAACCTCGCCTCACGCCTTGAGGGTGTGGGCAAGCGCTATCACACCACCATCATCGTCAGCGAGCAGACACGTCATATAGTCGGCAATAGCCTTGCCTTCCGGGAATTAGACCTGGTCCGGGTGGTGGGCCGCGATCAGCCAGTCCGCCTCTTTCTGCCGCTATCGCCGGAGCATGCCGGCAGCTACGACGCGGCAAACTGGGCCACAGCGCTCTCGGCCTGGCGGCTCGGTGACTTTGCCACCGCCGCAACGATCTGCGAGAGCCTTGCCGAGAGAGGTGACGAGATTGCCGCCGGCTTCGCGCAACGTGCCCGGCAATGGTTGCAATCGCCGCCGAGCGGCTGGACCGGGATTGTCAATCTGTCGGAGAAATGAGCCCCAGGCTCAGTGCCCGGTTAGCAAGGGCCCCAGGGCATCCGAAGCGCCGGTGATCAGGATCTGCACACCGATGCAGAACAGCAGGAAGGCCGAAAGTCGCGTGACCGTCCGGCTGCCATTGGTGCCGAGCAGCAGCGACAGCTTGTCGGCAAAGCGATAGGCGATCCAGATGGTTATCGCGACGCAGACCGCCGCCACGGTGACGCCGATGAAGAAGGGGACCCAGCTGGCCTCGTTGTTCGGATGGCCGGAACTGAGGGCGATGGCGACGGAGATCGTTCCGGGCCCGGTGGTGAATGGCAAGGTCAGCGGAAAGAAGGCGACGTCATCGGTGCTGGTGACCGGGGCCGCCTGCTCCTGCTTGCGGGCCTCGCGCTGCTCCGGCGCCGAAAGAAGGTTCCAGGCAAACAGCGAAAGGACGATGCCGCCGGCGATGCGCAGTGCAGCCAGCGAAATGCCAAAGAAGGCCAGCACATAGGAGCCGGTCCACAAGGCTGTCAGCAGGACGAGCAAGCTGTAGAATGCTACCCGGCCCGCCAATCGGTGGCGATCCCTGTCATTCGCCTGCGCCGTCGCTTCGCGAAAAATGAAAGCCCCCGCGATCGGATTGACGATCGAGAAGAGTGCCGGGAAGGCAAGAAGGAAGGCGCTGGCGGTGTCATGTGGCAGCATGCATCGACTGTCCGATGCCGGCTGAGTCTTGTCAACAGCCCGGCTTGCGGCCGGCTGGGTCAAGCAGAGCCGCGCCGTAGGAGGCAGCGGCTGGGTTGGTGATTTCCGTCACCCACCTGTTACATCCGGCCATTACAGGGATCTGTTCCCCGCCTTCTGTGAGCCGCGCCTCTGACGGCCGGTCGCCGATTTGCTATGATGGCCGGCAAACATCGCGAACGCCATCCAAGCTGCGGCAGCGTGCAGCAAGAGGGACCCGGGTAGCCGGTCATGCAGCGCACGATCATCGACCAAATGACCTTCGGCCTGCGCGCCAACGGCTTGCGCGCCCGGCGCCTGCTCAAGGATTTGGCGGATGGCCCACCGCGGCTGTCCAGAGAGGCTCATCCCACTCTTGCGCAAAATATCGCCGGGCCGGGCGTCCTCGGCAGTTCCGTGACACCGTTATGGCCGGCGGCCTCGGTGCGCGAATATCGCCTCACTGCCGGCAAGATCCAGAATCTCCGCCAGGCAGTCCACCGCCTCAATGGCCTGCGCATTCCCGCCGGCACCACCTTCTCCTTCTGGCGCCATGTCGGCCGGCCGATCCGCCGGCGTGGTTTCGTGCCCGGCCGTGAATTGCGTGAAGGCTGCCTGGTCGCCAGTATTGGCGGCGGCCTCTGCCAGCTATCGAATGGCCTCTATGCCGCGGCCCGGGCTGCCGGTTGCGAGATCGTCGAGCGCCATCGACACTCCCAGGTCATTCCCGGGTCCCTGGCCGAGCGCGATCTCGATGCGACGGTGTTCTGGAACTATATCGATCTGCGGTTTCGCGCCGTCAAAGACATCTTGCTCGAGGTCCGCCTGACAACGACCGATCTGGTCATCCAGTTGCGTGGCAAAGACGATGAGGCGCACAGAGCCGATGCCCGTGTTACAGCAATGCCGGCGACGATCACGCCTCCTGCTGTTCTGAAGGCAGGTCCGGGCGATTGCCTGGCTTGCGGCGCGCAAAGCTGCGTCTATCACATCCGCGCCGATGACAGGCCGCATGGAACGGCTTGGTTGCTCGATGCCTATTGGCCGGAATTCGATCGCTGGCTCGGCAGCAATTGCGACGCGCAAGACCAGTTTCATCTGCCGCTGGATGGCCGAACCTGGCGGCGTCGCAATTATGCCTGGAACCTGCCGGCGGGGAGCAAGCGGCACAGCTATCCGCTTCTCACCGTCAGACATGCGTTAAAAATGCGGCGGCTTGCCGTGCAGGGCGCGGCGCGTCAGCGCGCCTTGCTGGAGCGCGATCGCCAGCTCGCCGCAGCTTATGCCGCAAATGTCGCCTACGAAACGGATCGACTGGTCGTCGCACAGAATCTCCTGCCCCATCTCTGGGAAAGCGGTGCGCTTGGTGGCCGGCAATATACGGTTCTCATGACCCGTGCACCTTTGGCCGATCTGCAGCAGACACTTGACGACGCGGCACGCTTGCATCCCGCATCGCCGACATTGCGTGACTTCCGCGCACCCGCCTGGTTGCTGGTCGCGGAACAGGCCGCGCTGCAAGCGGCAAGCAGCTTCGTCACGCCGCATGCCGGTTTGGCGGAGACCCTGGCGTCAAGCTATGCCGGCACAATCGAGCGGATCGCGTGGAACCTGCCGGGCGATAGTGGAGCACCCTCATCGCCATCGCCGGAGATTGCCGCGCGTTCCGATGCTGGTGATCCACCACAGGCGCGCCTGCTCTTCGCCGGCGCCAGCCTGGCCCGCAAGGGTGCCTATGAAATGCGCGCGGCCGCACAGCAATTGCCGATCCGGCTGCGCCTGTCGGCAGGAGCCCGCGAGACCGCAGACTTCTGGCAGGGCGTGGAGGCGGAGCCACCGATCGCCGGAACGGATCCTCTGGACGGGGTCGACTGCGTCGTCTTGCCAGCTTTTGTCGAATACCGGCCGCATCTGCTCTTGCGGGCGATCGCCAGGGGCTTGCCGGTCATCTGCACGGCGGCTTGCGGTCTCGGCAGCCATCCCGGCGTCACCCTGATCGAGGCAGGCAATGCCGCTGCACTCATAGCGGCAATCGGCACTGTGCTTGGCAAAAGTCCCGGCGCAGTCCGACAAGATTACTGGGCCCGCATCGACAATGCCGTTTCAGCCGCCGGCTGACCGAGAACATGTCTGGCAACGGCAAACCGAATGGCGCTTATTGGATTGTGAGTGTTGCGTTTACGACAGGATGTCTGCTTTGCCCGTCGCCGTCGCGGCATGTGTAAACCGCAACCGCTGGTTCTTGCAGGATAAGTAACCATAACTTATCATTGCGGTAGATATAAGAGTACTGGTCGCACTCCAGCCGCTCAGGCGGGAGGCAGTCTTTGGGGGAGTGATACGATGCGTAAGAAGATTCTGACTCTGGCCATCCTTGGCGGTGCCTTGATGCTGGCCGGTTGTGCCGAAGACCTGCGGGGCTCACAGAACCTGATGGTCGACAATAACTGTTCCGGTGATGGTCACCAGAATGCGGCCTACTGCACCGGCTCGCTGCATCCGGTCGCCGGTCCGAATGGCACTGCCTATCGGGATAGCACTTGGCATCAGTTTGACGACCAGGCCTGGCTCGATATCGAGTAAGGCTCCCCCCTTGCCAACGGCGCATATCGCCCTCAGGTCTCAAGCGAGCTGAGGGCCGGCCGTTTATTGGTTGAAAAAGCTGCGGCATTGCTGTGACCGGCAATGCCGCAAAGCTTATGTGAACGGGCTTGATGCGGCTGGCACTTCAATCGCTCAGACCCACCGCATCGATGACATTTCAAAAGAGCCGACACAGCAGACATCGACCGATACGTCGCCACAGGCGGACAATCAGGTCGCGAGCAGATGCCAGATTGCTCCACCAATGGCGATCACGACGAGCCAACCGACCAGCGCATAGGGCAATGCCGATCTGGCCCCCCGCCAGAAACCGGCATCGACGGGCGGAAGATCGCAACGCGTCAGCGCATCATTGACGGCCGCTTCAGGATTATCGTAGGCGGCGCTGGTCCAACTTTCGTTACGGGCCGCATGGGTGAGCTTGCATTTATATCGGCGGCGCGCGCCGTCATGCCAGGACTCCAGGCTGAAATCCAGCTCGTCAGGAATGACAGACAGGCCGCGCCGCAAAGCGGCCTCGGCCAACTGCATTTTCGCCACTTAAGTCTCCCCCAGCCCTGATAGCACCGACGAAGCCCTTCTTGCGGGGTCTCCTGGCGGTAACGCATGGGCGCTAAAAACGCACCCTCATATAACCGTTTTAGCCTGTATACGGCGGCATTATACACGTCTGCGCGATTAAGTTCAGAGAATATATACTTATGAGTGAATAGAGTGGATGCGAGACGAATAAATCTAAAAAATGATATATCCATATGTGACTATAGCCGGCATGAGGTCGTTGAGCGCAGCATTCTTTCATCTTAATTAAGACCCGAAGCACTGATCGGCAGCCCGCTGCCTGATCGGTGTGTCATTGGGGAGGCCAAAACCCGCCCGGAAGGAACAAGGCGAATGCGTCGCTTCTTCGGGGTCAAGCAGGAGGCCTATTGTTGTGATGCTCGACAGTCCGTTCACCACGCGACACCAAGTGGCGCGTGCAAAGCTGGGTTTTGCCAGATGGCTCCTACCCGTCGCCGACCTGTTTGCGCTCGCCCTGGGCGCCGCCGCCGCACCGGTATTCTTGCCGGCGGTCGGCCCGAAATCATCGGTGATAGCCAGCCTGCTGCCGATCGCCATCATGGTCCTGCTTTATGCGCATGCCAAACTGCACTACCTGCAGGGACCGTTTGAAGGCGTGATATCCCGCTTCCGCTTCATCATCGCACCGGCGCTCACCATCAGCCTCACCGTTCTCGCTGCCGCCGGCCTCAAAGAGGCCGTCCATGTCATCGTTCACGGCCAGGACAGCCTGGAGCCGGCCGCCGGCTTCACCATCGCCTGGATCTTATCGGCTGGCATTATCGGTGCGGTCCTCCGCCAGCTGGCCTGGTTCGCGCTGGTTTCGCTCCGCAATCCGACAAACCTGACAAGCCGCGTCGCCATCGTCGGCGCGGGACCGATCGGCTCGCAGCTGGCCCAGATCATCAATCGTCACTTCACCAGCGAATTGCGGATTGTCGGCATTTACGATGAGCGCCTGACACGCGTGCCGAAAGTGGTGGAAGACCATGCCGTCAGCAGCATGGACGCCCTGATCGGCGCGGTACATCGCAACGAGGTCGACAAGATCCTGGTTGCTCTGCCGCTCAGCGCCGAAGAACGCCTGCTGTCGCTGTTACAGACGCTGAAGACCTTGCCGGTCGATGTCTCCCTCATTCCGGATAATCTCGGCCTGCGCCTGATGGGCACCGGCGAGCATGCCAAGCAGGGCCTGGACAGTATCCTCCTCAACATCCTGCGCCGTCCCCTCTCCGTCGAAGATCTCGCCGTCAAACGCGCATTCGATATCCTCGCCAGCGCCGCCTTGCTGCTGTTCTTTGCGCCGGTGATGATTGCTGTCGGCCTTGCCGTCGTATTCACCAGTGCCGGCCCCGTTTTCTTCCGTCAGCCGCGGGCCGGGCTCAACGACAAGGTCTTCCATGTCCTGAAGTTCAGGACGATGTATGTCGAGCAATCGGATCTCCTGGCACGGCAACAGACGCGGCGGAACGACCCGCGCATCACCCGGATCGGCCATTTCCTGCGCAAGACCAGCATCGATGAACTGCCACAGCTCATCAATGTGCTGCTGGGAGATATGTCCCTGGTTGGCCCGCGGCCGCATGCAACCGGCATGCAGATCGATGGCCGGCTGTGCCAGGAAGTGTTGCGCGAATACGCCCACCGGCACCGCGTGAAGCCCGGCATCACCGGCTGGGCGCAGGTCTGCGGCTTGCGCGGTGCGGTGGATGACCCAGCCTTGCTGACCCAGCGGATCGAACGGGACATCTACTACATCGATCATTGGAGCCTCGGCTTCGACCTCAAGATCCTGCTGCTCACGCTGCCGGAAGTCCTGCGTTCCCGCAACGCTTTCTGACTGAAAACCCGCCAACAGTGAGACTGCGGCCCCCGGTCCTTTTGCACCGGCCCGCCTTGGGGAAACAGAGTGCCGATCGCTTTAGCAGCAACATCTCCGTGCCATCATCACGCCGGCCCCTCCTTGCCGACGACTGATGACCCGCGACGGATCGAGGAGAATGAGACACCCCGCTCTTACCCGACGCGGCGGCGATCTGCACGGCCGTTTCTCGCCGTCCTTCTCCGGTCCCGACTCCTCTGCTTGACGTCATTGATATCGCTCATCGGAACAACAGCCGGCCATGCGCAGGATTCGGCCATGGAGGTTCCCGCGCCCGACTTCATCACCGGCGAAAGCGTCATGCAGCGCTTCGATCGCCTGCATCGCCCGGACGGATTCATGACCGGCGCCTTCCAGGTCAATGCGCGGCTCGATCTCTCGCTCGGCTACGACACCAATATTTACGATGCCCATCATCACCCGCAGGATGATGGCTTTGCGGTGACCGGGTTGGGCTTCCAGGCGACCACCACGCAACCCGACCAGTTCCTCAATCTGGATGGCCAGCTGAACCGGATCACCTATTTCACACAGTCGTCGAACAATGAATGGAACGGCCGGATCGCAGCAACCGGCTGGAAAGATATCGGCGACAATCTTCGCCTCAATGGCGATGCCCTGGTCGCGCGCGAGATAGAACGCCGCGACGACCCGCAATCGAGCTCGGAGACCGAGCCGGTACTCTACTGGCACTACCGGGCGGGCTCCGCTCTGCAGACGGAAGACGCCATCATCACGCTGCTGGGCGGCCTTTCCTTTGACCGCGTCGATTATGACAACGTCCAAGGAACCGATGGCAGCATCGATCTCAGCGAACGGAATATGAATGAGATCGATGCCCGAACCCGGGCGACCTATAACATTGCCAACGACCGATTGATCTATATCGAAACCATCGGCAATGTCCGGCTGCCCGACGATCACACCGATACCAATGACGTGCAGCGCCAGTCCGCGGGCCTCACCGCCACTCTCGGCAGCGACTATGCGATATCGCCGGCACTGCGCTTCACCACGGCGGCCGGCTACCGCTATCAGAACTATGTCGACGATGCCGTGCGCGACATCAGTGGCCCCTATGGCAGCGCGCAGCTCATCTGGTCACCGCAACTGACGACCGAGATCGTCGGGCAATTCGCTCATGACTATTACGAGAGTTTCGAGGGTGCCTCGCCGGGTTACTGGCTGGACAGCGTTGGCCTGACGCTGACACAGGAAATCAAACGCGATCTGGTTTTCGTTGCCCAAGGCAGCACAGGCTATCGCGATTTCGTCGATAGCGGTCGCAGCGAACATCTCTACACGCTCGAGGCGAGCCTACGCTGGAGTGCAGCGGAAGGACTCGTCATCACCCTCGACAATACCTACGAGCACCAGACGGCCAAAGACAGCCAGGGAAAATTCAATTCGAACGTCACGCTGCTGCATGTGACGAAGACGTTCTAGGAGACTTCGTGATGTACCCTTCCGAAAAGCCATCGACTCCGCGCACACGCTTCACCAACGCGATCATGCGCGCTTGCGCAGCGGCCTGGGCCCTGGCCCTGTCTGCCTGCGCAGCGGCGCCACAGTTGCCAGCAGCAACAGCGCATGAATACCAGCTCGGCGCCGGCGACAAGATACAGGTAGCAGTCTATGGACAGAGCGATCTCTCTGGCCAGTTCACGCTCGATGCCAGTGGCAGTGTCTCCCTGCCCAAGGCCGGCGTGGTCCAACTGACCGGCAAGACGCTGCGCCAGTCCGAGGCCATTATCGCCCAGCGCCTGACGGCCGAGTTGAAGGCGCCTGAGGTCAGCCTCAACATCATCGAATACCGTCCCGTGTATGTGATGGGCGAAGTGCAACGGCCCGGCCAGTTCGCCTTTGTTCCGGGCATGACCGCGCTCAATGCGGTCGCTCTTGCCAGCGGCTACAAGGAGCGAGCCGATCCCTCCCGGATCACCGTCGTACGGGCAAGTGACCCAGACCACCTTGCCCGCAAGGCGAATGAGGCAACCCCGCTGGAGCCGGGCGACACCGTCACTGTCCAGCAAAGATGGTTCTGAGCAAATCCCGCAAGCTTCCCGCAGACATAAGGGAGATATCATGTCAGAGAATCGCACCTCCTTCCGGCTGGAATTGAGAACATCGGCAGACACGCCATTGCATGAGATCGATGCGCGGGTCGCCGAGCCTATGACCGCGACCTCCGGCGCTGTCATCGAGGCAAGCCGCCATGGCCGCCTCAAGGGCGCCGGCAAGTTTGCCGCAATTTCCTCCCTGCGCGAACCGCCGCCATTCCAGCTGGATCCAGACCTGATCACCCTTTTCTATTCGATCGACGCCATGCGCGCCGACGATGAAGCCTTCGTGCTGCAGTTCATTGCAGCAACGCCGGGAGAAGGAACGACGACGATTGCCTGGGGTTTCGCCGTCGCCGCTGCCCTCGAACGTAACCAGCCGGTCCTGATCATCGACTGCACCAATGATGAGACCGGCAGGCCAGGCCCTTCGCTCATCGATGCCGCCCGAGGCCAGGGCGCGATTGAGGACGCCATCCAGCCGGTAGAGCCGATGAAGCGGCTCTTCAAAGCCCGCCTTTCCACGACGAGCAATCCGCTGCTGGAAATCGATGGCGCCGATCTTCGAGAACTCTTCGCCGAGCTGAAGGACGTGTTTTCGATCGTCGTCCTCGATTGCAACGCGGCGACCGCCGCGAGCGATTCCCTGGCAATCAGCCGCTACTGCGATGGAACCGTCATGGTGATCCGCGCCGATCATGCGCGGCGCCAGGTCATCAACTGGACTAAGTCAAGCATCGAGCGCTTCGGCGGCAATGTCATCGGCAGCGTCTTCAATGACCGCAAGAAGTACATTCCCGATTGGCTCTATCGGCGCCTTTAAGAGCTGCATCACTGACTGCCAAGCCGACTCACCGACGAAACGGGGCTGATATGGCCAGATATGATCAGACAAGCGCGCGCCAACATGCGGAAACAGTGACGATGCCAGCCGAAGGGCCACACGTATCCACCCGATCGGATGCTCCTGGCAATGACGACCAACGCATCGCAGTTCTGAAGATCATCAGCCGCACATTACGGCGTAAAGACCTGACGCCCGAAGACAACTATCTGGCTCTCTGCCACGATCTGCGCCGGACAATCGTCATCATCCGGGAAATAGAGCGGCGCTTCGCGGTTCAGCTGCCCCTGACACTCCTCATGGAAGCGGAGACGATCTCGGCCATCGCTGACGCCGTCGTGAGCAGGGTCATTCCCGCCAGCCGCGGCATGGTGACCTTGAAGCCCGCCGAGCCCGCCTCGTCCCTGCCGCCTCTCTTTGTCTTCCCAGGCATCGGCGGGGCGGTGATGGAGCTGGCGGATATCGCCCATGCCATCAACTATGCCGGACCCATCTATGGCCTGCCCTATCCGGGACTTGACGGCCACGCCAAGCCGAGCCCGACAATCGCGCCGCTCGCCGAGGAAAGCTGGAAACGCATCAAGTCGGTGCAGCCGACGGGCCCCTATTTCCTCCTGGGTTATTCTGCCGGCGGATATGTCGCCCTGGAAACCGCACGCCTGATAGAGGCGGATCGACAGCATGTCGGCCTGCTCGGCATCGTCGAGGCCGGCATTCATGAACGGTTCTGGCCGTTCGGCAAATGGCTCACATTCATGATCGGACGCATGCGCCAGCAGCGCGGGAAGCGTCCTTCGACCGACACGGTGACACCAACCGACGAGGAAGCCGCGCGCAAGGCTGCCGGGCCCTCCCGCGCCCGGCTGCTCAAGAAAGCGGCGGCCATCGGGCAAAAACTCGGCCGTATCCGGACGCGGATCGGACATCGCTATGGAAATCCATTGCGCCCGGGTTATGCGGCTTCTTCCCCCTACTACATCGGTAACCTGCCATCGCTCCTGCAATCCGTTCGGGACATGTCGATCGTCCTTCTCGCCAGCTACAAATTCCGGGCCTATCACGGCAGGACGATCTATTTCCGCAGCGAGACGGGGGACCCACTAAGCTGCGATCCGGAAACGATGTGGCGCCGGGTCCTGCCCGACATCCTTTTTGAACAATTGCCCGGCGATCACGCTTCGATGATTGCCCCACCCCATGCGCAGATGCTGGCGGCGCGCATCAGCCGCTATCTGCCACGCCCACAAGACCAGGCCGATCGCAACGGCTGAAATCCGTATCGCATTACCAAGGGAGTGTTGACCATGGAACGAAAAGTTCTGGTGACAGGCGGCGCCGGCTATATCGGCAGCCATGTCTGCAAGGCGTTGCACGATGCGGGAATAACACCGGTTACCTTTGACAATTTGAGCACCGGCCATAGCTGGGCGGTGAAATGGGGGCCGATCGAGATCGGCGACATTCTGGATACGACAGCGCTGGCCGAAGTCATGCGTCACCACAATGTCGAGGCCGTGCTGCATTTCGCAGCTAAGTCGCTGGTTGCAGAATCGGTCACAAACCCGCTGCTCTATCACCACAACAATGTCGGCGGCACGCTCTCCATCGTCGAGGCAATGGGCCGGGCCGGTGTGACCCGGATCGTGTTCTCCAGTACCTGCGCCGTCTACGGCATTCCGGCAACGACGCCGATCGATGAAGACGCACCGCGCAACCCCATCAATCCCTACGGCCAGTCGAAGCTGGGAGCGGAGAATGTCCTGATGGATGTGGCACGCAGCGGCCGGATCCAGGCTGTCCTGCTCCGCTATTTCAATGCGGCGGGTGCCGATGCCGGGTTGGAAATCGGCGAAGCGCATATGCCGGAAAGCCATCTGATACCGCTCGCCATCCGCGCTGCACGCGGAAACGGTCCGGCCTTGTCGCTGTTCGGGACCGATTACCCGACACCGGACGGCACCTGTCTTCGCGACTACATCCATGTGACAGATCTCGCGGCCGCGCATGTCGCCGCGCTGCGGCAGCTGGAGCGCGGACTAACCTTCGCCCGCTTCAATCTGGGAACCGGCCGGCCGGTCTCCGTCCGCGAGGTCTTGTCGGCCGTCGAGAGGGCGGTCGGCAAACCCGTTCCGGTACTTGAATCACCGCGCCGCGCCGGCGATCCACCGGCCCTCTACGCCGCGAATGGCCTGGCCCGCCAGCAACTCGACTGGACACCACGCATGAGTGACATTCAGGCCATCGTCGACAGCGCAGCCGCCTGGGAAGAGGTTTTCAGCAGGCCGGCTTTGGCGAAGCAAGCCGCTGGCCGCCGGTTCACTTAACGTCGCTCGTACGCAGTGACTTGTACCAGCTCATGAGCCTTTGGCGGGGCTGGGGCGGTATCATCAGGGCAATAGCCGCGCCGCTTGCACGAAAGTCCTGCAAGACCAGCCAGGGCCAGAGCTGCAATGCCTCACGCAGCAATCTGGCGGCAGCCTCGTCCTGCTGAGCGAGAACCGCTTTGACAGCAGCGACACGGTAATGACCGGCATGGCCGGCCCGGAAAACCCGGTTCGGGACGTTCTTCATGCTGCCCCGCAACGCCAGCATGGCGAGGTCCGCGTTATGAGTGAACTTCTCGAAATTGAACGAGAGGCTGCTGTCGCGCAACCGGTAGAATGTCAGGGGCTCGGCGATCGCCTCGGCCCGGTAATCTGTCGACCAGAGAATCCGGCACCACATCTCATAGTCTTCACAACTTTTCAGTTCTTCCCGGAACAAGCCGGCGCGCTCGAAACAGTCGCGGCGCACAATAGGGGTCGACCCGTTGCCGACATGATTGCGCCTGATCATATCATGCAGGCTCGGGGTCATTTTCTCGGCGAACAGATAGCCGCCCGTCGGCTGGCCATCTTCGCTGAGATAGGCGGAATGGCTGAAACTGATGCCGATTGACGGATCTGCCCGCATCTGGCGGAGATGCTTCTCAGCCTTGCTGGCATGCCAGATATCGTCTGAGTCGAGAAATCCGATATAAGCTCCGGTCGCCGCTTCAATGCCGGTATTGCGGGCCGCGGCGAGCCCCCCATTGGTCCGGTGAACGACTTTTAGCCGGGGATCGCGGCGCACTGCGGCAACGCGCTCAATGACCTCAGGCGTATCGTCAGTGGAACCATCATTAACGATGATCACTTCCAGGTCCGTGAAGCTCTGGTCGAGCGCCGAGACAATCGCCGCCTCGATATAGGGCGCGACATTGTAGGACGGGATCACGATGCTCAAGACAGGAGCGCGATCGGATTGCCGCGCAGGGAGCTGTTTAATGGTCATGCTGCGTCCTCAGGACTCGTGTTTTTGCTAAATTTCGACGCGACGCGTCGGTCACCGAACCGTCCAGGCTCGGATGGCTTGATGGCGAGATGGTGTGAATTGCCGTGGCGGCCGCGGAACCGCGAGTTGCGCCGGCGGTCTTCTCCGGCAACTGGACGGGCCCCACTTTCGGGGATGCTGCCGCCGATCCAGGTAAACAGATAGAGGACCGGCAGGGTCAGGCTGAAGAGCGACTCATAAGGGCAGAAGAGAACCAGCGCCAACAACAGGCAAAGGCCAACCAGGCCGTTATTGAACGCCTCCACATCGCCTCTCCGGCGATAGAGGCCAAGCAGCACGGCAATAAATGTTGCCAACATGGCCGCGACAAAGCAGGTCATGGTGACGATGCCGCCGGTATAAAGCAGGCCGTAGACCGTCGAGTGGCTGCCGATCGGCAGCTCTTCGATCCGGTGAACCGACGCTCCGATCCAGCCATTGCCGATGATCGGTGATGCCAGGAAACCTTCCCAGCTCTTCTGGTAGATCAGCTCACGCGCAAGCGAGGAACCGGCGCGGGCACTATCCGCCGCGTGATGGGCATCGGCGACGAGCGAAAAGAGATCGAGCCCAAAGACCGGCAGGAGCGCCAAGGCGGCTGCGACCAGCAGCAGGCTGGCAATCTGCAGCCGGCGGGACATCTTCAGGAAAACCAGGAGAGCACCCACCAGGACAATGGCGGCAATTGCCAGCCGGCTCCAGCTGAAAACAGTTCCGACCAACCCACCGGCCATACCCAGGTTGCGCCACAGGAGATGCGTGACCCTGCTGCTGATCAGGGTGATGGCAATACCGCCGAGGCCAAGTGCCGTTGCCCAGGGAAAAAACAGAATGAGGCGCGTGGTCGCTTCGCCAAACGTCTCCTCCCGCTGGAAGACAACGAGAGATGTGTAGAACCGAACGGCGTTTCCGGCGGGCAGAAGAAATCCCAAGGGCGTGGTCATGCCAAGGCCGCCCAGCCCGGCTATCCGCGCCGCCAGCGCAATGGCGGCGAGAACGAGGATGGCGAAACCGAGATATGAAATCAGCCTGGCGACACGCTGGTTCGCCAGTTTCCACGAACTTCCGGCCGCCAGCGCCAATGCACCGAAGACCCAACCGATCACCGTGAAGGACAGGGCATTGCGCAGCCCGAGCAACGGATCGCCCAGCAGCAGGCCGTTGAGGATCGAGCAGATTGCCTGCGACAATCCAATCGACAACCAGGCGAAAACAACCAGATTGATCGCCCGGCCCCGCGGCCACTTTCCAACCGCCAGCTTAACCAGAACGACAATAGCGGCCGGGATCAGGGCGCCCAGCAACCACAGCAGGACCGTCCATTTAAGATAAGCGGCGAAGATCCAGGGCGTCTCTTCCCGCACCACGCCCCTACGCGCGCCGTCCTGGTCCGGGACCGCCTGCCATGTCACTTGAGATGCCGGATGGAGGAAGCTCATGAAGTCACCTGGAATCCGAGCCGCGTATCATCGTCCACCCGCGTGCCACGATCGTCCTCGGCGCCCATGGCGGCCTTGCGGCGTGACAGATGCGCGCTCACCAGTCTGCCAGTGACCCAGGCCAGGATGACGACCTGGACCAGGGATGCGGCGATCGCCCCGTAGAGACCGCTCAGATAGATCCCGCCAGGCAAGAGAACGACCAACAGGCAACGCAACAGGGTCACCTTGTTGACCAGGCCAATGGAACCGAAGGCCCGCAGACTCATTTCGCAGGTGGCGACCACATAGCGGAACGGCACGCAGGCAACCATCAGCGGCGCTGCCAGCAGGAAGGCCGGCAGGTGATAGATCCAAAGACCCAGCGGCATCGCCAGGGCCGCAAGACCCAGACCGCACAGTACGCCCATCTTCAGCATCTCGCGACGCAACTGCGTGGTCGCACCGACCTGGTCCGCGACCACCCGCGGATACCAGGCCGTCAGCCGGGACCAGAGCGGCGTATCGCTCACGGTCAGCATCTGCCGGCACAGACCGAAAATCCCCAGATCGGCGCGCGTCATCAAGGCCGAGGCGATCATGACCGCAGCTTGGTCGGCGATCAGCCCGACCGTATCCGCAGTAAGGAATTGCAGGCCCTGGCGGAAATGAGTCTTAAGCTCTGCGAAAGGGACATTGCACAGCGGCAGTCGGGCAAAAATCATAAAGACGCCCAGGAAACGGCAGCCGGCCACGATTGCGGCAAAGGTCGCGAAATCATGCGTCAGAAAGTAGCCAGCGGCGAGGCCGAGAAGATTGCCGAGCGGCGAGAAGATGATATCGGCGGCCCGGTCCTGTAACACCAGCAGTGCATTGGCGACCAGGGTCTGTGCGAAGAAGGCGCCGCCGAACGATAGCAGCGTGATCGCCAGAATCTCTTCGCTGCTTTTCCCGAAACATAATCCAAGGGCGAGACAGACAGGAATCGAGGCCACCAAAGCCGCTAAGGCGGCGACCAGGCCGATCGCATTGCGAACGCCGATCGAGGCTTCGCGGCGCGCAAAAACATAAGGCAGGCCGAAGGTCAGGAAGGTCGCCAGGACGACGGTGCCGATCGTCGAGATCGTCAGGGAGCCAGCCGCCGCCAAGCCGAATTTACGGATGATGGCGATTGACAGGAGAAACCCGTTGGCGTTCTGCAACAGGCGGCTGAACATGATCAGCCCAGCATCCCGGCCAAAGGCACGCAGCTGACTTTGCATCAGCCGACGCAGAGATTTGCTGACCGACAGGATCAAGGCTGCCTCCCCTCTCGACACGTTGAAACTGCCAGAACCACGCAGGCCATTGCCGTCACTCCACGCTCACGGCGCCAATCGCACGCGATGGGCGCGTCAGGGCGACATAGAGCCGATGATAGATCGCGGCGATGTCGTCCCAGTCCGGCAAGATATCGGCCTTGTCGAGCAGCCCTGATGCCGGCGCTTCGATCACCTGGCGCAGGCGGCCCGTCAGGTCAACAACATCCCCGGTCCTGAAAGTCAGGCCGCTTTTGCCGACCACGAGAGCATTCGCGTCGATATCGCTGACGAGCACGGGAACGCGATAGGCGATCGCTTCCAGCAAAGCCATCGACATGCCTTCGATATAGGAAGGCAGGACGAAGACGCTGGCATTGCTGAACGCCTCGCCAAGTTCTGCCTGCGCCAGATGGCCGAGGAAGACGACTTTCTCGGGCGGCGCCATTTCCCGCAGCCGGGCGAGATAATCAGCCGGGCCAACCCCACCGGCGATCGCCAGCTTGACATCCGTGTCGAGCGCCAGGAAGGCGGCGATCAGGTCGTGGCAGCCCTTCTCCGGCGTCAGGCGGCTGGCAAAGAGAACATATTTGCCGGGGGTCAAGCCATGCCGCCGCAGCAACTCGCCGGGGGCCTGGCGGATCTTATGCGGCAACCCATTCGGTATGTGGATGGTGCGGCGGTCGTGACGTTCGCGCAGATAACGTCGCAGGCTCTCGGAGACCACGGTGATCTCATCGGCACAAGCAACAACGCAGCGCTCCGCCGTCTTGAGAATCGTGCGGGCGGCCAGGCCCCATTTCTCCCGGTTCTGGTCGAGAGCATGAATCGTCACCACCGATTTCTGGCCGGCGAGTTTTGTGGCAAATGACAGGAGGCCGGGACCGGTCGCGTGGAAATGCACCACATCATAGCGGCCGATGGCGCGCAAGGTTGCGAGGCCGCTGCGCGAGATGTTTTCGAAATGCTTGCCACCGAAAGCCGGTACCGGAATGGCACGCAAGCGAGCCTGGCTGACAGCCGGCGCGTTTGGTCGTGAAAAGACATCGACCTCATGCCCGAGCGTCGCGAGGCGCGGACAAAGCTCATCCAGCACGCGCTCGATCCCGCCATAATTAGAGCCGATTCCGCGGGAGCCGATCATCGCGATCTTCATGCCCTGCGCCCCCACATCACATATGTCTGCATCATTCGCTCTTGCATCAGCTATCTAGAATTGAACCTTCATTGCCCTTACAGTCGTCTCAGCTCCGATTTCCCGCGACTTTCCCCCAGGGCGCCCGCAGATGTTCGAACCCTTCCTTGTCGCCCTCAGCCTTTGGACCACACCGGTCTCGCCGGCTGCACCATCGACCAGCCTGCATATCGAAGCGCCGGTCGGCCTCGATACCTGGCAATCGCCCGATGCCTGGAGCATCCCGGTATATTCGGCCGAAACACGCGATCCGCTGCAGCCTGTGCTCTATAATGAAGGGGCGTGGTGGAAGGTCGCGAGCGGCCGATGGAAACGCTTCGGCAATTCACCGATGGTAGAAGCGGAGATCCGGCAGTCATCCGCCGATCACTTCCCATTCCCGGGGAATGTCTTTTCATCGACATCCACCTCGGAATGGAAGCTGCCGGCGCAGTTCAACAAGCTCGTCAACCCGGCGACCGGCCCCGCACGCTTTCACCTGCGGAGCGACATGCTGCCGGCGATCGGTCCGGACGGTCACATGGCTGTTCGACAACCGGATGGAACGGTGCTGGAGACCTACGCGACGATCGTGCTCAGTAGCGGCGAGGTCGTTGCCCTCTCCTATGGGTTGTCCCATCTCGCCAGCGCCGGCGACGGCGCCGAGAATGGCCAGACCGCCTCGATGATTCCCTGCTATCTCGGCGTCACCGACGACCGGGAGATCGGCAGCGGCACGATCAACCAT
>Ga0209455_1000574_pt1 | contig 24064 bp, 27 predicted proteins | sample AraplaCol_mCL_r2_FD_184275 | JGI IMG/M metagenome (GOLD analysis project Ga0209455, IMG submission 184275) | Arabidopsis root microbial communities from North Carolina, USA - plate scrape CL_Col_mCL_r2 (SPAdes) (version 2) | ecosystem: Host-associated > Plants > Roots > Endosphere | place: USA... | reverse complement strand
GCTGGACGCTGATCGTGCTGTCACCCTTTGCCGGCCCGATCCCCGGACCCACCGGCATTCCGCTGTTCGCGGCTGGCGTGGCCTTGCTGGTCCGAAACTCCACCTGGGCCAAACGGCGCTATGTCGGGGTCAAGAAGCGCTGGCCCAAGCTGGGCCGCCTCACAGACAAGGCACTCCGCCGGGGCAAAACCGCAGCTTCGGCGATTGACTAGCCTCCCGGATTCGCATAGGGGCGCAGGCCTTGACGGCCGCCGCGCGTTCGGCGGCCTTTTGCATTACGAATACAGAGGCAGAAAAGATGAAGCGGACCTATCAGCCGAGCAAGCTCGTGCGCAAGCGTCGTCACGGTTTCCGTGCGCGTACCGCGACGGTTGGCGGCCGCAAGGTGCTCGCCGCCCGTCGTGCGCGCGGTCGCGCCAAGCTTTCGGCCTGAGCCACCGTTTGAGAAAGCGCGAACCCGCGCTTTCTGAGGACGGCTCCAGCCCGCTCCCCCGCCCAGCCTCCCGACAGGATGATGCTGGATCGGGAGGCTGGGCGGGGGAGCGGGCTGGAACCGCCTTGCACAGCATAGCGACCTTGCGCCGTCTCGTGCGGCGTTCGGAATTCCTCGCCGCCAACACCGGCAAGCGCGTGCCCATGCCCGGCTTCGTGCTGCTTGTGCGCGCCCGCGGCGATGAAGACGCCGCGATGGGCGTCGGCTTCACGGTCACTAAGAAGATCGGCAACGCGGTCATTCGAAACCGCATGAAGCGGCGCTTCCGTGCGCTCGCCCGTGAGATTCTGCCCGAGGCGGGTATCTCCGGCGCGGATCACGTCCTGATCGGTCGCTCGGGCGGTCTTGAGCGCGATTACGCTCTGCTTGGCACCGAGCTTCGCAAGGCGCTTGCGAAAGTCGTCCGGTGATCGCGAAACCGCTCATCTGGCTCGCGCGCCTGTGGCAGATCGGCCCGTCGCGCGTGCTTCCGCCCACCTGCCGCTACACGCCCTCCTGCTCGGCCTATGCGATCACCGCATGGTCGCGCTATGGAGCGCTCGCCGGCTCGTGGCTGGCGCTGAAACGTATCCTGCGATGCCACCCCTGGGGCGGGTGCGGCGTCGATCCCGTTCCCTAAGACCCTCGAAGGTAGCCGTCACTCGTGTCTAACCAGCGCAACCTGATCCTGGCCGTGGTGCTGTCTGCCCTCGTCTTCCTGGGCTGGACCTTCCTGTCCGCGCGCTTCTTTCCGGTCGCGAACCCGCCCTCGACCAAGGTGGTGAACGGCAAGTCGGTCCCGCTGCCCACCCCCGAATCGGCGGCCAATCAGCCTGCCGTCGTACGCGACCGTGCGGCGGTACTGCGCGAAAGCCCGCGCGTCGCGGTCCTTACCCCGCGCGTCCAGGGTTCGATCAACTTGAAGGGCGCGCGCATCGACGATCTCGTCCTGCTCGACCATCGCGAGACGGTCGCCAAGAATAGCCCGCCAGTCCGCTTGCTCTCGCCCGGCGGCACGCAGGACGCTTATTTCGCCCAGTTCGGCTGGAGCGGCACCGGCGCGCAGCTGCCCGACGCCAACACGGTGTGGACCGCAGACGGCAATCAGCTGACCCCCGAAAAGCCGGTCACGCTCAGCTGGAACAACAATAAGGGCCAGCTCTTCCGCATCACCGTCTCGATCGACAAGAACTACATGTTCTCGGTCCAGCAGAGCGTCCAGAATGCAGGCTCAGGCGCGATCGCGATCAAGCCCTACGGCCTCGTCAGCCGCGTCGGCGTGTCCAAGGATCCGTCGATCTGGAACATGCACACCGGCCCGATCGGCTATCTCAACGGCATCACTAATTACAAGATCAGCTTCAAGGATCTCGACAAGGCCGGCGCCGCCGGCACGCGCTTCAGCACAACCGGCGGCTGGATCGGCTTCGGCGACAAATATTGGCAGACCGCCCTGGTCCCTGCGCAGGATGCGGCGGTCGATGCGGGCTTCCGCGCGGGCGATGGGAATGTCTATCAGGCCGATGTCGCCAGCCCGTCGGCGATCGTTGGCCCCAACTCGACCAGCACCGCCACCACCCGCCTGTTCGCGGGCGCCAAGGAAGTGGCGGTGCTCGACGCTTACAAGAAGGCTGGCGTGCCGCAGTTCGATCATGCGATCGACTGGGGCTGGTTCATCTGGTTCGAACAGCCCATCTTTTATCTGCTCGACTGGCTGTTCAAGCATATCGGCAATTTCGGCGTGGCGATCATCTGCCTGACGATCATCGTGCGCGCCTTGCTCTTCCCGATCGCGCAGCGCCAGTTCAGCTCGATGGCCGCGATGCGCAAGGTCCAGCCCAAGATGAAGGCGCTCCAGGAACGCCACAAGGAGGATAAGCCCCGCCTCCAGCAGGAGATGATGAAGCTCTATCAGGAAGAGAAGATCAATCCCTTGGGCGGCTGCCTGCCGATCTTCATCCAGCTTCCGATCTTCATCGCGCTCTACAAGGTGCTGTCGCTCTCGATCGAGATGCGCCACCAGCCGTTCGTGCTGTGGATCAGGGATCTCTCCTCCCCCGATCCGCTGACGCCGGTCAATCTGTTCGGCCTGCTGCCGTTCAATCCGCCGCCGATGCTCCACCTCGGCGTGCTCGCGATCGCGCTCGGCATCACGATGTGGGCGACGATGAAGCTCAGCCCGCAGACGATGGATCCGCAGCAGCAGCAGGTTATGCAGTTCATGCCCTGGCTGATGATGCTGTTCTTCGCGCCGCTCGCGGCTGGTCTCCAGCTTTATTACGTGGCGAACAACCTGCTCACGTTGCTCCAGCAGCAATTGCTCTACGCACGCACGCCGGGCCTCAACGATAGTCCAAAGAAATGACCGAGGAAGAAGCGGAACGGGAAGCCCTGATCGAGGCCGCGCGAAAGCTCTTCGCCGGCCCGGTTGCCTTCCTCAAATCCGCGCCCGGCCTGCAATTCCTGCCGCCGGACGACGTGCCGGAGGTGGCGTTTGCGGGCCGGTCCAACGTCGGCAAGTCGTCGCTCCTGAATGCGCTGACCAACCGCAATGGCCTTGCGCGCACCTCGAACACGCCCGGCCGCACGCAGGAATTGAACTTCTTCGACGTGGCCGATCCGCTCCGTCTGCGTTTGGTCGACATGCCCGGTTACGGCTTCGCCGAGGCGCCCAAGGACGTGGTCCGCAAGTGGCGCCATCTGGTGAACGACTATCTGCGCGGCCGCGCCAAGCTCAAACGCGCGCTCGTGCTGATCGACAGCCGCCACGGCATCAAGCCGGTCGATCTCGAGGTGATGGAGATGCTCGACAAGGCCGCCGTCTCCTATCGCCTCGTCCTGACCAAGTCGGACAAGATCAAGGCAACCGAACTCGCCGCCGTCCGGGAACGCACCGAGGCCGAAGCCCGCAAACACCCCGCCGCGCACCCCGAGATCATCGCCACCTCGAGCGAAAAAGGCGGCGGCATCCCCGAGCTCCGCGCCGCCGTGCTGGAAGCGGTCCTGGCCTAAAAAGGCGCCGTCACCCCGGGCTTGACCCGGGATCACGCTTCTTCAGACGATTTCCTCGACCCGGTAGATCGGCCCCTCCGCCACGCGGTGCCCCGTCCCGCATGCCGCGATCCGGTTAAGCCATTCATAGCGCGGGTCCGAGGTCGCGAATGCCGGTAGGATCCGGAAATAATAATCGGCCGGCTCGACCGTTTCACCCCGCCCCAGCCGGGCCATGACCTCGGCAGGGCCATGCCGGATCCCGCTATAGGTCATCCCGATCAGCGCATCGTTGTTGGTCCTGAGTAGGATACGCGCGTCGAGTAGCAAAGCGCCGTCGCCCCGCACAGTCTGCCAGTCACTTCCCCCCGGCAGGATGATGCCGCTCAGCCTTTCGCCTTCGAAACGCCCGCCGGTCACGTCCCCGACTCGCCGCTCCGCCCCTGGCGGCCCGCCTACCGCGTGCAAGGCGGCAACTTCGACCTTCATCGTGAACAGCGGACGCGTCCGGATCGGCGGCGCGCTGGCTGCGGACTGGTCATTCATGCGCGGGCCTCTTTTATTAGTCGATCTGTGCAGCCACCCCGCGCTTAATCGCCCTCTTCGTCGATTTCGCGGTCGGCCTCTTCCATGAAATCATGCGCATCCGCGCGATCATCCTCGTCCTCGAACGTCTCGTCCGGGTCGGGCGCGGTGCCCAGCATGTACATCAGGCACCAGAGCGCGAAGCGGCGCTCCCTGTCTCGCTCGATCCCGAATTGGAGGTGCAAAAGCTCCACGCCCTTGACCAGCCTGTCGGACGGTAGCGTGTCGATGTCCGTGGTTCCGAAGAAGCGGACGAGAAGGTCGTCGAAATCCATGCTCTGCCCTCTACTCCGTCAAAGTGCCTTGCCACAACCGGCCTGACACGGCGTCTTGAGCTATCTCGCAACCTGGCTGGCGGCGGCGCGGGAAGGCATCCTCAATGGGGCTTGCGGCCGGCTTTCCGGGACGAAGGAAACGTCACGACGTCGCCATCGAGCGGCATCTCGAGGCGATGCGGGGTCGCAGCCGATGGCGGTGCACTCGACCGGGTCGGGTCGAGCATATCCTCGATCCTTTTGCCCCGTTCGCGGACGGCAAAGGAATCGAACGCGAACGGCAGCCCCTCTGATTGCTCGAAGCCGGGCCGGTCGCTGACGTGGAAATGCAAATGCGGCGCGCCGGCCGCGCCGGTCTGACCCAATCGTCCGATCACCTCGCCCCGACGCACATGCTGTCCGCTCCGCACAGTCAGGCTGCCCGCCTTGAGATGCGCATAATGGGCGTAGGTGCCTGGTGCGATCTTCAGCACCACGAAATTGCCGTAGAGCGTGCGGTTGGTCAGGTCGTCTGGCACGTGTTGCGGCGCCAGCGGCGTGCCGTTCGCGACCCCGTCGCGCGCATCCACCACCACCCCGTCCGCTACCGCCACCACCTCGTAGCCATAGCCGATCCAGTCCTCGTCGCGGGTCGCCCTCGGCGATCCAGCGCCGCGAAACGGGTGATCGCCCTCGTCGAGGCCGAACCAGTCGATCGCGAAACGCTGCGGATCGGTCAGCCGGCCGTCGATCGCGACCATGCTGCCCCAGTGATGCGAATAGGGATTGCCCGGCCCTTCCGCTGCCAGCCAACGCCCGCCGCGCAAGGGTGTCGCGATTCTGATCGGCGCGGCCGCGACGACCTGCGCCCGCACGTCGTCCGCGCGCTGGACGACACCTTTCTCCGTCCGGAACGTCAGCTGATGCCGCAAGAATTCGGGCCGCGCGCCGGTCGGCAGCGTCAGCCACAGGAACAAGGTCTGGCTCTGGCCCGATGGGATCCGCACGCCGTCTTTGGGGTCATCCTCCCTGCCCGATCCCGCAAGCAGTCCCTGCAGCGCGCTGCCCTCCACCACGTTCAGCGGTCTTGCGGCGGCGCCGGCAAAGATCGCCACTCTTACCAAGCGGATCGGGTCCTGCTCTGACTGGAAGCTGGTGATCCGCATTTCATACGCGAGATGATCTTTGCCATCGCTGCCGCGCACGATGTGGGGCACGCTGCCGATCCGTGCCTCCATCTGCGCTTGGTGCACCGCCGGATCCGCGGCAACCGATGGCACGGACAGGCCCGCCGCGCCCATCGCAATGCCGCCCAGAAAAAGGTCCAGACGTCGGGCCACGGCGGAAAGCATGCGGCGGCAATCGCAGATCGTGACTGCCCGTACTAGGCCCAAACGCCGCAATCGGCTGCATCGCCGCTGCAAACGCGCTTTCAGCAAGGCGCCTCCAGCGTCTTGAGCCACTTCGCCCGCAACACCGCCGGCCGCTCGGGAAAGCGCTCGTCCAGATATTGCGCGTCCGCCACCCGATCGAGCCGGAAATGGCGGAAGTCGTTCCGAAGCTCGCACCACCCCACCAGCAGCCGCGCGCTGTTGAGATAGCCGATCGCGATCGGCCAGATCACGCGCTGCGTCTCGCGATCCTCCACATCCTTGTACGCGATCGCCATCTTGCGACCCGATCGGATCCAGGCCCGCGCCAGGCCCGCGTCCAGCCGGTCGGGCGGGATCGGCCAGCCTGGCACCGTCCGCGCCGCCGCGTCGAGCAGCAAAGGCCGCAAATGCGCCGGCACCGACGCTCCGATCTTGGCAATCAGGTCCTTGGCCGCGCGCGCCAGGCCCGGGTCGCCATGCCCCTCCACCCATTGCGCGCCCAGCACCGCCGCCTCCAATTCGTCCGCGGTCAGCATCAAAGGCGGCAGATCGAAGCCTCGCTCGAGCACATAGCCGACCCCCGCCTCGCCCCTTATCGGCACACGCTGGCCGATCAGGGCGGCGATGTCGCGATAGACGGAACGTTTGCTCGTCTCGAGCTCGCCCGCGATCGCATCGGCGGTCACGGGGCGCGAGGAGCGGCGGAGGATCTGGATGATCTGGAAGAGGCGGTCGGCGCGTCGCATGTCGATCCACTAACGCCATGCTGCTGACAGCAAGGTGGCAGCAGCATGGCACTAAGTCACGATTCACACCAGTGGAGGAGACAATCCATGTTGAAGACCTATCAGGGTAGCTGTCACTGCGGCGCGATCCGCTACGAGGCGGACATCGATCTCGAAGAGGGCACCGGCCGCTGCAATTGCTCGGTCTGCATGAAGCGCCGCTTCTGGGGCACCACCGTCCGCCCCGAGCAATTCCGCCTGATCGCGGGCGAGGAGACGCTCGGCGACTATCAATTCAATACCAACAGCGTGCACCATCGCTTCTGTCGCACCTGCGGTACCCCCGCCTTCGGCCACGGCTTCATCGAGGAGGTAGGCGGTGCCTTTTATTCGGTCAGTCTGGCCACGCTCGACGCTGCCGAAGCCGACCTTGCCGAGGCACCGGTGAAGTTCATGGATGGTGCCAACAACAATTGGTGGAATGCCCCGGCCGAGGTGCGGCATCTATAAGCCCCAAGCCCTCCCTTCTCCCCTCCGGAAGAAGGTGGCGCGCAGCGCCGGATGAGGACAGGCAACCAGCGGGAGGAACCAGCATGAAGATCATCGTCGGCAACAAGGCTTATTCCTCCTGGTCGATGCGTGGCTGGCTCGCGCTCAAGCTGTCGGGCCTGCCGTTCGAAGAGGAAGTCGTCTCGCTCTATGACGACGCCTGGGCGACGCGCCGCAACCAGCCCGACATTGCCCCGTCCGCGGGCAAGGTCCCGATCCTGTGGGATGGCGATATCGCGGTGTGGGAAAGCCTCGCGATCATCGACTATCTCGCCGACAAGGTCGGTCCGGACCGTTTCTGGCCGAGTGACGGCGCGGCGCGCGCCTTCGCCCGTTCGATCGCAACCGAAATGCATGGCGGCTATGCCGACCTGCGCGGCGAATGCCCAACCAATTTTCGTCGCACCTTCCCGACCAAAAAGATCGGCGCGGGCGCGCAGGAAAATGTCGACCGCATCGTCCAGCTCTGGAGCGAGGCGCTGACCCGTTTCGGCGGAGACGGCGGCTTCCTGTTCGGCCGCTTCGGCGCGGCGGACATCATGTACGCGCCCGTCACGACGCGCTTCACCACCTACAGCCTGCCCCTCCCCGATTTCGCCCTCGATTATTGCCGTCGCGTCCAGGCCCAGCCGTTCGTCAGGGAATGGCTCGACGCGGCCAATGCGGAAGCCTGGGTGATCGAGAAGTTCGAACTGTAGGGCAGGCCCGAGCGCCGGTCAGATGAAGTCGCTCAGCGCCATCTGGCTCGCCGTCACCCCGTCCAGCTTGATCATAAGATCAGCATTGTCGGTCGTGCCGGTCCCGGAGGCGACCAGATAGGTGTCACTGCCGACCTGGACCAGGGCGACCTCCCCGAAACCGGCATGCGCCATCATCAGCGCGGCTGCGGTCGAGGCGGCATGGGCCTGATCGCTCGCACTGCCGGTCAACAGCGCGAGCGGCGCGAACGGCAGGGAGATATGATCCGTGCCCCGGCTGAAATCGACGATCTCGTCGATTGCGATCGCATGGGCGTCGGAGTCGGTTGCCGCGAAACGAAAGACATCCGCTCCCGCCCCACCGGTTAGTTTGTCCGCGCCGTGATCGCCGACCAGAGTGTCATTGCCATCGGCGCCGGTTATCTGATCGTCGCCCTGGCCGCCGCGAAGGGAATCGCTGCCCGCCCCGCCATCGATCATGTCGTTGCCGAGATTGCCGTTGACCACGTCATTGCCGTCGCCGCCCATGATCCGATCATTGTCGGCACCGCCATTGATGCGGTCAGCCGCGGCACCTCCGTCCAGCGTGTCGTTCCCCGCATTGCCTTGCAGATAATCCATGCCTTCGCCGCCCGAGAGCGAATCCGCACCGTCGGACCCGCCTGTCGCCGATTGCCCGTAGAGATGATCGTTGCCATCGCCGCCGGTCAGCGTGTCCGCGCCGTCCCCGCCGGTCAGCACGTCGTGACCGCTGCCGCCATCCATCTGGTCCGCGCCGGCACCCCCGTCGAGCGTATCGTTGCCGCCATTTCCGGCAAGCGTGTCGTTCCCGGCCATGCCATGCAGCAGGTTCGCATATTCGTTACCGATGACTTGATTGGCGAGTTCGTTGCCCGTCAGTTCGAAGGCGCCAGGCAAGCCGGCCGTGAGTGTTTCGACCTCTTGGCCGGCGCCCAGGACCCAGGAAACGTTCGCCAGGACGCTGTCGTTGCCGCCGCCGGCTGACTCGACAACCTGATCGCCCGCATTCTGCACGACATAATTGTCGTTCCCGGCGCCCCCGGTCATCGTGTCGTCGCCAGCGCCACCCTCGATCGTATCGTTCCCGTCGCCGCCGCGCAGGTCATTGTTGCCCTCATTGCCCCAGATCGCGTTGTCGAGGCTGTTGCCCACACCGGAAAGGTTTGCAGAACCCATCAGGGCCAGCCTCTCCAGATTCTGGCCGAGCGTGTAGTCGACGGTGGAATCCACCATGTCGGTGCCGCCGTTCGCTGCTTCGACCACAGCGTCGCCCGCGGCATCGACATAGTAAGTGTCGTTGCCCGCGCCGCCAGTCATCTGGTCGCTGCCCGTGCCGCCGTCGATGATATCGTCGCCGTCACCGCCGGAAATCGTGTCGTTGCCCGCCATGCCCCACAGCATGTTGGCGCCGGCATTGCCGACCAGCGTGTTTGCCAGTTCATTTCCCGTCAGGTGCCACCAGCCCGTGCCGTCGAGGGTTAGCAGTTCGACCTCCTGACCCGCCCCAAGCGTCCAGTCGGCTCCATCGACGATGACCACGTCGTTGCCGCCGCCGGAGGCTTCGGTCACCTGGTCCGCGGAGTTATCGACGTGGAAGGTGTCGTTGCCGTTGCCGCCATCCATCGTGTCGGCGCCAAGACCGCCGTACAGCGTATCGTTACCCGAACCGCCGCTGAGTGTATCGTTGCCGCCATCTCCGACCAGACTGTCGTTGCCGGCATTGCCGACCAGAGCATCGTTCAGTTCGCTGCCAGTGATCGTGTCACCGAAAGCGCTCCCCAGGATCCGCTCCACGTTGAAGAGCGCATCGCCGCCTGGCCCCGTTCCCGCCGAATTGCCGGTGGCGCCCAGCGTGACCGTTATGGCGCTGGAGAACTGGCTGTAGTCTGCCGTATCGAACCCGTCGCCGCCGTCAAAGCGGTCGCCGGCGATTCCGCTCACGAACGTATCGTTGCCTGCGCCGCCGTAAAGCTGGACCGAACTGCCAGACGCGAAGACGATGTCGTTGCCGCCACCGGCGTCGATCGTGAGCAGTGACGCCTGCGTTCCCACCGTGATCGTGTCGCCGAACGCACTGCCCGTAAGGTGGTCCAGCGTCTCGATATTCTGGATCGTGCCGCCGGCACCGGTAAACACGCCGGGACCGGTGATCGTGCTGACATCGATCGTGACCCCGCTCGCAGCGCCGCCGAGCGATAGGCTGAGCGTATCGCTGCCGGCGCCGCCATCCACATCGTCCCCATAGCCGGCCGACAATATGTCGTTGCCGCCAGCGCCGTTCAGGACATCATGGTCATGACCCATGTCGTCGGCCAAGGCGGGGCCGTAAGCGTTGAGGAAATCGCCCGCGCCCAAAACATCGGCCGCTCCGCCACCGTTGAGCGTGTCTGCTCCCGCACCGCCCGCGATAGTATTGCCGACAGCATAATAACCGCCATCGACGACCGCGTTGATGACGTCATTGCCATCGTCGCCGTAGACTCGACCACTATAATAGGTGTCCTGCATCACAATCAGGTCGTCGCCGGCGCCGCCATGGGCTTCGCCTCCGGCATAGATCGTGTCGTTGCCGTCGTCGCCATAGGCGATATCGCCCAGGCCGCTGCGCATGCGGATCAGGTCGTCGCCCGCATCCCCATGCACCTGCGGGCCATATTGGGCGCCAGTCGCGTCGAGCGTATCGTTGCCGTCACCGCCCCACAGGCCCGAGCCGCCCCAGCCCGAATAATAATCCGCCACGATATAATCGTCGCCGCCCCGGCCATACACTTTGGCGCCGCTCGGATAATAAGTATCGATCGCGATCAGCGTGTCGTTGAAATTGCTGCCTTCCAGGTAACCTACATTCTGTATGTGCGAGATCGTACCGCCATCGATCGTCAGCGATCCGCCCGACTGCAGCACGCGGAAGTCGGCGTCGACGCCATGGGTCGCCCCCTGAAAGGAGATGAACAGCCGGTTGCCATAGGTGCCGGGATCGCCGCCATCGACGGTGTCCCCGTCGCCCGCGAAGATATAGTCATCACCGGCGCCGCCGATCAGCGTGTCGGCCCCGCTATACACGTCGTACGAGACACCGTTCGCGAACGGATATCCGAATCCCGGAAATTGGGTATGGGAGAAGAGCTGATCGTCGCCGTCGCCACCGCTCAGGCTATCCAATCCGGAGCCGCCTACGATCGTATCATTCCCGCCGCTTCCGCTAAGCGTGTCATTGCCGCCATTGCCGTCGATCTGGTCGGCGTCGGCGCCGCCCATGTAGATGTCGTTGCCGCTCGACCCGTTGAAATTCGCCACTTTTGTTCCGCCCCAAGACTAACCCGTCGTACCGCGAAACCCCGTGCTAAATCGATCTCACTGAATAAAAAGGAAAGTCATGTCCGAAATGACCTGCGCTTCATCTCTCGCCACCAGATCGCCCTGGTCCACGCCGCGCTTGGCCATCTGACGCACCATGACCGCCGCGGAGCTTCGCGACCTGATCGTCCGCCGCCTCGTCCGCGAAAATGGCGGCGGCACCTTGCGTTGGCGCAATGTGATCGGGGAGCTTCGGGTCTATTCGCGGGCCACGCATGCCCATTGCAATTGGGATGCGCGGCCCAGCGGTCCTTCGGGTGACGTGGCGCTGGTCGAACGGGCGGTGGACGCGCTCCGCGCGCAACACCCGTTCGTGGCGGAGTAAGGCGCCAAGCGAAGATCACCCCTGCCGGTCGAGTTCGCGCGCCAATTTCTCCATCAGGAATCGGCACCCTTCCTCGCGCCCGGCGGCACTATCGCTGCCGTCCAGCATCGCCAGCTGCTCGGTATAGGTCAGCCTCGTGCCGCTGCCGTGCGGCGCAAATTCGACTGTCGTCAGCGAGGCCGAAAACGGGGTCGGCCCCATCCCCATCCGGTAGGTGAAGACGATCCGCTGATCGGGCACGATGTCCTGGAATTCGGCATCCAGCCTGATCTCCGGCCCGCCGCCGAAGCTGAAGCGCGACACTTCATGCCCGCCGACGCGGAAGTCGAACGCGAATTCGTGCACCTCGCAGCCGTCATCCTCCACGCGCCAGCGCCGGACTGTCTCCTTGTCCGCAAAGGCACGGAACACGCGCTCCGGCGACTGCGCGAAATCGCGCTCGACGAAGAAGGTCGAGTGCAGCGCGGCCTGCGCCTGGGTTTCGGCGGCAAGTGTCTCGGTCATGATACTCACTCCTTGGATTGTTCGGTTGATTGTTGGTCCTCGGCGTCGAGCATTGCGGCCAGGCGATCGAGCCTCTGCTCCGGCAGCGAGCGGCGCGCGCCGACCCAGCCCAAAATCAGGTCGAGCCCTGCGGGATCGACGCGGCAGGTCCGCACGCGCCCGATCTTCTCGCTGACGATCAGCCCGCAATTCTCGAGCACCTCGAGATGCTGGCCGACCGCGGTCAGCGAGATATCGAACGGCGAGGCCAACTGGCTCACGCTCGCCGGCCCCCGGCTCAGCCGCTCGAACAGAGCGAGCCGCGTGCTGTCGGCCAGGGCACGGAAAACGGGTCCGATCGCGGAATAGTCAAGCATGGACTTGACTATCATCGAGTCGCTTAAAATAGTCAAGTCATCACTTGAGTATTGAAATGGGCGCCGCCGGATCGTCACGGCGTGCCAAGCGGGCGTCCCGTCGCATCGCACCGATGCGGCCCGCACCACCCCTGCCGAGCAGGCCCGCCGCTATATCGATGACAATTTGTTCGAGAATTTTGGCCTGTACGATCTGAGCCGGCTCACCGGGCTCAGCGCCTTCCATCTGGTCCGCACTTTCAAGAAAGCGGTCGGCCTCAGCCCCGTCGCCTATCGCAACCAGCGCCGCATCGTCGCGGCGCGCCAGCGGCTGGTCGATGGCCAGCCGACCGCGCAGGTCGCACTGGACCTCGGCTATGCCGACCAGAGCCATTTTACCCGCCATTTCCAGCGGATCGTCGGGGCCTCGCCCCAGCGCTACGCACGCGGGATCGGCGGCGCCGATTAGGACGCCGCCTTTCCGATCAGGCCCAGGGACTAGACGAAGTCGGTCAAATGAAGCCCGGTCGCGGTCAGGTGATCGAGCTTGATCGCAGCATCCACTGCTCCGCCTGCGCCATGGTCGTCGTAGAACAGGTAGGTGTCGCTCCCGACCTGGACCACTGCAATGTCCGCCACGCCGGCGTGACCATGTAGCGCCTGCGTCGCCCACGTCGCCGCGGCGCTCACCGACGACGCCGACCCGTTGAGCAGCCCCACCGGATGGAAGCTCAGCGCCAATTTGTCAGTACCGAACTGAAAGTCGGTGATCTCGTCGGTCTGATAGGCCGCCGCACCGGTAGTGGTGAAGGTTGCGCAAAGCGCCGGGATCACGAACCGGTCCGCGCCGGCCCCGCCCGTCATCACGTCGTGCCCGCCATCACCCATCAGCCTGTCATTGCCGTCGCCGCCGATCAGCACGTCGTCGCCCGCTCCGCCCTGCAGATTGTCGTTGCCGGCACCGCCCGACAGCACATCCTTGCCGTCGCTGCCGAGCAGATGGTCTGCGGCAGCACCGCCCGTGATGGTGTCGTTGCCGGCCAGTCCGTCGATCGTGCCGCCCGCGGCACTCGCAGTAAGCGCGTCGTTCCCCGTGGTGGGTGTCGCGCTCGGCGGCGGGGTTGGATCGGCCGGTGCCGAAGGTGCGGTCGGGGGCGCGGGCGCCGTAGGCGCGGCCCCGCCATCGCCCTGCCCCGCAGCGATCAGCGCGTCGTAGCGTGGGCTGCTGGTGTCGTAGATTGAATCCAGCACGCCGAAATAGCCATATTTCGAACCGACCGAGACGTCGTTGTAGGCGAGGAAGTCGGTGCCGCCCTCCGCCTTGAAGTCCGAAACCAGCTCCGAATAGAGCGTGCCCATCCGAGGATCGTTCATCAGCTTGCCGAAGAAGGCCAATATCTTCGCCTGGTTCGCGCTCGACCATGCCTGCGTGTCGAGCGACGCGCCGCCCTCATAGGTGACGAGGTTCAACCCCGCCGATTGCGCTGCCGCGGCGGAGCTCGCCATCCAGCCCTTCACCACCGCCAGGCTGTAATCGCTATGCAGCGACCCGCCAAATTCCAGCTCGTGGAACGCCGCGTCCACGCCCGCCGACCCCGATTTGGCCCATTTCAGGATCGTCGCGAAATCCGCGCTGTTCTTGGCGTGGTCGCTGAGCTCGCCGCCGAAATAGGGCGCGATCGCATAATCCTGGAACAGGCTCGCGGCCGATCCGTCGCCAGCCTTGGCAATCCCCTGCAGCATATAGGGCATCAGGTCCGCATTGGACGCCTGGCCCGAAAGCACGTCGACCGCCTGTCCGGCATGGCTGCCGGTGAAAACCGCATGCGCGATGTCCGCGATCTGCGCGGAGCGGTAGCCATAATAGATGTTCGCGCCATGCGCCACCGCGCTGCCGTTGCCCCACAGCGCCTTGGCCTCGGCATTAGCATAGCCGTACGCCGCGAAGCCCGCATTCCAGACCTCGTTCGAATATTCGATATGGACCTTGAGGCTGGGATCGAGATTGTCGCGGATATAGGTCAGCGCGTTGGTGACGTAGGTATCGTCGGCCTTGGTCGGCACGTTGTACCACATGTCGACATGCGCTTCGTTGGCAAGCTTGACCATCGCCTCCAGTGGCACGCCCTGCACATTGCCGTTACCCGCCCCGCTCCACGACCCATCGCTCAGCGTGCTGCGCGTGGCCCAGCTCACCGCCGGGGATGCGTTGGTATTCTCCCAGTCCATGAAGCGCACCACGCCCCATTGCGAGACCTTGGAGACGAAATCCGGATTGAATATCTCACCCGAATTGTACAGCGCCTGCTGGTCCGCGCGCACCATATGCAGGTCGCCGATCGGGTTCGCCGCATTGAGCTGCGAGAAACTGATCACCACGTCCGGCTTCGTGTCGCCGCCATGATAATCGAATACGATCTTGCCCGCCGTCTGGCTGACGATCGTCGCGTTCGTGATCGAAACCTTCCCCGCGCTGCCGCCATAGGTCAGCACATATTCGTCGGTCGGCGCCGCCGATTGCGGATCCACGCCCACCGCCACCATCAGCGTCGACACACCCGCCAGCTTGGTCGGATCGCCGTCCGCATCCGGTGCCAGCTTTGAACTGACATCCGCGCCCGTTGCGGTCCGCGCGATCCACGGGCCCGCGGTATGGAACCGATCGACGAACGGATCCTCGGTGCCCCAATAAGAGACACCCGCCAAATTAATCCCAATATTCATACACTTACGCCACACCCGCTTGAATGAGGCGCTAATATAGGGGCTGGATTTTTACAAAGGTTCCCCACCTAACCTCGGTTAACCATAGCCGAGGCACAGCCCGTCCCACAAAACGGGAATGGCGATCGCCAACCGTAAATGTTCGTCGCCCGGACAGGCTGTTCGGACCGCCCCCGATTCGGTTCGAATGCTTGGCCCACGGCCGGGTCCGCCACCCCTCGCTGTGCCGTGGCGCGGCGGGGAGAGGCGGCGGAGGACCGTCAGGCCGCGATCGCGACCGGCCGGCGCCGCCGCAATGCCGCGCCCGTTCCGCCAAAGCCCAGGATCATCAACGCCGGCTCGCGGCTCCGGCACGCCGCCGACCCCGTCGCCCGTACCGCCGCCTTGGCAAGCCGCGTTCGAAGGGCGGCACGGACAATCCCGCACCGCCCCCGTGCTCTGCCCTCAGGGATGCTTGTCGCGCAGCCCGCCGCCGATCGCGCCGCCGACGCTGCCGACGAAAGCGCCGATCATCAGCGACAGGCCGGTGAAGCCCGCGAAGGCCGCTGCGGCCTTGCGCGCCGCATCGGCCGCTTCCTTGGTGGTCGCCACATCGACCGGCGGTGCCGCCGCGCTTGACAGGATCGTCGCCGCTACCGCCACGATCGCCATCAGCACCGTCGCGGTCGCCCAGGTCAGGAAGCCGTGCGCGGTATCGCGGAAAAACACCTCGTCAGTGTGCAACCCATGCCAGCGCACGCGCAGCCGGCCGGCGATATAGCCGCCCAATACCGCCGACAGCCATTGCGTGATCACCATCCACACGCCCGCGCCAATCGTGAAGGTAGAGGGCTTCGCCCCGACCCCAGGCCATGGCGAGACCGACGCCAGCCCGAAGGCCGAGCCCAGCGCTAGCAGGACCAGTGTCAGCGAGATCGCCGCCACCGTGCCGGCGCCGATCGCCGACCAGGAAACGGCCGAACCGTTGGAAGGCGCCGGAGCGCCGGCGGGATACAGGCCGGGATCGACCGTATAGTAAGTCTCGACCGCCATGATCAATGCCACAGCAGAAGTAGAAGGATGATGATGGGCAACGGAATGCCCAACAGCCACAACAAGATACCTTTGCCCACGACGTCCTCCTGTTCTTCCACCATTATATTGGTTTGGGCGCGAACGTGCTGCCGGGGGCGCGGTTCCGAGGCATAACATAGGTAGTTGGCGTGACCGGAAACGCATGTGCTAAGCGTGCCTGCATGGTGATGCGCCGGAACAATGTGAACATTTCCGGCAACGGCGCCCGTGCGATCGTCTTTTCGCATGGCTTCGGCTGCGATCAGAATATGTGGACCGCGGTTGCCCGCGATTTTGAAGCGGCTTTCCGCGTCATCCTGTTCGATCATGTCGGTGCGGGCCGGTCCGATCTCTCCGCGTACGAAGCCGAAAAATATTCCAGCCTCGATGGCTATGCCGACGATGTGGTCGAGCTCGGGCGGGTTCTTGGATTGAAGGACGCGGTGTTCGTTGGACACTCGGTCAGCGCCATGATCGGGGCGCTCGCCACGCTGAAGGCGCCCGGCATGTTTTCCGATCTGGTGATGGTCGGCCCTTCGCCGCGCTACGTTGACGATGGCGACTATAAAGGGGGCTTTTCGCACGATCAGGTCGAAGAGCTGCTCGAATTCCTGGCCGACAATCACCTGGGTTGGTCGGCAGCAATGGCGCCGGCGATCATGGGCAATCCGGATCGGCCGGAGCTGGGCGAGACGCTCGCCAACAGTTTCTGCGCCACCGATCCCGAAATTGCGCGCCAGTTTGCCCGCACGACCTTCTTTTCGGACAATCGGGCCGATTTGCCGCGTCTCGCCGTGCGTACGCTCGTCCTGCAATGCCAGGAAGACATCATCGCGCCGGCCTGCGTCGGGGAATATGTCCACGCGCAGATTCCGGACAGCACCTACCGCCTTCTCGACGCGACCGGCCACTGCCCCAATCTCAGCGCCCCGGCTGAGGTGAGCGCCGCCATTCGCGCCTTTGTCTGACGTGGCGGTGGAGGAAGATTTCGCCGACCTCTTCGAGAACGCGCCCTGCGGATATCTCTCGCTCTCTCCCGACGGCCGTATCGCGAAGGTGAACCGGACGCTGATCGGCTGGCTCGGCAAATCGGATCTGGATCTGGTCGGGCAGCATTTCCACGCCCTTCTGAGCTTCGGTGGCAAGATCGCCTACGAAACGCATATGGCGCCGCTGTTGCGCCTGCAGGGCAGCGTGAACGAGCTGGCGCTCGATATGCTGCATGCCGACGGCAGCAAGCTCCCGGTCATCGCGAACGCGGCCGAGAAACGGGGGCCTGACGGCACCCACGCCTTCACCCGCCTCACCTTGTTCAAGGCGGTCGACCGGCGCAAATATGAGCGCGGCCTTATCGCCGCCAGGACGGAGGCGGAGGCGGCCTCCGCCGCGGAACAGGAAACATCGATCCTGCGCGAGCAGTTCATCGCCGTCCTCGGACATGACCTCCGGAATCCCCTGGCGGCTTTGGCCGCCGGTACCCGGATGATCGGTGAGCGCGAGACGCTAAGCGCGCGCGGTCAGCTGATCGTGAAGGAGATGAACGCCAGCGTCGCCCGCGCGACCGCGCTGATCGAGAATGTCCTCGACTTCGCGCGCGGCAGGATGGGCGATGGGCTTTCCCTTACGCGCGCGCCTACCGTCCTCACGCCGGTTCTCGAACAGGTGGTCGCGGAAATCCGGGCGATCGCGCCGGATCGCCAGATCATCGCCGATTTCGAGATAGACCGCGCGGTCGATTGCGACGCCGGCAAGATCGCACAGCTCGTGTCCAATCTGATCGCCAATGCGGTGACGCACGGCGCGCCCGGTATTCCGATCGAGGTGGAAGCGCACACCACCGAAGGCAGCTTTTCCCTGTCCGTCGCCAATGGCGGCGTCGCTATCCCACCAGCGGCGCGTGAGCAGCTGTTTCAGCCCTTTTTCCGGGGCGCCGTCCGTCGCAGCCAGCAAGGCCTCGGGCTTGGCTTGTTCATCGTGAACGAGATCGCCAAGGTGCACGGCGGGTCGATGACGGTCGACTCATCCGAACAAGAAACGCGCTTCACCTTTTCGATGCCGCTTGGGGCCGACTAACCGGAGCCGGAATGCTAACTTTTTAGCCGCTTACCCCGCCGGCGCAGGATCCCAGGTTTGCCAGGACGAAGTCGGCACGAACCGCAACCGTATCGCGCGGCAGCATGACCGGCGTGTAACCCGCATCCAAATAAGCCCGCTGCACACGATCAAAGTCCCGCAATGCCTGCTCAAGGCTATGGCGGCGGTCCTCGTCCTTCTCGTAAATCTCGGGCCACGGCGGCGCGAGGAACAGCCGCTCATAGCGCACGCTGGCAAGGATCGCATCGGGCCGCTCACCACCGGTAGCCACGATCGCGACTGCCGCATCCACCACGCCCCGATCGAAGAAAGTGAGCCCGCTGGCCGACCCGTGATCCCGGATAGACATCGCAAGCGCGCAGCGGGCGAACGCCGCCGGATCGTCCCAGGGAAGTGCACCGCCCTCTCCGGCCCGAACCTCGGCAATGATGCGTCGTCCCGGCTCTGCCACCACCGCATAACCGCGCCGAGCCAACTCACTCAGCAGCGTGGACTTGCCGCCGCCCGAGCATCCAGAGATTATTACGAACAGGTCCGCATCCTCTTCCCTCTCCTCTGAACCGTTACACGCTTCGAGGGCCGGCGACACCAGCACGCATCACTCTTGACAAACCCGCCCAAATCATGTACGCACGGTGCGTTCGATGGTTCAAGCCAGAGGACATGACCGGCGCGAAGCTCCTCGGCATGCATGAGAGTGTAACTTCGCCCAAAGAGTACAGATCTCGGCATGTGCCTTCGGGCATGTGGCGATGCTGGCGTCGTGCAGGGGAGCTATGCGGACGACGTGGGGGTTTGAAGCCCTCGGGGGTAACCTCCGGCCAAAGACCGCGGCTTCTCGGTGGCTATCGCGCACAGTGGCTATACGGGCGATGGTTGGAAGGGTCAGACCTTTCAGGGGACAGCGATTGTCGCCCGCCCAAACCGCGGCCGCGACTGGATGCCTTGCGCATAGGATGGCTGCAGGCAAGGCATCCCGGAGCACCCGCTCCAAGGTCGACTGCAACGTCCCCGCTGCCGGGAGACAAGGGAGCGGAACCGCGCCGGTCACACACAGCTTGCCCCAAGCCATGGGAAACGTGCGTCTTCTTACCGTCATGCCGGACTTGTTCCGGCATCCACCCTTCCACAAAGGAATCCGGTGCGGCCCCGTGGACCCCGGAACAAGTCCGGGGTGACGCAGGAAGATAGCCTACTTGATCCGCTCGGCCGGATACGGCGTCCCGTCCTTGTGGACATAGCCGTGCGCAGTGAACTTCATGTCGATGTCCGAATATTCGCCGCCCGTATCCGGGCCCCCGCTCATCGCCAAGAAGGTGCAGTCGGCGTCGCTCCGGTTGACTAGGTGATGCCCGTTCCGCGCCCCCTTGACCCAGGCGACGCAATCGCCCGGCACCAGCACCTGCTCGCCATCGTCCTCGATCAGCACCGCCGTGCCGGACAGCATCACCAGGAACTCGTCCTCGCCTTCATGCCAATGGCGCTGCGACGACCAGGCGCCCGGCTCCAGCCGTACGAAGCTCACCCCGAACTCGGTGAGCCCGCTCGCCGGCGCCAGCCTGCGCCACCAGCGCCCTTTCACCGCCTCGTTGAAGGGCGGCGGATAGCCGGTGGCGTTGTTTTCGGGGATCTGCGCGATATCGATCTTGGGCATGGCCGCGATCATGCCCTGCCGGCTTCCGAAACGAAAGCTGCGCTTGTCGCTACCAAAGCATCGCTCGGCTGAAACCGGGGACGCTGATACCCAGTTATCCCCTCGTTGAATGCCCAAAGGGAGGGAAACCCGAATGCCCCGTCTTACCGACCCGATCGAGCTTGGCGCGATCCGCGCGAAGAACCGCATGCTGATGGCCCCGCTCACCCGCGGCCGCGCCACGCGCGAAGCGGTGCCGACCCCGGTCATGGCGGACTATTATGCGCAGCGCGCCTCGGCCGGCCTGATCATCACCGAGGCGACCGGCATCTCGCGCATCGGCCTCGGCTGGCCCAACGCGCCCGGCATATGGAGTCAGGCGCAGGTCGGCGGCTGGAAGCACGTCACCAAGGCAGTGCACGCGGCGGGCGGCAAGATCGTCTCGCAGCTCTGGCATATGGGCCGTCTCGGCACGTACGAGGTCAATGGCGGCCAGCCTGTCTCCTCTTCCGCCACCACCGCGCCCGGCCATACCCGCACTTACTCGCCGGGCACGCATCCCTACCCTCAGGCGCGCGCGCTCGAGCTGAGCGAAATCCCCGGCCTGCTCGACGATTATGCCCGCGCGGCCGAGAATGCTCTCGAGGCAGGCTTCGACGGCGTCCAGCTCCACGCGGCCAATGGCTATCTGATCGACCAGTTCCTGCGCGACAATTCCAACTTCCGCACCGATGCCTATGGCGGCCCGATCGAGCACCGCATTCGCCTGCTTGGCGAGGTGGTCGAGCGGCTCGCGCAGACGATCGGCAAGGACAAGGTTGGCGTCCGCCTCTCCCCCAATGGCGAGGTCCAGGGCGTCAACGACAGCCATCCCCACGCTCTGTTCGGCGCGGCGGCGAAGCTGCTCGACGAGAAAGGCGCCGCCTGGCTCGAGCTGCGCGAACCCCGCCCGAACGGCAGCCGCGGCAAGCCCGACGTAGCGCCGGTCCATCCGGTCATCCGCCAGGCCTTTTCGCGCCCGCTGATCCTCAATGCGGACTATCATTATAACGACGCGCAAGCCGCGCTCGACAAGGGCGAAGCCGACGCGATCACCTTCGGCCGCCCCTTCCTCGCCAACCCCGATCTCCCCCGCCGCCTGATCGAGAAGCTACCTCTCAATCCCCAGCGCGAAGAGCTATTCTATGTCGGCGGCGCGGACGGCTATGTCGATTATCCAACCTGGGAAGAGGCCCGCCAGGCGGCGTAAAAGCACCGTTCGCCCTGCGCCCGTCGAAGGGTTGTCCTTTCTTACCGATGAGGAAGGGCAATGCTTCGACGACGCTCAGCACCAACGGAGGTGGGGCCTAGGGCTCCCATCCCTCGGGCGCGAGCGTGAAGCCGGCAAAGTCAAACCCCGGCACAACCACGCACGACACGAACGCCCAACCACCCCGGGCCTTGGCCGCCTGCCACTCCCCGGCCGCCACGCGCGCCTGCGGGTTGGCCGCGTCCAGCGTCACCGTCGCCACGCCGATCCGGAGGTCGAGCGCCGCGCCGGCATGCCAGAACCACAATTCGTCCGCATCGACCTTATGCCAATGCGAACTCTGGCCCTCTTCAAGCAGGAACAGGATCGCGGTCCCCGGCGATCGTTCGCCGGGCGCCGCTTCCGCCCGCCACGTCTCGCGATACCATCCGCCTTCGGGATGGGGCGCCAGTTTGTGACGGGCGATCAGCTCTTTGGGGTCGTTCACCCCTTGTGGTGCGCCGCGTCCCAGGCCTTGACCGCATCCATCGTGCCGGTGACGTGGCCAGACGGGTCCATCGCCGAATAAGCGAAGATCACCTTGCCGTCGGGGGCGATCACATAGGAGGTGCGGTTGGCGATCGTCGTCTGCGGGATCGAGACGTCATAGGCCGAGATCGTGGCCGCGGTGGCGGTGCCGACCGCGAACTTGTTGCGGCATTCGCTGACCGAGAATTGGTTGAGCTTGTCGATCCCGTCGGCCGACATGCCGATCACGGTCGCGCCAAGCTTGTGGAAGTCGTCGGTCGCCTCGGCGAATTCATGCGCCTCGATCGTGCAGCCCTTGGTGAAGGCCGCCGGGTAGAAATAGAGCACCACCGGTCCCTTCTTGAGCGCGCTCTTCAGGCTGAAGGGCATCGCCTTGCCGGCCAGGCTGACCTGGGTCGAGAAATCGGGCGCCTTGTCGCCGGTCTTGAGCGCGGCATTGGCGGCAGTGATGGGAAGCGCGGTCAGCGCGAGCGCGAGGCAGAACGAACGGAACATCAGGCGAGTCCTTCGCGGAAGGGTGGGGTCAACTAAGGTAACGCAAGCCTGCGTTGGTTGCTACCGCCGCCGCAACGGTTCAACTCAGACCTTTGTCGCGTACCAGGATCGCAAGCTCGGTCCGCGAGGAGACGTTGAGCTTCTCGTACAGATTGTGGAGATGCATCTTGACCGTGCCCTCCGAAATATCGAGCTCGCGCGCGATTTCCTTGTTGCGGCTGCCGAGCGACACCAGCCGCGCCACCTCGGTCTCGCGCGGGGTCAGCTCGAGCGGCCGGTCGATCGGCTTGCCGATCTGGTCGACGATCTGGTGCATCGCGTCGCGGTCGAGCCATTGCTCGCCGTCCATCACCCGCTCCAGGCATTTGAGCATCGTATCGCCGCCCGCACCTTTCAGGATCAGCCCGTCGACGCGCAATTGCAGCGCTTCCATGATCGGCTGCGGGTCCAGGCTCGCGGTCAGGATCACGATCCGCGTCTTCCACTTGTCGCGCCGCGCCTCACGCAGCACGTCGATGCCGCTCATGTGCGGCATGTGAATGTCCAGGATCGCGATGTCCGGCTGGAACTGCTTGATCGCCTCGCGCGCCTGTTGCCCGTCCAGGCAGCGCGCCTTCACGTCATGGCCCGCCGCGGACAAGAGCCCGCCGATACCGTCGAGAAGCATGGGATGGTCGTCGGCGACGACGATCGAAAAGCTCATCGAGATCCCTTCAACGGCACACAGATTTCCAGGCTAGTGCCCGTTTTGCCGCTGGTCACCGTCATTGTGCCTCCCATGCCGATAACCCTGTCGTGAAGCGAACGCGGACGCCCCGCATAGCTTGCCAGTTCGCCGTTCGCCATACGCCCTTGGAACGCAAAACCCCGCCCATCGTCTCCAATCGCTATGTCGAGCCGGTCGTCGATCTGACGGATCGCGATGTCGATCTTGCGCGCGCCGCCGTGCCGCACGGCATTGGCGACTGCCTCACGCGTGATCCGGACCACGTCGTCCTCCAAGCTGTCCGACACGGTCAGGTCGATCGGCTCGACCGAGGCCGAGATCGCCGCGTCCCACGAGCGCGACAAATGGTTGGTCAGATGGTCGAGCGAGTTGCCGAGCTTGGCGACCGCGATCTCCGGCGCACGGCGCATCGCGTTGATCACCGAGCGAAGCCCGCGCTGCTCCTCGCCGATCGCCTCGATCATCGACTTCACGCGCTCGCGCGCCGCGTCGTCGAGCGTCGTGCGGCTGATCAGGTCGAGCTGGAGCCGCGCCCCCGCGAGGAACTGGAGCACGCCGTCATGCAGGTCGCGCGCAAGCCGGATCCGCTCCTCGCTCGCTGCCGCAATGCGCAGTTCCGAATGGAGCTGCCACGCCTCGATCGTAAGCGAAAGCTGGCCCGCCGCCATCGCCGCCACCGCCAGGTCCTCGTTCACCGGGTCGGCGGGATCGAGGATCATCACCAGGCCGCGCGCGATGCCCGCGTCGATCGGGATCACCAGCACGCGCGTATAGTCCGCCATGCTCGAAAGGATCGGCTGGAGCGGATCGCCCGTGAAATCGAGCAATTTGGTTCCCGCGCGATACAGCACGGCCTTGCGCTTGCGGTCGTAGAGGAAGGGCGCGTTGATCAGCTCGCTCACGACCAGCGGGCCCTGATCGACATTGGGCAGGCTCGATCCGTGAAAGGAGCCGAAATCCTTGCGCACTAAAGTTAGATGCGGCTCTTCCGGGTCCTGCCACACGATCAGCCCGCGCTTGGCCGCGAACACGTCCATCGCATAGCCCAGAGATTCCGCGAGCGGCAGTTCGCCGAAGCCGCCGCGGGCGGGCACACGCGACAGGCGGGTGAGCTCGTTGATCAACCGTTCCAGATTGCCCGCAAACGCCGCCAGCATCACCGTGATCGTGCCGATATAGCCGATCCGCATCAGGAACAGCTGGAGCAGGTATTTGTGTGCCGGATCGAAGATGTTGATGCCGAGCACGGCGGTCGGCAGGAACAAGACCAACACCAGCAACCCGCTGCCGACTGCGCCGCGAGACCCCCAGTTCACCGTGCCGCTAACGATGATGAAGATAAGCGGCGTGAAGAAGGGTGCGCTCTGCGCCT
>Ga0209455_1000572_pt1 | contig 24133 bp, 20 predicted proteins | sample AraplaCol_mCL_r2_FD_184275 | JGI IMG/M metagenome (GOLD analysis project Ga0209455, IMG submission 184275) | Arabidopsis root microbial communities from North Carolina, USA - plate scrape CL_Col_mCL_r2 (SPAdes) (version 2) | ecosystem: Host-associated > Plants > Roots > Endosphere | place: USA... | reverse complement strand
ATCATTTGGATTGTCCAGCCCCTGCAATATCTCCTGATATGCGGCATCGCCGAGCGACTTGAACTTCCTGTCTGTGGCCGGCCACGGAATTGCCACATGACATGCATCGAGCACCGCCATCGATTGAATGACATCATCGAGCGTGTCCAGTGGGTCAGCCGCCGCCTGTGTGATGAGGAGACCAATCGCGGCGCAGATGGAAAGCGTCTGCAGCGGCGTCACCGTTATCCGCTTCTTCTCGGCCGGCTTAAGCATCACCCTGCGGGTCGTGGCCGAGCTGGGGGCGATCATTGCTCGCCGGCGCTTCCGCGCGAATCACCGGTTCCCGCGGCAGCCAAATGGTGACGGCGGTGCCGTGATCGACCACGCTCTCGATATTGAACATCCCGCCATGCAGCTCGGCCAGAGCCTTCACCATGGGCAGGCCAAGGCCGGTACCCTGATGGCTGCGGGTATAGGGGTTGTCGAGCTGGCCGAAGGCAGAGAGCGCCACCGGGATATCCTCCGGCGACATGCCGATGCCGGTATCCTCGACGGTGATGGCGACACCGTCATCGAGCACGCTGCAGCTCAGCATGATGCTGCCGCCGGCCGGGGTGAACTTGACGGCATTGGTAAGCAGGTTGAGTACCATCTGCGTCACCGCCCGGCGGTCGGCCTTGAGGTTGGGACGGCGCGGCGGCATCTGCAGCGCGAGGCGCAGATTGTTGTCGCGCGCCCGCTGCTCGACCAGGCGCAAGGCCGCCTGCAGCACTTCGAAGAGATCCAGCGGCTCGATATGCAGCCGATGCTTGCCGGCCTCGATCTTCGAGAGATCGAGAATGTCGTTGATCAGCGACAGCAGCAGATGGCCGCTGTCATGGATGTCGCCGGCATAGTTGCGATATTGGTCGCCACCGAGCGGCCCGAACATCTCCAGCATCATCGCTTCCGAGAAGCCGATGATGGCGTTCAACGGCGTGCGCAGTTCATGGCTGATATTGGCGAGGAATTCAGATTTGCTGCGATTGGCGGCCTCGGCATTCTGCTTCGCCTCGATCAGCGATTCCGTCATCGCCAGGCGTTCCTGCGCTTCGCGTTCCAGGCGTTGCACGGTCTCGGCAAGTTCGGTGGTGCGCTGGGCGACCAGCGTCTCCAATTGCCGGCGCGCGCGGTCAAGGGCGAGGCGCTTGCTCTTTTCATCGACGATCTGCGAGCCGAGACTCTGGCGCTGCTGGTCGGCCATGGTCATCAGGCTGGCCTGCTGCAGCGTATGATAGACCTCGAAATGGCGCAGGGCGGCTTCGTGATCGCCGAGCGCCTTCGACGCGTCGCGCAGGATAAGGCGGCAGCGCGGCATGTTGCCATGGGTGCCGGTCGCCTCGATATAGCGCAGGGCCTCCTCGCCGATCTGCAAGGCGGCCCTGGCATCGCCGAGGCGCAGTTGCAGTGCCGCCTGCAGGCACATGGTCTCGCCTTGCGCCGCCGGACTTTCGAACAGGGTGGCAACGCGCTGCGCCACTTCCAGACTCTGCGCCGCTTCCGGCAACTGGCCGAGATTGATCATCGCATCGGCGGCACCATTCAGCGTGCGAAGCTGCAGGCTGCGATCCTCGATCTGGCGCGCCAGGGCCAGTGCCCGGTGGTGATAGCGCAGGGCCTCGTCATAGCGGTGGCGCAACTGTTCCAGCTGGCCAAGGCGCAACAAGCTGGTGGCGCGGGCACTCAGGCCGAAGAAATCCTGTTCGCTGCCATTGGCGAGATCGAGCGCCTGCAGCAGATGGCGCTGGGCATCGTCGAGCAGCTGCATGCGGCTGTAGATGGCACCGAGCAGCCGTTCCGACTGCGCCTGGCCCAGCACGTCAGCCGCCTCGATGAAATGCTGCAGCGCGCGTTCGGCATGGTCGAGGGCATGATTGAGCCGGTTGAGATCGGCATGGACAAGACCGGCCGACAGCAGCAGTTCGCCGCGATCGGCATCGGGCGCCGCCTCGATCAGCTGGTCGCGGGCGACATCGAGCGCCATCTCCGCTTCGCGGTAACGGCCGAGGAGATGCAGCGCGCGGGCAAGCTGGATATTGGCCCGGCCCTGCCAGTGAATATCAACCGCCTCGCCACCCCAGGCCTGGGTGGTGAGCGCGCGCAATGCGCGCGCTTCCATCAGCGCTTCGTTGAGATCGCTGGTCATCAGCACGCGCACGAGGTCGCGCCGGAAGGTGAAACTGGAACTGGGCCAATCGCTGGCATCGATCAGCGCGCGCAGCCGCCGTGCCTCGGTCTGGGCCGTGGCCGCAGCCGAGGATCGATGCGGAAAATCGATCGCCTCGCTCATCATCCGTCACCAACCTGCGGCGGGCAGAATGCCACTGGCCGACGGAATGCCAGCCCCCTGCCGCATGACGCTCCCAGTGTAGTTTCTTTTATGCCTGAAGAACCATTCATTCCGGTTATGCGGTGCCCCGCGTCCTGGCAGCCGGGATCGGCATACGAGGACTCTGGTATCAGCACATATCGGGAATCTGCGGCGAAAGAAAGGCATCCCCTGGCATTTGTCAAGGGAAAGGATGCGCGCAAAAGGAATGTCGTTGCAAGTATATATAACGAAAAATTGTAGACCGCTATGGCTCGCTGGCGCCATGCGGCGCAGGTAGGTCCGCTTTACCCTCTTCCGGCCGGCGCCTCAATCCTCGCCGCCCAATGCGTTGCCAGCAAGCCAAAACGCACCGGCAAGGCAAAGCGCGCCAAGCCAGGCCGGCACCTGCATGACCACCGCGACGAGCTCCCGCACGGTGCTGCCCGGCATGTGGTTCACCAGCCCGATCGGGTCGATAGCCACGTTCTCCAGCAGCGAACCAACGGTGAGGTCACTGGGCACATGCTGCATGCGAAAGAAGAGTTGACCCCCCCCGAAGAACAGTGCCGCAAAGACAAAAATCAGACTTAAGATTCTAAAGAACCGCATCCCACCCCGCCTCGGACCCTCCCAGATCGATCCAGGCCCGCCATACTGGTAAATTATCACTAAAACCTGACAGACAGTCGTCTTCCTTTGCTCGTCCCCGCAACCCTGTGAGAAGAGCCTCTTTTTTCCCATTTGGCCGGCCCGAATCCGGCCTCTGGCGCCGCCGTTCCTAAGTTATTGCCAAAGCCCGGGGCGTCGGTTAGTTTCCGCGCCGCTGCCGGAATGCCGGCACATGGAGGGGTGGCCGAGTGGTTGAAGGCGCACGCCTGGAAAGTGTGTATACGGGAAACCGTATCGAGGGTTCGAATCCCTCTCCCTCCGCCAGTTCGCCGCAATCGATCCCCCAAATCTGACACCGCTGCTTTAACGCCGTGGTGCGCCGTATCCCTGCGCCGGCAGATGGATGGCTCGATTCGCCTGGCTTCTCTTATCCGCCATCGGCTGATAAGACGGATGGGACGACAGCCGGACCTTGCCCGTGAGCAATACCGAAACCACCCCTGCCCCGCATTTCTTCCATGGCCGCGACGGCCTGCCTCTCGCCTATCGTGAGCTGGGCGCCGGGCGGCCGCTGGTGCTGATCCATGGCTATTTCTCGACTGGTGCCGTCAACTGGATCCGCTATGGCCATGCGGCGCGCCTGGTCGAGGCCGGCTACCGCGTCATCATGCCGGATCTCCGCGCCCATGGTGACAGTGCCAAGCCGCATGAGGCCGCCGCCTATCCGACCGATGTGCTGGCCGATGACGGCCTAGCCCTGATCGACCATCTCGGTCTTGAAGACTATGATCTCGGCGGCTATTCGCTGGGCGGACGCACCGTGATCCGCCTGTTGGCGCGCGGCGCCAGGCCGGCGCGGGCGATCGTTGCCGGCATGGGGCTGGAGGGAATCACCAACACCGCTGGGCGGGGCGATCATTTCCGCCGCATCCTCAACAATCTCGGCAGCTTCCAGCGCGGCTCGCCGGAATGGCTGGCCGAGGCCTTCCTGAAGACGGTGGGTGGCGACCCCGCTGCACTGCTGCGCATCCTCGACACCTATATCGACACCCCGCCGGCAACCTTGGCGACGCTGACACTGCCGGTCCTGGTGCTGGCCGGTGCGGATGACGATGATAACGGGTCCGCCACAGCCCTGGCCGCGGCCCTGCCGCAGGGCCGGCATGTGCAGATCCCGGGCAACCATATGTCCGCCGTGACAACGACGGCGCTGGGCGAGGCAATGGCGGCTTTCCTGCAGCAAGCCGCAGCCCCGCGCTGACCGGTTCCCAGTATCTTCCCCGGCTATCTTCCTCGGCGCAGAGCGATCGCGACGCTTATGGCTTGCGATGGGACCAGGATTTCGCAATGCTGGCGCCAACATGCAAGAGTCTCCCGCCCCTACCCCGGACCATTCCCCCGACCATCCCGCCGCAGAGCGCGCCGCCGCTCGTCCGGCTCCGTTCCATAAGCTCAAGCTACGCTGGCTGTATCGCGGCTTCTGGCGCCGCAATGCCGTCTTCATTCTCGGCGCCTGCCTAGTGGGACTGGTTTCAGCCGGCTTCGCCTGGGGTGCCGATCTCGCCCAGAAATTTTTCTATGACGCGCGGGCGGCCAATCCGTGGCTGGTCATACCGCTGACCGTCACCGGCTTCGTCCTGGCAGCGGCGGCGACCGCGCGCTGGTTTCCCACCTCACGCGGCAGCGGCATTCCGCAGGTCATCGCCGCCCGCCGCAGCCCAACATTGGAACGCCGCGCCGAATTGATCGGCGGCAAGGTCACGCTGTGGAAGATCGTCCTGACCCTGCTCGGCCTCGCCTTCGGTGCCTCGATCGGCCGCGAAGGGCCGACGGTGCAGGTCGGTGCCTGCATCATGTTCGTGCTGGGGAGCTATGCGGGGCTGCGCAAGCCGCAGGGCCTGGTACTGGCAGGGGCAGCGGCCGGCATTGCCGCCGCTTTCAACACCCCGCTGGCCGGCATCATGTTCGCCATCGAGGAGATGGCCAAGAGCTATGAGAAGCGCATCAGCGGCCTGATCATCGCCGCCGTCGTGGTGGCCGGCGCCGTCAGCGCGACCCTGCTCGGCAATTACAAGTATTTCGGCCATGCCGTCATCACCACCGGCTTCAGCCGGGCCATGGTCTATGCCGTGATCTGCGGGATCCCCTGCGGCCTGGCCGGCACGTTCTTCAGCTGGGCCTTGCTTGGCATTGGCAAAATCTATCGCCGGCTCGTCAACCAGACATCGTTTGGCGGCAAGCGCTTCCTGCCCTATCTCTTCCCGGCGCTGTGCGGCCTCGTCGTCGCGGTCAGCGGCCTGATGACGGCCGGTTATGCCAATGGCACCGGCTATGAGCAGACCAAACTGGCGCTGGAAACCGGCCAGGCGATGCCGCTCTGGTTCGGCCCCCTGAAACTGCTGGCGACCCTTGCTTCCTCCGCCAGCGGCATGCCGGGCGGGCTGTTCTCGCCGTCGCTCTCGGTCGGTGCCGGGCTCGGCTCCTTCATTGCCACCTTTGTGCCCAGCAGCGATCTCAGCACCATCATGCTATTGTCCACCGCCGCCTATTTCGCCGCAGTGGTGCAGTCGCCGCTGACCGCTTTCGTCATCGTCACCGAGATGACTGTCAGCAACGACCTGCTAGTGCCCTTGCTGGCCACGACCTTCATCGCCGCCGGCATTTCCAATTTCCTCACCCGCGAGCCGCTCTACCACGCCTTGTCACAGCAGTTCTGACGCTGCCGCCGGGTTGCAGGCTGCTAGGCTGCGACCTTGCTAGATCGCCACCTGGGTGCCCAGTTCGACCACGCGGTTGATCGGCAGGCCAAAGAACTCCATTGCCGTGGTCGAGTTGCGTGACATCCAGGCGAAGAGTGCCTCGCGCCAGCGCATCATGCCGGGCAGCATGCTGGGAACGATGGTTTCGCGGCTGAGGAAGAACGAGGTCTCCATGATGCCGATGGGCAGGCCGATCTCCCCGGCATGTTTCAGTGCCGCCGGCACATCGGGATCATCCATGAAGCCGAAGATCATGGTCAGGCGATGGAAGCCGGCACCGAGATCCTCCGCCAGCAGACGGCGCGGCACCGGCACATGCGCAACCGGGCGCATCTCCACGGTCAGCAGGATGTTGCGCTCATGCAGGATCTTGTTGTGCTTGAGATTATGCAGCAGCGCCGAGGGGACACCCTGCGGCCGCCCGGTCATGAAGATCGCCGTGCCGGGCACGCGGGTGACGCGGCTGGACAGTGACTTCAGGAAGATATCGACCGGCATCGCATCCTTGTCGATCGAGGCGAGCAGCAATTGCCGCCCCTTTTTCCAGGTCGTCAGCATGACGAAGACGACGAGGCCGACCGCCAGCGTGAACCAGCCGCCATGTTCGATCTTGTTGAAATTGGCAAAGAAGAATGAGCCGTCAACGATGATGAAGACCGCCGTCAGAATGGCCGAGGGCAGCTTCGGCCAATGCCAGATCCGGAATAGCACCACGGCGATCATCAGCGAGGTGATCAGCATGGTGCCGGTAACGGCGAGGCCATAAGCGGAAGCAAGATTGGCCGAGCTTTCGAAGCCGAGCACCAGCAGGACCACGGCGACCAGCAGCATCCAGTTGACGAAAGGCACATAGATCTGGCCGATCGCCTGATGCGAGGTATGAATGACCCGCACCCGCGGCAACAGGCCGAGCTGGATCGCCTGCTGGGTCAGCGAATAGGCGCCCGAGATCACCGCCTGCGAGGCTATCACGGTGGCGATGGTAGCAAGCACCACGAGGGGCAAGGTCGCCCAGGCCGGCGCCAGACGGAAGAACGGATTCTCCAGCGCCGTCGGATCATTGAGCAGCAAGGCGCCCTGGCCGAAGTAATTCAGCACCAGCGCCGGCAGCACCAGGCCGAACCAGGCGACATAGATCGGCCGGCGGCCGAAATGGCCGAGATCGGAATAGAGCGCCTCGGCACCGGTCAGCACCAGCACCACCGAGCCAAGAACGAAGAACGCCTTCCAGCCATGCAGCCAGATGAAGTCGACGGCATAGAAGGGATTGACCGCCTCGATGATCGCCGGGCGATCGAGGATATGCATGATGCCGAGGGCTGCCAGGGTTGCAAACCACAGGATCATCACCGGTCCGAATAGAATGCCGATGCGATGCGTGCCCTGGCGCTGGATCACGAACAGCACGATCAGGATGGCGAGGGTCAGCGGCACGACCACGGCATCGATGTCCGGCATTGCCACCTTCAGGCCCTCGACGGCGCTCAGTACCGAGATTGCCGGCGTGATCATGCTGTCGCCGTAAAACAGGGCAGCGGCGAAAATGCCGAGCACGGTGATGATGGCGGCCGACATGCGGCCCTTGAGGACCGAGCTGACCTGGGCCAGCAAGGCGAGGCTGCCGCCTTCCCCGTCATTATCTGCCTTGAGGATGATGGTGACGTATTTGAAGGACACCACCAGCATGATCGACCAGAAGATCAGCGATAGGATGCCATAGACATTCTCGACATTGATCTCCAGTCCATGATGGCTGCTGAAACATTCCTGCAGCGCGTAAAGCGGGCTGGTGCCGATATCGCCATAGACGACACCGATTGCACCGACTGCCAGTGCCGTAAGGGATTTACGGCCCGTTCCCGGTTGAGCCTGCTGCATCGAGAATTCAGTCCTTTTCCTGGCAACGGTGCCCGGCCGATGCGATCGGCCGGGGATAGCGGTAGACCGGCGCGCAGCGCTCTAGCACAGCTGGCCGCCCACTACCATCCACCGCTGCTTTTCGTCGCAGTCCGTTGTCAGATGCCTGACATCACCGCCGGCATTTCACGTCAAATCTCGACCTGGGTGCCCAGTTCCACCACGCGGTTGGTGGGCAGGCCGAAGAAATCCATGGCATTGGCGGCATTGCGCGACATCCAGGCGAACAAGGCCTCGCGCCACAGCATCATGCCGGGCAGCATACTGGCGACGATGGTTTCGCGGCTGATGAAGAACGAGGTCTCCATCAGGTTGATCGGCAGGCCGAGCTCGCCGGAATGGCGCAGCGCCACCGGCACATCCGGATCATCCATGAAGCCGAAGATCATGGTCAGGCGGTGGAAGCCGCCGCCGAGATCCTCGGCCAGCAGACGACGGGCCACCGGCACATGCGCGACCGGCTGCATCTCCACCGTCAGCAGGATGTTGCGTTCGTGGATGATCTTGTTGTGCTTGAGATTGTGCAGCAGTGCCGAGGGAATGCCGTTCGGCCGGCCGGTCAGGAAGATCGCCGTGCCACTGACCCTGGTCGCGCGGTTGGAGAGCGATTTCAGGAAGACATCGACCGGCATTGCATCCTGGTCAATGCGCGCCGCCAGCAGCTGACGGCCACGCTTCCAGGTGGTCAGCAGGACAAAGACCACCAGCGCCACGGCGACGGTGAACCAGCCGCCATGGGTGATCTTGCCGACATTGGCCGAGAAGAAGCTGAGATCGGCGATGAGAAAGACCGAGACCAGGATGATCGCCGGGATACGCGGCCATTTCCAGATCAGGAAAATCACGCCGGCGATCAGCAGGCTGTCGATCACCATGGTACCGGTGACGGCAACGCCATAGGCCGCCGCGAGATTGCTGGAGCTCTGGAAGCCGAGCACCAGGATCACCACTGCCGTTATCAGCATCCAGTTAACGAACGGCACATAGATCTGGCCGATCGTCGCATGCGAGGTGTGGATCACCCGCAACCGCGGCAGGAAACCAAGCTGGATCGCCTGCTGCGTCACCGAGAAGGCGCCGGTGATCACGGCTTGCGAGGCGATGATGGTGGCAATCGTCGCCAGCACCACCAGCGGCAAGGCAGCCCAGCCCTCGGCAAGGCGGAAAAAGGGATTCTCGACTGCCGTCGGATCATTGAGCAGCAGCGCGCCCTGGCCGAAGTAATTGAGCACCAGCGAGGGCAGCACCAGGCCGAACCAGGTGAGACGGATCGGCCGGCGGCCGAAATGGCCGAGATCGGAATAGAGCGCTTCGGCGCCGGTCAGCGCCAGCACCACGGAACTCAACACCAGGAAAGCGAGCCAGCCATGGGCACGGAAGAAGTTGATGGCATAGAGCGGATTGAGTGCCTGGATGATTTCCGGCCGCTCGACGATATGCATGATGCCGAGGATGGCGATGGCGGCGAACCAGAGCAGCATCAGCGGCCCGAAGAGGTTGCCGATCCGCGCCGTGCCCTGGCGCTGGATCATGAAGAGTGCAATCAAGATGGCGAGCGTGATCGGGATGACGAGCACGTCGAGGCCGGGCCAGACGACTTCGAGGCCCTCGACCGCGCTCAGGACCGAAATCGCCGGCGTGATCATGCTGTCGCCGTAGAACAAGGCCGCCGCGAAAATGCCGAGCGCCGTCACCGCGGCAATCGCGAAGCGGCTTTTCACCGCGCTGGAGACCAGGGCCAGCAAAGCCAGGCTGCCGCCCTCGCCGCCATTATCCGCGCGCAACACCACGCTGACATATTTGAAGGAGACAACCAGCATCACCGACCAGAAGATCAGCGAGAGAATGCCATAGACATTCACGTCATTGATGAGCAGGCCGTGATGGCTGCTGAAGCATTCCTTGAAAGCATAAAGCGGGCTGGTGCCGATATCGCCGTAGACCACGCCGATAGCGCCGAGCGCCAATGCCGGAAGCGGCTTGCGGCCGATCTCGGCGTGAGACTGCTGCATCTGCGATGCCATCCTTGTGCGGATTCCGCGTTGCTGTTGACGCATAAGCGCCAACCTCGCCGCCGGGATCCCGATCCCTCACCAAAAGCAGAAGAGGCGGGCTGAGGTCAGCCCGCCGCTCGAAACGCGTCTATTTCTAGCCATCTCAGCGAGGGAAGCAACCGCCTCGCAACTGGTCCGGAAATTTACGCAAATTCTTCACATTACTGCCTTGATGATACAATGAAATTTGGCGCCGCAGGATTACGGTGAATCCATAAATTTTCTTCATTGAGGGAATAGCCGGCCCATAATCCGTCAATTGCGGCCGCCGGCCGGTAGGGTTGTGCCTGCCGGTTGTCGAGCACCAGCCAGTCACCGCGATCGCGCAAGATCAGGTAAGCGTGGCCAACCGCTTCGCCGCGGCGATGGCTCAGCATGATGCGCAAATCCGCAGCCGGCCAGCCGGCCGCCCGCAGCGCGAAATACTTGGCGGTGGCGTAATCCTCGCAATCGCCGCCCTTGCGCAAGAACTCGTCAGGCGTCGCCCAATAGTCCACCACATGCCAGTTCGCCATATCTTCGCGATAGGGCACGCGATTGAGCCGTTGCTGCACGGCGACGATCTGCGCCTCGGCTGGCAACTGTCGCAAGGCGACGATCAATTGCCGCCAGACCTTGCTGCCACAGGCTGCGCGGCACAATGCATCTTCAGCAGCGGCGCGCTGCATGACGCGTTGCCACGCCGGCACCAAGTGAAAATTGTCGAGTTCCGCCACCACCACACCGAAGGCAACGCTATCCAGTTCCGGCGCCAGCGTGTTGCTTGACGCGACATTGGCCGAGACACCGGCTGAGGCTGTCGGCTGCGCTGCGAGAGATTGTCCGGCATCCACTGCATTAACGGAAACAGCGCTTTTAGCGTTGCGGCCCAGGTCGTTTTGTCTTTGCGTATGGTATCGATGAAGCGCCTGATCGCCCGGCGTCGGTGCAATAAGAGGATCAGCCGCAAGTGGCGTCGCGGCGATCAACCCAACGGACATGGTAACGGAGAGAACAAGCCATGCGGCGGCACGTCGCCATGCCGATGCGGTGCACTCGTCTTGCCAGTCGACTTGAACCATGCCCGCCTCGCTCCCCGCCCCATCGGGGATTGTCGTGCTGGCAGTGTTGCATGGGGACCATGCCGGAACCAGGACAAAGCTTGGTTAACTGGGCTTGGCTAACCGGGCTTGTTTAACCAGGGCCGGCGGACCGGATCAGGTTAACCGGCGCTCCGGCTGGCGGCACGACGGGCCGCGACCCGGCCACGGCCACCGCGGGCGCTGGGATCGCTCACAGCCGTTTGCTGCAAGAGATCGGCGAGACGCCGGATATGCGGATTGTCGAAGCGCGATGCATCAGGGGCATATTGGCCGATCAGGCGCCGCGCCGCCGCGCGCGGCTCGGTGGCGCCATCCAGGCTGAGGATCCAGGACAACAGCAAGTCTTCGGCCGGGCCGGGAAATTCCGGCCCCATGGCAAAGGCTTCGCGAATCAGGGCTTTCGGGTCGTCGGTCGGCTGGATTTGCTCATCCATCGGGATACCTGCGGGATCGGCTTTCAGCAGGGCGGCACATGCCCGCTTTGCTGGCTTGTGGTCAACTTTATCGGACTATGCGGCGGTCACAAGCTGCTAACTCGCCGGAATCCGCCAGGGCAGCCGCTGAAATGCGACACTCGGCGGCCGGCCCCGATTAGCCGGCAATCGCCACAGGCACACACTGAAATGTAAGAATATTTCCCCCCTGCATGTTGTAATCATAGCCACCCCTGTTAAGTTTGGTGTAGCTGAACAATATGAGCGTCGTCCCAAGTGTTGCCTGTGTGCCGGTCGGGACGATCATGACCGAAAGTTAAAGTTAAGGAGTACGATCATGTCCGTCATATCCCCGCATGACGCGACTGAAGGTTTGACGGATACCCCCGCCGCGCTGGCCTCGCAGGACAGCGCCTTGAAGCCCGGCCAGCTGCTGGTTGAGATCAGTCCCACCGTCTTCGCCGAAACCGCCACAGCCGCCACCGAGAGCATCGGTGAGGCGGTGCTCGACATGCACCACCAGGCCACCATCGCCCTCAATGTCAGCGATGTGCTGGATCTCGGTACTGAAAACGTCGATGGGCTCAATGCCTTGGTCATCAACGGCGAGCAGGGTGACGCGGTCCATCTTGCCAATGAGCCCGGTTACATTTGGTCCCGCGCGACGGCGGAAGCGCCGGAAGGCTACCAGATGTTCCATGCTCACAGCAGTGTCGGCGATTTACTGGGCGCTAGCCCGGTGGCCGATGCCCATCATCAGCTGATCACCGTGCTGGTGCAGCATGATCTCACGGTCATTCTCCATACCAGCTGATTGACGAACGCCCACCGCCAGAGCAAGCGCGGAGCGATCAGGACACTGATTTGATCGGTACACCGGCTTGACCGAAACGGGCCGCGTATTGCGTCGGCCCAATTCTGCTGCCGATAACGCGGCTTTGCCGACCAATACAGCTAAGACGACGTCGTCGGTAGTGCATCAGGACTTGCCGCATCGGAATGCAGCCGCGATATTTCACACTAACGGGCGTGAAGACTTGCAACTCCTGCAGGCCAGAAATCGTTAATGGATCATTGACAGACTCTGCTTCGCCATATTTGAATTATTCCAAACTAAGCAAGATACGGAGCACGAGCCGTCAAGATTATTGCGGTGCAGCCTGACGGGGGTCATGCGCGGTACCGCTTCTAGCAGTCGGTATTTTAGGAGCGCTGGGGATGTTCGAACGCTTACTGAAAGTTGGCGTGCGGCGGGGCCACGTAACCCTGATCGATCCATCGGGTCGCCGTCACGAAATGAAATATTCTACCGAGCCGCGTGTAACGGTCCGCATTCATGATGCGGCTACCGATCGTGGCTTGTTCTTCAATCCCTGGCTGAAGGTCGGCGAAGCCTATATGGATGGCCGGCTGACGATCGAGGAAGGCAGTCTCTACGACCTCATCGACATCTGCATGGATGCCACTGACGAGGTGCAGAATGTCGCCCTGCAGCGCTTCTTCGGCGGCGTGCAGAAGCTGCTGCGCTGGTGGCACCAGCACAATCCGATCGGCATCGCCCGCGAGCATGTTGCGCATCACTACGATCTCTCGCGCCAGCTCTTCGAGCAGTTCCTCGACGAGAGCATGCAATATTCCTGCGCCTACTTTGCGACACCGGAAACGACGCTGCCGCAGGCGCAGCAGGCGAAGATGCGCCACATAGCCTCCAAGCTGCTGCTGCAGCCGGGCCAGCATGTGCTCGATATCGGCTGCGGCTGGGGCGGGCTCGGCATGTATCTCGCCAAGGTCGCCGATGTGAAGGTGACCGGCGTTACCCTCTCCACCGAACAGCACCAGGTGGCGGAGGCCCGCGCCAAGGCGGCCGGTCTCAGCGACCGCGTCACCTTCAAGCTGCAGGACTATCGCCACGAGACGGCGAAATATGACCGCATCGTCTCGGTCGGCATGTTCGAACATGTCGGCGTCAAGCATTACGGCGAGTTCTTCGGCAAGGTCCAGGACCTGCTGGCCGATAACGGCGTCGCGTTGCTGCATGCGATCGGCCGCCGCGACGGGCCCGGCTACACCAATCCCTGGCTGCGCAAGTACATCTTCCCCGGCGGCTACAGTCCGGCCCTTTCGGAAGTGCTGCCGAAGATCGAGAAGACCAAGCTCTGGGTCACCGATATCGAGGTCCTGCGCCTCCATTATGCCGAGACGCTCAAGGCCTGGCGCGCCAATTTCAATGTGGTGCGGGACAAGATTCGCACCCTCTATGACGAACGCTTCTGCCGCATGTGGGAGTTCTATCTGATCGGCAGCGAGCTCTCGTTCCGCTACGACTACAACATGGTGTTCCAGATCCAGATGGGCAAAGGTATCCATGCGGTGCCGGTGACCCGCGACTACATGTTCGACTGGGAACGCCGCCAGGCTGGCATGGCCGCCGGCAAGATCAGCGAAAAGGCCAGTCTCGGCGAACGGGCGGCCGAATAACAGGCGGCCGCTTCCGGCGCTTGGCCGCAGCGAGAACCCGTTCAGCTCGGAAGGCGGATTGAGACCCTCAATCCGCCTTCCGGCCGATTGACCAGGATGACCTCGCCGCCATGGCTGAGGACAATGCTCTGCACGATGGCAAGGCCGAGGCCGGTCCCCCCACTGTCGCGGTTGCGCGATGCTTCCAGGCGGTAGAACGGCCGGAAAACCAGATCGCGCTGCTCTTCCGGGATGCCCGGCCCGTCATCATCGATCGTCACCAGCACCGACTTCTCTTCCTGGTGCAGGCCGACACGCGCCGTCTTGCCGTATTTGATGGCGTTATCGATCAGGTTGCCGAAGCAGCGGCGCAGCGCCAGCGGCCGCCCGGTGATGTTGCAGCGTGGCGGCAGGTCGGGTTGCAGGGATGCGCCCGGCATATCCGCCACCACCTCGCGCAACAGCGCCGTGAGATCGAGCAGCACCGTTGGCTCGCGGTCGCTGTCCTCGCGGGCGAAAGCGAGGGTCGATTTGATCATCAGTTCCATTTCATCGAGATCGGCCAGCATGCGTCGCTGCGCCTCCGCGTCCTCGACGAATTCGGCGCGCAGGCGCAGGCGCGTGATCGGGGTGCGGAGATCGTGGGAAATTGCCGCAATCATCTGCGTGCGGCCATCGACCAGGCGGCGGATGCGGGCCTGCATCTCGTTGAAGGCATGGGCGGCGCGGCGTACCTCGATCGAGCCCGTTTCCGGCACCGGCTCGTCGAGATTGCCGCGGCCCAGCGCCTCGGCTGCCTGGGTGAAACGCGCCAGCGGCCGGGTCAGGCGGTAGACCGGGAACAGGCTGAGGGCGATCGCCACGGCGACGGTCAGGATGATGGAAACGATCAGATCCCAGGAGGCAATCGGCAGCGAGCTCACCGAGGCGACGTCGAAGTTGAGCCAGCCGCCATCCATCAATTGCACGGCGACCCGGAAGCGTCTTTCGCTGGATTGCCGGCTCAGGATCTGGGCGGTGCGTTCCTGCTCGCTGCCCCAGATCTCCGGCCAGATTCGCGCCAGCCAATTGCCGCCATCGGCGGCTTGGGGGGCGTAATTGACCCGTACTTGGCGCCAATGGATATCGAGCAGGCGGGCCTTGACGACATCGCGCAGCCGCGCGCAGCGGGCATCGACCGGATCGCCGTCGGGCACGGCGCTGCGCTCGCTCGAGGCGACATAAAGCGAGGAGCGGCTGATGGCACTGGCAACGCCCGAGCGCAGGATTGGCGCCGTCTCTTCGAGGAAGGCGACGATCGAGGCGATCCGTTCCGCCGCCCGCACATCCTCGAGCGCGGTGATCGCCTGGTTGCGGTTGATGTTGTGAAACAGCGTCGTCGCCAGCTGCGAGGCGCAGATGCCGGTGACCACGATCACCACCAGCCAATCGACGATACTATCCGGCAGGAATCGGCGCATCGCCCCGCCTAGCTACGTATCACTTGCGGCGTGAACATATAGCCACCGCCGCGCACCGTGGTGATCAGCTGCGGCGCCGAGGCATCGATCTCGATCTTGCGGCGCAAGCGGCCCACCTGCACGTCGATACTGCGATCGAAGGCCACCGCCGCCCGCCCCTTGGCAAGATCCAGCAACCGGTCCCGACTGAGCACCCGCTGTGGACGCTCGGCAAAGGCCACCAGCAAGTCATATTCACCGGTCGACAATTCCACCGCCTCGCCGACCGGATTGGTCAGCTGGCGGGTGCCGAGATCAAGCCGCCAGCCGGAGAAGGTCAAGACCGCGCCACCGTCGCTCTCGACCGGCGCCACCGGTTCGCGCTGATCGGAACGGCGCAGAACGGCACGGATGCGGGCCAGCAATTCACGCGGATTGAAGGGCTTCGCCAGGTAATCATCGGCGCCAAGCTCCAGGCCGATGATGCGGTCGGTATCCTCGGCCACCGCCGTCAGCATGATGATCGGCACCTTCGAGGTCGCGCGCACCTGGCCACAGAGGGTGAGACCGGTTTCGCCCGGCATCATGACATCGAGGACGATAAGGTCGATCCGGGCATCCGCCATGATCCGGCGCATGTCACGGCCATCGGCCGCGGTCGAGACGCGGTAGCCATGCTTCACCAGAAAGCGGGAAAGCAGGTCGCGGATCTCACGATCGTCATCGACGATGAGAATATGGTCGCTGGGCTCGGTCGGCATGATCGGTTTCGAGGTCGTCTTGATAAAATGGCAGCCTGGCTGCGTCGATGTCGTTAGCAAATTTAGTTTGGTGACCGCCTCCCCCGGCGGCGACGGCAAAAGTGTAACCGATTGTAACAGTCGCTGGCTCCCTGGCAACAGCGTTACCAAATAGCCCGTCAGATGACATTGCTGCGTTACGCACCAGGGCCATCTTCGTGGTGGAGCGCGGCTTGGGCCGGGCATCGATCGATCTTTCGGCCGATGCGGGGGACCGCACAGGAAGAAGGAAATACAAGATGTCATCACACGATTTTAACCACTCACCTGCGGGACGGCGCCCGTCCTTTGTGCGCCAGATGTCCAAGCGCAAGATGTTTCTCGCCGTCACGGCTTTGAGCGGCGTCCTGCTGGCAGGACCGATCGCTGCCACCACGGCAGAGGCCTATCCCGCCCCCGACAGTTTCGCCGATCTCGCCGCCAAGGTGACGCCGGCCGTCGTCAACATCTCCTCGACCCATAAGGTCACCGAGAGCGACATGCAGGACCAGCAAGGCATGCCGTTCGATTTCCCGAAGGGCTCGCCCTTCGAGCAGCTCTTCAAGCCATTCCAGGACCAGCAGCGCCGTCAGCATCGCAATGAGAAGGTGACCTCGCTCGGCTCGGGCTTCATCATCGACGCCTCCGGCTACATCGTCACCAACAACCATGTGATCGATGAGGCGACGGATATCGAAGTCACGATGACCGATGGCAAGGAATATCCGGCCAAGCTGATCGGCACCGATCCGAAGACCGATCTTGCTCTCCTCAAGATCAGCGCGCCGCAACCCCTGCCCTTCGTCAATTTCGGCGATTCCGACAAGGAGCGCGTTGGCGACTGGATCATGGCGGTCGGCAATCCCTTCGGCCTCGGCGGCACGGTCACGGCCGGTATCGTCTCGGCCCGCGGCCGTGACATCAATGCCGGGCCGTTCGACGATTTCCTCCAGCTTGATGCCGCCATCAACCGCGGTAATTCCGGCGGCCCGACCTTCGATACCGATGGCGATGTCGTCGGCATCAATACCGCGATCGCCTCGCCCAATGGCGGCAGCGTCGGCATCGGCTTCGCCATTCCCTCGAATATGGCAAAGCCGGTGATCGAAGCCCTGCGCGAACACGGCAGCGTTGAACGCGGCTGGCTCGGCGTGCAGATCCAGAAGGTGACGCCGGACCTCGCCAAGGCGCTTGGCCTGCCGCAGCCGGAAGGCGCCCTGGTCGCTGACGTCCAGGCGGACAGCCCGGCGCAGAAGCTGCTGAAGACCGGCGACGTGATCGTCGGCTATAACGGCCAGACGGTGAATGAGATGCGCGAACTGCCGCGCCTCGTCGCCGCCACCAAGCCGCAGACCAAGGTCGAGCTGACGGTGTGGCGCGATCACCAGATGGAGAAGATCTCCGTCAATATCGGCAAGCTGAAAGGCGAGGAACAGGTCGCCGATAACAGCAACACTCCGGATCAGGACAGCTCCGCCACCGCGTCGGGCAGTGTCGATGTTGCCGATCTCGGCGCCAGCTTCGCGCCGCTTGATGCCGCGACCCGCTCGCAACTCAATATCGACAAGAGCGTGAAGGGTGTCGTCGTCAGCAACGTCAATGACGACAGCCCGCTGGCCGAACAGGGTATTGCCGAAGGCGATGTCATCGAGCGGATCGGCGATACCGCCGTCAGTACACCGCAGGATGTCAACCGTCTCACCAAGGATGCCAAAGCCAACCACCAGAGCGTCGTCATGATGCTGGTCGATCACCAGGGCCAGGAGCTGTTCGTCGCCGTGAAGTTGGAAAAGGCGTGATGAAATAAGTACCGGCGTCACCGCGCTGGCAGTTGAAGAAGTTGATCACCGAGTTTCGCCTACTGAGTTTCCCTGGCGATTGGATGTCACCAAACTCGATACGGCAGCGTCCCCCTGCCGCTGATGATGATCCAATCGCATGCCCCATGGTCGGCCCCGACCATGGGACTGTGGCCGGCGCAGGTCTCACCCCTCACCCCCGACCTGCGCCGGTTCTCTTTCCCGCTATCACAACGATCACAGCCAGCGCCGCCACATCAGAGACGGCAGCAACCTGATCACGTTGTTCCACGGCGTCAGCTCTTGGCGTTTTCTTCGGTAATGACCCGGGCCAGCAGGTCGCGCCAGCGATTGTTAGGTGGCTGGTATCTGACCTCGAGCCCGCTGGCATCGTTCTTCAGCACGACGCCATACGTCGGCAGCCCTACCTCCTTGCCGCCGACAAGGATCAGAAAAGAGAAATCGAGCTTCTGCTTCGGGGCGATCCAGTCCGGCGCTCCCGAGATGAGGACATCGAAGACGTTCATGTTGACGACCGGATAGGGCTTCTGGTCAATCGTCACCCGGATACGCTGGCTGGTAAATCGCGGCGACGGGGCCGCTGCTGCTGGCTGTTTCGCCATACTCTTCCCATCAATTCTTGATGCGGGCCTTCGGGGCGGCAAAACAAGTCCGCCGCTTACCGGATGATCTTAACCCAGCGCCCACAGCAAAGACAGCACGGCATATGCTGCACCGCACTGCACCGCCGCGCACGCGGTCATCATCGGCAAAAACGGTCAGCGATGCTTGAACTGAGCCGGGCGCTTCTCGGCGAAAGCCGCCATGCCTTCCTTCTGGTCCTCGGTGGCGAAGGCGGCGTGGAACAGACGGCGCTCGAAGCGCAGGCCCTCAGCGAGACTGGTCTCGAAGGCACGGTTGACCGATTCCTTGGCGATCATGGCGATCGGCATGGACATCGCGGCGACCTTCCCGGCCACCGCTTTTGCCTCTTCCATCAGCTTGTCGGCCGGCACCACGCGCGAGACGAGGCCGCAGCGCTCCGCTTCCTCCGCCGTCATCATCCGGCCGGTCAGCACCAGATCCATCGCCTTGGCCTTGCCCAATGCCCGGGTCAGGCGCTGGGTGCCGCCGGCGCCCGGAATGACGCCGAGGGTGATTTCTGGCTGGCCGAATTTCGCATTCTCAGCGGCAATGACGATATCGCACATCATGACGACCTCGCAGCCGCCGCCGAGCGCGAAGCCTGCCACCGCAGCGACCACCGGCTTGCGGCAGGAGGCGACCCGCTCCCAGCCCTTGGTGATGAAATCGCTGAGATAGACATCCATGAAGCCGCGGTCCTTCATCTCCTTGATGTCGGCGCCGGCGGCGAAGGCCTTCTCGCTGCCCGTCAAGATGATGGCACCGATGCCTTCATCCGCTTCCAGGAGATCGAGCGCCTGGCCAAGCTCGGCGATCAGCGCATCGCACAAGGCGTTCAACGCCTTCGGCCGGTTGAGCGTGACGATGCCGACGCGACCCTCGCGGGTCAGCAGGATGTTTTCATATGTCATGATGGATCACTTGCCTTCGGTGGAAACCGTATAACTGACATTGACCGGGCCGCCGCCCTGGCCGCCCAGCACATCGATCTTCAGGGTCTGCGATTTGCGATGATAGGTACCGCTGGCGGTCTTCTCCCAGCCGAGCTGCGGCAGCGTGCTGTCATAGAAATTGACTACATCCTCGGCTTTGACATTGCCGGTGGCATAGGCGGTGACGATCTTGCCGACCGGCGCGTCGAAGACGGTGGTCTTGTCCTTCTGCTCGGTCAGGCCCTGGGTCAGCGGCAGGTCGTCGACAGCGCTGAGATAGTCAACTGCCCAGGCCGGCAGCGGTGCCAGCAACAACAGGCCAATCAGGGCCGGGCGCAATAACTGGCGAAGATCGCGGCGGCTCGAACGGATTTGGGCAGGCATGGCGCGTCTCCCGGCGATGACGGAGCGACCCGTCGATGGGGCCAAGTTTTAGCCCGGAAGCGCGGAGAGGGACAATAGGGTGAGAAAAGCCCTCAGTCCGGTACGCTGGACAACCTTTCGGCATTACACACCCATCACCATGGTGGTGAAGGCCATGGCAGCCTGGCTGGGCTGATAGGACCGATGCCGCAAGAGGCGGAAACGCCGCTCCGCCTCGGGCAGTTCCCAGGAGAGCAGGCGGCCTTCCTGGATACTGGCCGCGACAGCGAGCGCGGAGATGATGGTGAAGCCGGCGCCCGCCTCCACCGCCAGCCGCACCGCTTCGTTGCTGGGCAGTTCCAGCGAGCGCGGCAGATTGGCGGGATCGATACCGAGCTTGCGCAGCATCAGCTCCATCAATTGACGGGTGCCGGAACCGGTCTCGCGCCAGACCCAGTCGCCACCGGCCAGCAACGCTTCATCGGCCGCGCCCAGCGGCGAGATCTGGCGCGACAATTTCAGCCCCGCATCGGTGGCGGCGGCAACCAGCACCAGGCGATCGCCAGGCAGCAACTGCTCTTCGAAGACATCGCCGCTGACCGGGCCTTCGACGATGCCGAGCTCGGCCTCGCCTTCGCGTACAGCGGAGGCGACCTGCTCGGTATTGCCGATGGTGAGGTCGAGATCGATATTGGCGAAAGCGCGGCGGAAGCGCGCCATCAGCGGCGGCAGCCAGTAATTGCCGACGGTCTGGCTGGCAGCGAGGCGCAGGCGGCCGCGCCGCAAACCGCGAAGATCGGCGAGGCTCGTCTCCGCGTCCTGTACACGCCGTAAAATTGCCTGCGCCTCGACCCGCAGCACCTTGCCGGCTTCGGTCAATTCGATGCTGCGGCCGATGCGATGGAACAGCGGCAGGCCGTGGCGCGCTTCAAGCGCAGCAATGGCCGCGCTGACCGCAGGCTGTGTCAGGTTGAGGATCTCCGCCGCCCGCGTCATGTGCTGGCGCTCGGCGACGGCGAGGAAGATGCGCAATTGCTCCAGGGTCATGCGATCCGCCTCGCGCTGTCGATATGCCTCAGCTCAGCGTGACGACGAGCGTATAGCTGAAACCGGCGATGAAGAGACTGGCAAGCGCCCCCAGCAGCAACGGCCGCCAGCCGCGCCGCAGCAGCTTGCCGGCATCGGTATTGAGCCCCATCGACGCCAAAGCCAAGGTCATCAGGAAGCCGGTGACGTCGGGTGCCTTCTGCTGGACCGCAACCGGGATGAAGCCGAGGCTGTTGACCGCCGCCAACGCCAGGAAGGCGAAGATGAAGGTGGGCATCGGCACTTTGCCGAAGGCTGAATGATGCGCATCCGCCTCGCGCCGCGCCCGGGCTGCGATGGCCAAGCCGACGCTCAGCACGACGGGTGCCAGCAGCAGCACGCGGGAGAGCTTGGCCAAGGTCGCCGCTTCGCCGCTGACCGCGCCGTTCTGATAGCCGGCCGCCACGGCCTGGCCGATCTCGTGAATCGAGGCGCCCGCCAGCAAGCCGAACTGGTGCGGGTCGAGATGCAGCAAGCTGGGGAGCAGCGGATAGACCAGCATGGCGATGGTGCCGAAGATGGTGACACAGGCGACGCCATAGGCCGCCTCGTCCTCCGAACCGCGCACCACCGTATTGCCCGCCATCACGGCCGAGGCGCCGCAGATCGAGGTGCCGAAGGCGATCAGCGCCCGCAATTCGCGCGGCACGCCGAGCAGCCGGCCGGCGCCAAGCGTGAAGAGGAAGGTCGCCGGCACCACTGCGAGCACAAGCACCGCACCCGACCAGCCGAGATCGACCAGCTTGCCGAGCGCCAGCTGCAGGCCCAAGAGCGCGATCGCCAGGCGCAGCAGGCTGCGGGAGGCGAAGCCAGTGCCCGGCCGGCAGTTCTCCGGCGTGCCGATCAAGGCGTTGAAGCCGAGCCCCAGCAGCAGAGCGAGGATGGTGGGATTGAAGGTCGCGAAGCCGCGGTAGCCGTGTAGCATCTCCGCCAGAACGGTCATCAACCCGGCGAGGGCGACACCCGGCAGTTGCGCTGGGAGACGAATGGACCCAACCAGCGAACCAGTGGAGAGGGAGGCAGCAGAAGAAATACTTTTGGCCATCGCGAGAATTCCTTTCGGATGACCATGTTATGCGCTGCATTAGATAAATCTAACTGATTATTTATATCATATCAATAGATTCATTTTATAACTCATTCTTGAACGGCGTCAGGAGCGCCAATCAGCGATAGAGGTAGGCGCTAGCGCTGCCGCCGGCTGCAATAGAAGGTGGAGCGGCCGCCTTGAGCGAGGCGACGGATGCCGCCGGTCCTGGCATGGTCGCAATCGCAGCCGGGACAGGGCTGGCCCTCGCGGTCATAGACCTTCCATTGATGCTGGAAGTAACCGAGCTCGCCATCGGCCTGGACGTAATCGCGGAGGGATGAACCGCCGGCGGCGATCGCCTCGGTCAGCACCTGCTTGATGGAGGTGGCCAAGCGCTCCGCCCGCTCGCCCTGCACGGTGGCGGCGACCCGCTTCGGTGAAAGGCCGGCCCGGAACAGTGATTCCGACGCATAGATATTGCCCACCCCCACCACCAGCTTCTGGTCGAGGATGGCGCTCTTGATCGGCGTCTTCTTGCCCTTGAGGGCGGCCGCCAGCGCCGGACCGTTGAATTCGTTGCCGAGCGGTTCGGGGCCGAGGTCGCGCAGTAATTTGTGCTGCTCGAGTTCGTTGAGCGGCACCAAATCCATCATGCCGAAGCGCCGCGCATCGTTGAAACGCACACAGACACCGTCATCCAGCGTGAAGACCAGATGATCATGGGTCTCCAGCGCATCCGGCCGGGTATCGCTGACCAGCATCCGCCCCGACATGCCGAGATGGCCGAGCACCACCTGGCCGTCATCGAGATCGATCAACAGATACTTGGCGCGGCGCCGGATGGCGGTGATGCCGCGCCCGGTCAGGCGGCGGGCAAAATCCACCGGCAGGGGAAAGCGCAGATCCGGGCGGCGTTGCTCGACCTTGGCAAAGGTCTTGCCGACCATGCGCAGGGCAAGGCCGCGGGCCACGGTTTCCACTTCGGGTAATTCAGGCATCGGTCATCCATCACGATCGCAAGGCGATAGATAACCGCCTCCGACCACGAAAGGGAAGAGCGTAGCGGGCCGGTCTGCTATGCCTCTCCTTATGCCAGCCTAGCGCCCCAATTCGGTCGGCATCGGCACCGTTGTTGCCGCGTTGCCCGATTTGCCGCGCAGCAGGAAGGCGCCCCGCTCTACCTCCTGGCGTTGCATCTGCGAGCGCGCCTGCAAGAGATCGCGTCGGGCCACCAGCCCCACCAGCCGCCCGCTGGCACGCTCCGTGACCGGCAGGCGACCAATTTCCTGATGCGCCATGAGATCGGCGGCGGCACCAACCAGATCCTCGGGATGCGCCACGGCGAGGCCGGCATCGGAGATGAAATCGGCCAGGCTTGTGGTGGCGGGATCGCAATCGGCGAGGTCCTGCCGGGTCCAGCTCAGCACATCCGCCCGGGTGAGCATGCCGCGCAACAGCCCCTGATCATCCACCACCGGATAGGCGCGATGCCGCACGGTATCACCCGTGAAAAACGTGATTGCGGCGGAAATGGTCATGCTGGGAGAGAGGGTATCGACATTGCGCACCATGACCTCGCGGACACGGATGAGCTCGAAGGGGTCGAGGCCATATTCCTGCGAGATGTGATGGCCGCGCCGGGCAATCTTCTCGGTCAAGATCGAGCGCTTCAGCAGCAGTACCGTCACCGCATAGGCACTGGCACAGGCCGCCAATACCGGCAGCAAAGCGAGGTAGTTGCCGGTGAGCTCAACGGCGAAGAGACTGGCGGTCAGCGGGGCGCGCATGGTACCGGCCATCATCGCCGCCATGCCGAACATGGCATAGAGTGCCGGCTGACCACCCGGCACGAGGGAGCCGATGGCAAAGCCCAGCGCGCCGCCGATCATCAGCAGTGGCGCTAACACGCCGCCCGAGGTGCCGGAACCGAGCGCCACCACCCAGATCACCGCCTTCACCACCAGCAGCAATAGGACGGCATGCAGCACGATATCACCCTGCAGCATGTGCCTGATGTTGACATAGCCGACACTGAGCGCCGCAGGATCGAGGAGGCCCCCGATGCCCACGACGATGCCGCCGATTGCCGGCCACCACATCCAATGCAGCGGCAGCTTGTGGAAGAGGTCCTCCACCGCATAAAGGGCAAGGCTGAGCAGACCGCCAAGGACACCGGCGCACAGACCGACACCGACGGCGATCAGGAAGACCGGCCAAGCGAGATCGGCGAGCGGGGTCATGACGAAAAGCGGCGCCGGGTCCATGGCGATGGTGCGCAGGACAGCGGAAACGATCACCGCCACCGTTACCGGCAGGAAGCTGCGCGGCTTCCATTCAAAGAGCAGCAATTCGACCGCGATCAGCACGGCGGCGAGCGGCGTGCCGAAGATCGCCGTCATGCCGGCGGCGGCACCTG
>Ga0209455_1000570_pt1 | contig 24290 bp, 29 predicted proteins | sample AraplaCol_mCL_r2_FD_184275 | JGI IMG/M metagenome (GOLD analysis project Ga0209455, IMG submission 184275) | Arabidopsis root microbial communities from North Carolina, USA - plate scrape CL_Col_mCL_r2 (SPAdes) (version 2) | ecosystem: Host-associated > Plants > Roots > Endosphere | place: USA... | reverse complement strand
GCCTACGGCCGCTCCCTTGACACCGCCCTGGCCTGCGGCGCCCCGGCCTCCGTTCCGGAGCTGACGCGGCCCTCAGGGCCGCTTCGCTCCGGCCCTACGCCGAACTCAACAACAACACCCGAAAGGAGGGTGACATGCCCGACCCACTAGATCCCCTCGGTGGCCAGCAACAGCTCGCCGTCGCGGGTAACCACCTCGGTGCGCTGGAATCGCTGCTGAGATCCGGCCTGGACGTCTACGTCGGCGAAGGTCTTGCCCGCGAACTGAGTCACGTCATCGCTGCGTTTCGTCAGCGTCATCCTTCCAGTTGGCCAGGTAGCCAACAGCAGCTCCTCTGAACACGTAGGCCGCACAGCAATGCTCTTGAACTCTTACTGCTGTCCGGAATGTGGTAACGAGTGGAACGGTGCCGAAGCACCGGCCCGCACAAGCCACGCACTTCGATCGCGTTGCGGTGCCTGCGGCGTACCAAACCGACGTGTCAGATCGTTGGCCGCTCAGGGAGCAGGTCATCAACGTTGGCGCCGACTGGCGCGCTTTACCGTCTACGGTCTCTTCCTAGCCCTCGCCCTTTTTGGTGTCGTCTCGGCCGCACATGCCGAGCCGGCTACATTTTCAATCACTGTCACGCAGGGTAAATCTGTCGTTCTGAATCGAACCGTGCACATCGACATCGGACAACGATTGAAGATCGATCACCTTGCCGCGATACCGATGAGCGGCGCCGCATGCAGTACAGACCCAACATCCGGCGTCAAGATAGAGCAGGGCGGATACGTCAAAAGCGGATTCACCGTCGAGGTCGAGCCTGCCGGCGAGCACGGGGGCACCTTGTCAACGAATATTCATCTGGCCGACTCCGAGTACGTGCAGGCCATACCAACATCTGCGGGTGCATGCACCGGTGCCACGCCGGCGATGTTGAAGTACGACAGCAGCGCGTCCTTCGACCTGGAGCGCACGCAAAGCGCAACATTGCGCGTGGGTATCTATTCGGTCACGGTCAAACTTATCGATGTCGCGCGGCCGGAATCGACCGGCATCGCCCTCTGAGCGTTTACAGCCATGGAGCCCTAATAATGCAATCCCACAGCAAGCAAAGCGCTTCGATCACTGACGACGTCATCGTGGCAGCCCTCAATGCGCGTTGGCATTCCTTGCACGAGACATCATGGACCCCTAAATGGGCGAAGTCCGATAAGAAAGCGATGCGTGCGGCAATCGAGACGGCACTCGAACGAATTAACGTGGCCGACGCATGACCACCAAAGAGCAAGCTCCTTGACGACGTGCCCAGGTATTCCCGGGTGTCCCCTCTACGTTTCCTCGCACGCTGCCACGGTGGGTGGATGCATGGATGGCAACATGTCTCAGCCGTGCCGTGTAGCACGCGGTGAGATCGACTATTGTTCGGCCTACGACGAGGCCTGCGATAGGGCACTACGGTCTGCCGGATACTAATGTCAACTTAGTCTTCACCCGTTTTTCACTCCGTCTATCGTTCGATCCCGCTTGTCGGGAACCAGCCCGGGGGAGAAAAGAATGCCGAATAGGATGGTGGCGCAGCCGTGGGCGCGCCAGTTGACGGTAGCGGTGACATACGGGGCCGGCTATAGCCTCCTTCACGATGTGGTCCTGTCCCAATATTCCCTATCGTTCGGGCTCCGGCTTGCGCTCTTGGCGCTTACGCCGTACCGATATTGGGCTGCATTAGTTCTGGGCGAAACGATTTCGTGCGGAATCATCGCCATCGCGTGTATGGACGACTTCGGCGCTACCTGGGCGCTGCTACGCGCACTCCCCATGATCTGGCTCGTTCTCCCAGTGGTTTACCTTTGCAGAGAGCGTCTGCGACTTTTTAACGGCGGCATTCGTGCAAGTGCGCCGGTTCTGGTACTGGCCGCATTGGGGGCGTCACTCGTGGCTGCGCCGTTCCAGGTGGGACTTGTTTTCACCGTTGCTCACTTGTCGGCCAGTCATCCGCCACCGCTCGCTACGTTTGGTCGGTTTTTCCTGCAAAACTATGTTGGCTCGCTGACGGTAGCGCCGCTGCTCGTGTGCTTGCGCGAAACCCTTCCAATCGGAACTCTGCGCACCTTTTTTCGAGCGTTATTCAACGAGCGGCTTTTTGTTGAGAGCATCGCGCTCTTGATGCCGATGCTGGCTTTTTTCGTATGGCTCGGATTCCAGGCAGACGCAGGATCGGCGGTGCGGAACATCGTGCAAGTTGCTACCTTTATGCCTGTGGTTGCCCTCGCTTTACGGCACGGTTGGCACGGCGCCGCGATCGGTGGGACCGGTGCGGGTCTCGCGGTTGAAGCGTTGATGGTCAGCCCCTACGATCCGGCAGGAATGCAGGCGCAAGCTGTGATAGCACTTTCAGTGAGCACCATGTTGCTCATGGGCACGCACATCACTGCGCTTAATCAGCGTGAGCAAAGTGACCGCGCAGCCATGCGTAATGCATTGGCCACTGCGCAACTCAACTATCACCTCGGAGAGCAACAGTTCCGCCGCGTTGCGCAGGCGCTGGTTGATATGCAGCGCGCGATGTTTCGTACGCTGCGATTCGGCAGACAGCTGTCGCCGGCGGAAGGACTGGAGTACGACCGGGTGACAAGGCCGATTGTGAAGAGACTTGACGTTTTGGCCAGGCAGCTCGACCCATTGCCAACGATTGAACGAAGCTTGCCGATCGCGCTCCGCGAAAGCGTTGTCGCGGAGGTGCTGAACCAGCATGGCGTTGTGCTTACGGTGGACTTCAGTGGTGGTGTCAGCACCCTTACGTTTAGGATGCAGCTTGTGCTGTTTCGCCTGATTAGCGACGCCGTGGCGCACCTCTGCGAGCGGCAGCCGTTGGCGCGTATAGCGGTTAGCGTACGCGGCCGCAGGTATAAGGGCCGGACTTGGATCTCGTTGAGATTGGACGGCGAGCATGATGCCAACCGCGCCGTCTCGTATAAGTCCTGGCACGAGCTTGTTGTGCAGCTTGCACAGCACAGCCGCACGCGCGAATTGGCCGCAATTGATGCAACGGCACGCATGTTTGAGGGCATGGCGCGCGTACGTGCGCAGGCAACTCGAACGAGACTATCGGCTGTCGTTGCTGAGCCGATTCTGGTCGATGTGCCGAGCTTGTAGGTCTACCATCAACCACTGCAGCGGTCTGGATCGGTGCATGTTTCAGCGACCGCGACTTGTGACGTGCCGTTGGCCAACGGCGTCGTCGTGATCGTGGTGGCGGCATCTCGATACACAGTCTGCGATGGGCTCGCGCCGTTTGCATTCTGCGCCGAGGGCGTTCCGGTGCGCACGACCTTAACCTGGTCCGCGGTCCGGCCGATCGGTAGAGGCAAGATTGTGCCGTTGACGGCAGCGACGGCTGCATCGACTGTGCCGTTGAGCTCGTTGACTTGGAAGTATCTGATACCGTCGCGAACGAACAAATAGACATGATAGTGAGGGTTTTGGCTTACGTCTGTTGTCGCCGGCCAAGCTTCGCCAAGGCCAGTGGAAGGCGGTTGTTCTGCCGCAGCGAGGCTTGAAACGCACATCGCGGCAAAGCCCAAAACAGCGACGCGACCGGACATCTTGAACATAGCGATCCCCCTTAATATGGCCTGGTGCACGGCTAGCACCACCTGAACAATCTTGCGGTCAATGTGATGGCATCGTGAAGGACGTGCTGGCCATGCTTGCCCAGTGGGTTGGAAAGCTCCAACAGCTCGTCGCTTTTGGGCATCTGAATTTGGTTTTAGTTTATGGCAGTAGTATCACCGCCTGGGCGTTGAGAGCTCCCAAAAAGAGCGCTCGGCTGCAACTTGGGGGAAGGGGCCATTTAGTCGCCGGCCATTGGCTTGAGGCACACGGGCTACGCCCGCATGGCCGACGCCCCTTGGACAAAGACCATTTGCGCGGAAAAATGTTGCATGACCATTCCACTCTTCCACCGGACGTTTGATGAAGGATTTTCCAAGGACGCCAAGCTCTTGGTACTTGAAACGATGGCCGTTGACGAGACGAGCAATCGGCGGCCTGACATTTGGGTGTATGTGCATCGCGATGAACGATACGAGTTTTTGAAGGTACAAAGGAGGTTCGAGAGGCGTCGATTCGGCTGAACTATGAAGCGGTCGACGAACGTTCCCACCGCACTTTGAATGGCGGGTCGTTTCAAGCTAGCTACAGCGCGTTGTTTGGTCGCATATCGCTGACAGGGCTCAGCCCGACGGGAACAGGAGGGGTATTGATCCCAGACGCGTTGCGCGGACGCCGTATTGGGACATATCTCTTCAACATTATCGTTGGCTGGGCAATGCAATGGCCCGATGCAATGGTCAACAGCATTCACCTCTCCGAAGTCGACGCCTACGAAAGTAATCGCCTGCGGCGCAATCGATTCTACGAACAGTTTGGTCTGCGCTTCGATTACAGCGACGACAGCTGCCGGCGCGGGGACTCGCGGCCAATGTCAGCTCGAGAGCTCAACCAGGTCACCGCGTGGGCGCAAAACATCACCGTCAAACCGGTGCCTGCACAGCTGGCCAACCTGGCGTACGACAACTTCCGTTTACGCCAGGAGGTTGCGGCGCGCGAGCGGGCCATCACCGACCTTCGTCACCAATCGGAGCGGCAATGGCAGCACCCCATCTGGACCGCACTGGTCACGCTTTGGGCGAAGCACTCGCATGCTGTTGCGCTCGCGGCGGCCGCCGCCGCCATAGTCTTGGAGGCGATGCGTGAAATGCGCCATGGGTAATGGACCCTTGGTTCCGCGGTGTTGGAGTGAAGCCTCAGCAACGAGTTGAGTTGCGTCGAAGTGCTCGATGAAGGTGTGTCTCCGCAAACGATCGCGCTCCCCATCGCACCGCCTGTAGACGGAATCAAAGTCGTGGCAAAACGCTTTAGGACCCTTAGTTGCGTTCGGCAGAGTTGGCGGCTGATTGCTGATAGCTCAACAGCAGTTTTGATCGTAGAAACGCTTCCAAATTTTCGGATTAACGCTTCAGAGGGCTCACTTAGTTGCGTTCGGAAAGGATACTTATTGTGGGCAAAAGGGACGCAAAGTTATGGCCGGAGGACACGAACGGCAGCTGAAGGGCGCCGGTCGGCGGTGTTACATTATTGCATTTTATAATGCTCAATAAGGGGTGCTTATTTGGCATATCGGTTGATAATCACTCTCACAGGGCGCATAGTGAGTCTACCGAAGCCACGTCGACCGGGTTCAGGCTGACCGTAGGCACCGACATCGAGGTTCGCGACTGTAACGTCGCGGGAGAACTACCATGAGCGAACATCTGACCTACATGACCGTCGAGGACCGACCGACGAGCGACCCACAGGACGCGGTCCTGTGGGGCGGCGTGTCGATCGAGGAACTGCGCGACGGTCGCTTGCCGCCGCTGGAGTTCCCGGGCGTACGCATCTACTCGCCGGGCGAGTGGACGGAGAAATTCCGGCGTACGTTCAGCGATGTGGCAAAGAACCTGATGCGCGCGCTGCGCCAACGGGCCGACGACGAGGTGCTCTTCGATGTTGCGAGATCCGACCAGGTGGTGCTGGTCGAGAGCGGTCCGGGTCGTTATCTGGTCCAGCCCACGTCTGCGCCCAAGTTGCGGCAGTCGCTGGAGGCCTACCAAACGTTTCACCACCACATTGCGGCACAAATCCACGAAGACATCCACCATGACATCGACGCGGCGATCCGCAATGACCGCGATGCGCTGCGCGCGCATGCGGCACGGACTGCGCGGGTTCGAGCCGAAGAGCTCACACAGAAGAATTTCAGCGCGTTCTTTGTGATCCAGCTCAACACCGCCTTCCACACGCACGCCAAGGCGCAACGCGTGGATGAACTGCGTAAGTTGCTCGAGCGCATCGATGTGACCATCACCGGCGCTACGGGGGGGATCCAGCTGTCCGCAACCGACCCAACCGTCCGCGTCACGGACAGCCCCGCGCAGCAACGCACCGACGCGCAGCGCAACGCGTTCATGGCGCGTGGCTGGCCGACCGGAGCACAGGTCGCCGAGCGTCTGGGCAGTGATGCCGTAACCAATACGGCACAATTCGCCAGTCGGCTGCGCAAGGAGAAGAAGCTGTTTGGCGTCTGGTCCACCCAGGACGGTGGCACCTACATTCATCCGGACTTTCAGTTCGTGGACGCACATACGCTCTCACCGCACGTACCGGCATTGCTGGAGGCGTTGGAAGGTATCCCGGGCTTTAGTGACGATCCGAGCGACGTGAAAGGCGGCGATCCCAGGCGCTGGCGACGGCTTTTCTGGCTGTATGAGCCGCGCGCCGAACTCAGCGAACAAAGTTTGGCCGCTAAGGCCGCTATGCGGCGCGGGATCAGCGCGCTCGATGCGCTGGTCGCGGCCAAGGACGCGAGCGAAGTGGCACGCGCCCCGGCCGAGGTCTTTATCGACAACCCCGACGCGGTCATTGAACTCGCCCGCATGGATGCCCAAGATGACCGCGGCGACATTTAATGCCTATCGGCTGCCAGGGCTGTTCCTGGCAGAACTCGAAGCTGACAGCGAGTGGTGGCACTGCTACGAACTCAAGTCGCCGCTCTACGACGCCGGTCCGCTGTCAACCAATCCCGGGTCGAAGAATCGTTTTGCGCTCGTCAACGGCGTACCGCCGGGCACGCTGGCCAGGCCGAGTTATTACATCGGTCAGACCGAACGCAGCGCGCTCTTCGAGACGATCCTGCGGCACAACAATCCGGACCCGAATGGCGACGTGCGTTTACGGCCCGACCAACTGGCCAATCGAGGCCTGGTGCAGCTGCGGCTTAAGACGCCCATGCCGGTCATCATGTTGCACCGGCCGATGCGCGATCGGCTGGGCATTACGCCAGACGATCCGCTCGACGCGACCATCGACCTGTTGACCCGCACGTCGGTCTACGCGGCTACCCATGAATTTGCCGGCTCGCTCGATGCGCAGTGTCGCGCCGACCCGACCGTTTCAAGCGGTCTACCTGCCTTGATGTGGACGTCGCGCCAGATCAACACCGATTTGGTCGCGGTGCTGTTTACACCCCCTAACGACGACGATGTGTGGGAAGTCGGCCCCACCATCGTGCTGGACACTGACGCAGGAAGGGACCGAATCAACGCCGCCCTCGCCGCTGGCCGCATGCAGTTGGCCGGTGACCTGGACTTCACGCTTCCACCGGGTGCGGGTCCATGATCGATCCCCCGCTCCTGGTGCTCGATGCGTTGCACAGCCTAGTGGCGACGCCGCCGGTCGGGCCGCTTGCGCTCACCCCGCCGCCGGCAACGGTCCCACCGGAGGAAGTATTTCGCCGCCTGGAAACTTGGCAGGCCCGCTTCGTTGCCGGCAATGCGCCGCGCACTGTCAAGGCCGTGCGCGCGGACTGGGGACAATACATCCAGTGGTGCGAAGGCACCCGGCACCCGCCGTTGCCTGCGTCCGCCGAACAATTGGAGGCCTTCCTCGCCAATGCGATCTCACGGGGACGCAAGCGATCGACTGTCGATCGCTATGCGTACACCGTGAGCTTGGTGCATCGTGGCGCCGGGTTGCCCGATCCGGCCTCCGATCCCACTTGGAAAGACCGCCGCAAAGTGCTCATGCGCCGTCTGCGTGAGGCCAAAGCCAACGGCACCAAGCAAGCCGTGCAGCTTACTTCGGCTGGTGTCGAGGAAATTCTGGCGACCTTGCGCGATACGCCGCACGATCTGCGTGACGCCGCGATGCTGAGCTTGGCGTCCGACACCTTGGTGCGCGAAAGTGAACTAGTGGCTGTCAAGGTGGAACACCTCGAACAGGACCCCGAGTCCGGGCATTGGAACTTGCGCCTGCCCCACTCCAAGGTCGATCAGGAGGGCAAAGGCACAGATCGTCGTTACGTGAGCGCGGACACCCTGGCCCGTATCCGCGCATGGCAGGCAGCCGCGGATATCACAACTGGCTTCCTCTTCCTGCCGATCGGCGGCCGCCCGAAGACGACGCCCGACGACATGACGCAACGTAGGCCGCATTTGGAAGCACCCGAAGTAGCCAGGATATTCCGGCGCCGTGCCCGTGCGGCCGGCGTTTTCAATGCCGAGAGAATCACCGGACACTCCACGCGCGTCGGCTCCGCAAACGACCTGGCGCGCGACGGCGCAACCGTGCTGCAAATTCAACACGCCGGCGGCTGGAAAGGAGAGCGCCAAGTGATCCACTACACCGAACAGTCCATGGCCGGACGTGGCGCGATGGCACGCTTGCGGGAAAAGCACGCCGCCAAAGAACCAGACGTCTAAACGGCTTCCCGGTGATGACGACCAAACGATGCGCCGCCCTCCTCAATGAACTCGACGAAACTGCGTTCGAGGAATGGCTCTGCGTGTTCATGCAGGAGGCCTATGATCTAACCATGCCGCCCCAACGGCACGGCGGGCGTGGTCATACGCAACATGGCGTTGACCTGTCGGCCCGGATGAAGGACGGTGCCATGCTTGGCGTGCAGGCCAAAGCCTATGTCAAGAAGCGCTTGACGACGCCGGCGCTGGCCAAAGAGATCGCGGACGCGCACGGTTTCGTACCCCCACTGCAGCGCTACATCGTGTGCTCGCTCAAGCCACGCCACCCACGTCTGCAAGAGCAGGCGCGGGTGGCCACCATGCACGGTGCGCCGACCGTCGAATTGCTGTCGCTAGAAGACCTTGCTGAGCAGACCGACCGGCTCCCTCGCGCCAAGGCAGATTTGTTGCGTCGGACAATGGGGGCCGATGACGTCTTCGCGTTCATGCAGACGTTTGGCGAACAACTGCGTCAGACGGTCGCGGTCATGTCGCCTGACATGGCGACGTTGCCCGACCCGCGTCTTAAAACCATTGACGATTGGATCGACGCCGGCCGCCCCCAGCGGGCCCTCGATGACCTGGCGGCCTATTCGGGCGCTGTCGAGCGCGCAACTCGCCGCCGATTAGAGATGCGCGCCCACTTTGCGCTGGGCGACTTCGCTCTTATGGTCGACCTCGCCCGCGCCGAACAACGTGAAGCCACTCCGCAGGCTGCCATCCTTGCCTATGGCGCCCACGCGGCCGAGTTGAACGGAGATGCCGCCACGGCCGATGCGCTGCTGGCGCAGGCGCTGCCGCTCACGCAAAGCGCGGCGCAGGCCGAAGTGGTGGCCATCTACCTGCGCGTCCATGCCTTTCGCCACACCGAGGATTTCGCCGCCCTCGAAGCGTTCGCGCGTACGCACTTAGGTGACCCCACGCCGGTTGCGTTGGCGTTAGCTGACAGTGCGTTCCAGCTCGGCGACATGGCGATTGCGACCGCCTGGTATGCAGTTGCCAAGCAGCACCGACCGATATGGCCGGTCGGTGCGCAAATGAACGCGCTAGGCGCGGAGCTGTGGGCGCTCATTCAAGCAGCGGCGGTGGATGGCGAGCCGATCAAAGAGCGGGTTAAGGCAGTGGCCGTGCAGTTGGAAGAGCTCGCCCGTCAAGCGGACGCGCTGGAGGCGATCAGCTTGCGCATGGCCCCCCGCATCAACCTGGGTCACGCCTATCGCGCTCTGGAAGACTACGGGCGAGCGGCGGCCGAGTGGGATCGCGTGCTCGCGTTGCCCCATGTGGACGAAACGCTGTGGCTGCAACGCTGCTTGCTGTGTGCTCATCGTGGGGTGCCGCTGCCCGATGACGCGTTGGTGACTCGCTGGGCAGTAACGCCGGTTAGCCGTCTGGTGTTGGCCAGTGCGTGCAGTTTCGCCGGCGAGATTGCCCGGGCACAAGCGCTCATTGAGCTAGCGCTCGCCGACCCGGATTTAAGCGACAATGACCGCGCGATCGGCATGATCGAACGCTTGCGCCTTCAGAGCACCGCTGACGACGACCGCGCGACAGGCGATGATGTGCGCGCGATGTTGGACCTCTTTGATGCGGGCAACCGCACGGTGCCCTTACTGGGCTGGCTGGCCAGCCATGCCCCGAAGGATGACGTAGCTTTGTGGCGGCGCGTGCACGACGCACTCATGACTTTGGTTGCCGCCGTCGACCTCGATCAGGCGCGAAGGATCGTTTACACAGAGGATCTGCTTCGGTCGGATCTCGTTGATGTAGCGATGGTGTGGTTACCGGCCATCAAACGCGACGCGCAAGACGCCAACGGCAACATTATCAGTGCTGTGGCCGCCCGCATGCTGTTGCGGTTGTATACCTGCAGCTTTCGCTTCGCCGAAGCCCGCGACCTGATCGCCCAGTTGACCGTGTCGCGGCCGGACGACCCCGCCGTTGCCTTGGCGTGCGCGCAGGCGCTGGAACAGGCTGGAGATCGCTTGGCGGCATACGAGCTTCTCACGAACGCCATCCAACGCGGGCAGCGAGCAGGGGCTGTCTTGCGCAGTTGGGCGCATGTTGCGGTAGTCGTCAATCGACGCCGCGCCGCACGCCGCCTAATGAAAGAACTCGCCATCGCGCCCGCGAGTGCGGAGGACTACGCGAACGTCTTGCAAGCTCGCGCATGGCTGCGCGTGAGCGGGAACGATCAGCAGCTGCTGTCCAATGGGGTGCCCATTACGGCGGAGACCGCCGCCACGGTCTTCAACACGGGGATGATCCGTCGCCGATCACGTCCTCCGCGCGTAAGCTACGGGCATGTCGTCCACGTGCGCATCACATCGGGCGATGAGGTTCGATTCGACCAGCGCGTATGCCTGACCGAAACCGACGACCTCATCCTGCCGGGGGTCCAGGTACTTCACGTCGACCAATATGCTTGGATTAGCGACTTGCTGGGTGCACGCGCCGGTGACGAGTGCGTCCTCAGTGAGGCACCGTTCGCCGGCTGCACGGCTACGATCATCGAAGTGTTTGAAGCCGATCGCTGGAGCGTGCTCCAGGCCCTCGAGCTTGTGCATCGTTTGCCGCCCGAGGCCACTGGCATCGAGGCCGTGCATGGCGATATGGCGGCACAAGTTGACAGTCTCACGGCCCGACTCAAAACCAGTCAACAGAACACCCAACGCGTCCTAACGACGGCGACGCAAGGACAATCGTCGATCGCCATGACTGCCAGCGTCTTACGCATGTCACCGCGGCTGCTACTGCATCAGTCCGGCCCGTGGCGTCCGGCGGGTCATTCGGGAACGTCGCAAGACATCGATGCCGACGATGCCGTGCTGGCCACCGGCGCACGCCTGGTCCTCGATCCCATCTCGGTCCTGCTTTTAGTCGAGAGCGGCGCCGACGCCGTTGTGGCGGGAATGCCTCAAAAGCCCGCCATGACCCGGCAAGGGGTGCAGCAGCTGATGGATTGGTGGTATGCCTTCGAGCGACATCGCCCTGGCCTCGCGGCGAAGCTCGGCTTAGCGGAGGGTGACACCTTGGCCATCGCAACGCCGACCGCCGCATACCGCCGTGAAGTGCACGCATTCTGGCGGCGGGTACAGCGCCTGGTCACGGAGCACGTGGACATCCTGGATCCACCGGAGGTTACACAACCGGAAGTCTTGCAATTGTCGACGGTACTATCGCCCGCCACGTTGGGAGGGATGGCGCTCGCCCATGATCGTCGCTGGATCTACCTCACCGAGGAGCCGCAGTTACGGCTGGTCGCGATAGAGATTTTTCACACACGCGTCGCGAGTATCCATCGCTTGCTGGTCCATGCGGCGTCAAACAACTGGATGACGCCATCCTGCGCGGCTGTCGCGCTGGCCACCATGATCCGCATGGGCTGGCGATGGGTGAGTTTCCCGGTTTCCATGCTGCACACCGCCTCGCGCCTGCCGGACAATGACCGCTGGCCCACCTTTCGCACGTTGGTAGGTTGTTTTCGCGACGCCAATCCGAACGTCGCCATCCCTGCCTTGCTCCAATTGCTCGAAGATGTCGACCGTGGCCGGTATGTCGGGCTCAGCACACGTTACGTGAGGGAATTGGTCACGCAATCGTTGCCGCGAACAGTTTCCCCCAGGGTACGTCAGGCGTGCGCGAGGCAATTCGCGCAGCTGCATCCGGAGCGCTGCCATCGTGCCAGTTGCCAGTGTGTTGACGCGTGGGCGTGGGAACTGCAGGCCTAACTGAAGAACAGGAGAGGATGCACATAGCGATCCCCTGTCACGCCCGTGGGCCGCGCGCATAGCGTAGGGCCTACTCCGCTGGGATTGAGCCGAGATACGTGTAATTTTGATAGCTAGAATCGAAATCTCACTTACCTACCAATGTGTTACCGACATTTTTGGCTGCGGGTCGACCCCTACCCTCCGCCCCCTGCGTCAGCCGTGCATCGTCCCCCTGCTCGCCAGAGGCATGGGCAATCCGAGTGAGCGGCACTTGATGAGTCCTACAGCTTCGCGATCCCCGTTGGCCCCGCTGGCCGGGCGGGCACGTCGCCGGCGCCGGCGAAGCACAGCAAGAAGCCAGTTGCGGGGGTTGCATCCCTGCCCGCCCTTCGGTCACAACTTTGAGCCCGGGAGAAGGGGCGCGTGATTGCGCGGCTGGTCGTGACACCAGAATAGGAGACCGAAGGCACGGGCGTACCGCGCTGAAGGTAGGAAACCATGAAACGTCAGATCGATGAATTGCTGCTTGCCATCCAACAGGCTCTCGCCACGCCGGCACCGCGAGACCCACAAATCGAAACCTTGTTTCGTGCCATCGGCATAGATGGCTATTCCCGCGCTGTCGCGCTAAGGGACCGGCTACTCACCTGGTCAGAAGACGCTAGCTTGCCTATGGAGATGCGCGACTACCTATTGGGGAAACTCGATGGTATGCCCAGCTTTTGAGGCCAGGTGATCGCCAAAGAGATGGCCAAGGTTGTCCTTGGCCATCAGCGGCGATCCATTCAATTGTGAGCTGAACCCTGCCGCGACCGATCCCGCCAGCTTCATCCAGCAAGCGGCGACAACTGGCCTTGGGCTACCGCGTCGGCGATGAAGACATCCCACGCTTTAAGCCCGCGTTCGGCCAAAACAAGCGATTCGAACACCTCCGTTCGGCCATCCGAAAACTCAAACACAAAGGGATACCGCTGAGTCGGGGGACGGTCCGTGGAGGGTACATTTGTCACCGTAATCGTGAGCAGCGTGGGAAGGCGACCAACACGAGCGGGAACATTTCGATCTGGCTTCGAATGCTTCCATAGGTTTGCGATCCATGCGCACCTTTTTAGATCGACATTTGCCTTTGCATATGTCCTAGCAGCCTCATTGGATGCTGTTCCGCTGAACCAATCTTTGATGTGGTGGATATGGATGAACGTCGAATACATATCATCCTCCCATTCCATGTTCTCCGCAGCGCGCACAAGCTCACGGCCTTCGTAACCATCACGGAGCCGTTTTACATAGCGCTCGGCGCGCCTAAATTGAACCAACGGGTGCGGCACGAAGAAATGTGGTTCGAGCATGAGCGGTTTCCACAGCAATTTATCGAGAGGATCATCGTATTCACGGCGCTTTTGGAAAGCGCGGCTTCACTCTTTTACTTTCGCTTCTTCAATCGGCGCCCTGATACGTCCTGCGTCGGAAAGCGTGCGGCGATTTCGCCGAGCACCTGGTGGATCTGCCCAGGATGCTTGCCATGCCGAACCAGTTCCTGCAGGCGTTCCATTAATGCTTTGAGCGGGGCTTCAGCCGGCGTTTCACGCGCAACATCAATGCGGCGCCATTTCCGCAAGCGGTACTCGCGTTGGCGGTCAGCGTGCGTCATCGCACCTGTGCTGGACTTCGGACGACGCCCGACCCGTTTGAGCGTCGGCACCGCGCCAAGCACCCGTTTTCCCTGCTCGGTTAGATGCCAACTTCCGTCGACGGGTGCTTGCGCAAGCAAGTCGTGCTTTGCGAGCAATGCAAACTCTCGCCTGCTGAGCGGCAAGCCCGTGGCTGTCTTCATCACGGCTTCCCAAAGAGGCGTTCCTAATGTGATTAACGTACCGCTCATGGGCGTGGTCCCCGTTCAGCCGTGATGATTGTGTAATGCGTGACGATATTAGCACTATTTAGCAACCCGTGACCAAAGTGCATGTATTTCGTGACGCGTGCCGAAACTAAATGCCACCTGAAGCGAGTGCGCGCAATCCGCAGTTATGTTCAGTCCGGACACGGTTTTCGCTGGACACGCGCCCGGAAAACGCCCAAAATCCGTAGCACAGCAACAACAATCCGAACGGAAAAACAGCGCTTGACACTTCCACCCGGACCCGTAGGGTCCGTCTGACGCCAGGAGCACCGCCGATGTCCCACCCCGCCCGGATCGAAGGCATCCCCCGCCACGTCCTCACCGCCGCCGCGATGGTCTGCGAGAGCCACGGCGCCCACGTCAGTGGCCGCGCGCTGCGCTCGCTGGCCGACGACGTCGACGCCCTGCAGGCCGCCCTGCACGACTGCGAAAGCTTCCTGATCGGCTTCGAGGATGACGCCACGCAGCCCGAGGTGGCCGCGCTGCTGCGGCGTGTTCGCGCGCTCCTGCCGGCGGACGCCGTTTAGGCGTAGAAACGTTTGGCCATCCATGTCTAACCACACCGAGGACCAACCGATGACCGACGAACGTCAAGCAAAGGAACCCGTACCGGCGTGGGTGGCCGAACGGATGGCGAAACGCCTCAAATGGCAGGCCGAGCGACCCGCCATCCTCGCCGATGGGGAGGCCGCGCTGCGGCGGCTGTTTGATTTGGCGCATAGCCGCGAGGGCGACTGCAAGGTCGTCGCGGCGTTCCTGCTCGGGCTTTACAACGGCTACCGCTTCCCCTTCGATCTGAGCGATTTCCGATTGATGGACCGCGAGCTGTTTGAGGACTGCATTGCCGTGATGCGCATGGATCAGCAGCTGGAGCAAGAAGTGCATCTGTACTTCCCGGACGGCGGCGCCAAGTTCGAGAAGCTGGCCACCCACTGGGATATCCCCGACCGTCGCCGCAACCGCGGCAGGGAGGACTGAGCGCATGAAGACCCTCAACCGTGTGCAAGCGTTGGGTTACACCGTGTGCATCGGCTGCGGCTGCCATGACATGCACGCGTGCATCAATCCCGGCACCGGCGAGCCATGTTCGTGGCTGGCCGTTGATCGGGAGGTCCAGCTCGGCGTGTGTAGCGAATGCCCCGGGCAACTGGCCCGCTGGCAGCGCGGCGATCGCGCCGTCAGCGACATCGCCAAATCCCCCCGTATCCTGCCTAACGACGCCTAGATCCTCGCGGAGACGCCTCATGGAACTGCACGAGCACGATAAAGTGACCTGGTCGCATCGGCCGCGCGGCGGCTACGGGTACACCATCCCCGTTGCGGCCGTCGTCGAAAAGATTGGCACGCGCAGCGTGCAGATCCGCGTAGCGGAGAAGGTCGCCGGCAACTGGCAGCGGTCGATGCGCTGGGTGGCGCCGGCGGCGCTGGGCCCGCGCGAAACGCTGGTACCGGCGGTGGACGACTTCGACATACAGGAGCACGAGGCATGACTTTCAACACCGCTGAGCAATTACCCCTGCTGCGCGAGCCCACGGCGGACGAATGGCTGGGCATGGCCTGGTGGAACGCGTTGCCGGATGAAGACCGCCTTCGCTGGATGCAGGAAGCCGGTGGCACGGGTCGCGTCGCGGACGCTTGGGCGGCATTCAAGCATTCCATACCGGCGGCGCCGGCGGCGGCGTTGCGGGCGAAGACCAAGACGCCGGTGGCCGTCCTGCGCGAGTGGCACGCCCACGCCCTCCAGCAAGCCACGCACCATCTCGACTGGGCGCGGCGGACGCAGGGCTATCTCGAAGCGGCTCAGGCCCAGAATGACGAGCGCACCATCGACTTCTACAAACGAGGCGTGCGCGAGCATGCCGAGAAGGCCGCGTATTGGTTCGCTCGCGTGGCCGAACGCGAAGAAGATTTCGCGCTGCGTGGCGTAGCGGTCACGGATGATTGAGCCAAGCATAATGGACTTGATTGCCCCAGTCGCGGTGCGCGAGCTGGCCAAGGCGCGCGTCCTGCGCGAAGCGGTGTTGCTTCCGACGAGTGACGGATGGGTGATGTGCATTCGCACCGGCGCCGACGAACGTGTGCTGAAAATGCGCGACGAGAATGCCCCGCGACACTTTCAAAAGCTCGATGCCGCCGCGCGCTATGCGCAAAAGCTTGGCGTGCCCCGCCTGCTGGTCGAGCTCGCCGATTGGCCGTCGGCGCCGACGAAACGGCACCGTTTCGCTGCAACCAAACGGCGCTGACGGATCATCCTCAAACAATGGAACTACCTTGAGACAGAACATGACTTCTGCAGGAAGAGTTGCGGTCCTCATCCCCGCGTACAACGAAGCGGCCACGATTGCGGCCGTCATCCATGGTTTTCGTACGGCGTTGCCGGGCGCGACCGTGTACGTGTTCGACAACAATAGCAACGATGCGACCATCGCCGAAGCCGAGGCCGCCGGTGCAATCGTTCGCAGCGTGGCCTTTCAAGGGAAGGGCAACGTGGTTCGCCGCATGTTTGCCGACGTCGATGCGGACGTTTACGTCATGGCGGACGGCGATGGCACCTACGAGCCCACAGACGCACCGGCCATGGTGACCATGCTGCTTGCCAGAGGCGTCGACATGGTCGTCGGCGCACGCGAGCATCAGGATGCGGCGGCGTACCGACCAGGGCATGTGCTGGGCAACCGCCTGCTCACCCAAGCGGTGACGATGATCTTCGGACAAGCGATCACGGACATGTTGTCGGGCTATCGCGTCTTCAGCCGACGCTACGCCAAAACGTTCCCGGCACACAGCCGTGGATTCGAAATTGAAACCGAGCTCACGGTCTTTGCGCTGCGCATGCGCCTGCCTGTGCTCGAAGTGCCCACGCGCTACCATCCACGGCCCGAAGGATCACAAAGCAAGCTCAACACATGGGGCGACGGCATGAAGATCAGCTGGAAGATCCTGAGCCTTTTCAAAAGCGAGCGGCCCCTGCTCTTCTTTATGCTCTGCGCAGGCCTGAGCGCTCTCACCTCGTTCGTGCTGGCCGCCCCGCTCGTACAGACCTACATGACCACCGGCCTGGTGCCGCGCTTTCCCACAGCTATTCTCTGCGCGGCTCTGATGATTCTGGCGTCGATCTTCATGGCGTGCGGGCTCATTCTTGATTCGGTTACCAAAGGCCGCGACGAGGCAAAACGGACGACCTACATAGCGTTCCCAGCTCCAGGACAACACGCATGACGCGGCTCGCGAAGTTCTTCAACTCGCCGCTCTGCATCTCTTTCGGCTTCCCGCTCATCGTTGGCCTGATTGCGCTGCACCGTGGCCAGGACAGCAATTTTGATCTGCTCAATTACCACTACTACAACCCGGGCGCCTGGTTGAACGGCCGCATCGGCCGCGATCTGGCCCCAGCAGGGCTTCAGAGCTATTTCAACCCGCTGCTTGATGTCCCTTACTACGTTCTGAGCCGGTCGTGGCCAGCTCCGCTGTTGGGCTTCCTGTTCGGGGCCTTTCAAGGCCTGTGCGGCGTACTGGTTTATGTGATCGCGCGTCGCGTGTTTCCCGAGTCGCCAAGATCGCATGTGTGGCTCGCCATCGCCGGCGTTCTAACGGCCGATTTCTATACCGAAATCGGCAATACGATGGGGGACAACAACACCGCGCCCTTCGTGCTGGCCGGTGTTTTATGCCTGGTGACTGCGCTTAAGCGTAAGGCCGCAGGGCGGCGTACGCTGCCCCTTCTCGTGCTCGGTGGCATCAGTGCGGGTGCAGCGGCAGGCCTGAAGCTCACGAATGCACCTTATGCAGCCGCCCTCGGGGTGGCCGTGCTTGCAACGTGGCCAGGGCCCTGGTTCACACGCGTGCGTGCGGCGGCGGTCGTGGCCATGGGTGCCGCGGTGGGCTTCTTCCTGGTCGGCGGGTACTGGCTGTGGCGGATGTGGGCACAGTTTGGCAATCCGCTGTTTCCGCAGTTTGGGCGGCTGTTCCCCAACCCACTCATAAGCTCCGGTGGCGTTTCCGATACGAGTTGGCTGCCCAAACATGCATGGGAATACTTCGTATGGCCCGTGCTTATGTCGGTGCAGCCGATGCGTGTTGGTCAGCTGCACTTGCATTCCAGCGTTTGGGCGGTCTTTTACGTGCTGGCCATCGCAGCTTTGTTCGCCTGGACGGTTGCCAAGACACGCGGCGCAGAAGTACGCGCGCCGTCACTATCGCAATTGCCATCGCAACACGCCAAAGCCTTGATCGTTTGGTTCACCGTCGTCGGCTTCGTGCTCTGGATGGTGCTTTTCAGTATTGCGCGTTACCTGGTGCCGATCGATCTGCTCGTGCCCTTGGCGAGCTGGATCTTGGTAAGCGGCCTGCGGGCACGCGGCAGACTGAAGCAGTCCGCCCTTGCGGTGCTCACCATATCTGCTGTTTTCACGCTGACTGGGCCCCGCCACATATGGGACCACCGTCACTGGGGCAAGCAGCCTTTCACGGTGGCCACGCCGACACTGGCCGACCCCGCGCACACACTGATCTTCATGGGCAGTGCTACACCGCAGGCCTGGCTGGTCCCCTTCTTCCCAAGTGCCGTCACGTTCGCCGAGGTCGGTGGCTCCTTTCCGGCTGGGCCGGGCTATTCCGCGCGCGCGCAGCAGCTCCTGAATGCGGCGCAGCATGTGTACGTGTTGCGCGATCCAACACCGAATCCATGGTGGAAAGCCGGCGAGGACGCCAAGCTGCGGAGCCTGAAAGCGCTCGGTGTGGTTTTCGACGAAGCCAGCTGCCGGACCTACTCTGCGACCATTGGCAGCGAAGCCGTGCCATATCAACTTTGCCCTGCTGACTAACTGAAGACTCGAGGGTAAGTAACGGTAGCCTTACGGCAGGTGAGATGGCCTCATGCGTGGGCCGTTCACCGGTGCGCGCCACTGGCGTCGTGGGCGAGCTGCGACATCACCAGCTGCATGGTATGCGCAGTCGACGCCGAGCCATCATCGACGGGCGACGCCAGGTACGCGGCCGCCACAAGTGCGACCAGCAGAAGCACTTTCCAATTCGCAGTGAGAAATTTCATCGTCCCTTGTTCCGATGGCTGCCCGTAACCGTGTGCAGGGCTGAGCGGGTGTCACCCTACTGGTGCCGTGCCACCGAGGCAAGGAGCATACTCACGATCAAGACGAGGATGGCTACGATGTAACGCCGTCCCTTGGGGCACTGCTCCAGCACTTTGCAAAGCGCGGCAAGCGCCGTGAGCATTGCCGCGATGTGTCCGAACACCGTTGATACTCATGTGCCGGTTGACGGTGGTGATTGATTGTCGAATCACGACCGACTTAAAGTCCTCTTGGGCGATCTCCGAGGATGCATGCCCGCTTCACTGGGACCTGGCGCGGTCAAGGATGCTAGTGCCTCATCATTGCCCGGGCGAGGTGCCGGCGTCCTCTTCGTGCAACCATGGATACTCGCCATATCTGTACGCGCGCAGGGCGGCGTCAGTGTCCAGCGTATTATCGGGTCGTATGAGCGCAGGTATATCGTCGCAGAAGACCGAGAAAGATAAAGCACACGCAGGGCACCCGCACTCACCAGCGCAGCGGCGTTCACAGCGCGAAGTGCACAGGCACGGCGCCTCGTAGTCCGGAACGTCGTCTTCGCGTGCCGACAGATCAGGGTAATACCCTTTCGTGTCGGGGTAGCGCTTGCGACCTTCTTCGGTAGGATGTTGGCTTGAGCTATCAACCATGGCTACGCAGCCTTCAATATGCGATGGTCGTAATAGGGTCGCGGCCGGTCCTGCAGGATGTCATACATGGCATCCAGATCTGTGCGCTCTGGATGCAGCCACGCTTCGATATTTTCGGACTTGATTTGAATCGGGCATCTGTCGTGGCCCGTCGCAGCAATCTCAGGAGGAGGATCGTCGGTAATAATCGCGTACGACCAAAGATCCTCCCCATCGTCATCTTTCGCAAGCGACCACAGACATGCGACGTACATGTCGGCACCAGTGTCGGGCTGAAACTCCAGGCGCACATTCTCCTTTTTTTCGCCCGGCCGGAGCGCGCGATGTTCCATGTCGTGGCGCGCGACGTTCTCGAAGAATCGACGGACCGCCACTACCCCGTGATGGTGTCCGAATAATTTGCGCCAGGACGAATCCATCTTATCTAGGCGCGCATTATAAGTACCGTCGTACTTTTTCTCTAACGCTGCTGTCCATCCCGGCAACCTACATCGATACCGCATGGGAACGATAACCCGTTGGGTGTCGCGGGCAACCATGACTGGCGCCCACCAGCCAGGAAATATCCGAGCATCGTCTGCCGACAGTTGCGCCCTATCCAGGTCCGCGATTTGCCTGCTCAAATCCTTGACGTTGTTATTGGCTTTGCGGCGCTCCTCCATTGCCGTTTTTGTGAGCTTTTTTGCGAGCGATCGCTCCGCATCGGCGAGGCGTTCGCGTTGCTCGAACAACTTCCTTTCGAGTTCGTGGGCCTTCATCTTCTTGTAGCGCTCGATCGCTTCTGCAATCGACGCAGCCTCCGGCAGGGAACTTCCGGCCATCGCGTTATCCATTGCCTTCGGCGTCCTTATGGGCCGGCCGCCCGCGCGGCGCGCGTACAGCCGGACAAACTCTTTGATGTCGATATCTGCGCCAAACTCGCGCACATAGAGCCGATAGTCGCTCCATAGCTCGGTGGAGAAGCACATCGCGAACGCCTGCCAAGAGTCCAGGATGGACGAAGGATACGCCGTCGGGCCCTGGCACGGGTATCCGTCAGACCCCCTCCCGGCTTTTGTCGGGAGACCATCTACGCGGGTGTGAGCGGCTAGTGGAAATCCCTTGAACGTGTTTCGAGGCCGGCCAAGAAATGAGTAAAATTTAGGAGGCGCCCCGCGACGACGTGGCAGGTACCGTCGGCCACTTGCCGATAGCCTTCCACGCCGAGCAGCTGCGATTCCATAAGTTCCCGTCGGTAGGACTCGGCGACTCGCCGCCAGACGATGACATTGATCATCCCGAACTCATCCTCCAGCGTCACAAACGTCACTCCGCTTGCTGTGTCGGGGCGTTGTCGCAGCGTGACCATGCCTGCGACACGGACCCAGCTTTTGTCCGGTCGGTAGGCAAGTTGCTGTCCATCGATGCATCGCGCTGCGCGGAGTCGGCCCCGTATTTGCTGAAGCGGGTGCGGCCCTAAGGTGAGTCCCATACGAGCGTAGTCGGCCAGCGTATTTTCTGCGTTAGTAGGAACTGGCAAAACAACGCACTGTTCGGCAGGGCTCGCGTGGCCGAAAAGTGGCAGTTGGGGCTCAATGCCCGCGATTGACCACTGCGCGCGATGCCGGTGGCCAGTCAGCCCACGAAGCGCATCAGCATCTGCCAATAGACGTTGGTGTCGCTTATCGAGGCCGACCCGCTCACATAGATCTGCGATGTCGGCAAACGGCCTTCGCGCGCGCATGCGTGAAATGTCATCGGCGACTGACTGATGGAAACCACGGATCTGCCGAAATCCCAGGCGGATCGCCCATTCGCCATGTCGCTGCGGCTCCAGCGTGCAGTGCCATTCACTGTATCGGACATCGACAGGAAGCACTCCGATACGGTGACGCTTTGCATCCTGCACAATCTGGCTTGGTGAATAGAACCCCATTGGCTGTGAATTTAGCAGCGCGCACGCGAACGCCGCAGGGTGATGGCACTTTAGCCAGCACGAGGCGTACACGATGCCGGCAAAGCTAGCCGCATGGCTCTCCGGGAATCCATACGAGCCAAAACCCTTGATCTGCTCGAAGAGCTGGGCTGCGAATTCTGCCGTGAATCCCCGCTCCAGCATGCCCCTGGTAATACGCTCGCGATGTTTTTCCATAGCGCCGTGACGCTTCCAGGCCGCCATGGCACGCCGCAGTTGGTCGGCCTCGCCAGGCGTGTATCCGGCGGCGACGATCGCGAGCTTCATCACCTGTTCCTGGAACAGCGGCACACCGAGCGTTCGCTCGAAAACCTCCTTCAGGTCGTCCGAGGGATAGTCAATTGGTTCTTCGCCGCGCCGGCGCCGAAGGTATGGGTGGACCATGTCCCCTTGGATGGGGCCTGGCCGCACGAGGGCGACCTGGATGACCAGGTCGTAGAAATTGGCGGGCCGGTGCCGGGGGAGCATCGCCATCTGCGCCCGGCTCTCGATCTGAAAGACCCCCACGGTGTCCGCGCGCTGAATCATTTGGTAGGTTTTGCCGTCTTCGGCCGGCAGCGTGGCCATGGTGAGTTCCAACTGTTCGTGCTTCTTCAAAAGTGCGAGGCATTTTTGAACGCACGTCAGCATGCCCAATGCTAAGCAATCGACCTTCAACAGATTCATCGTATCGAGGTCGTCCTTGTCCCACTGAATGATGGTGCGATCCGGCATTGCTGCGTTTTCGACTGGCACCAATTCGTGCAGTGGCGCGTCAGCGATGACGAAGCCGCCGACGTGTTGCGACAAATGGCGCGGGCGACTCATAAGTTCGGCGGTGAGCTTCGTCACGAGCCCAACAAGTCGCGACTGTGGATCAAATCCGCGCTCTTGCAGGCGATCAGCCAGCGTTGCCTCACCGTCCCACCATGCAAAAACCTTGCTCAGTTGGTCTATTTGATCGGGAGCCAGGCCGAGGGCTTTCGCCACATCGCGCAAAGCGCTTTTCCCGCGGTAGGTGATAACCGTAGCTGCCAGCGCCGCGCGATCTCGACCATATTTACGATACAGATATTGGATAACTTCCTCGCGACGCTCGTGCTCGAAGTCGATATCGATATCAGGTGGTTCGTTGCGTTCTTTGGAGATGAATCGCTCGACCAACAGGCTCATGCGTGCCGGATCGACCTCTGTGACGCCAAGAGCAAAACAAACGGCCGAGTTTGCCGCTGAGCCACGCCCTTGGCACAAGATGCCCTGGCTGCGCGCGTAACGAACAATGTCGTGCACCGTCAGGAAATAGGGCTCATAACCCAATTCCTCAATCAACCGCAGTTCGTGCTCGATCTGACGATGCGCTTTTTCCGGAACACCACCAGGCCATCGCCATCGAGAACCTTCGTCGGTGAGGTGTCGCAGCCATGTGGTTGGAGTGTGCCCTTGAGGCACCAACTCGGCCGGGTATTGATAGCGCAACTCGTCCAGTGAGAACACGCACTGCCCGGCAATGTTCACGGTTTCGGCAAGGAGGTGCGGCGGGTAGATGCGCTCAAGAGCTTCCATCTTCCGAAGATGACGCTCGCCGTTGCGAAAAAGAACGTCGCCGGCATCGCGCAGCGTGCGATGGTGCCGGATCGCCGTAAGGGTGTGTTGCAACATGAGCCGCCGGCGAACATGCATGTGCACGTCGCCGGCGGCGGTGCAAGGCATGCCTACGGCACTGGCCAGCGCTTCGAGCTCTTGCAGTCGCCTGACGTCGTCAACGTCTTTGACCAACTCAACGGCAAGCCATGCCCTGGTTCCGAAGGTGGTGCGGATCCACGTTCCGTGGTCCGGTTCTGGATTGCGCTCGGGTATCCAAAGCACCAGGGCTTCCGGCACGCCGTCGCTGAGATCGGCTCGGGTCAACCGATAGGTTCCCTTCTCGCTGGAGCGACGGCCGAGCGTGATGAGCTTGCACAAGGAGCTGTATGCGACCTTGGTTGGCGCCAACAGGACCAGCTTAGGGCCGTCTTCCAACCGCACCTCGGTGCCGACTATCAATCTCACACCAGTGTCGCGGGAGGCCTCAAGCGCGCGAACAATACCTGCCAGGGAGCATTCGTCGGTGATGGCGAGGGCCGTGTAGCCGCAGCGCTTCGCGCGCTCGAACAACTCCCTTGCGCTGGAAGCGCCGCGCTGAAAGGAGAAATCCGACAAGCAATGGAGTTCTGCGTATTGGCTAGCCATGGCTACCAGGCAAGCGTCCTGATTCAAGCCGCTGGAGCTCAGGTGGCCGGAGCGTGCTTCCCCAAGGCGTGACGAGCTGCCGCCGTGGGGGGAGCTATTTTCACCCTTTTAGGTGAAAAGAAAAGAGCCAGCCCGGCCTGGGAGATCGGGAGTCGCAGAGCGAATAGTGGAGGAAGGCCCGTTCGTAGCCTCGAGGAAATCGCCGCCAACGATCGCGTGGACGGTCCGTAGCGCGCCGCGGTCGCGCTTCCATCCACCCGCTCCACCGGCCGCTGGGGATTGCTCGGTGGCATCCCCAGTCTCGGCCCGTGGATCCGTGGATGGCGGACTTCGCGTCCACCTCACCACCGTGTTTGTCGTCCGACAAACGCAGCGTCGACGCCGGCGCGGCCGGCGATCGCCACCAGGCCAGCGACCCGCTCCAGCTGCTCGCTGGCCAACCCCGGCGGGGACATGGCATCCCGGCGCGCGC